>ENA-OQAN01000055-OQAN01000055.1-human-gut-metagenome-genome-assembly--contig:-NODE-55-length-55201-cov-4.844337_pt1 | contig 55201 bp, 61 predicted proteins | sample MGYA00242735_ERZ504527 | MGnify/ENA primary metagenome ERZ504527 (study PRJEB26092, sample SAMD00036230) | human gut metagenome | host: Homo sapiens | study: EMG produced TPA metagenomics assembly of... | reverse complement strand
CGAGAACTTTGAGGTGTCTGTGAGACAATCAAGAAGACAGCCTTCAAGGTTACACGAGTAGGACAGCTTGTGGCAAAGGAGGCTTCAAAGAAGCTTGGAGTGCCATTTGGAATCATAGACCTCTCACTTGCACCTACACCGGCTATCGGAGACTCTGTAGCAGATATTCTCTGCGAGATAGGCTTAGAGAGAGCCGGAGCTCCGGGAACAACAGCAGCACTTGCACTCTTAAACGATCAGGTGAAAAAGGTGGTATCATGGCATCCTCATATGTCGGCGGACTCTCAGGTGCTTTTATTCCTGTATCAGAGGATCAGGGAATGATAGATGCCGTAAACGATGGTGCACTCACTCTCGAAAAGCTTGAGGCTATGACCTGTGTGTGCTCAGTGGGACTTGACATGATTGCAATCCCGGGCGATACAAAGGCCACCACAATTTCAGGAATTATCGCAGATGAGATGGCTATCGGTATGATAAACCAGAAGACAACAGCCTGCAGACTGCTCCCTGCAATAGGAAAGGATGTAGGTGATGTGGTAGAAATCGGAGGACTCCTTGGAAGTGCACCGGTTATGCCGGTAAACAGATTCTCTTGTGATGCATTTGTAAACCGTGGAGGAAGAATCCCGGCACCTATTCACAGCTTTAAAAATTAGTAAATAATGGCATTGTTTACAAGCATGTACTTATAAGAATAACTTATAAGTACATGCTTATTTTAAAGTGGTACTTGACAATGACAAAAATACATGATTAAATAAAGACAGTTATATGACTGACGGAAGTGGATAACCACATGGAGTATAACAGTTGATTGCCGACCGTCTGGGCGCACATTTATATAAGTTTCCTGCAGAGCTTTATATTATTATGTGTGTTCAGACGGTCTTTTTTATTCCGGCAGGCCCGAGTAATTTGGGGATGCAGACCACATTATCAGAAAATATGGAGGATGACATGGAAAGAGTATCATTAGCAAAGGAATTATCAAGCACAACATACCCTGGCAGAGGTATCGTAATCGGCCGCACAAAGATGGTAAGAAGGTGTAACAGCATACTTTATCATGGCAGAAGCGAAAACAGCCGCAACAGAGTATTTGTAGAGAATGGCGAGGGCATCAGAACACAGGCATTTGACCCTTCAAAGCTTGAGGATCCAAGTCTTATCATTTACGCACCTGTAAGAGTGCTCGGCAACAAGACAATTGTCACAAATGGTGACCAGACAGATACTATCTATGAGCTGATGGACAAGCAGCAGACATTTGAGCAGGCCTTAAGGACAAGAGAGTTTGAGCCTGACGCTCCTAACTATACACCTAGAATTTCAGGAATCATGCATATTGACAATGGTGAGTTCAACTATGCTATGTCAATCTTAAAGAGCAATAACGGCAATCCTGATGCATGCAACAGATATACATTTGCATACTCAGCACCGGTTGCGGGAGAGGGACATTTCATCCATACCTATATGGCGATGGAAATCCACTGCCAAGCTTTGAGGGTGAGCCTACATGGGTAGACATCGATGGGGATATCGATGAGTTTACCGATATGGTATGGGAGAACCTTAACGAAGACAATAAGGTATCACTCTTTGTCAGATATATTGATATCGCTACAGGCGAGTATGAGAGCAGAATCGTAAATAAAAACAAATAAAACACTATATAAACGGTCAAATATACAAGATAAGCAGATAAAAACAGGAGAACAGAAAAATGCAGGAATACGAATTAAAATACGGATGTAATCCAAATCAGAAACCAGCCAGAATATTTATGAAGGAGGGAGAGCTTCCTATAAAAGTGCTTAACGGCAGAGCCGGATATATCAACTTCCTTGATGCCTTTAACGGATGGCAGCTTGTAAGAGAGCTTAAGAAGGCAACAGGTCTTCCAGCCGCAACATCCTTCAAGCATGTTTCACCTGCAGGTGCAGCAGTTGGACAGCCACTTTCAGATGTGGAGAAAAAGATTTACTGGGTTGATGATATGGATATTGAGTTTACACCACTTGCAAATGCATACATCAGAGCAAGAGGAGCTGACAGAATGTCATCATTTGGTGATTTTATTTCACTTTCAGATGTATGTGACAAGAGCACTGCACTTGTAATCAAGAGAGAGGTATCAGACGGTGTTATCGCTCCGGGCTACACAGACGAGGCTCTTGAGATTTTAAAGGCTAAGAAAAAAGGCAATTACTGTGTTATAGAGATTGATCCGTCATATGAGCCGGCACCTATTGAGAGAAAGGATGTATTTGGCATCACATTTGAGCAGGGCAGAAACGAGCTTCATATTGATGATGATTTCTTCTCAAATATTGTGACAGAGAACAAGGAGCTCACAGAGCAGGCTAAGATTGATCTGGCAATCTCTATGATTACTTTAAAGTACACACAGTCCAACTCTGTATGCTATGTAAAGGGCGGCCAGGCAATCGGTATCGGAGCAGGCCAGCAGTCTCGTATCCACTGTACAAGACTTGCAGGCTCAAAGGCAGACAACTGGTGGCTTCGTCAGTCTCCACAGGTGCTTGGACTTCAGTTCGTGGATGGTATCAGACGTGCAGACCGCGACAATACTATTGACCTTTATATCGGTGAGGATTATATGGATGTGCTTGCAGAGGGCGAGTGGCAGAAGTTCTTCAAGGTAAAGCCGGACGTATTTACAGCAGAGGAGAAGAGAGCGTGGCTTGACAAGAATACAGATGTAGCACTTGGCTCTGATGCATTCTTTCCATTTGGTGACAACATTGAGCGTGCTCACAAGAGTGGCGTGAAGTATGTAGCCCAGCCGGGTGGATCTGTGAGAGATGACCATGTTATTGATACATGTAATAAGTATGGTATGGTAATGAGCTTTACAGGAATCAGACTTTTCCATCACTAATCACAAGGTATAGCGGTTATTAAGCTGAATTTAAGCACAATAAGTAATTCAATAATAGAGGACTTCATGATATAATTACAGTATACATTTTACACAGTAGTTAATCATGGAGTCTTTTTATGTCATTACAGTTTATCACAGGTAATTCAGGAAACGGAAAAACGAAATATCTCTTTAACAGGATAGTGAAAGAGGCAAAGGCAAACCCAAGGGACAATTATCTTGTAATAGTGCCTGAGCAGTTTACAATGCAGACGCAGAGACAGCTTGTAGATTTGTCGGAGAATAAAGCTATCATGAATATAGATGTGCTAAGTTTTAAGCGCTTAGCCTACAGAGTGTTTGATGAGCTTGGAATCACAAATCTCACGGTGCTTGAGGAGACAGGTAAGAACCTTGTACTCAGAAAGCTTGCGGCACAGGAGGCGGATAAGCTTGGCGTAATAGGCAGAAACTTAAACCGCATCGGCTATATAAGTGAGGTAAAGTCACTGCTTTCGGAGCTTGTGCAGTACAATATATCACCTGAGGAGCTCGGAAGATATATTGCCTCAGGCAGGCTATCGGATACACTTTCAGATAAGCTCAAGGATGTGCTCGTGCTCTACGAAGCATTTGAGAAGTTTATGCAGGACAAATATATCACTGCAGAGGAAATACTTAATGTGCTTAGCAATGTGGCGGAGGAGTCTGCCATTCTTAGAAATTCAGTCATTGCATTTGATGAATTTACCGGATTTACACCTATACAGAACCAGCTCATCAAAAAGCTCTTTGTCATTTCAAAGAAAATATATGTAACGCTCACAATAGACTGTCGTGAGGATATCTTTAAGAGCAGAGGCATGCAGGAACTGTTTGACATGCCAAAAAGGACAGTGAAATCACTCACCGAAATGGCAGCGTTTTATGGCATAGAAGTCGAGGAACCTATTATCCTTGATAAAAACTACCGGCTTGCAGAAAACGAAGAGCTAAGCTTTATGGAACAGCAGTTTTTCAGAAAACGAAGATGCTCCTTTAAAAAAGTACCAAAGCACATTCATATAGACTGTCTGCGTGACCCGAAGCAGGAGCTGACAAAGATAGCCAGAAGAATTAATGAGCTTGTAAGGAACGAAAATCTGCGTTACCGAGATATTGCTATAGTCACAGGAGATGTGAATATATATGCAGGTTATGTGCGTGAAATATTTGACAAATACAATATTCCTTACTTTATCGATGCCACACAGGAGATACTTTTCCATCCGTTTATTGAGTTTATCAGGTCAATACCCGATATTGCGGCACAAAATTTCTCGGCAGATGCGGTGTTCAGATTTTTGCGGTGCGGCTTTAGTGAGCTATTGGACAGTGAAATAGATGTACTTGAAAACTATGTGCTCGCCTGTGGAGTAAGAGGTAAAAGCGCATGGGACAAAAAAGTGGGTCAGGCTGCCAAAGCATAAGGCAGGCTATGACATTGAGCTTTTAAACCAAAGCAGGGAGTATATAATGGAGTTGCTCAAGCCGGTATATCAGGTGTTTTCCGATAAAAAGTCAACGGTAAAGGACTATGTGCTCGCTATATATAAGCTGATAGTTTTGCTTGATATACCTGATAAGCTTGCAAAAAAGGAGCAGGCACTGCTTGATGCAGGGGACCAGACCGCATCAAAGGAATACGGACAGATATACAAAATAGTCATGCAGCTCTTTGAAAAATATGTGGCGGTGCTGGGTGATGAATGCATGGATGCAGAGGAATTTACACAGATACTGGATGCAGGACTGGATGCGGCAGATGTAGCAGTCATACCGCCGGGATACGACACTGTGACCATCGGAGATATTGAGAGAACGCGTCTGACCAACATAAAGGTCATGTTTTTTGCAGGCGTAAACGATGGGATTGTGCCAAAGGCAGCAGGAAGAGGTGGCATCATATCCCAGTATGAGAGAGAGGCACTTAAGGAGCTGGATATAGAGTTGCGCCTGGGGCAAGGGAGCAGGCATTTATACAGAGGTTTTATCTGTATCTGAATATGACAAAGCCATCCAGGGAACTTTATATCAGCTATACGAGGCTTGACAGTGAAAAAAAGGCTGCCCAGCCATCGTATCTCATAGGTATATTAAAGGGGATGTTTCCGGAGCTTGTCGTGACTGAGACAGAGGATGTAGAACAGCTTTTGGATATATCAAGCAGGCAGAGTGCTCTGGATTATCTGCTGTCAAATGAGGTGGATGACAGATGGTGCGAGATTGCAGCAGCGGTGATGCTCTATGACGCAGCAGTCAGTGATGCAGGGGAATGTAATGAAGTAGACGATAAAGAATTTACTCAAAAAAAATTCCGTGGAGCGGCTCATAAATGCAAGGTTTGAGCATTATTCAAAGGATCCGATTAGCCGAAATGTGGCAAGAAGCATATACGGCAGACACATGGAGGGCAGTATCACGCGCTTTGAGCAGTTTGCCAGATGTGCATATGCGCATTTTTTAAATTATGGATTGAGGCTTACAGAGCGTGAGGAGAGCGGCTTTACATCCCTTGATATGGGTAATATATACCATGAAGCACTGGAAAGATACAGTAAGAAGCTTGATAGGGAGAGTACTGACTGGTTTAGCGTGACAGATGCAAAAAGAGATGAGCTTGCGATGGAAGCAATAAATGAGGTGATTGATGAGTATGCAGGCTTTGGCATATTTGATACAGCGGAAAGCCAACATTCGATATCACATATGAAGGCGGTCTTTAAGCAGACAGTATGGGCACTCACAACCCAGATACGAAGAGGCAGCTTTGTGCCTGAGAGGTTTGAGTTTTCCTTTTACGAGAGCCTTGATATGGCAAATGATGTGACGGTTGATATAAAGGGACGCGTGGACAGGACTGACACATATACGGATGAGGGCAGGCTTTTTGTGAAGGTACTGGATTACAAGTCGGGAAATACAGTTTTTGACCTGGTGAAGCTGTATTATGGCACGCAGCTTCAGCTTGCAGTGTACATGGACGCTGTCATGGAACAAAAGAAAGAGGCACTAAAGCAGGTAAGTGTGGAGCCGGGCGGTATGCTGTACTATCACATCGACGATCCTGTAATTGATTTAAAGGATGTGACACCGGCACTGAGCTGTCTGAGAAAGAAATCAATCAGATGATATTAAAGAAGCTCAAGCCTGACGGGCTTATCAACTCTGACGAAAAGGCATACAGAGGCATGGACAGGGACTTTGAGAAAAGCTCTGACGTAATCCCTGTCACCTTAAAAAAGGATCAGACACCGGCTGCAGGCTCAAAGGTGGCAAACGCCGAAGAGTTTGATGTGATAACAAGGTTTGCGCGAGAGAAGCTTCGCGAGATAGGAAGAGAAATATACGATGGAAATGTTGACGTCAATCCTATCAAGAACAAGAAAATAGACAGCTGCGCATATTGCGCTTTTCAGGCCATATGCAGGTATGATTCAAGGATACCGGGCTTTAGCGAAAGAAGCTTTAACGGTGACAATAAGGAAGATGTACTTGATAAAATGCGTACACAGATTGCAGCGGCAGAGCATAAAGCATGCTATGGAGATAATAATATAAAGCCATAATCGGGAGACATAATATGGATGTTAAATGGACCAGTGAACAGAAAAAGGTTATAGATTTAAGAGACAGGGATATACTTGTATCGGCGGCAGCGGGCTCAGGAAAGACAGCTGTACTCGTTGAGCGTATAGTAAACAGAATATGTGTGGATAATCCGCCGGTGGATATCGACAGGATGCTTGTGGTGACGTTTACCAAGGCTGCAGCTGCTGAGATGAGGGAGCGTGTCAGTCGTGCGATAGACAGCTTGAAGGAGCAAAAGCCGGACGATGAGAACCTGCAGAGGCAGTCGACACTGGTTCACAATGCGCTTATCACGACAATCGATTCGTTTTGTCTGTTTGTGGTGCAGAATAATTTCGCACAGCTTAATCTGGATCCTGATTTCAGAATCGGTGACCAGGCAGAGCTTAAGCTTATGCTAAAGGATGCTTTGGCACAGGTATTTGAGGACAATTATGCAAGAGAAGACAACGAGGCATTTATCAACCTTATAGACACCTACAGCAAGGGGAGAAATGACTCTGCCGTCAGGCAGATGGTGGAGGATATCTACTATAAGGCGGGCAGCTCATCATGGCCGAGAAAGTGGATGAACAGTCTCCTAAGGCTCTATGATATAAAGTCAGCTAAACAGCTTGAGGACTCAGAAATCATTAAGGAGATAGTGGATTACAGCAGGGTGCTTTTGGAGGAGGCTGTTCAGGAGCTTACAATGGCGAAAGACCTGGCATCAGCTACACCAGGGCTTGAAAAGTATGCGCTTACACTTTCAGAGGATATAGCATTGTTTGATGGAATGGCGGATGTGACAGGCTATGTCGGCATGCAGGAGTTCTTAAACAAAATATCCTTTGGCAGAATTGCTGTCATCAGGAAATTTGACGGAGACGAGAAGAAAAAGGAGCGCGTGAAAAGTATGCGCGATGCTACCAAGAAGAAGGTAGACGGAATAAAGCAGAAATACTTTGGCATGTCAATTGAGCTTATGTATGAGCAGCTGGGGCGTCAAAGACCATTTGTTAAAGAGCTGATAAGGCTCTCACTTGAGTTTTATGATGCGATGGAGGCTGTAAAGACAAGAAAAAGAGTATTTGATTTTTCTGATATAGAGCATTTTGCGCTTCGCATACTGGTGATGAACAGACACTGGAGCCCACAGAGACGGCGCGTGAGTTTTCAAAACATTTTGAGGAAATCATGATTGACGAGTATCAGGACTCAAACCAGGTGCAGGAGGATATACTTACCGCTATTTCAAGAGAGCATCAGGGAGTCGGCAACATGTTTATGGTGGGCGATGTAAAGCAGAGCATATACAGGTTTCGAATGGCGCGCCTGAGCTGTTTATGGAAAAATACAACACATATACATCAGATGACAGTGCACACCAGAGAATAGACCTGCATAAAAATTTCAGAAGCAGGAATGAGGTGTTAGACTTTACTAACGACATATTCTACAAAATCATGGCAGCAGATTTGGGCAATGTGCAGTATGATGACGATGCGGCACTGTATCCCGGTGCAAGCTATCCAAAGGAGACGATGCGTCCTGAGCTTTTGCTTGTTGACTATAAGGATGAGGATCTGTCTGAAATTATAGAGGATGAGGATGGAGATAAGGTGCAGATAGAGGCACTTTTGATTGCAAACCGTATCAGGAGTTTGATGGAAAACGGCATGGTGACCGATAAAAAGACAGGGCAGCTAAGAGACGTGCAGTACAGGGATATAGTGATACTTTCGAGAAGTGTTGCAACCTGGGGCAATACAGTGGCAGCAGTATTAAAGGACTGTGATATTCCGGCGCATGTAGAGTCGAATACAGGCTACTTTTCATCGTATGAGATACAGGTTATTCTGTCGATGCTTCGCATACTCGATAATCCGCTGCAGGATATTCCGATGGCAGCAGTGCTTGCCTCGCCTATCGTGGGCATGGATGATGAGGAGCTGGCACAGATTAGGTCTGCCTTTAAGGGGGTAAGCTTTGCACAGGCTGCACTTAGCGCCATGCAGGTGAGGATGGCTATGAGGACGAGAAGCTTAAAGCCTTCGCTTTGGTATTTGAGAGACTAAGAGGTGCTGTAGCTGATACGCCAATCCATGAGCTTTTGTACAGGATGCTTGATGAGACAGGCTTTTACAGGTATGCATCGGCCATGCCGGCAGGAAAACGGCGCAGACAGAATATAGATATGCTGATTGAGATGGCCGCAGCCTATGAAAAGACCAGCTACAAGGGGCTGTTTCACTTTGTCAGGTACATAGATATACAGCAGAAATACGAGATAGACTACGGAGAGGCCGATACCGCAGGCGAGAATGACGATGTGGTGCGCATTATGACAATCCATAAGAGCAAGGGTCTTGAGTTTCCTGTAGTGTTTGTTTCAGGGCTTGGCAAGGGCTTTAACACGCAGGACACAAAATCAGACCTGGTGATACATGAAAAGCTTGGGCTTGGCCTTGTGGAAAAAACAAAAAGCCCAAGGACAAAGCGACCATCACTAATCAGAAATGAGATAGAAAGCCGCATTAAAAGGGAAAATCTGGGAGAGGAGCTGCGTGTGCTGTATGTAGCGCTCACCAGGGCGAAGGAAAAGATTATCCTGACAGGGGGACTTTCAAATGCCCAAAAATCCTTTGAGAAGTATAGAGGCAATGTAAATGCGAACCAGCCAATAAGCTTTGGACAAAGGGAGGGAGCAGGGTGTTACCTGGACTGGATTATACCTGCCATGCTGTCGTACCCGGATAAGTATACGGTATCCACAGTTGATGCAACAGAGTTCGCTGCACGAACTGCGATGGATATGGCGGCAAACGATATATCAAAAGCGCAGCTTATTGGGCACATAAGTGCAGCGGATGAAACAAAAGCCAAAGAGCTCGCAGAGGAATTTGATTTTGAGTATGCATATGCTTCTGATATAACTAAAAAAAAGCAAATATTCGGTATCTGAGCTGAAGCATGACTCTATGGTTGAAAAGTACGACAGCACAGAGAGGGAGGCAGAGCGTCCTAAGTTCCTTTTGGAAGAGAAGGAGACGTATGTGCCGGACTTTGCGAGATGATGAGGCAGGCGGTGCTTCTAATGAAAGCAAAGAGCCTAAAAATGCAGCAGGTGTGAATCAGGGAGCGCTGCGCGGAACTGCAGTGCACCGTGTCATGGAGTGTCTGGATTTCAAGAGCCTGTGTGATATAGATACAAAAGACCATGTGGCAGTCAGTGCATTTGTGAAGAAAAGCATGGATGAAATGCTAAAAAAGGGGTTTATCACAGATGACATGTACAGGCTGACCAGACCAAAGCTTATAGAGCAGTTTATATCATCAGATGTGGCAGCGCGTATGGCACAGGCGGATAAGAGAGGCGATTTGTATAAAGAGAAGCCTTTTGTGATGGACTATGAGGGAGTATTGGTTCAGGGAATTATTGATGTATTCTGGCTGGAAAATGATAAAATAGTGCTGCTTGATTACAAGACAGACAGGGTAAATGCTGCTAAAGAGCTTATCGACAGATACAGCACACAGTTAAAACTGTATGCTGATGCACTTGGAAGGATTTTTTCTACAGATGGGAAAAGCATACAGGCGGATGAGAGGCTCATATATTCATTCCATTTACAGCAGACAATTGTTACCGGTCATACTGAGGTGTGAACGATAACGCATACAATTAATGCAGCCGCTTATGAAAATAAAAAACAGTGGCATGTCACAGTAATATATTATATAATGTCTAACAGGCAGTATAGAAGTTTAACATATACATGGAGGAATACAATATGTACGAGTACGATGACGAGGTTTTAGACACATTTTTAAAGAAACAGACACAGCTTTTTAGTGAGGAGGTCGCTGATACTCCGGAGGCTGCAGAGGAATTTTTAGAGGACTGCATGGCTGTGGTATGTAAGAATATAAAAGAAGTAAGAGATTACTTTGATGAGGCAGGCTCAGATATTTCGGGCATGTCAGATGATGAGCTTATGGACCAGAGTGAGGTCTTTGCCATTGCGGACGGCAGATTCCTTGTTGTGGAAGGATAGCAGGTATGAAGTATTTTAAGAAAACGATGTGTATGCTGCTTGCATCAGCGACACTTCTCACCGGCTGCAGTATTGGCGGCAAGGAGATAGTGCTTGATATAAATACCACGAACAGCCATACAGTTTTTTCCGTGGACAATATGAAGTGCGATAAGACGGAGGCACTCATATATTTAGCCAATTACAAAAATCTGTATGGCACTATGTATGATGTAAACCTGCTTGAGACAGATGATGCGTCGAACGTGGAAAAATATATCAGGGATGTCACTGTTGATGAGCTGACGCGCATATACTGCATGGTTTCAATTGCAAAGCAGAAGAAGATTACACTTACAGACAAGGAGAAGAGTAGTGTGTCAAAGGCTGCAAAGGAATACCATGACTCATTAAACGAAGCTGAAAAGAAATTCACAAAGGCTGATTTATCAGATATTGAGAGCGCATACGAGCATTATGCGATTGCGCAAAAGCTGTACAATTCTCTATCGAAGGGCGTTGATACAGAGGTGAGTGATGAGGATGCAAGAGTTATCCATATACAGAAAATCTTTGTAAAGAGCAAGGAGAGCGCAGACGCTGTGAGCCAGAAGCTCTCGTCAAAGGAAGATTTTGCAGCAGTTGCATCAGGCAGCAGTGAGGACAGCCAGACAGAGCTGTATGCTGCAAAGGGCACTCTGCCACAGGAGGTTGAGGCTGTAGCATTTGAGCTTGGCGATGGAGAGACATCTGATATGATAAGCACAGATGACGGCTACTATTTCATCAAGTGTATATCCAAGCTGGACCGGGAAAAAACAGAGCAGAACAAGGTTACTATACTGCAAAAGCGGCAGCAGGAGCAGTTTAATGATGACTACGAGCACTTTGTAAAAAAAGCAGGGTTTAGTTTAAACAGTGACCTGTGGGATTCAATCAGTATAAAGGATGAAAAGGATGTGAAAACAAGCTCCTTTTTTACTGTGTACAATAAATACTTTCAACCGACAATTGAACAGGCAGATAATAATTAATAATAGACAGGAGCATATAATATGGATTGGGAATTTGACATCCTATATGCAATTCAGAGCATCAGAACACCATTTTTAGACAAGGTAATGGCGTTTTTATCCACCATCGGAGATGCAGGCGTATTGTGGATTGTGATAGGTGTAGTGCTTTGTGTTTCAAAAAAATACCGCCGTGGAGGCATGCAGATGCTTTCGGCAGAGCTTTTGAGCTTTATAGTGGGCAATCTGATAATAAAAAATATGGTCGACAGATTGAGACCATGTCAGATAGATGAGACTGTCAGTCTTATTGTAAAGATACCGTTTGACTCATCATTTCCTTCGGGACACACGTTAAATGGCATTACAGCGGCAGTGACACTTATGTTTATAGACAAAAGAATGGGAATACCGGCGATTGTACTTGCGGTACTTATAGCGTTTTCACGTATGTACAACTTCATGCATTTCCCAACGGATGTCCTGGCAGGAGCAGTGCTTGGGGTGGTATCGGCTGTGTTTGTGAACTTTTTGTTTAAGAGAGCCGGTAATTAATAAAAAGCTGTACACATGCAGGTCTATAAAACCTGCATAGTGTACAGCTTTTTTTATGAGATGTTAACAGTAAAATTACTTTGTTAGATTACTTTGTGAGAAGAAGCATGATATCATTACTTCTCTTTACAAATTTAGTCATCTGGTCAACTGAAAGCGGCTGGTTAGAAAGCATTGCAAGGTCGTAAAGCTGCTCAGCAAACATTGGAACGTGCTCAGAATCCTTATTGTCTAAGATGTACTTTACAAGCTCGTTGTTGGCATTTAATGTGAGTGTCTGGTCAGCAGCAAACATGCTTGGATCCATTCCACCCATGCCTCCGGCTGCGTACATCTTCATCATATCCTGCATACGTCTGCCCTGCTCTGAGAGTGTGAGCACAGATGCTACATCTGCGTTCTTAAGGTTTTCTACCTTTACAGTGAGCTTGTCGTTGTTCAAAGCCTTCTTGAATACCTCTGAGAGAGTAGTGGTTGCCTCTGTGAGGTCTGCACCGGATTCATCCTTGAGAGACTCTGTGAGGTCTGCATCTATTCTCATGAACTTGTAGTGGTCATTTCTCTGCTCAAGCTGTGTGATGAATGAGGTATCGATATTGTGGTCAAGGATAACAGCGTTCATGCCCTGCTCCTTGAACAGCTTGATGTACTGACCTGCTGTACTACATCTGTGACATAGTAAACTGTATTCTTCTCAGGCTCCTTGTTTTCATCAGAGGCATTTGCATCAGTATTGTCAGCTTTCTTTGTATCATCAGAAGCATCGGCACTTTCTGCATCTGTTTTTTCATCATCCGCAACAGGTGCGAGCAGCTCAGGAAGAGTCTGATACTTGTCATTGATGTCCTTGAAAAGAATATAGTCGTTTATCTTGTCGCAGAACTTCTCGTCCTTTAAGCAGCCAAACTTGATGAATGGGCTGATGTCATCCCAGTATTTCTCATAGGCTTCCTTATCTGTCTTGCACATACCGATGAGCTTGTCAGCTACTTTCTTGGTGATGTACTCAGAAATCTTCTTTACGAAGCCATCATTCTGGAGAGCAGAACGTGATACGTTAAGCGGTAAATCAGGACAATCGATAACACCCTTAAGGAGCATCAAAAACTCAGGAATGACTTCTTTGATATTGTCTGCGATAAATACCTGGTTGTTGTAAAGCTTAATAGTTCCCTCGATTGAGTCGTACTCTGTGTTGATCTTAGGGAAGTAGAGGATACCCTTTAAGTTGAAAGGATAGTCCATATTCAGGTGAATCCAGAAAAGAGGCTCCTTGTAGTCTAAGAATACCTTTCTGTAAAACTCCTTGTATTCCTCGTCGGTACACTCATTCGGTTCTTGGTCCAAAGTGGGGTTGTATCATTGAGCGGAACAGGGCGCTTAACGATTTTAAGCTGATCCTTTGCAGGAGATACCTCTACCTGCTCCTTCTCGCCCTTGTCATTTTCTTTTTCCTCGTACTTGGCGTCCTCATGGATTTCCTCGATGACAGTGTCAGTATCACGCTTGTCGGCTTGTCTATTGTCTCGTACTCTTCAGGAGCATTTTCTTTTGCAAGGTAAATCTCAGTAGGCATGAAAGAACAGTACTTCTCGATAACCTCACGTGCGCGGTACTCGTTTGCGAACTCAAGACAGTCGTCGTTTAAGTAGAGAGTAATCTCTGTTCCGACGTCGTCCATGTCGCCATCCTCCATGTTGTACTCTGTGCCACCGTCACATGACCAGTGTACAGGTGTAGAGCCTTCTTTATAAGAGAGAGTATCAATTGTTACCTCGTCAGCTACCATGAATGCTGAGTAGAAGCCGAGACCGAAATGACCGATAATCTGGTCATCATTTGACTTGTCCTTGTATTTCTCGATGAAGTCGGTAGCACCTGAAAAAGCGATACGGCTTATGTATTCCTCAACCTCATCAGCTGTCATACCAAGACCGTTATCTATAATCTTTATTGTTTTTTCGTCAGGGTTTACGAGCACCTGAATCTTGCCCTTATAGTCTGCAGGAAGGGAATATTCACCCATCATGTCGAGCTTTTTGAGCTTAGTGATGGCATCGCAGCCGTTTGAGATGAGCTCACGATAGAAGATATCGTGGTCTGAATATAACCATTTCTTTATAATAGGGAACAGGTTGTCGCTGTCAATTGAAAGATTGCCGTGTTTTTCTGTCATTTTTACACACTCCTTGTTTTTATTTTACATTTACGCCGCGGTTATGGGCTGTGAGGTTGCGTCGTAGCAGACAATAATTCCTCAGAGAAAATATGAAGTCAGCCACAGGATTTTGTATGGATAGTTTGTGGCATGCTTTTGTTTGTGCCATTTTGTCAGGTAATGGAACCCTGTGGCAGTTCATATTTTCTCTTCAGAACAACTGTCTGCTACCTGCAATGTTAGCTTATTTCCGCGAATGTAGGTCATTAAAAGATGATCAAATCAGTTAGACTTATTTAATCATTTGATAGCATTTAAAGGTTTATCTGTTAAATAAACACAATATGATAATAAGTCTGTAATTCGGAAAAGTCAATAGAAAATTAGCACTCAAAAATAGCGAGTGCTAACAAAATGACAGAAAACCGCATGGATTGGGTATTTTTGGAATTGTGAAAAGTTTATAAACTTATTTTTCACTGGACATTGTGGCGTAAAAATGCTAGGATTTATTTTATAATATAGATATAAGGAGACTAATATGTTACAGGCAGGTATTAAAGGTAAGAAAGAGATTACAGTAACTTTGGATAAGACAGCGAAGGCTATGGGAAGCGGCACGATGGATGTGTTTGCTACTCCGGCTATGATTGCGCTGATGGAAAATACAGCTTTTGAGAGTGTTGCGTCTGAGCTTGAGGAGGGAAGTGGTACTGTCGGTACTGCACTTGATATTAAGCATGTTTCGGCTACACCGGTTGGCATGAAGGTGACTTGTGAGTCGGAGCTTGTGAAGGTGGATGGTAGAGCACTCACTTTTTCTGTAAAGGCTTTTGATGAGGCAGGACTCATTGGTGAGGGTACTCATGAGCGTTTTATAGTATTTGAGGAGAAATTCCAGAAGAAGGCAGATGACAAAGCAAAGTAGACCGGATTTAGGTAGTAAAACACCGGAAATCAAAACGGAGAAACGTAAGGCCGTAGGTGTTGATTGTAAGGAATCTAACATCGAAGGAAAAAGTGCGAGGAAATACAGCCGAAGATGGGATATCATTGTGACAGCCTTTGATTTTGTGACCAATTTTTCAGAGAGCTCTATTTCTGCATACGCAGGGCAGGCAGCCTTCTTTTTGATGCTGTCGTTTTTCCCGTTTTTATTGTTTTTCTTTTCGTTGCTGAGCTGGACACCGCTTACAGAGGCTGATTTTTTGATGTGGGCGAGTTCGTTTATTCCGGAGTCGTTTGGTGACATCATGAAGGATCTGGCAAGTGAGGTGTATGCCAGCGGCACAGGCAGGCTTTCTATCACGATGATTACAGCCGTGTACTTAAGCTCAAAGGCTTTTATTTCATTTCAGCTTGGGCTTGATGATATGTACCATGTGAAGGAAAACAGAAATTTTATTTTGCGGCGTATATATTCGGTGCTTTACAGTATCGTTTTTGCACTGGCGCTCATTTTTTTACTTGGTATCATGGTGTTTGGAAATATGCTCAGGAAGATGTATTTTTCGAATGTTCATCATATAATTGGAAGTATAATAGGCAGTGTGGTCGATTATCGTCTGGTAATCTGCCTGCCGGTGCTTATTTTATTTTTCTGGGTGATTTATGTGTTTCTGCCAAACAAGAAGCAGAGGGCAAAGTACCAGCTGCCGGGAGCGGTATTTGCGGCGGCTGCATGGATGATTTTTTCGGGAATCTTTTCTGTGTACGTGGATAAATACAATAATTATTCTTCATTTTATGGCACAATGACCACTATTGCGCTTATAATGGTATGGTTATATGGCTGCATGTATGTGCTTTTCATAGGCGGTATAATAAACCGCACATGGGAGGAGCGTATGGAGGCAAAAAAATATTATAAATAAATAGTAAATTCGGAGGCTTCGAATATATGGATAATAATAAAGAAATGATAGAAGGGCTTGTATCACAGATACTTGACGATTATCATGATGACAAAATCATAAATCAGCAGGCACTTTTTTCACAGCCAGACAAGGAGGCTGTTTGTGATCTGCTCTCAAAGCTTATTAAGATAATGTATCCGGGCTATTTTAAGGGCACGAGCTTCAGATATTACAACCTGGACAGCCAGATTGCCGTTCTTTTGGAGGATATCATGTACAATCTGCGCAAGCAGGTGGTGCTTGCCCTGCCGCAGAATCCTAAATACAGGAGCTTATCACATCACGAGCTCGTCAATATGTCTGAGAAAATCAGCAATGATTTCTTTAAAAGGATTCCAAAAATCAGGGCTTTGGTGGAGACTGATGTGGCTGCGTTTTTTGACGGAGACCCTGCAGCCTACAATTACAATGAGATTATCCTTTGCTATCCGGGACTGCTTGCAATCACTACAAACCGTATAGCCCACGAGCTGCATCTGCTTGGAGTACCACTCATCCCGCGTATGATGACAGAGCATGCACACAGCAAAACCGGTATTGATATCCATCCGGGTGCCACTATTGGCAAGAATTTCTTTATAGACCACGGAACGGGCATCGTGGTAGGTGAGACCACTATTATCGGTGACAATGTCAAGGTATATCAGGGTGTGACTATCGGAGCACTTTCTACCAGAGGCGGTCAGAAGCTAAAGGCGTGAAGAGACATCCTACTATTGAGGATAATGTCATCATCTATGCCGGAGCTTCTATACTTGGTGGTGAGACTGTCATCGGAAGAGGTGCTGTCATCGGAAGTAATGCATTTATTACCTCATCTATCGAGCCGGGGGCCCGTGTGAGCATCAAAAACCAGGAGCTTTCCATCAGAACAGGAGAGCGAAAGGAGCTTGTGGCCAGCGAGATGGAGACGGATTCGAGCTGGTTTTACGTAATATAATATTATAATATATTTTTTTGACTGAGGTTCGGTACGCGTGCCCCGGGCACTAGGTGTCGCACACGTACTCTCCTGCAGGCTACGCTTTACAGTTAAGATACTGTATGAATTATGCTTTTTAGGGTTTCTATGTTTGACGAAACCAGTCGAAACGCGCCGTCCATGGCGCGGTTCTCCTCGCTCCTGCGTCCTTGCAGGAGCGTTTCTGCGATTTGTGGGCATAATTCTAACAGTATCTAAAATGTTTCGCTATGCGCCTGCAGGAGAGTACGTGTGCGCCACCGGTGCCCGGGACGCGCGTACCGACATTCAGTCAAAAAAGTATATTTATTAAGTAGGACTAAATTAGCATAATGTACAATAGCCATAGGTTGATAGCATAGTAGGCAGGCCCTTGTGGAGCGGTAATCCATAAAACTTTTAAAACAGCTCCCCAACCCAGCCATAAGCCAGAAAAATTGCGTGAAAAAGAAGCTGAAATTGCAGAAAATCCCAACAAGCATAATTTCGTACAGTATCTTAGCAGCGAAGCGTAGCGAACGCGAGAGTACTAAGATGGTGAGACTCCGCGAGCAAGCCCGATGGTACCGAGTCTTGGGACCCACCCTATTAGCCACAACTGAAAAAAGTAAGAAAAATCTAAAAAATATTATTGACATCTAAGTTACGTTAGAGTATACTAACAGCCGTAAGAGGTACCAAATGATGTTTTTATCATTAAAGTCGTGAAGAAAAGACGTGAAAAGAGGTAAATATGATGCCATTATCAATGAGTGGTGCTGGGGAGGCACAGATAATCAAGAAAATCGGCGGAAAGGAAGAGGTGAGATCTTTCCTTGAGAAGCTGGGCTTTGTAGTAGGCACAGAGGTGACTGTCATCTCAGAGATAGCCGGCAATATGATAGTCAATGTAAAGGGCGCCAGAGTAGCAATCGGCAAGGACATGGCAAATAAGATCATGGTCTGATATAACATATGTAACAGGCATGGATATAGCATGTATGACATATATAACATATATAACATATATAACATATATAACACATACAACACATGCATCAATGTGCTGTATAAGCTGTAATAATTTAAGATTTAAACGACTTTGTATATGATATTATGCAAACGTTATATAAATTTTTTAAACAACAATAAAATTAAAAAAGGAGTAGTCAGCATGAAGACATTAAAGCAAGCCAAAGTAGGCGAGACAGTCAAGGTTGTCAAGCTCACAGGCCAGGGTGCAGTCAAGAGACGTATCATGGATATGGGAATTACTAAGGGTGTTGAGATATTTATCCGCAAGGTGGCACCGCTTGGCGATCCGGTAGAGGTGACAGTGAGAGGCTATGAGCTATCACTTCGTAAGGACGATGCCTCTATGATAGAAGTAGAGTAAATTTTTTTTTGACTATAGGTTAGCAAATACAAACTATAGGCAGAATGAGCAAACAAAAATAAGGAGATTAAAACATGGCAGTAAAAATTGCTCTCGCAGGAAACCCGAACTGCGGAAAAACAACACTGTTCAATGCCTTAACAGGTGCCAATCAGTATGTTGGTAACTGGCCTGGTGTTACAGTTGAGAAAAAAGAGGGAAAGCTTATCGGTCACAAGGATGTAGACTGGTGGATTTACCGGGTATCTACTCACTTTCTCCATATACTCTCGAGGAGGTTGTTGCAAGAAATTACTTAATCGGAGAGCAGCCTGATGCGATTATCAATATCGTGGACGGAACAAATATCGAGCGTAATCTGTATCTGACAACACAGATTATCGAGCTTGGTATTCCGGTGCTTATGGCTGTCAATATGATGGACATTGTAAAGAAAAACGGAGACACAATCAATATCAAAGCACTTGGAGAGAAGCTCGGCTGTGAGGTTGTTGAGATTTCAGCTTTAAAGAAGACAGGAATCAAGGAGACTGCAGAGAAGGCAATCCAGATTGCAAAGTCAGGTAAATCCGTTCAGAGGGTACATCACTTCGCAGATGATGTGGAGAGCACAATCGCAGGCATCGAGGATAAGCTTGGTCTTGCAGTAGCAGAGAACCAGAAGAGATTCTTTGCAATCAAGCTTTTAGAGCGTGACTCAAAGATTTCTGAGGTATTAAAGAGTGCTCCAAATGTGGACGCAGAGATTAAAGCTCTCGAGGACAAATACGATGATGACACAGAGAGTATCATCACAAACGAGAGATATCAGTACATATCTTCAATCATCGGCTCATGTGTAAAGAAGGCACGCGCCGGAAAAGAGACAGTATCAGACAAAATTGATAGGATTGTTACAAACAGATTTTTGGCACTGCCTATTTTCGCACTCATCATGTGGGCTGTATACTATGTTGCAGTATCATCACTTGGTGGAATTGTAACAGACTGGACAAACGACACACTCTTTGGTGAGTGGATTCAGCCGGCAGTACAGACATTCATGGAAAATGTAGGCTGCTCTGAATGGCTCGTATCACTTGTAGTTGACGGTATCATCGGAGGTCTTGGTGCACCTATCGGATTTGCACCACAGATGGCTATCGTATTCTTATTCCTCTCAATCCTTGAGGACTGCGGATACATGGCACGAGTAGCCTTCATCATGGACAGAATCTTCCGTAGATTCGGTCTCTCAGGAAAGTCCTTCATCCCATTCCTTATCGGATCAGGATGTGGAGTACCGGGAATCATGGCAACACGTACTATCGAGAACGAAAAAGACCGTCGTATGACAATGATGACAGTAACAAATATCCCATGTGGAGCAAAGCTCCTGTTATCGCACTTATCGCAGGCTTTATCATGGGTGACGGCTGCTGGTGGATGGCACCTCTTATGTACTTTGCAGGAATCGGCCTCACAATCATCTACTGTATCATTTTAAAGAAGACAAGAGCATTTGCAGGTGAGCCTGCACCGTTCGTAATGGAGCTCCCACAGTATCATATCCCTTCAGTAAAGGGTGTGCTGTTACACGTATGGGAGAGAGTATGGGCATTCCTCAAGAAGGCCGGAACAATCCTCTTCCTCTGCTGTGCAGTTATGTGGTTCCTTTCAAGCTTTGGCATTCAGGATGGCGCATTCGGACTTGTTGACACAGAAAACAGCTTACTCGCAGTAATCGGATCTGCAATCGCAGTTATCTTTGCACCACTTGGATTCGATACATGGCAGGCAGTTGCATCATCACTCTCAGGCTTTGTGGCAAAAGAGGGTATCGTTTCAACAATGGGTGTGCTCTCAGGACTTGGAGAGGTAGAGGAATATGCAGTAAGCATGCATGATCAGTTTGCAGCATTCTTCCCAACAACAATGGTAGCAGTATCATTCTTGCTGTTCAACCTGTTTGACTCACCATGTCTTGCAGCTATCTCAACAACAGCAAAGGAGCTTAACAACCGTAAGTTCTTCTGGTTTACAATCATTTTCCAGAACGTATCAGCTTACTGTGTAACACTTATGTTCTACCAGATTGTGGGACTTTGCATAGGTGAGGTAGCCTTCAACTTCTGGACAGTAGTTGCATTTGTACTCCTTGCAGGTGTATTATACTTATTGTTCAGAAAAGACCCTAATAAGGCAACAGCAAAGAGCACTTCATTTGCGGCATCAAACGTGTAATAGGCGTTTAAATGAGAATCAATCTGGAATTTAACACGGCAGACCTCATAGCAGTCATAGTTCTTCTATGCCTGCTGGGGCTTGCCGTAAAGATAATAATAGGATTTTTCAAGGAAAAGAAATAATGCAGTAGTATATTTAGTAGCATTTGTAGTGAATAGGAGATGATGACATGCTGGCTGATATCATTGTAATTGCAATTCTCGTAGTGATAGTTGCACTTGTAATCAGGACAATAATCAAATCAAAGAAAGCAGGCAAAAGCCTGCAGTGTGGAATGGACTGCAGCCATTGCAAGGGCTGTCATTAATCCACGGCATGGTGTGCATGAAGCACAGGATGGGCATTTCATGGAAAGAACTCATCTGCCGCTTAAGCTGCATCTGCCGGCATCGGTAACGATAGGAGGATGTATGTCGAAAGAAGCAATAGAGCAAAAAGAGGTAATCGTTGGCAAGCTAAAGGACAGCGGATGCAGGATTACAAAGCAGAGACTTATTTTGCTTGATGTAATCCTCGAGGGCGAGTGCGGAAGCTGCAAAGAGATTTATTACCGGGCATCAAAGATAGATCACTCTATCGGGACTGCTACGGTGTATCGGATGATCAATACGCTCGAAGAGATTGGAGCGATTGACCGCAAAAATATGTATAGAGTGCAGGTGTCATAAGCCTGGTTTTATAGGAATTGTATAAAAAGAAGAACGGCAATAAGGAAAGCACACTGAGAATTAAAGATTCTTAGTGTGTTTTTTGTTGCAATTAATTGAGAATAAAAAGTGTAAAAATGGCAAAAAAACACTTGACATATAGGTATAAGTAAGATATATTTAACTCAGGTTAGAGATAACTAACACGAAAGGAGCCAAAATGTGCCAGGAAGTATTTCAGATTGCTATGAGCATGGATTTAAAGAGCGTGGAAATGCAGCTTGCCCTCCAGTGTGCCCCACTAATTACAGGAGCGAGAATTTCAAATATGCTCATGATAGACAGCACTGATGAGAGTGCCATGAGAGTGATTCTGAGGCTTCCGGGATATCGCATTTCAGGCTCGCAGCAAGGAATGAGAAAACCGCCTTCCTCTTATTCCGCAGGAGCCTCTTAGAAGCATATCTGAATAATTCAGAGGCTTTGGACATACTAAAGAAAGCGGGATATGAGGATTTTTCATTCGGCAAGATATTACTTAGATTCAAAAAACACTACGAAGCTTATCTGAATGACGAACACAAGCAGTTTCCGCATGAGATGGGGCTTTTGCTTGGATATCCGATAGAGGATGTGAGAGGCTTTATAGAGCATAACGGATGCGGCTGTCTGTATTCAGGATACTGGAAGGTGTACCGCAACGTACCACTCAAAAAGAAGATGTTTGAAGATTTTGAAAAGGCGAAGGAAAGTGTCATACAGCTATTGGCCGAGGATATAGATATGAGGCTGATACTGGAAATATATAAAGAAGAACCGCAGCAGATAGCGGTATAGGAGGAATTAAAATGAGCAAAATCAGTGTAGTTTATTGGTCACAGTCAGGCAATACAGCAGCAATGGCAGAGGCAGTTGCAAAGGGCGTCACAGATGCCGGAAAGGAAGCAGAAATCGTATTCGTAAGCAGTGCTTCAATAGATGAGCTTAAATCAGAGACAGCATTCGCACTCGGATGTCCTGCAATGGGTGCAGAGGTACTTGAGGAGGGCGAGATGGAGCCGTTTGTCACAGAGCTTGAGGGCTGCGTGGCAGGCAAGACAATCGGTCTGTTCGGTTCATACGGATGGGGCGATGGCGAGTGGATGCGCGACTGGGTAGAGCGAATGACAGCAGCCGGAGCTACAGTGGTAGGCGGCGAGGGTGTTATCTGCCAGGATGCACCGGACGATGATGCAAAGACAGCCTGCGAGGAGCTTGGAAAGAAGCTGGCAGCGGTATAAGCAAATCAGACTATAGCGTGGCCGCGACAACATGAAAGGCCACGAAAACATATTTTATCTCCGCAAAGTATAAACTTTGCTCCTAGTGTAAATCTGGGCCGGCGAACTTCCCATTTGCGGCCCGCTCTCTTTTTTCATGATATTATGCTAATGCCTAATCAGAAAGAATGTAATAAAAAAATTCGCAGATTATTACAATCTGCGAAATCCAACCTCCCTTATGTATAAAATAAGCATTTTATATAAATATGACCATTTTTCTGACCATTTATGGGATAACTATAGAATTGATTGCGGAGCGCTTGGTCTCCAGATTTGGATGCACATAGCGATTCAATGTAATATTTACATTGGAATGTCCAAGAATCTCACTTATACTCTTAGCGTCAGCCCCACTACTGATACAGTTTGTGGCAAAGGTATGGCGCAGAGCATGAAAGTGAGTATTCCCGATACTGCTTCTCTTATATAGATATGGAATCTATTCTGATAAGTGCGGGGATCCATAGGCTGATTTTTTCTTTAGAAAATAGGAGTCACCTTTCATTGAAGTGTTATAATAATCTGACAGCTTGTCATATATAAAGTCCGGGATAGGAATCTCACGAAGTGAATTTGAAGTCTTTGGTGAATCTATATATAAAGAAGTCTTTCTCGTGGCTGTGTGGTTATTTTGTGATGAACCGGATGTGTGTACCGTATCTACCGGGAGTCTCTGCACTGTGCGATTGACATGCAGAGTGCGACTAATCATGTCGATATCTTCCCATTTCAGGGCACAAATTTCTCCTAAACGCAGCCCCATAAAAAGGCACAATAAAATACCGAGCTTATAGATATCAAGCTCGGTAAGAAGATACTTGGTTAGCTTTTGCTGGTCTGTTGTATTGATTGTATTTATGTTATTTGAGGATGTGACGGATGAACGTTTTGCCCGGTACGACAGATGAATTTCTACGGTGCCATATGTGGCAGCTCCATATGCAAGGATTGAATTGAATATACAAAGTATGCTCTTTGTAACGCTCTCACCGGCTGTCTCAGGCAATAGCTTGAGTATTTCATTCTGATTTAACTGATCTATGACACTTTCTCCCCAGTTTGGTTTGATATATTTGTTGTATATAGTGGTATACTTTTGAATGGTAGAGCACTTCCGGCTTGTTGTGATGCTTTCAAGCCATTTCTCAGCGACTTCTTTTACGGTGATAGCGGACTGCTTTGGGGCTGCTGTTTGATTAAGTGAAGCAGCTTTTGCTGTAAGCAGCCTTTCTGTTACTTCCTTATAGCTGTGGCCATATACCGATTTGCACTTTTTACTGCCAGCTGTGTCTACTATGTAGTAGCGTCCCTCCCAGCGTCCGTCGGCTCTCTTTCTGATGTTGGTTCCTCTTCTTGACATGTCTGTTTCCTCCTTAAAAAATATATATGTATATATATAATTTATAGAAAGAAGAATATTAACTCCATATAATATCTTAAGTTTTATTTCTGGCCACAATTTTGACCATCTATAACTTAGACAAGTATACTGTAAAGCAGATGTGCTCTGCACTTAAATTTCCTAGAAGCACTTACTATGCTGCATTAAATCATGTTCCTTCAAAAAGAGAACAGGAATATAATGAATTCAGCAATAAAGTATTTTCAATATATAACGAATTTAAGAAACGTTACGGGGCAATTAAAATCCATAGAGAACTTAATGATAGAAATATCCCTTGCTCAGTAAAATGTGTTCAACGTCATATGAAAAAGCTTGAAATTAAAAGCATTGTTTAAGGATGGACTTATCTTGCATCTGTAATGGATTTATATGATCGCAAAATCATGGGATGAGCATATGGTAAAAATATGACAGCTGAGCTTGCCACACAGGCTGTAAAGAATGCATGCTTTAGTATCCCTGATACAATGGGAATAGTGCTTCATAGTGATCTAGGAAGCCAGTATACCAGTGAAGAATTCTAGAAATACTTACATGATCAGGGCATGTTACATTCATTTAACAGTAAGGGGAATCCCTATGATAATGCCTGCATCGAATCCTTTCATTCTGTATTAAAGAAGGAAGAAGTATACACAACTACATATTACACATTTGAGGAGGCTGAATCAGCACTCTTTGAATATATAGAGTCATTCTACAACCGAAAAAGGCGCCATAGTGCTCTTGATTACAAGACACCACAACAGGTTGAAGATGAGCACTAGCAGCATAAGAAAACATTTAGCCGTGTGAGCGGCAAAAGGAAAAAGAAATACCCAAAAAGAAATACCATCCAATGTGGATGTGTAAGCATGTGTTTGTAATTGTGCATACTATGCAATGATTTAAATTGTATTTTACATGGCAATCCGCTATACTAGTATTAAGTATAGCGGATTATTTTTTGGAGGTATTTCTATGAAGCTTAAAACAGGACAAAAGTGTGCATTTGGATTTGGCGCATTTGGAAAAGATATTGTGTATATGCTTATTTCATCGTATCTGCTTTACTACTACAATGTAGTGCTTGGGATGAGCAGTGTGTTTATCGGCACGGTGATGATGGCGGCCAGGATTTTTGATGCATTCAATGACCCGGTGATGGGTATTATCGTAGCAAAGACGCGTACCGAGTGGGGCAGGTTTAGGCCTTGGATTTTTGCAGGAACGGTGCTCAATGCCGTGACCATCTATGCTTTGTATGCCACTCCTGAGTCTATGGGTGATTCAGCGCAGAGAGTGTGGCTTACTGTGTTTTACTTTGCATGGGGCATCACATATACGCTTATGGATATTCCGTTCTGGTCTATGATTCCCGCAATCACTGAGCCGGGCAGCGACAGGGAGCAGCTTACATCGCTTGCGAGGACATGCTCTGGCATTGGAGATGCTATCCCTACGGTGCTCACGATGACAGTGGTGCCTATTCTTGGTGCAGGAAGCTCTATGGCTGACTACAGGATTGGATTTAAGTGGTGGGCACTTATTATAGCGGTAGTATTTGTGATTTCTGAGCTTGTATGCGTGGCATGTGTGCCTGAAAGACCGGTTGCCTGTGATGAGAAGCCGGGAAAGATATCCGATATGTTTAAAGCCTTATTTAAGAACGACCAGGCTATGACTGTTGTGGTATCAATCATTCTCGTGTATACATCACTAAATATCTGTGGTAACCTAGTGCTTTATTTCTTCCGGTTTGATGTGGGAAACGAGGGCGCATATTCCATATTTGCTGCAGTTGCTTTTGCAGCACAGGTGCTTGTCATGATGGTTATACCGCTGCTTCGTAAGAGATTCAGCAAAAGCCAGCTTTTTATATCAGGATTTATTATTCAGATAGCAGGCTTTGCGGTGATACTTATCATGGCATTTGCAAAGCTCTACACGCCACAGAGCTGGTACATACTCTGCCTGCCGGGTATTTTGATTTATCTGGGCTATGGTATGCTCAATGTTATTATGACTATATTTCTTTCGGATTCTGTTGATTATGGTGAGGTAATGAATGGCACGAGAGAGGAGTCGGTCATTTTTTCAATGCAGACATTTACGGTAAAGCTCGCTTCCGGTGTAGCGGTATTTCTGGCTGGGCTGGTGGTTGACTGGATTCATCTGGATACCGCGGCTGCAGTACAGACACAGGATACACTTGATGCTCTTCGCATGTGGATGACGATTCCGTCTGTTATCCTGCTCATCGTGGGCATATTTGTATTTAAGAGGTTTTATAAGCTGGATGATACAAGGATGGAAGAAATTAAATCCAAGCTTAATTAAAAATTGCTGTCTGATTGATAAAAGAAGGTCGAAAATAAAATGAAAAAACGAATAATTAATTATAGACTTAAGATTGACAATCTGCTTGCCAATCCTGATAAGATATCAAAAGAAGAGTGGAAGAAAATACTGCAGGAACACCTGACACAAATAGCCTTCTTCCAGCATGAGCGCCTCGTGCACCTCATAGTGACAGTAACCTTTGCCATACTCACCATGATGTCAATAATCGCATCCATCATGATAAGCAACCCAATGCTTCTTGTTCTTACACTGTTATTCTTAGTGCTGTTGGTGCCATATATCATGCACTACTATACACTGGAAAATGAAGTGCAGAAGATGTATACCCAGTATGATGAGATTTTGAAGCATCTGTCCTAGCTAGCAAGCATATAAGCGAGTGCAACGAGCAACATATGCACATATAAAAGTAGAAAGTTATCAAAGACAGAACCCGGCGTAGCGGGGCTTTTGTCCTTGCCCGCATATACGAAGCTGCTTAGAGTCTGTAGAATTGCATACGAAAACCAACAACGCCCATGCATGGACGCATGGGCGAGGTGTTATGCGCCATGGACGGCGCATAAAAGCCGGTTGTGTCAAAAAGCCACAACCGGCATATGCAATTCGTACAGACACTTAGCAGCGTAGTTCATGCGGGAAAGGGCAGAAAGCCCCGGCTGCGCCGGGTTCGTCCCACTAGCAACAACAGTGCAATTCTCTTACTTCTTAAGCTTCTTCTGTGCCGTAGAAAGCATCAGCTTAATACGGTTCAGCTGGTTCACCTCAGAAGCACCCGGATCATAATCGATAGCCACGATATTGGCATCCGGATGATCATGTCTGATTCTCTTTATAACTCCCTTACCCACAATATGGTTCGGTAAGCATGCAAAAGGCTGTGCACAGATGATGTTTGTGACGCCCTCATTGATGAGCTCAAGCATCTCACTCATGTAAGGAATGGTGACCATGAGAAAACAATAATTATGAAGTTACCGAAAACTTATGAGGAACAGGTGAATATTCTTGTGCCCCCTACGAAGGATATGTTTCTGAATCCTCATCATCAGGAGTTACAATGTCATCAAGAACTCCCGATATGGTTTCCTCATTATAGTGCTTGAATGGTGTAAGTATGTCGGGTAGCATCCAGTGGGTTCTGCGATACTTATCATTGCTGTACTGCTGCCTTGGAATTCTGAGCCATTCATGTGCTCCGTTATTGTATCTTACAATGCGGCTGCAGTAATCACGGAAAATAAGACTGCCTTTCTGACATATGGGACAAAGAAATTCACTGCTCTCTGATAAAAATATGTTGTCCTTTTCTTGTAAAACCTGTTACAATATACATGGTGTTTACCAAGGTTCCGGAAGCCAATCTTGCAGGAGGGGCTCCGGAGTCTTTCCTTTTCTCTTAATAATGATAGTACAATGGTCTATGGCTGGACAATCAAGAGGTCAAGTGATGGACAAAATAAGGAATCATAAACAGTATTGTGCAGCGATGAAGGCAAGAAAGCGTCTGTAAAACTGGATGTAATTGTGATATACTGGGAGCGGAAGCTCCCATGCTGCTCTGATAATCACATACCTCTACGTGGTGAGCAGCAGGTAACGATCTAAGGATCAGGAATTCGATGATCGGCGAAGATGTGAAGATTGAGCGATTGACCTCATAGGAGGTACGATATGGATACTTTAGAAGAACTGAAATATTACTGTGATGAACCACAACCTGTGGGAGCACTGATGCTCACTGGTGAGTGGGGATGTGGAAAAACATATTTATTAAATAATAGCTTATCGAATGTGCTAAAGGATAAATGTGTGTTTTTGCGTGTGAGTCTATTTGGCATGTCGTCGATAGAAGAGGTAAAGAAAGAAGTAAAGCAATGTTGGATTAGAACAGTAGCTGAATTAAATACTCCAGCTTCTGGATGGGTTGAAAAGGCTCAAAAGTATACTGGAGTTTTTAAGACAGTCGCGGATAAAGGTGCTGAACACCTTCCAGAGCCTTGGAAAAGCATTGTGAGTGGAGCATTATCTTTTAATGTTATTGATTTCGTAAAAGTCGAACCTAAAATGGGAGATAAAAAAGTAATCTTGATATTTGATGATTTGGAACGTACTGATATTCCAACGGCTGATTTATTAGGCTGTATCAACGATTATTGTGAAAATCTTCATATTAATACAATCGTAGTGGCAAATGAGGAAAAAATACAGTCAAGTGAAAAAGATAAAATTAAGTATAGTGAAATAAAGGAAAAAATTATTCAAAGAACTATACATTATGTGCCGGATTACTCTTCAGTGGTTTCTAATGTAATTGATAGTATAGAGTGTAAGGATGATGATGCGGTTTCTCAAGAATACAAAGCACTTCTTACAAAATATAAGGAAATTATTAGTTCTATTTTTTCAGGTGCATCAGTAGAAGGAATACCACTGGAACAGTTGATCTCAAAGAAATATTCTGGAAATTCAAGGGAAGAACTTGAAAGTGAAAAAAACAAAATTCAGGAGTTACTTAAACATAGACCGCATAACATCCGAAGCCTTAAATGTGCAATTCAAGATTTTAAAAGAATATATATATTACTTAATGAAAAGCATATTGATAATAGAGAAAAATGGCTTTTTACATATCTTTCATATGTATTGTGTTTCCGGGCGGGATTGGTTCAAGAAAGTGAGCGATATGGAACACTTTTTTCTGATGAAAAGGTGTCTATACTTTACCTTGGATTTTATGATGATAAATATATTACAGGTGGAATTAAGCAATGGATTAGGCATGGAGAGTGGGCGAAAGATACTCTTGATGCAGAATTTGATTATGTCATAAATAGAGACAAGGCTAATACCCCGGAAGAAAAAGTGCGAATGAAGAGACTTTTAGATTTAGATGAAGTTGATATAAGGGACGGATACCCAATACTTTTGGAAGAAGCATATACTGGCACATTGGAGTTAAATGATTATGTGAATTTGCTGTACAATAGTTGTTGGGCTAGAAAGTATAATATTCAGCTTTCAGGCATTAAGTGGGAAAAAATTAGCGATGGAATTCATAAGCGGATTGAGAAAATGATTCATTCCGGAGAAGAGCAACCACGCCACAATATGATTATTAGTGATGACAATAAGGATTTATTTTTGCCGGAAGAATGGAATACATATAAAATAATTAAGGAATTTTGGAGTTCAAACAGATTGATGTTTGAAAAGAACAAAGCTCTTTATGTGAACTTGATGAAGAAAGAACCATTGAATGCACTGGTTCAAACGCAGAATAAGCGATTTAATATGTTTGATGTCGAGATGGCCGAGGTCACAGCGGATGGGTTCGAAAAGGTGACAAATGCAGAAAAAAGTAGCTTTGTAGATTACTTTAAGAGAATGTGGCAGGTTAATATATGCGCCCAGGACTATAATATTAAGTTGTCAGAAGATGGATTTCAAACCTTAAAACGGCGTATATTGCAGATTTTGGATAAATGCCGAGTTGAATCTTTAACAATATCTGAGGTGCATGCAAATAGTTTTCTTGAAGTAATTAATAATTTGATTGTTGAACAGAAGCAAAAGCTACAAGAAATTCAAAATAAAGAGGAATGACAGTGAAATGGAGCTGATCAAATGACAAGAGTTTATTTCGTGCGTCACGCACAGCCGGAACATGATAATTAAATTGGTAATTAAATTGGTGCCTGACACCACTGTGGTCAAAATAGCGTCAACTTAAGGAACAAGTCTTAAGTTGATGCAAGATAAAGTTATCAAATAGAAGTTAAAAAACAAAGCAATTCAGAAAATGACGCACTTTAACAAGGACTCCGTGAAAGTCCTATTAATTAGTATAATTTTATTTCAATCAAAAAGAAACTTTTTGATTGTTAAAGTGTGTTCGTCCCTTTGCTTTATTCTTTTTTCGTTTGAAAGTACGGCCTGGCATTATTTGAGACCTGTTACGGACAGCTTCTGAATAAAGTCTGTTAATTTCGTCGATAGTACTGATGGTACACAGTATTTTTGGAAGAAGTCTTTTCATGAAACCTATAATAAAAGCACGATTTGCTTGATTTTTTATAAGTGATGATAGATTTGAAAGTAGCATATTAATATAGAATTCCTGAAATACAGAGGTTGTAGTAGCACCGGAAAACTCTTCAATTGCAAGTCTACTTTTTAATTCTTTGTATTTCAATTCTACAGGCCAGCGATAAAAGTATAGTTCTTGAAACATTGACTGGGTAATTGTCGAGTCAAACAGATTTGTTGCAAGATATTCCTTAGTTCCATTATCAAGAATGACTTCAATAACACGTATTTTAATATCCTTTGTGCCATTTTTTTCATCGCCTGGAAGAACAGTAATAATGTCACTAGAACATTTTAGTACGTCCTATATTATGATGAAATAGTGGCTTTATAATAATCTATAACATTTACAAATGGAATGACGATTTTTCCATTGTTAAAAATTGACGAAGAAAGAGATTCTATTTTGCCTCGAGCTATGCCAATAAGTGCAGATGCTCCATTTATAGCAACTAACTGTTTGAAGTCTTCCTCTGATATTTTACCTTTTGAAAGAAATGCTCCGGTAATGGTAAAATGTATATTACAATTATCATTATCAGATTGATTTATAATTATATCGAAGTCAATTGTCATTTGTGAAAATATTTCTCTTGTTTTTTCAATGTTTTGGAATTGAGGTTCATTTATAGTCATTCCAAAGCTGCGTTGGGCATCATTTTCTATATCGACAATGGTGTTGTCTACGGTAAGTTTTGCAACGGAAGCACCTAGTAATTCGATTCCTGTAGCTATTAAATTCAGTTCCATTATGCAATAGCCTCCTTATCTTTTATGTATTTAACCCAATTATTTTGCTTGTTATTTTGAGTGGATTCGCTATTCCATTTTAGAACAGTATAATTTTGCTTGCCAATAACGGGGGTTAAATCAAGTTGAAGATGCAGATTAAGCTTTTGACAAATTTCATTTAGAGTTTTTATTGTGAAATTGTATTCTCTGCTTTCCCAACGTGATACCATACCTTGTGATACATTCATATATGCTGCAAATTCTTTTTGTGTCATATTTAATTCTAGGCGGCGCCTTTCGATTTTTGCTGATATTTTTGCTAATTCTATAATTGATTTTGCTTCTGCTTCTGCGATTCCATCAGTAAGCCATGTTGTTTCCTGTGCGTTTGATATTTTGTCGTATATGCTCATGTTTCATTCCTCTGTTCTTCTATAGTATCTTTTATGTATGATTATACATTATTCTTGAAGCTGTTTGAGTCGATTTTTGGCAACTGAAATTGCATTTTGATAATCACTTTTGTTTTTCTCTAAAAATACCGTTAATAAAATTATTATCTTTCTATCTATAATGGTATAGATAATTCGTACATTTTTTCTTGAGTTCGGTCTATGTATACTATATAAATCTTTTTCGTTGGTTAATTTTTCAAATGCTGCTAAATCGATAGCTTTTTCTTTTTCTATATCTAATACTGCCAGATCAGCGAGTAATTTTTTTTGATATTCTGGATAGGGTTCAGAATTCTTTCATGGCTGATTTACAGCCTTTTTAAATTCTTTTTTAATAGCTGAAACAGCATAGACATCACTTATTCCCGAAATACTAATTTTTTCTAACGCCACATTTTATATTCCCCTTTCTCTAAAGATAACTATATTATATTACTTATAAGTAATATTTTCAATTGTTTATTGTAAGAAAATTACAAAATATGTAGATGCAGTGGTGGTGCCTGGCACCATTAAATTTTTATATTCTTTATTGTGGCAATGAAATCAGCAGTTGCTGGACAGAAATGAGAGCTGAATTTGGACAAGATAAGGAATCATAAATATTGTATTTTACATGGCATTCCGCTATACTAGTATTAAGTATAGCGGATTATTTTTTTGGAGGCTTTTATGGCAAATACTTTGAAGTTACCGGTTGGAATTGAAAATTTTGAGGAAATTCGTAAACTGGGGTTCTATTATATTGACAAGACAAGGCTTATAGAACAGCTTTTACAGGGATGGGGAAAGGTGACTCTTTTTACACGCCCTAGGCGTTTCGGCAAGACTCTCAATATGAGTATGCTTAGGAGCTTTTTTGAAATAGGAATGGACAAATCTTTGTTTGACGGCTTATATATTTCTGGCAACAAAGTACTTTGTGATGAGCATATGGGTAAGTATCCTGTCATATTTCTTTCATTCAAGGGTGTGGATGGTTTAGACTTTACTACGGCAAGACGTATGCTGTGTGCTATTTTAAAGGATGAGCTTGACAGACATTACTATTTGAAGACCAGTGATGTATTGACTGATGAGGATAGAATACTGTTTACAAAGATGCTTCATGGGCAGGATGACAATATTGAGGATAGTATACGAATGCTTTCAAAGCTGTTGTATAAGCACTATGGTCAGAAAGTAGTTATTCTCATAGATGAGTATGATGTGCCACTCGATAAAGCTTTTCAGAATGGCTACTACAAGGAGATGGTTTCTCTCATCAGGGGGCTTTTCGGGCAGGCGCTCAAGACCAATGAGTTTTTACAGTTTGCGGTGCTCACGGGCTGCCTTCGCGTGTCAAAGGAGAGCATTTTTACAGGGCTCAATAACTTTGAAATCAATTCTATTGTGGATATTGACCATGATGAGCAGTTTGGCTTTACTGATGATGAGTCATGAAACTTCTTTCTGATTATGACAGGAGCGAGAGGTACCCGGACGTAAAGGAATGGTATGACGGTTATCATTTTGGTAATGCGGATATTTATTGTCCATGGGATGTGATAAATTTTGCCAAGAAGCTTGTTTCAGATCCGTCAGCCAGACCGAGTGCGTTCTGGATTAACAGCAGTGGCAATGATATGGTGAAGCGCTTTGTGGACAAGGCTGATCAGACCACGAGAGATGAGATTGAGAAGCTCGTGCAGGTGGATTTGTGGAGAAGCAGCTTCGGCTTGATCTGACCTATGATGAGATTGACAATACGATTGACAATCTGTGGAGTGTGCTCTTTACTACAGGCTATCTCACCAAAATCGGAGAGGTCAAGGTGCCTGACAGTGAGAGCTATGCCTATAAGCTTGTGATTCCTAATAAAGAGGTGCGTGAGGTGTTTATTCTCCAAATTCAGGAGTGGTTCAAGGCTGTTGTTGCAAAAGATGATGATACTATGAAGCTTTTATCAAGGGCAATTCTGGATAAAGATGAGAAACAGATTGCCAGGCAGCTAAACATCGTGATGAGCCGCATGATAAGTATACTCGATACAAAGGCGCCTGATGCTATGAAGGAGAATTTCTATCATGGCTTACTTCTTGGTCTGCTTCGAGGCAGCAATCCGGACTGGCTTATCAAGTCGAATCGTGAGTCGGGAGATGGTTTTAGCGATATTTTAATCATGCCGGAGGATCCTGATGCGGGCATCGTTATAGAGGTGAAGTATGCTAAGGAGATGAAGGAACTTGACGCAGCGTGCGAGGCTGCGATAACGCAGATTAAGGACAAGCGCTATGATGAGGCTCTGCGGATGAGGACCGGTGTGATATTTTAGCCTATGGCATTGCTTTTTGCAGGAAACGGTGCAGGGTGGTTGGAGAGAAATTTTAAATTGGCTGTAATCGTTGCTGGTCACACTGTTAGGTGTGAACAGTAACTATCTGGGATGTTGCATCCGGTAATGAAAAATATATTGCTTTCGTAGTCAAAGTATGTTACGATACTCCATGGTTACAAATTACAGTGACAGTTATTATATCATTTAAACAAAAGAAAGGTAGGAGAATAGTTATGAGCGACAACTTCAATATGTATGATCAGGCGAATCAGCAGGGCAATCCAAATATACCGCCTATGCCGCCGATGGAGGAAAAGAAGGGAATGTCAATTGCATCTATGGTGCTTGGTATTATCGGTCTGGTATTCTGGTGTATTCCAATCCTTGGCGGACCTATTGGTATTGTAGGACTTATCCTCGGTATCGTAGGCAGGAAAAATGGTGGAAAGGGCATGGCAACCGCTGGTATTGTTATGTCAATTATTACCATCGTACTTGCAGTTATCAATGCTATTGCTGGTGTTTATCTGCAGACATCAAATGTCTTGAACCAGTTATAATCACATAACAGGTGATATCTTTAATTGCATTTTATTTTTTAATCCGCTATGCCAGAGGTTGGTATAGCGGATTTTAGATTCAATTATCATTGTATTAAAATAAAAAAGTACGTATTAGGAAAGGTGGAAAATAAAATGAAAAAACGAATAATTAATTATAGACTTAAGATTGACAATCTGCTTGCCAATCCTGATAAGATATCAAAAGAAGAGTGGAAGAAAATACTGCAGGAACACCTGACACAAATAGCCTTCTTCCAGCATGAGCGCCTCGTGCACCTCATAGTGACAGTAACCTTTGCCATACTCACCATGATGTCAATAATCGCATCCATCATGATAAGCAACCCAATGCTTCTTGTTCTTACACTGTTATTCTTAGTGCTGTTGGTGCCATATATCATGCACTACTATACACTGGAAAATGAAGTGCAGAAGATGTATACCCAGTATGATGAGATTTTGAAGCATCTGTCCTAGCTAGCAAGCATATAAGCGAGTGCAACGAGCAACATATGCACATATAAAAGTAGAAAGTTACCAAAGACAGAACCCGGCGCAGCGAGGCTTTTTGCCCTTGCCCGCATATACGAAGCTGCTTAGAGTCTGTAGAATTGCATACGAAAACCAACAACGCCCATGCATGAATGCATGGGCGAATTTTTACTTCTTAAGCTTCTTCTGTGCTGTAGAAAGCATCAGCTTAATACGGTTCAGCTGGTTTACCTCAGAAGCACCCGGATCATAATCGATAGCCACGATATTGGCATCCGGATGATCATGTCTGATTCTCTTTATAACTCCCTTACCCACAATATGGTTCGGTAAGCATGCAAAAGGCTGCGCACAGATGATGTTTGTGACGCCCTCATTGATGAGCTCAAGCATCTCACCTGTCAAAAACCAGCCTCACCGGTCTGATTACCACACGAAACGATAGGAGAAGCATACTCTGCGAGATCCTGCACGTGAGCGGTTGGCTCAAAGTGCTTACTTTTAGCCAGCTCATCCCTAGCATCCTTCTGAGCCACTCGAAGAATGAGATAAGGCGGTTATTCATAAACTTTGCTTTCTTAGAAGCACCAAGATAGTCAGCCTTGAAATTCGTGTTGTAGCAGCAGTAGAGTAAGAAATCAGTCAGATCAGGCACTACAGCCTCGGCTCCTTCAGCTTCGAGCAGGTCAACCACATAGTTGTTTGCTGCAGGCAGGAATTTGACGAGAATCTCACCGACCACGCCGACACGCGGCTTAACCTCATCTGTCATAGGCAGATTGTCGAAATCCCTTATGATTTCGCGGCACATCTTTTTGTATTTCTTGTGAGAGAGCATCTTTGTGTTGCCGACAAAGTCGATGACTCTCTTTTTCCACTTCTCATGGAGTGCATTGGCACTTCCAGGCTCTTTCTCATAAGGACGTACCCTGTAGAGACAGCGCATAAAGATATCGCCAAACTCAAGTGCATACAGTCCGTGCTGGATGAGGCTTGGAGTAAACTTAAAGCCCGGGTTTTTCTCGAGACCAACCATGTTGATTGAGATAACAGGCACATCAGGATATCCGGCCTTTTCGAGGGCTCTACGGATAAAGCCGATGTAGTTTGTTGCACGGCATCCGCCACCTGTCTGTGAGATGAGGATGGCTGTGTGTGTCATATCATAATTGCCTGATTTGACGGCTGCCATAATCTGTCCTACGACAATGAGTGAAGGGTAGCAGGCATCGTTGTTTACGAACTTAAGTCCCACGTCCACACATTCCCTTGCAGGGATATCCGGTATGACCATATTGTAGCCGGCTGCCTTAAAGGCTGGCACGAGAAGGTCAAAGTGTATAGGTGACATCTGAGGGCAGATGATGGTGTAGTTGTCCTTTTTCATCTGCTCGGTGAATACAACACGCTCGTAGTTAGACGGTTTTAAGTCACGCTTTTCATGCTTGGTTTCCTTGACTCTTATGGCGGCAAGGAGCGAGCGGATACGGATTCTTGCTGCGCCCAGGTTGTTTACCTCATCGATCTTCAGGCAGGTGTATATCTTGCCTGAGCCTGTCAGGATATCGTTTACGCAGTCGGTTGTGACAGCATCGAGACCGCAGCCAAACGAGTTGAGCTGGATTAAGTCAAGGTCATCACGGGTCTTTACAAAGTTGGCTGCTGAGTACAGTCTGGTGTGGTACATCCACTGATCCATGACGATGAGAGGTCTCTCAAGCTCGCCCAGATGGGATACTGAGTCCTCTGTCAGCACACAGATGCCATAGCTTGTGATGAGCTCAGGGATACCGTGGTTGATTTCCGGGTCCACATGGTACGGACGGCCTGCGAGCACGATTCCGCGACGTCCGGTGTCCTCCATGTAGTCGAGCACTTCCTCGCCCTTTCGCTGTATCTCAAGCCTTGTCATTGCAAGCTCCTTCCAGCCTGCGGCTACCGCATCACGAATCTGTGACTCAGGCAGATTGAAATCGCCTTTTGAGAAGGTGGCTACGAGCTGCTGTGAGATAGTTTCCTCACTCTCAAATGACATAAACGGATTTATGAATTTAACCTCGCCTGAGGTAATCTCGTCCACGTTGTTTTTGATATTCTCAGAGTATGATGTGACAATAGGGCAGTTGTAGTGATTGTTTGCATCAGGAAACTCCTTGCGCTCATATGGCACTGCCGGTAGAAAATAAAATCTACATTTTGTTTTATGAGCCAGCTTATATGACCATGTGTGAGCTTTGCAGGGTAGCACTCTGACTCACTTGGGATGGAGTCGATACCCATCTCATAAATCTTTCTGGTAGATTGTGGTGACAGCACTACAGAAAAGCCGAGACGTTTGAAAAATGTAGCCCAGAACGGATAGTTCTCGTACATATTCAAGGCTCTTGGGATGCCGACTGTACCGTGTGGAGCATCCTTTGGGTCAAGTGGCTCATAGTCAAATATACGCTTGTTCTTGTATTCAAAAAGATTTGGGATGTTATCCTTGTTCTTCTCCTTGCCCAGACCCTTTTCGCAGCGGTTTCCTGTGATGTACTGTCTGTTGTCGGAGAATTTGTTTATAGTCAGAAGACAGTGGTTTGTACAGCCCTGACAGCGTGCGAGCTTTGTGGTGTAGGTGAGCTCGTTTATCTGGTCGATTGTAAGCATTGTTGTCTTGTAATCAGCCTCATGGCGCTCGCGTGCGATGAGTGCGGCACCAAAGGCACCCATGATACCTGCGATATCAGCCTTGTGGCATGTACACCTGCAATTTTTTCAAAGCTTCTAAGAACGGCATCATTGTAGAATGTACCTCCCTGGACTACAATATTTTCACCGAGGTCGCTTGCATCAGACAGCTTGATAACCTTGAAAAGTGCATTCTTTATTACTGAGTAGGCAAGTCCTGCTGAGATATCTGCGACAGATGCGCCCTCCTTCTGGGCCTGCTTTACCTTTGAATTCATGAAAACCGTACATCTGGTTCCGAGGTCGATAGGATTCTTTGCAAAAAGGGCTTCCTTTGCAAAATCCTGAACAGAGTAGTTTAAAGACTTTGCGAAGGTCTCAATAAACGAGCCACAGCCTGAAGAGCAGGCCTCGTTGAGCTGTACCGAGTCGACGGTCTGGTTCTTTATCTTGATGCACTTCATGTCCTGACCACCGATATCAAGGATACAGTCTACCTTTGGGTCGAAGAATGCCGCTGCGTAGTAGTGGGCAACTGTCTCTACTTCGCCGTCGTCCAATTTTAAAGCTGCCTTTAATAAAGCCTCTCCGTAGCCTGTAGAGCAGGAGTGTACGATGTGTGCATCCTCAGGAAGCTTTGAGTAAATCTCCTGGATAGAACGGATGGCTGTCGCGAGAGGGCTTCCGTTGTTGTTGCTGTAGAATGAGTATAAAAGGTCTCCGTCCTCGCTTACGAGAGCGATTTTAGTGGTGGTTGAGCCTGCATCTATTCCGAGATAGCAGTTGCCCTTGTATGTAGAAAGGTCACCGGTCTTTACGTGATTGTTGCCGTGACGCGTTGTAAATTCATCGTAATCAGCCTGATCCTTAAAAAGAGGCTCCATACGTGCCACCTCAAATTCCATCTTTATGCCGTTTGAGAGGCGGTCGATTAAGGATGAGAGTGTGGTGACAGAGTTGTCTTTATAGTTTAATGCAGAGCCTATTGCTGCAAACAGATGAGAGTTCTCAGGAACGATAGTGTGCTCGTCATCGAGATTTAAGGTTCTGATAAATGCTGATTTAAGTTCTGACAAAAAGTGCAGAGGACCGCCAAGGAAAGCAACATGTCCCTTGATTGGCTTACCGCAGGCGAGGCCACTGATGGTCTGGTTTACCACGGCCTGAAAGATTGAAGCGGATAAATCCTCGCGTGTGGCTCCCTCATTGATGAGAGGCTGGATATCTGTTTTGGCAAATACTCCACAGCGGGCTGCGATAGGGTAGATGGCCTTGTAGCTTTTTGCGTATTCATTTAGTCCTGTAGCGTCTGTCTGGATGAGAGAAGCCATCTGGTCGATAAATGAGCCTGTACCGCCGGCACATATGCCGTTCATACGCTGTTCCACGTTACCGCCCTCGAAGTATATGATTTTGGTCATCCTCGCACCTAGCTCTATTGCCACATCGGTCTGTGGAGCATAGTGTGTGAGTGCGGTAGATACAGCTATAACCTCCTGTACGAATGGCACCTCAAGGTGCTTTGCAAGAGTGAGTCCGCCGGAGCCTGTTATCATAGGACAAACTGAAAGGTCACCTGTCTTGTCGTAGGCCTTTCTGATAAGGGACTCAAGTGTCTCCTGTATATTTGCAAAATGACGCTCATAATCGGAAAAGAGGATATTGTCATCGGCGTCAAGAAGTGCAATCTTGACGGTTGTTGAGCCGATATCAATGCCCAACTTATGTAAGCTGTTATTTTCCATAGTGGTTCCTCCATAATGTATTACTTATATGTTTTTATATATCTTTCTTCTTATTAAAATATATAATTGTTCTATTATCAAAACAGAGATTATTATACGACAGATATCGACAAATTACAATGACTATAATTATAAAGAATTTGTGAATAATTCGCAGTCTCGTTGACAAAGTATGATTTAACTATCATAATAAATTTTGTAATAACCGCTGCCCTTTGCACTATAGTGTAAAAGGCAGCAATAATATGACAGGAGGATGCAGATACGTGGTTTTATTGCATCGTGATGTAACCACTGCTTGTCACATAATGGTGTGAGCAGCAGTGAAATGAACCATGTCTGCTAAAATGTATGAACTGGCTTAACAAACTAGAACAAAAATATGGAAGTAAAGCGATTCCGAATATCACTAGAATATTTATCGCTGCGAATCTGATAGGCAGTGTGCTGCTTTTGACAAAGGGAGATGTTGTCCTTTATTATCTGCAGTTTTCAGCCTCTGCTATTTTGCACGGACAGGTATGGCGTCTTATAAGCTGGATTTTTGTGCCGAGCGGCAGCATATCATTTTTACAGCTTTTATTTATATTCTGTCTGTGGACGCTTGGAGACAGCATGGAGTCATATCTTGGCTCTTTTAGGATGAATGTGTACTTTTTCGGAGGCTTTTTGCTGTATGATATAGTAGGAATGCTTGCATTTGCAGTGACACATGTATCCATCAATCTGACTATGTACTATATACTTATAGCTATGTATCTGATGCTTGGTCTTTTGATGCCGGAGGAGAGGTGAGGCTTTACTTTGTGCTTCCTATAAAGATGAAGTGGATGGTGCTTGTTTACTTCGTGATGTTTGCATATGATGTGTATACCTATATGAGCTTTGGATGGCAGATTGGATTGGCATACGGCTCAGAAATCGTACTTGCACTTATAAATCTGTTGGTATTCATTTATGGCTGCAAGCACAGGCTCTCATTCAGACAGAATATGCACCAGAAGAGGAGAAAGGCACAGTTTAAGGCTCAGTTTTCCGAACCTCGCCCGGGAAGTGGCATCTCACGTCACAAGTGCTATATATGCGGCAGAACGGAATTGTCAAATCCTGAATTAACATTCAGATACTGCTCGAAGTGCACCGGCAACAAGGAATACTGTCAGGATCATCTGTTTACACATACGCACGTATAATATACATGTACTACTTTTTCTAATTCATTGACAAAGTAAACTGATGAATTTATAATGGACACAGTATTATTTTCGGAGGAACATTTATGGAGAACGAGGCAACAGTTTCGAAAAATTTTATTGAACAGATTATTGAGAAGGACTTGGCTGAGGGTCATTGCAAGACTGTAAAGACCAGATTCCCACCGGAGCCAAACGGTTATTTGCATATCGGCCATGCGAAGTCTATTCTTTTAAACTATGGACTGGCAAAGAAGTATGACGGACAGTTCAATCTCAGGTTTGATGATACAAACCCTACCAAGGAGCGTCTGGAGTTTGTAGAGTCTATCGAGGCCGATGTTAAGTGGCTTGGTGCTGACTGGGCTGACAGGAAGTTTTTTGCATCCAATTACTTCGACAAGATGTATGAGTGTGCAGTAGGACTGATAAAGAAGGGAAAGGCATATGTATCTGATCTGACACCTGATGAGATAAGAGAGTATAGAGGTACACTCACAGAGGCCGGCAAGGAGGATCCATACTCAAAGAGAAGTGTTGAGGAAAACTTAGACCTTTTTGAGCGCATGAAAAACGGTGAGTTCGAGGATGGCACAAAGGTACTTCGTGCGAGAATTGACATGAGCTCTTCAAACATCAATATGAGAGATCCGATTCTTTACCGTGTGGCTCATATGACACATCACAATACAGGTGATAAATGGTGTGTATATCCTATGTATGATTTTGCTCATCCTATAGAGGATGCTATTGAGGGCATCACACATTCTATATGTACTCTTGAGTTTGAAGACCACAGACCGCTGTATGATTGGGTGGTTATTGAATGTGGATTTAAGAATTCTCCAGAGGAGTCGCCAAAGCAGATTGAGTTTGCAAAGCTCTATCTGACTAATGTTGTAACAGGAAAGAGATATATCAAGCGTCTTGTTGAGGACGGTATCGTTGATGGCTGGGATGACCCGAGGCTTGTTTCTATAGCAGCGCTCAGACGCAGGGGCTTCACACCGGAGTCTATCCAGAATTTTGTTGATCTGTGTGGTATATCAAAAGCTAACAGCTCTGTTGACTACGCTATGCTTGAGTACTGTATCCGAGAGGATTTAAAGGCTAAGCGCCCTCGTATGATGGCTGTGCTTGATCCGGTCAAGGTGATTATCGACAATTACCCTGAGGGACAGGTTGAGTATCTTGAAGTGGACAATAACGTGGAGAATCCTGAGCTTGGAAAGAGAAAGGTTCCTTTCACCAGAGAGCTTTATGTGGAGAGAGATGACTTCATGGAGGAGCCACCGAAGAAGTATTTCCGTATGTTCCCTGGCAATGAGGTGCGTTTCATGAATGCTTATTTTGTGAAGTGCAATAGCTGTGTGAAGGACGAAAACGGCAATATTACAGAGATTCACTGTACATATGATCCGGCATCAAAGGGTGGCAACAGTCCTGATGGCAGAAAGGTCAAGGGAACTATCCACTGGGTTTCAGCCGAGTATGGAAAGCAGGTAACTGTACGTCTTTACGAGAATATCGTAAATGAGGAGCTTGGAGTGTACAATGAGGACGGAAGCTTAAATCTTAATCCAAATTCACTCACAGTGCTTGATAACTGTGTAGTGGAGCCGGAGCTTATGAATGCCAAGGCTTATGACAGCTTCCAGTTTGTCAGAAATGGTTTCTTCTGCGCGGATTGCAAGGACTCAAAGGATGGACAGCCTGTATTTAACAGAATCGTCTCATTAAAGAGCTCATTCAAGCTTCCGACAGCTAAATAGTTTTTGACTAAAAATAAACAGAAGAGAAGAATAGAGGTAAAATATGGATTTAAAGTCAGGCATTGATAAATTCGGTTTAAATCCCGAAGACATAAATGACCTGTATGATGAGGATAAAGCAGCTGCCACCGGGGATGCTCCGGTGGCAGCTGCTGTTCAGACAGAGGATGAAACGGATTTTGTTTTCGCAAAGAATATAACATGTCCGGTGTGTGATCAGAGTTTTCAAACACTGACGGTACGGACATCAAAGATCAGGTTTGCTGGCTCTGATGATGATTTCAGACCGGTTTACAAGGGAATTGATACAATAAAGTATGGTGTCACATCGTGTCCGCATTGTGGTTATAGTGCGATGAATGGCGACTTTGTACATGTATCGAGTACACAGATAAGGCTGCTTAAGGAGCAGATTGCTGCCAAATTTAAGCCCGGCAGCAAGTCGGTGCCTTTGTTATATTCGTATGATGAGGCAATAGACAGATTTAAGCTGGCACTTTTTTTCAGCGATTGTTAAAAGGGCTATGTATAGTGAAAAGGCATATATTTGTCTTAAGCTATCCTGGCTTTATCGCGGTTTAATCGAACAGCTTACGGCTGATGGTATCTCCACGGAAAGTGAAGAGCTTGTAAGTGCACAAAAGGCAGAAAAATATTATTATAAGCAGGCTCTTGATGGAATGACAAGAGCGGTTGCGACTGAGCATTTCCCTATATGTGGTATGAATCAGGATACGGTTGATTTGCTTTTGGCTCAGATGAATTATAAGCTTGACCATTGGGATGTGGCTTCAAAGCTCATTGCAAGGGTGCTTATATCAAAAAGTGCTTCTAGACACATTAAGGATAAGGCACTTGATTTAAAGAATGAAATTATTAAAAAAATAAGAGATGTGAAATAATTGCTGTTATTTCACATCTCTTTTTCTTTTATTTGTTGTAACAATTAATTGTTCTTCTTGTTCTCAAGCTCAAGAAGCTTCATTGCACGCACCTTGAGTGGCAGACCAAACAGTGTGATGAAACCGTCTGCATCATGGTGGTCATATAAATCTCCTGTAGTAAAGCTTGCAAGAGACTCACTGTAGAGTGAATATGGTGAAGTAGTGCCGGCTTTGATGATATTGCCTTTATATAATTTGAATTTAACTTCTCCGGTTACATATTCCTGTGTTGACTCTACGAAAGCCTGGATTGCTTCACGAAGTGGTGTGAACCATTTTCCTTCGTATACTACCTGAGCGAGCTTGTTGCCCATTTCTTTCTTGACCTCCATTGTGGCACGGTCAAGGCAGAGCTCCTCGAGCTGGTCATGTGCCTCCATGAGGATTGTTCCACCCGGAGTCTCATATACACCACGTGATTTCATACCTACTACACGGTTCTCAACGATATCGATGATGCCGATGCCGTGCTTGCCGCCGAGACGGTTGAGCTCTCTGATGATGTCTGCTACCTTCATCTTTTTGCCGTTGACAGATGTAGGAACACCCTTCTCAAATGTCATTGTAACATACTCACCCTCGTCAGGAGCATGCTCAGGTGTGACACTTAATACGAGCAGATGGTCATAGTTTGGCTCCTGTGAAGGATCCTCAAGCTCAAGTCCCTCGTGGCTGATGTGCCAGAGGTTACGGTCACGGCTGTAGCTTGAATCTGTGCCGAACGGAAGGTCAATTCCGTGTGCCTTACAGTACTCGATCTCGGCCTCTCGTGAATCCATTTTCCAGTTGTCCTGACGCCATGGAGCGATTACCTTGATATCAGGAGCAAGTGCCTTGATACCGAGCTCGAAACGGATCTGGTCGTTTCCTTTTCCTGTTGCACCGTGGCAGATGCTACAGCGCCTTCTTTTCTTGCAATCTCTACAAGCTTCTTTGCGATGCCCGGTCTTGCCATTGCTGTTCCAAGGAGGTATTTGTGCTCATAAACTGCGCCGGCCTGTACACAAGGTACGATGTAGTCCTCACTGAACTCATCACAGATATCCTCTATGTAAAGCTTTGAAGCTCCGGATAATTTAGCTCTCTCATCGAGTCCGTCAAGCTCCTCTCCCTGTCCGCAGTTGATGCAGCAGCAGATTACGTCATAGTCATAAGTCTCTTTAAGCCATGGAATGATAGCGGTAGTATCAAGTCCGCCTGAATAAGCTAATACAACTTTGTCTTTCATAAGTGCGTGTCCTCTTTTCGTTTATTCTTTATGATGGTAACCATTAACTGCTTTTGTGTCTAAAAGCCTTGAATAATTACTTTAAAATAAATATATACCAGTTCTTTACTTATTGCAAGTGAAAAAATATACATTATTCATGTATAAATATACATAATTTTGTATAATTTTTCTCTTTACGGATTGAAATTACTGTACTATATTATTATGTATGATGCGTCAGACCCATTTTATATGGTTATGCAGAAATACAATATGAAAAGAGGAAATACTATGATAAAGGCTGGTATTATTGGAGCCACCGGATATGCCGGAGCAGAGCTCGTGAGAATTTTGATGAATCATAAAGAGGTAGAGATTGCATGGTATGGCTCACGAAGCTATGTGGATGAGAATTATGCCGATATCTATGGAAATATGTTTCAGATAGTTGATGCAAAGTGCATGGATGACAATATGGAGGAGCTTGCAGAGTCGGTTGATGTGATTTTCACTGCGACCCCACAGGGCTTTTTGGCAGGCGTGCTCACTGAGGATATATTAAGTAAGGTAAAGATTGTCGATCTGTCAGCGGACTTCCGTATCAAGGATGTAGCCACATATGAGAAATGGTACAAGATTGAGCACAAGTCGCCACAGTTTATTGATGAGGCTGTATATGGTCTGTGTGAGATAAACAGGGACAAGGTCACAAAGGAGACAAGGCTTGTTGCAAATCCTGGCTGCTATACCACATGCTCCATCCTTACAGCTTATCCGCTTGTGAAGGAGGGACTTATTGATACAGATACACTTATCGTCGATGCAAAGTCAGGCACATCAGGCGCAGGACGTGGTGCAAAGACACCTAATCTGTTTTGTGAAGTAAATGAGAGCATGAAGGCATATGGCGTTGCCTCACACAGACATACCCCTGAGATAGAGGAACAGCTTGGATATGCGGCAGGAAAAGAAATTCTTATCAACTTTACTCCGCATCTTGTTCCGATGAACAGAGGAATCCTCGCTACAGAGTATGCGACACTTAAGAAAAAGCCTGACGGAACACTTCCTACATATGATGAGATTAAGGCAGTTTACGATAAGTATTATGCAAATGAGAAGTTTGTCAGAGTACTCAAAAAAGGTGTCTGCCCTGAGACAAAGTGGGTTGAGGGCAGCAACTATGTGGATGTAAACTTTGTGATTGATGAGAGAACCGGCAGAATTATTATGATGGGTGCTCTTGACAATCTGGTAAAGGGTGCTGCAGGACAGGCGGTTCAGAATATGAATCTGTTATTTGGCTTCGATGAGGCAGAGGGACTCAATATGGTTCCTATGTTCCCGTAATAATTAATAATAGGAAAGTAATTATCAGAAAGATGCATTATAATGCTGATAGTTATATAAAAATATAAGGATGATTTAATAAAATGAGCAATGAGAATAAATATGAAATAAGGGTTATGACGATAGATGACTATGACGAGGTGTACAGCCTATGGCAGACCATCCACGGCTTTGGAATCCGTTCTATTGACGACTCAAGAGATGGAGTCCTTAGATTTCTTAAGAGAAATCCAACTACGAGTGTTGTAGCGGTAGAAGATGGAAAGATAGTTGGAGCGATACTCTGCGGACACGATGGCAGAAGAGGCTGCCTGTATCATGTATGCGTGGATGAGCATTACAGGAAGTGCGGCATCGGTAAGAGTATGGTGGTTGCCTGCATGAGAGCACTTCAGGCAGAGCATATCAACAAGGTGTCAATCATAGCCTTCAAGGTGAATGAGCTGGGAAACCACTTCTGGAAGGAAGAGGGATGGACATTCAGAGAAGACTTAAACTACTATGATTTCACACTTAACGAAGAAAATATAACAAGATTTAACAAATAAGGAGCAGTACAATGGCAGATAAGAACATGGAACAGGTAATGGAAAAGGCACAGGTGCTCATAGAGGCACTTCCGTATATACAGAGATTTAACAGAAAGATTATCGTTGTAAAGTACGGCGGATCTGCAATGGTTGACGAACAGCTTAAAAAGCAGGTAATCCAGGATGTCACACTTCTCAAGCTGGTTGGTTTCAAGCCTATCATCGTACACGGTGGAGGCAAGGAAATCAGCAAATGGGTAGGAAAGGTCGGTATGGAGCCTGTATTTGTAAACGGACTCAGAAAGACTGATGCCGATACAATGGAGATTGCCGAGATGGTACTGAATAAGGTAAACAAATCTCTCGTTACACTTGTTGAGGAGCTTGGTGTGCAGGCTGTCGGAGTAAGCGGCAAGGACGGTGGCCTCTTAAAGGTAAAGAAAAAGTATTCAAACGGAGAGGATATAGGCTTTGTCGGTGAAATCACTGATGTCAATCCAAAAATTCTTTATGACCTGTTAGAGAAGGACTTCCTTCCAATCGTGTGTCCAATCGGTCTTGATGACGAATACAATACATACAATATCAATGCAGATGATGCAGCATGTGCTATCGCCAGAGCAGTTTCAGCAGAAAAGCTTGCATTCCTCACAGATATCGAGGGTGTATATAAGGACCTTCAGATAAGAATACTCTTATTTCAGAGCTTACAGTCTCAGATGCAAAGAAGCTTATAGGTGATGGTTTTATCGGCGGAGGTATGCTTCCTAAGCTCAACAACTGCATAGATGCTATCGATAACGGAGTTCAAGAGTACATATTCTTGATGGACGTATCGCACACTGCTTACTGCTTGAGATATTCACAAACAGAGGAATCGGAACAGCTATTCTTGGAGATTCGGAGGAGAAATTTAACAATGAGCAATAATATGGATAAACAGTCATACATTGATGAGGCAGAAAAGGAGCTTCTTCACACCTACAACAGATTTTCGCTTGTGCTTGATCACGGAGAGGGAGTACATCTTTATGATACAGACGGCAATGCATATCTGGACTTCGCTGCAGGAATAGCCGTATGTGCACTTGGATACAGCAATGAGCACCACAAGGAGGCATTAAAGGCACAGGTTGATAAGCTTTTACATACATCAAACCTCTACTACAATGCGCCTGTCATCGAGGCGGCAGACAAGGTACTTAAGGCAAGCAAAATGGACCGTATTTTCTTTACCAACAGCGGTACAGAGGCCATAGAGGGAGCTATCAAAGCAGCAAAGAAATATGCTTTCACAAGAGATGGTCATGCCGGACATGAGATAATTGCCATGAACCATTCCTTCCACGGAAGAAGCATCGGAGCGCTTTCTGTCACCGGCAATGCACATTATCAGGAGCCGTTTGAGCCACTTATGCCGGGCGTTAAATTTGCAAATTTTAATGATTTAGAGAGCGTTAAGGCTCAGGTGACAGACAAAACCTGCGCCATTATTATGGAAACTATTCAGGGTGAGGGCGGTATTTACCCGGCAAAGAAGGAGTTTATCGAGGGAGTGAGAGCTCTCTGTGATGAAAAGGATATTCTTCTTATCCTTGACGAGATACAGTGCGGCATGGGCAGAAGCGGCGAGATGTTCGCATGGCAGAACTATGATGTAAAGCCTGATATCATGACCTGTGCGAAGGCACTCGGCTGTGGTGTGCCGGTTGGTGCCTTTCTCATGACACAGAGGGTGGCAGACAAATCCCTTGCACCGGGCGACCATGGTACCACATACGGCGGCAATCCGTTCGTAGGAGCCGCAGTGAGTGCAGTGTTTGATGAGTTTAAGCGTCTTGACATAGTAAGCCATGTAAAGGAGGTTGCACCTTACCTGGAGAAGAAGCTTGATGAGCTTGTTGCAAAATTCGACTGTCTCACAGCCAGAAGGGGTATGGGACTCATGCAGGGCGTGGAGTGCAGCCTTCCTGTAGGAAAGGTCTCAGCAGAGGCTTTAAATCAAGCCTTATAGTCATTACGGCAGGCAGCAATGTGCTTAGATTTGTGCCTCCTCTTGTTATCGAAAAGAGTGATGTTGACGAAATGATAGAAAAACTTGAAACAACACTTGTAATACTGTCAAAAAGTCTGTAAAATAAAGAGGACATCGATTTCTCCTTTGAGATTATGATATTAATCAAAGGAGACCATATGAAAAAAATAATATTATTAAGTGCGTTTATTTTAACAATAGCGTTTGGCCTTTGCGGCTGTAAAAAGGATGATGCCACAGTTCATTTTGCTTCTGAAACGGAGCAGACTGCTGTGGTTTCAAGTGATGTAAACAGACAGACTGCCGATTCCAAGGAGAAGAAAGCTGCATCCGATGGAGAACAGGAGCAGAAGGCAAAAGACACAGCAGATGACACTGATGAATCTACTGAGTGGTGCGTCTATATCTGTGGTCAGGTTGCCAATCCCGGTGTATACAGAGTAAAGCCGGGCGCGAGAGTTTGTGAGCTCGTTGATATGGCAGGAGGCATGCTGGATACAGCTGACAAAAGCTTTTGGAATCTGGCATCAGAGCTGTATGATGGGCAGATGCTGTATTTCCCGACTGTAGAGGAGCTTAAGTCGGATCACATACCTGAGGGCACATATACCACCGGCATAGATGGCTCGCTGATGAAGGGCGGCGCTGAGGAGCATATAGGCGTAAAGGATGGCAAGCTCAATATCAATACCGCAACTGTCGAGCAGCTAATGGCTCTTTCCGGAATTGGTGAGAGCAAGGCAAAGAGTATTGTTGAAGATCGCGCCAAAAATGGATTGTTTTCTTCGATTGAGGATATCACGAGGGTGTCCGGCATCGGTGAAGCGATGTTTAATAAAATAAAAGATGATATAACAGTAAATTAGGAGTGTATAATGGCCAAAAAAAGTGCTGGTCGTTGACGACGAAAAGTTAATTGTAAAAGGAATACGTTTCAGTCTGCTGCAGGATGGCATGGAGGTAGACTGCGCATATGACGGTGAGGAGGCCTTAAATATGGCGAAGGCCAATTCATATGATATGATTCTTTTAGATGTCATGCTTCCAAAGATGGATGGCTTTGAGGTGTGTCAGGCAATAAGGGAGTTTTCTGATGTCCCGATTGTCATGCTCACTGCAAAGGGCGATGACATGGACAAAATTTTAGGACTTGAGTACGGCGCTGATGACTATATCACAAAGCCATTTAATATTCTTGAGGTAAAGGCCAGAATCAAGGCAATCATGCGGCGCACTTCACCGGAACGCGCACCACAGGTACAGTCATCTGTAATTGAAAAGGGTGATATCAAGCTCGACTGTGACAGCAGACGTCTGTTCATAAATGATAATGAAATCAATTTGACAGCAAGAGAGTTTGAACTGCTCGAGATTCTGATCAAAAATGAAAATAAAGTGTACAGTAGGGAGAGCCTTTTAAAGATTGTATGGGGCGAGGATTACCCGGGTGACGTGCGTACGGTTGATGTGCATGTCAGACGTCTTCGTGAAAAGATTGAGGCAAATCCAAGCGAGCCGAAGTACGTTCATACCAAGTGGGGTGTGGGATATTACTACAACCAGAAGTAATACTTTCAGAAAGGTTCTAAAATGTTTAAGAGTAAAGTACATTTTGCATTTTATAAGAGTCTGAAATCCAGGCTGATTTTCATGATTTTTGTTCTCGTTCTGGTACCGGAGGTGGTGCTGTGCTTCGGCATACTTAACACCTACGAGTCCAGAGCGGTTTCAATCCGCGAAAGTGAAGTGCTTAGTCAGGCAAAGATTCTCGCAAACAAGATATCCACAAGTAAATACTTTGATAAGGATGGCAGTGACTTGAGCAATATTGATGCTCAGATTGACACTCTTACTACTATATATGAGGGCCGTGTGCTCATAGTTGACAAGCATTTTAAGATTATTAAGGATACGTACAATTTAGATGATGGCAATACTATTGTCTCAGAGGAGGTTATCAAGACCTTCTCTGCTTCAGAGATTACAAACTACGATTCTAAAAACCACTATATCGAGCTTTCTGTTCCGATAAGCAATCCAAACGACAAGGATTCAAAGATAGAGGGAGCACTTGTTGTAAGTGTGTCGACGGACAATATATCGCTAAATATGTCGTATCTGACACAGATTGCTGTGACGGTTGCTATTATCGCAGGTGCGGTGGTGCTCTTTTTTGGTGTGCTTGTGCTTTTGCACCTTTTTGTTCCGATTAAGAAGCTTTCTGACGAGATATCAGACATTAAGGATGGCTTTGGAAAAGAGCAGCTGGATGTAGATGACTATGCGGAGACTGCTATAATAAGCAGGAATTTTAATGAGCTGATGAGCGGAATGAAGGTCATGGATGAGTCCAGACAGGAGTTTGTATCGAATGTGTCACATGAGCTCAAGACACCTCTTACTTCCATGAAGGTACTCGCAGATTCCATCAACAGCATGGGTGATGAGGCTCCGATTGAGATGTACAGGGAGTTCATGGGAGATATCACAAGCGAGATAGACAGAGAGACAAAGATAATAAATGACCTGTTATCACTGGTCAAGATGGATAAGTCGGCTGCCACGCTGAATATCGAGAGCGTTAATATCAATGATCTGCTCGAGCAGATTATGAAGAGACTTCAGCCGATTGCTGACAAGCAGCAGGTGGAGCTTGTACTCGAGAGCTTCAGACCGGTAACTGCAGAGATAGATGAGGTGAAGCTTACGCTTGCTTTTACAAACCTCATTGAGAATGCCATCAAGTACAATGACAATGAGACCGGTGGCTATGTGCATGTATCCTTAAATGCGGATCATCAGTATTTCTATCTGAAGGTGGAGGACAACGGTATCGGTATACCGGAGGAGTCCTTAGAGCACATCTATGAGAGATTTTATCGCGTGGACAAGTCGCATTCGAGAGAGATTGGCGGTACAGGTCTGGGACTTGCCATTACAAGAAGCTCTATTCTTATGCATAGGGGAGCTATAAAGGCTCACAGTGTGATGGGAGAGGGCACTACCTTTGATGTGCGTATACCGCTCAACTATATTGTATAGGAGGCTTGACGTGAAAAGAATAATTATATTCGTTCTCACTGCAGTAATTCTGCTCTCCATGGGCGGCTGCACAAAGAAAAAAGCAGATAATACGGTTGAGGTGTTTTGTCTGAATATGGATGTTACGAGCAGCGTGCCGGAGTCATATGTGCTTAGAAGCAAAAACTCAGATGTGGACAAGCAGGTGGATGAGCTCCTTGGAAGACTGCAGGATAAGCCTGAAGACTCAAGACTGCGCAAGGCGATTCCGGATGAGGTGTCTGTGAGAGGTCATGACGAGAAAAACTATAACTGCACTGTGGATTTCAGCAAGGAGTATTATGACCTTACGGCTGCGCAGGAGGTGCTTTTGAGAGCTTCTGTAGTCCGCACGCTCACACAGCTGGATAGTATTTCATATGTGACATTTACCGTAAACAGTATTCCTCTTGTGGACTCGGATGATGAGATTGTCGGTAGCATGGGTGCTGATGATTTTGTTGAGAATCCGGGTGAGCAGATTAATACAAGTGTGAAGGAGACACTCACGCTTTATTTTGCTGACAAGGATGGTACAGGGCTTGAAAAACAGACCAGAGTGATACATTACAGCTCAAATATAGCGCTTGAAAAGCTTGTTGTTGAGCAGCTTATTGAGGGACCGAAGGGCTCTAAGCTCAAGGCAACTCTTCCGGGCACAACAAAGCTTATCAATGTGTCTGTGGCAGATAGAATATGCTATCTGAACTTTGACTCTTCATTCAGAAATACTATTGACAATAAGCTGACAGAGGATGTGGTGCTGTATTCGATAGTTAATTCACTCACCTCACTTCCTACTGTGGACAAGGTACAGATCTCGCTTGACGGTGAGAATGACGGCATGCTGCTTTATAATTACAAGCTAAGCGACATGTATGAGTTTAATAAGGATATAGTGGATTCTGATGATTCCACGGAAAAAACTGAAAAATAGAATAGATTGGATTAGATTAGGAGGAGAAGAGTATTAGTAAAAGACCGATGTTTTTATTTGCGTTGGTCTATACTGCAGGAACTGTTTCAGGTATGTATGGCAGGGGCTTTGGCTGTTTGGTTTTTGCCATGCTGGTTGTGGCTTTAATAGCTGAGTGTGTGGTGTCTAAGGGCAGTTTTTCCGGTGTCAGGCGCATAGTTGTTTTGCTTATCCTGACATCGTCAGCTGTTTTTGCAACAGCACAATTCAGATACGCTTCAGTGGATGAAAACCGTGACAGCTATATGCAGTATATGACAGATGAAAAATCTGTCATCGTCTGGGGGAAGATTTATAAAACTGAATACAAGTATTTCTCATACAGGTATTATATGACGGATTGCGTAGTGCAGCCCGGGTACGGCAAGGCTTTTGGCAGAAAAATATCCTGTGGTGATGTCGTGGTATACTGTGACAGCAAAAGCGCACATCTGGGCGATTATATGAAAGCTAACGGCAAGATAGGCTTGTTTAAGTCTGCAACCAATGAGGGAGAGTTTGACAGAGCATGCTTTTACCGCTCGCAGGAAATTGATTTTTCGGTGAATGCAGACAGTATTAAGACAAGCGCCGGTAAACATGCATGGTATTACCACAGACTTGAAAAACTTCGTGATACGCTGTCAGCTTCACTTCTTGAGGTGACTGATGAGACAACGGCAGGAGTGCTTTCGTCCATGCTGCTTGGAGACAAGTCGTATCTGGATGATGAGATAAAGGATTTATACCGGGTCAGTGGTATTTCACATATACTGGCTATTTCCGGACTTCATATTTCTATAGTTGGCATGGCCTTTTACAAGCTTCTCAGAAAAAGAAGGGTGAGCTATACAGCGGCATTTGTCTGTTCTGCGGCACTTATACTAAGCTATGCTGTTATGACAGGAAATGCCGTGTCCACAAGGCGTGCCGTGGGGATGTTCATACTTACAATGCTTGCGGCAGCTTTAGGCAGATGCACAGATATGCTCAATTCTCTTGGCATCATGGTCATTTACCTGCTGTGGGACAATCCTATGGTTTTGGAATATGCCGGATTTGTGTTCTCGGTAGGGGCAATACTTGCTATAGGTATTGTGACACCTGTGATGAGTGCTCCTAAGGGCGGAAAATTCTGGGCATCAGTATCCATACAGCTTCCGATGCTTCCGGTTGTGGCTATGAACTATTATGAGCTGCCTCTTTTTGCAGTGTTTGTAAATCTCATTGTGATACCGGCTTTGCCTGTCGTATTTATTTCGGGTCTGCTTGCGTCTGCCGCAGGCTGCTTTGGCGTGATGCCCGGCAAACTGCTGGTGTTTCCTGCATTTGCGGTGTTAAAGCTCTATGAGGTGCTTTGCGGTCTTGTTATGAAGCTTCCGGGGGCAACGGTTATCACAGGAGCTCCTGATGGATACAGGATTTTCCTTTTTTATGCTGTTATGAGTGGCTTTTTGGTGGTATTTTCGCTTAAAAAACGTGCCACAGAGTGTGGCTCAAAAGAAAAAGGCCAAATCCTTTACAGTGTCCAAAGAGTGGTGTGTACAGCAGTCCTGCTTGCAATTTTGCTTGTGAAGCCAAAAACTGCTGCGCAGCTTGATATACTTGATGTGGGGCAGGGAGATGGCATATTTTACCGCTTTGAGTCAGGCACATGCATCTTTATTGATGGAGGAAGCTCTGACCGAAAACAGCTTGGCGATAATGTGATTATGCCGTTTCTTAAGTATAACGGCATACAGAGTATATCATACTGGTTTGTTTCACATGCAGACAGTGATCATATAAGCGGATTGTCTGAGGTGATAGACAGTGGGTATACTATAGAGCATATAGTTGTGGCAGAAGCGGCGGCTAAAGAGGAAGCTATGGAGGAGCTGCTTTTTAAAGCTAAGGAAGCAGGAATTGATATATGCCTTATGTCAAAGGGGGATTCGATTGAAATAAATGATGCATCAGGTTCACATAGTACTGCAAATGAAGAAGCTGATGGCATCATGTGCCTGTATCCGGGGCCTTCGGATACTGCCTTAGACAGAAACGATATGTGTCTTGTGCTGAAGCTCACGGATGGCAGGTTTAGTGGTATTTTCGGCGGAGATATATCATCTGAGGTAGAAAAGACGCTTGTTAATGAGTATGGGGATGAGCTTTCTGTGGATTTTTACAAGGCAAATCATCATGGTTCCAGGTATTCAAGCTCTGCAGACTGGATTGAGGCTTTAAGCCCAAGGTGGGCTGCAGTATCATGCGCGGCAGAAAACCGCTATGGACATCCGGCTGATGAAGCATGGATAGCTTATGGATGCAAAGTGCCGTATTTTATACACAATGCAAAGTGGTCAGATTAAGTATAAAGAGAGTACTATATATGAAAACAATAGACAATGATATAAAAGCAGGAGATTTCAAAAAGGTTTATCTGCTGTATGGACAGGAGAGATACCTCATAAAACAGTACAGGGACAAGCTGATAAAGGCTATGGTCAGTGAGGGCGACAGCATGAACTTTTCATCGTTTGAGGGCGATGGATCAACCAGAAGGAGATAATTGACCTGGCGGAGACACTTCCGTTTTTGCGGATAAAAGAGTGATTCTTATAGAGGATGCAGGCATTTTTTCAAAGTCAGG
>ENA-OQAN01000054-OQAN01000054.1-human-gut-metagenome-genome-assembly--contig:-NODE-54-length-55576-cov-3.966113_pt1 | contig 55576 bp, 56 predicted proteins | sample MGYA00242735_ERZ504527 | MGnify/ENA primary metagenome ERZ504527 (study PRJEB26092, sample SAMD00036230) | human gut metagenome | host: Homo sapiens | study: EMG produced TPA metagenomics assembly of... | reverse complement strand
TCACAGGAGCAGTTAGCGGAACTGACGGAAACGAGCAGACAGACGGTCTCAAAATGGGAATCTGGGAGAGTATTCCGGATGTGATCGCCTGTGACAGGATGGCAGAAGCATTTGGTGTGGCGTTGGAGGATATGCTGCATTATGAGGAAAAAAATAAAAGTCTTCCACTTCCGCCAAAAGGGAAGCATATGTTTGGAACGGTTACAGTCGGAGCGAGAGGACAGATCGTTCTGCCAAAGAAGGCGAGAGAAGTTTTTCAGATCAAAGCGGGAGATACGATCATGGTGTTAGGTGATGAAGCACAGGGGATTGCCCTGGTCAAAGCAGATGATATGATAGATTTCGTGCAGCAGGCATTAAAAATGGCAAATCAAAAGGATAAGAACTAAGACACAAAAAAGTGAGGAAAACACTGCAGGAGGAAATGGAGATTTTTATGAGAAAACATTATCTGGATAATATCCGGTTTCTGACGATTTTTTTTGTTGTGATCTTTCATGTTTATTTTTATTACAATAATATTGGAACCGAGGCGATGTTTGCCGGTTTAAAACCGTATGAAGGAGCAGTTACATTTGCGGGGATTTACCAGTATTTTGTATATCCGTGGTTTATGTTACTGCTGTTTGTGGTCGCCGGAATCAGTGCAAGATATGCACTGGAAAAGAGGACAGAAAGACAGTTTTTGAAAGAGAGTGTGGATAAGATTCTGGCGCCGTCGACACTTGGTGTTCTGGCATTTGGCTGGCTCGGTGGATATGTGATCTATCTTCACACTGCGCGTGGCAATATGCCGGAGAGTGTACCGGCTTTTGTGAGAGTCATTATCATCTTATGCTGTGGTATCGGGGCACTGTGGTTTTGCCATGTATTGTTTGTGGCAGCACTATTTCTGCTTCTGATCCGGAAAATTGCAGGAAAATGCAGCGCTGCTTATCACGTTCTACCGGAACGGCATTTATATTCCGGCATTTTTAGCCGGATATTACCTGTTTTCGAATGAAAGTGTCATGGAAAAAATAAAAAATGCAGTGCTCCTATTGGGCATTTGTGCAGCTGTAAGCGGCATATTTTATATCGTAAGATGTTATGGAATGGCATATACGGACAAAGATGTACTGTCAAGATGGGATTTAAACCTGTATGCATTTTTTTATGGTTTTGCTCGTGCTTGGTGCAGGTCCAAAAATGGCTTGATTTTTCCAATAATTTTACGAATTATATGGGAAAATGCTGTTTCGGTATCTATGTATTACATATCCCGGTACTTTTAGTGATCAATTATCTTCTGGCTGGAAAGGAGCTGCCATTGACTGTAGTCTATGGTATTGAATTGGTGGGTGGATTTGTGGTTTCAATCTTATTATATGAAGTGATACGTCGGATCCCGGTGCTTAGATACTGGATTTTGGGGATTCGGAAACAACGGAATAACGTTTGAAAAGCGAGATATAATGGACTTTTTTGATAAAAATATCAGCTAAAATATGATTTCACAAAAAGTTCACAGAAAATTAGCACTCACCTCTTGACAGCGCTAATAAGTGGTGGTATAACATAGTCAGAACAAAGGAAGAGGGAACAAAAAGAGAAGATGATTCCCCAGAGTTCCTTCGTCTGAGGTTCCAAAACAAAGGTAAAAAACATGGGAGGTTCCACAGAAAGTGGACCGGTAGAAAAAGGAGAGATGACTTATGTTACTGCCTAGCATTTTTGGAGAAAACTTATTTGATGACTGGATGGATTTCTCATTCCCAGAGATTCCGGATGTTGATAAAACATTGTATGGTAAACATGCAAAGAACATGATGAAGACAGATGTAAAGGAGACCGAGAAAGGTTACGAAGTAGCCGTTGATCTTCCAGGATTTAAGAAAGACGAGATCCAGCTTGAGTTAAACGATGGTTATCTGACCATCAGCGCTGAGAAAGGTCTTGATAAGGAAGAGAAGGATAAGAAAGACAAATACATCAGACGTGAACGTTACGCCGGAAGTATGAGCCGTACCTTCTATGTAGGCGAGAGTGTTACCGAAAACGATATCCACGCAAAATACGAAAATGGTATTTTAACACTGGATGTCCCGAAGGAAGAAGCAAAGAAAGTTCCGGAAAAACGATACATATCCATTGAGGGATAACAGATGAGAGGATGCCCCCGGAGAGCGAAAGCTCTTTGGGGGCATTTTTGTGCGTAAGAAGATTTTTACAGGTTGTATATGAGAAATGAATGTTGTATAGTATCTGCAAGAAATATCTTCTTTCGTGAATGTTATAAATGTTGGTTTCTTTACTTTCATTATATAACAATTGGATTTAAAGGGGATTATAATGACGCGGTAAAAAACAAAGGAGAAGGAAATAAACATGAGAATTTTTTTGGCGGAAGATGAACAGGATTTAAATGCCATTATTGTTCAAAAACTGACTGAGGATGGTTACAGTGTGGATCATTGTTTTGATGGCAGGACAGCAATAGATATCCTTTCCTGTACGGAGTATGATGCAGTGATTCTTGATATTATGATGCCAAAAGCAGATGGATTTACAGTGCTGCGTGCGCTGAGGGGAATGGGAAAGACAACACCGGTGCTATTTCTGACAGCAAAGGATGCTGTTTCGGACAGAGTAAAGGGATTAGACAGTGGAGCAAATGATTATCTTGTGAAGCCATTTTCGTTTGAAGAGTTGTCAGCACGTCTGCGCGCAATGATGAGGGGATCTTTCGGAGTTACTGACAATGTTTTGCATATTGCGGATCTTTCTTTGGATTGCACTTCCCACAGGGTAATGCGGGGGGAAAAAGAGATCACATTATCGGCTAAAGAATATGCCATGCTGGAGTATTTCATGTACAATCAGGGACGTGTGCTGTCTCGTGAGATGATAGAGGATCATGTCTGGAATTTTGATTACGAAGGGGGCACGAATATAGTGGATGTTTATATCAGCTATCTTCGAAAAAAAATTGATGGTGGATATGACAAAAAGCTGATTCATACAGTCCGTGGAAGAGGATTTATAATGAGAGAGGAAATTTAAGATATGGGGAGATTCTCAATCCGTCTGAAAATAACAATCTGGTTTACTGCAGCATTGGTGGTAATAGTACTATTTGCATATCTGATGATTTTTGTCGTCAGCCGTCAGATTTTGATAAAAACAATACAGGATAGTCTGGTGGAGACAGTGGAAAATAATGTGGATGAGATTGAATATTTTTCTGGGATGGATGAAATCCGTACAGATGCGGATATTGATTATTTGATTGATTACCGGAAAGGGTATCTGGAAATTGACGACGATTTTCTGAGCAAGGTAAATGAAGTCTATACAGGATTGTATGATGAAAAGTCAAGGCTTATTTATGGAGAAAATCCAATAGCTGCAAAAGTGGCAGATCTGGAATTTGTGGATTCCGAGATTCAAAAAGTAATGAAGGATGGAACGGGGTATTATATTTTTGACCGGAAACTCACAGCAGAAGGACTTAACGGATTATGGCTTCGTGGAGTGGTATCAGAGGAACAGGGAGAGCGTCAGAGCTTTGGGATTATGCGGATTGCACTGGTTCTTCTGCCGGTTCTGGTCGTAATAGCATCTGCGGGAGGATATTTTATTGCTGGACGTACATTAAATCCAATTCAGAAAATAGCTGGGACTGCAAGAAAGATTGGAGAAGAAAATGATTTGAAATGCAGGATCAATCTTGGAAAAGGGAATGATGAACTGCACCAGCTTGCGGATATATTTAATGAGATGTTTGAACGACTGGAAAGTACATTTGAAAAGGAACAACAATTTACATCTGACGTTTCACATGAACTAAGAACACCGATGGCTGTCATTTCAGCACAGTGTGAGTATACACTTGAAAAAGAAAGAAGCGTAGGGGAATATGAAGATGCCTTGCGGGTAATCAGGCGTCAGGCGCGGAAAATGACAAAACTTATTGATCATATGCTGGACTTTGCCAGACTGGAAATGAAATCAGGAAAATATGCAGAGGAAACTGTTGATATGGAAGAACTGGTGGCATCTATTTGCTCTGATATGAAGCTGATAAGAGAAAAGGAAATTATGCTTGATTATGAGACGGAGCAGGCAGTGTTTTATGGAAATCGTGAACTTTTATCAAGAATTCTCGTTAATCTTGTCAGCAATGCCTATCGTTATGGGAAAGAGAATGGGCATATCTTTGTGAAATTAAAGAAAGAAGAAACGGAACTTGTTTTGTCTGTAACGGATGATGGGATAGGAATTGCAGAAGAAGAGCAGGAAAAGATCTTCCGGCGGTTTTATCAGACTGATGTATCGCGAGGAGGCGAGGGAAGTGGACTTGGGCTTGCCATGGTTTATGAAATTGTGAAGTTTTACAGAGGAAAAATCCAAGTGAAAAGTGAGGCAGGCAGTGGGAGTGTTTTTCAGGTAAAACTGCCGCTTTGATAAAAGCAGACATATGGAAATCAATAATGATTATAAAAAATTTGTCGTATTAATAATGTTCTAATAAATGCATGATATAATCAAAGTACAAAGCAAAACAATTAGAAATGAGAAACTCTCATGAAAAAAGGAGGATTTGTTTATGAAGAGAGCAGCAAAACAGGTTTTAATTGTACTTTTGGTCGTGATGGCGGTAATTGGTACGGGAAACATTTCAGCACAGGCAGATTATAACTGGAAACCGAAGAAGGTTTCCATAGCGCAGTCGGCAAAAAAAGGTTTCTCAGGGAAAGGAGTTTGAAATCAGAGCGAAAGTAACTCCAATAGATGCTGAGGACGATTATATCCGCTGGGAAATTATTTCAGGAAAAAAATATGTAAAATTTGAGGATCGTGACCGCACAGGCGATGAAATGGATTTCATTGCAGTAAAACCAGGAAAAGCAAAAATCCGGTGTTATGTACAGGGAAAGAGTAAGAAGAAATATGGTGATACGATAACTGTAACTGTGACGAAGAAAAAGAGTGATTATTCATTGGCAAAGGTTGGAGAATCGGTCAAATATGTAGAAGCATGGGATGATTTTGATTTAGAGGTCAAAAAAGGATCCTCAATAAAGAACAGTCAGTTAAAATGGGAGATCAGTGATACAAGTATTGTCTCGTTTGCAGAAAGAAAAACAACCGGAACGGACGTTGAGTTTTATGCGGAAAAGACAGGAACAGTACGGGTAACCTGTACATGTACAAGTGGTAAGGCAAAGGGTAAAAAAGTAGTATATACCGTGAATGTTATTGCGGATGATGATGATGACTACGATGATGATGACTACTACGATGATGACTATTATGATGACTATGATTGAGCATGATTGAGAGCGAAAGCTCTTCGGGGGCATTTTTTGACAGTTTATGCAAAAAAATGCCCCCATTTGTGAAATACTCCCTCTTCATCTTTTGTTTGTGATATGCTGAAATTACGAAGTTGAAAGATGCGCAGATCACAAACAAAGAGAGGATCAATCATGAGTTTAAAATACGAATCTATCATAAAACAGATGTCACTCGAAGAAAAAGCCCTGATGATGTCCGGCAAAAACACCTGGGAGACAGTGGATTTTGAAAAATACGGAATCCCGTCCATGGCAATGTCTGACGGACCGCACGGATTGAGAAGACAGGCGGGAGCCGGAGACCACTTGGGATTAAATGCAAGTCTCCCTGCGACCTGTTTTCCGACCGCAGCCTCGGTTGCAAACAGCTGGGATGAAATATTAGGCGAGGAGATCGGAACGGCATTGGCAGAGGAAGCCGTGACCATGGATGTCAATGTGATCTTAGGACCGGGATTAAACATCAAGAGAAGTCCGCTCTGTGGAAGAAATTTTTGAATATTTTTCCGAAGATCCGTACCATGCAGGAAAATGGCGGCAGCCTATGTAAGGGGAATCCAGAGCAAAGGAATCGCAGCCTGCCCGAAGCATTTTGCAGCAAACAGCCAGGAACTGCGTCGTATGGCAAACGATTCCGTTGTGGATGAGAGAACCTTCCGCGAGATCTATACGACCGGATTTGAGATTGCGGTAAAAGAAGGAAAAGCGAAGTCGATCATGTCTTCTTATAATGAAGTAAACGGTGTTTATGCCAATGAGAACCGCCACATGTTACAGGAAATCTTAGTCGATGAATGGGGTTTTGACGGATATGTGGTATCCGACTGGGGTGGAAGCAACGACCACGCACTCGGTGTGAAAAACGGAAGTCATCTTGAGATGCCGGGTACCGGAAAATCCGGAATGCATGATATCGTAAATGCCGTCAAAAACGGAACATTAGAGGAGAGTGTGTTGGATCAGCGCTTAGATGAACTGCTCCGTGTCATTTTTGCGACGCATCAGGCGACTGTGGATGGAAAAGGAACTACTTTCAATAAGGAAGCGCATCATAAACTTGCACGCAAAGCGGCCGAGGAGAGCATCGTCCTTTTAAAAAATGAGGAGCAGATCCTTCCATTAAAACAGGGGACAAAAGTGGCTGTGATCGGAGACTTTGCAAAGACTCCGCGATATCAGGGAGCAGGATCTTCCTTAGTGAATCCGGCAATGCCGCCGGAGTCCATATTAGAGGAGATAAAAGACAGCGGACTTACGATGACAGCCTATGAACAGGGGTATATCAGAAACAGAAAACCAAATGCAAAACTGGTAAAAGCAGCCGTGGAAGCAGCAAAAAATGCGGATGTGGTGCTGTTTTTCGGAGGACTTGACGAGATCAGCGAATCGGAGGGACTCGACCGTGCCCATATGCATATGCCTGTGGCACAGGATGAACTGATCAATGAGCTTACCACAGTAAACAAAAATGTGATCGTAGTCCTCTCAGCGGGATCTTCCGTGGAAATGCCGTGGTATCCGTATGTCAAAGGAATTGTGCACGGTTACCTCGGCGGTCAGGCGGGTGCGTCAGCGATGCTTAACGTTCTGACCGGAAAAGTCTGCCCGTCCGGAAAACTGAATGAGACCTATCCGCTTCATTATGAAGATACGCCGGCATACGAATACTATCCGAGCAAAGAGAGAAGCAGCGAATACAGGGAGGGACTTTATGTAGGATACCGCTACTACACGACAGTAGGTAAAAAAGTGCGTTTCCCGTTTGGTTTCGGACTCAGTTATACCACATTTACTTACCGTGATCTGGCGGTAGATCAGGATGGTGTGACATTTAAAATTAAAAATACCGGAGATGTGACCGGAACAGAGATCGCACAGCTTTATGTCGGAAAAGAATCTGATTCCGTGTTCCGTCCGCTGCGCGAACTGAAAGGCTTCGCGCGTGTGACACTCGCTCCGGGAGAGGAAAAAGAAGTAAGGATTTTATTTGACGATAAGACATTCCGCTTTTATGATACACGGACGGACAGCTGGGAAGTGGAAACGGGAAATTATCAGATTATGATCGGAAGCAATGTGGAAGAAATGCTGCTTGCGGGATCACTTGCGGTAAATGGAACTGTCACAGAGGGTGGTTACAGCAGAGAAAGCCTGCCGGAATATTTTAATGGTGAGATCAAAAATATTTCTGATGATACATTCCGCAGACTGTATGGCAGAGAGATCCCGGATGGAAGCTGGAGCGGAGAAATCCGTATGAATGATGCAGTCTGCCAGCTTTATTATGGAAAAGGAATTTTTGGTAAACTGTTTTACGGGGTACTGCGTATTTTGTTAAAGATCAGCGAATGGCAGGGAAAACCGAATCTGAACGTATTGTTTAATTACAATATGCCGATCCGCGGCTATGCAAAAATGACAGGTGGTTTTGTCACAATGAAGATGGCAGAAGCTTTGACCGAGATGGCAAACGGACACCGCATTAAGGGAACAGCGCACCTGATCAAAGCGGCAGTGAAACGTGATTAGGTAAAATGTAATCAGATAAAAAAGTGGTAAATAACAGGGACTTGTACTAAAATAAATTTGGTGCAGGTCCCCATTTGCGTTCACAAAACGTTTGTGGGGGATGATATCATGAGCGCAGGTGAGTCAACATGTTCACATGATTGCCGAACGGCGAATTGGAGCAGGTACACTGGAAAAGAAAATGGAGAAAAATATATGATAAAAATTGCAATCGTAGAAGATGAAGCGATGTATGCAAAACAGCTTGAAGAGTTTTTGCGGCAATATGAAAAAGAAAATGGGGAGGCTTTTGATATCACGATCTATTCGGATGGGGATCAGATCGTCAATAAATATCGGTCGCAGTATGACATTATTCTGATGGATGTGGAGATGAAATTCATGGATGGCATGTCAGCGGCGGAGGAGATCCGAAAAGTGGACACGGAGGTCGTCATCATTTTCATCACAAACATGGCACAGTATGCGATCCGCGGCTATGCGGTGGATGCGCTCGATTATGTTTTAAAACCGGTGTCGTATTTTGCATTTTCACAGAGACTCAGCCGTGCGATCGGGCGCATGAAAAAAGAGAGACAAAGATGATCATGGTCAGCATGAAAGGCGGGACGGTGCGGATCAATATCGCAAATATTTATTATATCGAAAGCCAGGGGCATACGCTGATCCTGCACACAATTCTTGGCGACTATGAGACAACAGGCACAATGAAAGAGATGGAAGAAAAATTAGCTGATATGAACTTCTGCCGTGGTAATAAGGGGTATCTCATCAATTTAGCGCATGTGGACGGGATCACGGACGGCTGTGCCATGGTAAAAGGTGAGCGGCTGGTATTAAGCCGTGCGCGCAAAAAAGAATTTATGGAAGAACTGACAAAATACTGGGGAGAGGTTATCAAATGATGGAACATATTATGCCGGATATACCAAGAATCTACACAGCGGTCGCAGAGTGGATGGCATGCATGTTATTTATCCTGCCAGTCAAAAAGAGATTTCAAAAATGGCAGACGGCAGGCATTATGGCGGCTGTGCTTCTGATACAGAGTGTGTTTTTAGTCATGACGGATGATATTAAGATTTATTTCTGGATTCCTTGTATGATCGTGGCTGTATTTTTAATGATCGTATTTATCTACAGCTGCTGTGAAATTACTTTTACCGATGCTGCCTATTTTGGATGATCGCATTTGTTGTCGCGGAATTTATGGCATCGTTCGAATGGCAGGTTGTATGTTACTTTTTCGACGAGGCGATGACAAACTGGTGGCTTTGCAGAGGTATTCTTGTTCTGATCTATGGTGCAATCGCACTGATCCTGTATAAAATTCTGCGGGTACATATGCCTAAAGATGGGAAAATGAATATCAGCCACCGGGAATATATTTCCGCCGGACTGATCGCGGTTGCGGTGTTTGCTGTCAGCAACATGAGTTTTCTCACGGAAAATACGCCATTTTCCGGGCGCTATTCGTTTGAGATCGGAAATATCCGTACATTAGTAGATCTTGGCGGTATCGCGATCCTTTATGCGCATCTGATCCAGTGCCGTGAACTGCGTGTGAGAAAAGAACTCGAATCCGTGCAGAATGTGCTGCAGAATCAGTATGTGCAGTACAAGCAGTCGAGAGAGAGCATCGAACTGATCAATTATAAATATCATGACTTAAAACACCAGATCGCATTCCTGCGGAGTGAGGATGATCCGAAAAAACGCGAAGAATATTTAAACCGCATGGAGGATGAGATAAGACAGTATGAGACACAGAATAAGACCGGAAACAAAGTGCTCGATACGGTGCTCACTACCAAAAGCCTCTATTGCGCGAAACATGGGATCACGTTTACCTGTGTTGCGGACGGCACACTGCTTGATTTCATGGATGTAATGGATATCTGCAGCATTTTTGGAAACGCGCTCGATAACGCGATTGAGTGTGAACTGAAAATACCGGACAAAGAGAAGCGGCTTGTGCATGTGACGGTTTCCAAGCAGAAAAATTTTCTGATCCTCCGGTTTGAAAATTATTATGAAGGGAACTTAGAGTATCAGGAGGGAAAACTGGTCACAACCAAAAAAGAGAAAGAATATCACGGGTACGGACTCAAAAGTATCCGCTATACGGTCAACAAGTATGACGGTGCGGTCAGCATTGACACAAAAGAGAACTGGTTTGACTTAAAGATTCTGATTCCGATGAGGGAGGAAAATAACAGTCCGACATGAGAGAACAGCTTTTACAGGAACTGATGATTATATCAGAAGAAGAGAAAAAATATCAGGCAGGACAGGGAAATATTGAAAAGCAATTGTATGCAAAAGAATCGATCAGTGAGATTGACAGGGAGCTGCTGCTAAAAAGAGGACGGCTTATCACAGTACGTCCGCATAGCCGGTTTGTGGATTTTCCGGAGCACAGACACAATTATGTAGAGATGATGTATGTGGTGCAGGGAAATATTACGCATATCATAGAGGGAAAAGAATTGACACTGCATAAAGGAGATGTGCTGATGTTAAACCAGCAGGTATGTCATGCCATCCGCCGTGCAGAATACGAGGACATTGGAATCAATTTTATCGCACTTCCGGAATTTTTTGAGATTCCGCTTTCCATGTTGCATGAGAAAAATGTGCTTGCAGAATTTATTGTTGGTGCATTTCGTCAGAAGTATCCTGTTTCCCATTATCTGTTGTTTCGTCTGCAGGAAGATCCGCAGGTAGAAAATCTTATGGAAAATATGATTGATTCCATGTTACATGAACATGCAAATGAGGATGTAATTAATCAGTATTCTATGGGACTTGTATTTTTATATCTGCTGAATCATCTTGAAAGCTTAAGCCATAATTCTTCCATGGATTATAAGGAGACGGTTGTACAGGCAGTACTTGGATATATTAACAGTGACTGCAAAAATGCAAATCTTACCAAGATAGCAGCAGATACCCATCAGTCCATGACGGTACTTAGCAGACTCATCAAGCAAAAGACCGGATATAATTTTCAGGAACTTTTGCAGCACAGGCGGTTTGAGACAGCTGAACATTTATTATTGGAGACAGATTTGTCAGTGGAAGAGATTGCGTTAGATGTTGGTTATGAAAATCAGAGCTATTTTTTCCGGCAGTTTAAAGAAAGATATGGAATGACACCGCGAAAGTATCGGTTAGAACATTATAAAAGATAGACAATGCAGAAAATAAGGACAGTTTTTTAGTCGAATGAGAGTCTAAAAAGCTGTCCTTATTTTTGTTATCTTAAAAAAAGATACATAGTCTATAAGTTTACAAGGGGGTATCCTATGAATACAATACGTGCAATTATTTTTGACTTGGATGGTGTTATATGCTTTACGGATCAGTATCATTATCAGGCATGGAAAGAAATGGCAGACGCAGAAGGAATTTATTTCGATGAGACAATTAATGGCAGACTACGGGGAGTAAGTCGTATGGAAAGTCTGGACATTATTTTGGAGAAAGCATCAAGAGAATATACACAGGAGGAAAAAGAACAACTTGCCGCAAGGAAGAATGAAAGTTATGTTCGTCTGTTGGAAAAGATGTCTCCGGATGATCTGTCGCAGGAGGTAAAAAAGACACTGGAAATATTACGTCAGCGAGGGTATAAGCTTGCGATTGGATCAAGCAGTAAAAATACGAAAAAGATTCTGACACAGATTGGATTAAACGGATACTTTGATGCAATTAGTGACGGAACGAATATTACGAAATCAAAGCCGGATCCGGAAGTATTTTTGAAAGCGGCTGAGATGCTTGGTGAAAAACCTGAAAATTGTCTGGTCGTAGAGGATGCGCTTGCCGGTATTGATGCTGCTTATGCTGGTGATTTTCAGAGTGCTGGAATCGGAGATGCCGCAGGTCATAGCCAAGTGACATATCCGATTCAGGCATTTAAAGATCTGCTTTCTATTTGTTCTATCTGCTAACGTCAGATGGGCAGATGACAGGTGTGATTTGAATAAGTCGAATCTCTAATAGTTCTAATTCTGCATTCAATCTTAGGGTTTCATCAGAAGCGATATGCATCAGCTTCTGATGGAATCCTGGAGAGGATGCTTTTTTTAACAAGTCAAATTCATAAGGAGTGGTAAGTTCTAATCCACCCATGGAAACCCATTGGTCATAAGAACTCCCATGTGTTCGATTTACATAAGTCTCAGAAATTTTGTATGTACCTTGCGGAATATTAGAAAGACATAGTTCGATTGTGACTGGATCAGAATCTGCAAATACAGTATAGCGATCTGTTTCTGTCATATCAAACGTTCTCCGTTGGCATAAAGATAGTTAAAATGTTTGTAATTGTACAACATAATCTGATAACTGTTGTGTTTACGGGTAATGAAATAACCGTCTCCTCGTCCTAAAAACTGATCTCCTAACTGCCGTAAGAGAGTATAAGCATAATAACTTGCTTTTGGAATTCCATTTACCGTGAACAGACCTAGTCCACCGAAAAAGAGTTTGTTGGGCAGAGCGTCATCTGCCATAAGATCGGTAAGAGCCTGATAAGTAAAACTATCTAGTCGGTCATAATTTTCCAAAATATTTTTTACAATGTAGCACGATTTAAAACATGTATCATTGAGCAAATCCTGCTGGCTTGGTGTGTTGTTCCATTCTGACAGGTAGATTGGCATATTACCAAGTCCAAGCTGGCGTCGTTCACGGAGAACCTGCATAACAAAATCTTTTAACCCATCAGGAGATTCAGAAAGACTCATTGCATACACAAAACCAAACGATTCCTTGGAATGATTTTTATCGGAAATCATTTTAGTGTCGTAGTATGTAAAACTTAAACAGTCTGGAAGACAGGAATTTTTTTTACACCATTCCAAAAAGTTCAGATACCAGTTTTCATAGCTTTCGCCTACAATGTAGTAGGTTGGAGGAAGACTAAATTCGATATCAGGGCAAAAATCTTTAATACAATCATAAGTGCTTTTATAGAATAGAAAAAAGTCATTTTCGTTTGTAAAGCCAAATAGGTCGGAAGAAGTATTCGGTTGGTTCCATAGACCAAATTTCCAGGTCTTTATGGTATCTAACCCGTAACGGTCAGTGATGTGAAGCAAAAATTCATGGACCAGCTGACACCATGCACTGACAGAGTGGGGCTGGCTGACATTTGCACCAAACAATCGTCTGTTTGGATATTTTGCAAGTTTTTCCGGCATGTAGGATAATTGAAGCCAGGGTTTTAGGTGATTGACGATAACAAAATCCAAAATCTTATCAAGATAAGAAAAGCTATAGACCGGGACTTTACTTGCAGTTTCATTGTATATATGCAGATCATCAGAAAAGATGCCACATAATTTAATATATTCAAATCCAACTGTTTCCTGAATCTGTGTTAACATTTTTTGAACATCACAAATTAGTACATCACTTGCCCGCCCAACGGTCATCATTTTTTTCCAGGTGTGAAGCAGAGTATAGGAACTTCCGTTTACAGAAATCTCAATTTCAGTTTTTTTCACAGGAGATACAACCTGAAAAAATGTATCTTCTTTCAAATATTTTTTTAATCCGTAAATATAGTTATGTTGTTCTACACGTTGGGCAGTATTCTCTTTCTTCTTTTTTTGTTCACGGCGATAGTCTTTTGGTAACATCCCGTATTGCTTTTTAAAAAAAAAAAGTTACAAAGGCATGACTGTTGGAAAAACCGCTGTCAATCGCTATTTCATCAATATTCTTATCAGTGGTTGAGAGTTCCTGTACTGCGTGCATAAGGCGGTATTGGTTAAGATAGCTTAAAAAATTCATTCCGTAATATTCCACAAAAAACTTAGAAAGATATGGAACGGACAAATGGACTGCATCAGCAAGTTCTTGTAAGGTTATATTTTCCGTGTAATGCTGCTGGATCAACTGTGAGATTTCGGAAATACGTAAAGCATACTTGTGATTTTTCTTTTCTTTAGCAGTAGAGAGTTTGATGCGGAAGTTCCGATACAGTACATCCATAATATTGTAGATATAAGACCAGTTTCGTAATTCATACCCATCTTTTTTATCAATATTTGTTTTGATAATGTGCGCTATCAGAGTGCGGAGTTGGACAATAGCTTCCTGATTATCGGTCATCGTACTGATAAAGAAAAAGCGAGGATGGAATGGAACGGGTAGAATCTGTTCAAACAAAGTCTGGTTGAATAAAACGGTTACAATCACACAGTTGACACCATGAAGTTCATGAAGCGAGAGTGGATTAACACAGAACACGTCATCTTCTGTTAAATTGTATATATGATCATCCAGTTGCAATGTACAGTTCCTGGAAACAATCATTGATAATTCAAAATAGTCATGCATTTGTGAACGAATATGATCAAAACGCTGCATTATACAGCGAATGGGCATGTGCATATCATTTTCTGAAATAAGATCGTAATTTTCTGACATAAAAAATCCCCCATTTAAAACTAAATAAGATATTGTAATGATTAAAACATAAATGTAATGAAAAAATCAATAAAAACATCGAATTTTTAATCTGTTTTGTATGACGGATTGAAAAGATGTGGAAAGAAAAGAAGAGCAGACATAAAAAAAGTTAAAAATTAAAGTGAAAACAGATAAAAAACAAAATCACATGAAAATTAATGAAAACTTATAATATCTATAAAGACGAGGTGATAAACATGAGTGAACCAATATTAAAAGTTGAAAACATGAATAAAAGATTCGGAAGTACAGTGGCTTTAAAAGATGTGTCACTTTCTGTATATCCGGGGGAAATTCGGGGATTAATTGGGGAGAATGGATCAGGAAAGTCAACCATTACTTCCATTGTAGCAGGAATGCAGGCATGCGATAGTGGTAAGATGATATTTAAAAATCAGGACTGGAAACCTCTTAGTATGATTGATGCACTTCACAAGGGGATTGGAATGATCGTTCAGGAAAGCGGAACAATACCGGGAATTACAGTTGCGGAAAATATTTTTCTGGCAGAGACAGAGAGGTATAAAAACAGGTTTGGATTGATCAATCGCAGGAAGATGAATGCAGATGCAACTGAAGTCATGAAAAAAATTGGGGTAAATGATATTACTGGCGATATGCTTATGCAACAGCTGGATTTTCAGACAAGAAAGCTTGTAGAGATTGCAAAGGTCGTGATGAAACAGCCTCAGATTTTGGTAATTGATGAGACAAGCACTGCCTTATCTCATGATGGAAGGGAAATTTTATATGATATTATGAATCGTTTCCGCAAAGAAAATAAGTCAGTGATTTTTATTTCACATGATCTGGATGAGATTATGGAGGTGTGTGATACTTTAACGGTTCTTCGAGATGGAAAAATAATCAGAACATTTAATAAAGAAGAGTTTGAAGCGGGTGCAATTCGTTCAAGCATGATCGGACGAGAACTGCAGGGGGATTATTATCGAAGTGATTTTGAAGCAAGCGCACAGCAGGAAGTTGCGTTGAATGTTAAAAATCTTGTTTATACAGATAGACTGAAAGGTGTTTCCTTCCAGGTGCGAAGGGGAGAAATTGTTGGAGTCGGAGGTCTGGCACATTGTGGAATGCATACACTTGGAAAGGTATGTTTTGGTGCAGTAAAGCCAGAAGAAGGAAATGTTTCAGTGGCAGATGGAACGGTAATTGACAGTCCGGCAAAAGCGATGAAGAAACGTATGGGTTATGTGTCTAAGGATAGAGATGTGGAATCATTATGTTTGAATGCAAGTATTGAAGACAACATATCAATTGCGGGAATGAGCAAATTTGCCGTAAAAGATTTTCTTGTTTTAAAAAATCGCGAAAAAAAATATGTAAATCAACAGATTGAGGAATTGTCCATTAAATGTTCTGGAAGAGATCAGGCGGTATCACAACTCTCGGGAGGAAATAAACAGAAAGTCGTATTTGGAAAATGGATTGGCTGCGGAAGTGAAATTCTTATACTGGACTGCCCGACACGAGGCGTGGATATTGGTGTAAAGCAGGCAATGTATCAGCTTATGGTTAAGTTGAAAAATGAAGGAAAATCCATTCTGATGATCAGCGAGGAAATGCCGGAACTCATTGGAATGAGTGATCGGATTTTGATCATGAAGGACGGAGAGATTACGGCAGAATTTGAGAGAAATAAAAATCTTTCTGACTCACAGATTATTGAGTACATGATATAGGAGGCTGGGAAAGATGACAAAAAGTAAAAAAATAATGATAGGTGCATTGCCGTTTGCAGCACTTATCGTATTGTTTGCAGTATTTTGTGGAATTGTAAGCAGTAAGGGATATCGCCTGGATATGTATATCAAGATTATATTTAATGAAGGTATTGTATTATCCATTGTTGCAACAGGTGCAATATTTATTTATACATTAGGTTCGTTTGATATCAGCTTGGGTGCGGCAACGCTTTTTTCAGCAACACTTGGGGTAATGACATATAATGCAACTGAAAATTTTATATTAATGATTGTTGTGATTTTATTGTCTGGAATTGTCTGTTCTTTGTTAAATTCTGTGCTGGCATCCATTTTTCATATTCCGGTGTTTGTTACAACGGTGGCAATGATGTCTGTTTTGTCTGCAATTGCATCACAGATCATTACCACAAAAGGTGGTGCAGTAGGCGGAATCAGCATTCCGAGTGAGGTAGTGAAACATTTGGATACATCCGCATTTAAAATTATAGTTTTGGTAATATGGGTGGTAGTATGTGCGTTCATCTTTGATTACACCAAGTTTGGAAGACGTGAAAAGTTTGTTGGGGGAAATCCAATCTGCGCCCAGCTTTCCGGTATTAAATACAATACATATGCAATACTTGGATTCCTTCTGGCGGGAATCGGCGTTGGAATCGGCGCATTTATGACGCTGGTTTATACCCCATCTGTTACAACAACGACAGCGGGGGATATAGGGATGAACATTATGGTTGCTATCGTGTTTGGAGGTATGCCAATCTCAGGAGGTGCAAGATCGAAAATTTATGCGGCTGTAGTCGGTGGATTTTCCTATATTATTTTAAATAATATTCTGGATCTGCTGATTGATTCAACATCTGGATATGGAATTACACAGATTGTCAGTGCTGTTTTTTTTCTGGTAGTTGTTTATGTTGCAAGTGCAAATTATCGTTCGCAGATGTTGCCGCGATAACAGAAATATGAATTTAACACATAACGTGTTAAAAATAAAATTTTAATAAGAGAAATGGGAGGAATAATTTATGAAACGTACAATGAAGAAAATGGTAAGCCTTGGACTGGTTGCTGCCATATCGTTGACAATGCTGGTTGGTTGTGGAAACAGCAAAGAAACAGCTGACAATACAGCCAGCGACAACACAGCAAATGATACGAGTGATACAAGTGTCAAGGAGGAGACAAAGACAGCAGAGAATGCTAAGATTGGTGTTTTAGTTCAGGATGTTAGTGGCGAGGAAGCATTAGGTTCCGTACTTATTATGAAGATTATGTTGCGAATCAGTATGGTGTGACATTTACTTATACCGATGAACTTAAAGATGCGGCAAGCGAGAAGTCTGCTATAGAAAAATTCGCTTCACAGGGATATCAGGCAGTCATCTCTCTTTCAAGTAATGATCGTGCATTGCAGATTGAAACCTGTGAGGAAAATCAGATTTATTATGCGGTTGCTGCTGGAACTCTTGATCAGGAGCAGTTTGAAAAATATAAGACAAATGAGTACTTCCTTGGTCAGGTTGGACCAAGCATGGATACAGAGTATGAAGCTGGTGTAGAAATGGGCAGGTTCTTTGCGGAAAAAGGCATTAAGACAGCTGCTATCTATGGGGCATTTATTCCAAATCCTATGCATGTATACCGTGTAGCGGGTGTACTTTCCGGTCTGGGACTTTCCTATGATGGTGCTACAGAAGAGGGAGAAGTAGTGGGCAAGATTTTTACTGATCAGAGCGTGGATTTGTCTAAGATTTCTGGGGATATCCAGATTGTTTCTTATCTGCAGGGCTATGGTGATACAACAACAGATGAGATCAATGCAGCAATTCAGGCAAAACCGGAAGCATTTATTTCAGTGGGAATGGCAACAACATTTTTTACACAGCAGTTAAATGCTGCTGGTATTGAGTTCTCAGATATTGATTCCTTTACACAGAGTAATGGAGAAGCTATCACAAATGGAAAACTTGTCTATCTTGCCGGTAAATATTCATCTTCTGTAGGTCCTGCATTTGCATTAGTTTTAAATGCCATCAATGGAAATGTAATCCGTGATGAACAGGGAAATGCAGTCTCACTCAGCCAAAACTATCAGGTTGCAACTGACGAGGCTACATTTGATGAGTTTTATAAGTCAGATAACGGAGATAATCCAATTTACAATAAAGAAACATTAGACCAGATTATTGGTGAGTCTGTTACTTTTGATGAGATCAATGAACTTGTAACATCGAAGTAATTCATTTTTACAGTCAGGTCACGGCTTCATTTAGAAGCCGTGCTCTCTCCAAATAAATGAAAAGTTAAAAATTCATTTATTTGGAGAGGGTATGGAATATCCTGAAAAATGAAAGGAGAGGACAACATGAAAAATAAAAATAGACATTTGGTAAAGAATGTAATTGGTACATTAACAATACCGGTACTGGTGGCTGTATTATTGCAGGGAATCTGCATGTTCAATGGAAAAACAATGATTTCAAACATGACAGGTTTTGATAACTTTGTTGTATATATTGCAATTGTGATGATTACAACAATAGCATTATCCATTAATTTAAATAGTGGTCGTTTTGATTTTTCCTTGGGATCAATGGCAGCACTTTCTTCTGTATTAGGAGCTAAAATTACATATTCCATTTTAGGTGGTGGAAGTAACAGTGCATTGATGATGTTGATATTGACGATCTTATTTGGTATGTTACTTGGACTTGTTTCAGGACTTATGTATGTGGTGCTGCATCTGCCGCCAATCATTACATCTCTTGGAGTGACACTGATCTATGAGGGAATTCTTTTTACAATCACGGAAGGACGTTATGTGATGAAGGAAGTGCAGAATCCATCTATGACAGCTTTTACAGGAAGCTGGATTTATGCAGCAATCATTATTGTGGTTGTGTTAGCTGTCTGTATAGCAATCTTTGATTACACAAAGTTTGGATATGATTATAATGCACTCAAAAATGGTCAGAAGGTTGCGGTAAATACCGGTATAAAAGAGATATCAAATGCCATTGGATGTTATGTGATCTGTGGCGGATTGATGGGAATTGTAGGATTTTTAAATGCGACAAGAAGCACAACAATCAACGGTGGTCAGTTGAACTTTTCCTCTATCAGCATTATGTTTACGGCGTTTCTTCCAATGTTCATAGGCTCCTATATCAGTCGCTTTACAAACGAAAAAATTGGATTCCTTTTAGCTGCTTTATGTATGTCCATGCTTAATTCAACATTTGCTGTATTCTCCAATGAGGTAAATGCATCAATGCAGGCAATCATTAATGCAGTACTGCTTGTAGTCTTTTTGATTTATTTGAGTAATGAACATTTATTGGTAAGTCTTTTTAACGGAAAACGAAAATAGAAAGCAGGAGGGTATGAATATGATCAACTTAACAAAGAATCCATTCTTCCTTTCAGGGGAAGACATTGAATGGGTTGAAAATACAAAAAAGTCAATGACATTAGAAGAAAAAATAGGTCAGTTGTTTGTCCCAATCGGGTATTCCGGAGATCCGCAATATCTGGAACATGTCATGCTCGCACATCACATTGGTGGAATTATGTATCGTTGTGGTGAGGCGAAGGAAATGCAGCGGACACACCGTTATCTGCAGGAACACAGTAAGATCCCACTTCTTATTGGAGCTAATCTTGAGGATGGAGGCTGCGGAATTGCAACAGATGGAACACAGTACGGAAAACAAATGCAGGTTGCGGCAACTGGAGACACGGAGGATGCATATCGGCTCGGAAAAGTAAGCTGTAGTGAAGGTGCAGCGGTTGGTTGTAACTGGGCTTTTGCACCTGTGGTTGATATTGATAGAAATTGGAGAAATCCGATTACAAACGTGCGTACATATGGGGATGATCCGGATCGTGTTCTTGCATGTGGTCTCAATTACATGAGGGCAGCTAAGGAAGAAAATGTTCTTGTTGCAATTAAGCATTTCCCAGGGGATGGCTGCGATGAAGTGGATCAGCACATTCTTACAAGCGTAAATAATCTTTCCTGTGATGAGTGGGATGCGACATATGGAAAAATATATAGCGGCTTGATTCAGGCGGGGGCACAGACAGTGATGGTCGGACATATTGCACAGCCGGCATATCAAAAATCGTATAATACAGATTTTCCAAATAAATTAATACCGGCAACACTTTCATCGGAATTGTTAAAAGGTTTGCTCCGTAAAAAATTGGGATTTAACGGTCTGATTGTAACGGATTCTACCTGCATGGTAGGTTTTAGCTGTGCAATGAACAGAGAAAGGGCAGTTCCTTATGCGATTGAGGCAGGATGTGATATGTTCCTTTTTAATAAGGATCTTGAGGAAGATTATCAGTATATGCTGAATGGATACAAGCAGGGAATCCTTTCGGAACAGCGATTAGATGAAGCAATCACAAGAATTCTTGCAACTAAAGCTTCGCTTGGACTTCACAGAAAAGCAAAGTGTGAAATTGTGCCTTCGGAAAGTGCACTTTGTATTCTGCAGGCTGATGAGCATGTTGCATGGGCTAAAAAGAGCGCAGACAAGGCAGTTACACTTGTAAAGGATATAGATGGAATTTTACCGTTGAATCCGCATAAGACCAAAAAGGTGTTGCTGGAAATCATAGGTGGGTTTCCATCAAATGAGCGTGTTTTGGAAAGCTTTCGTAAGCGATTGGTTGAGGAGGGGTTCGAAGTTAACGTATATGAACAGGAGAACTTTGAAACAGCAAAATTTGATGTTGGCACATTCCGGAAGAATTATGATCTGGTCATTTATATTGGAAATGTAGAAAATGCATCCAATAAAGTGACAAACCGACTTTCATGGTATACATTCTGGGGAAATGGAAATAACGTTCCATGGTTTGCTGCTGAGAGACCGGTTGTGTTTATCAGCCTTGCTAATCCATATCATCTTGTGGATGTACCCATGATAAAAACCTTTATCAATGGCTATTCCAATAGTGAGTATGTAATTGATAGTGTGATGGAAAAACTTATGGGAAGAAGTAATTTTACTGGCAAGAGTCCGGTAGATCCGTTTTGTGGAAAAGAATACTTAAAATGGTAAGAGTGAGAGAAGAACAAATACATGAAAAAAAATTTAGAATTTTTAAGTAAGGCATTAAGTTTATTGCCGGAAGTTAAGGAGACACTGGTTCCTCCAAAAGAGGGACAGTTTTTTTCAAAACCTTTAGGAAAAGGCGATTCGGTAACAATTGATTTTGGGAAACATTTGGTAGGACATCTTCAAGTAAAAATGGGTTATGTCAATTCACATCCAGATGCTCCGGTTTGGATTAGATTTTCCTTTGCAGAGAATTTGAAAGAATTTGAAGAAAATGTGGAGAATTATCAGGGATGGATCTGTTCAGCGTGGGTACAACAGGAACAACTTCATTTTGATCTGATTCCGGGAGAGTATACTTTGCCGAGGCGTTATTCGTTTCGCTATGTGAAAATTGATATACTTGATATCAGTTCAAAATTTAATTTGGTTATTGAAGATGTCATGGCAATCGCATTATCTTCTGCAGATGATAGTAAGTTAAAACCATATCATAATGTGCATAAAGAATTGGAGCAGATTGATCATATTGCGTGCCATACACTGCATGATTGTATGCAGAAAGTTTTTGAAGATGGACCAAAACGTGATCGGCGACTTTGGATGGGAGATCTTCGATTACAGGCATTGGCAAACTATGAGACATATCAGATGAATGATATGGTAAAGGGGTGTTTATATTTATTTGCTGCATTACCGATGCAAAATGGACAGGTGGGTGCATGTGTATTTTTAGAGCCTGAACCGGAAGTAGATGATACCAGTATGTTTGATTACTCTTTATTGTTTGTGGCAGCCTGTGGGATTATTATGTAGAAACGAAGGATCGTGAGGCCCTTGAAGATTTGTGGGAAACAGCAAAAATGCAGATTGTATTGGCACAGAAACAGGTCGGTAATGATGGTGTGGTAAAAGACTGCAATAAACTCGGCTGGTGTTTTCTTGACTGGTCACTGGAATTAAATAAGCAGGCAGGTGCACAGGGTGTTTTGCTGTATGCGATGAAAAGTGCCGTTGCCATTGCAAAAGAAATCGGAAAAGACCATGATGCAGAATGCATAATGAAAACTTATGAACTTTATAGAAAAGCTGCTAAGATGCATTTTTATGATGAAGAAAAAGGACTATTTGTCAGTGGTGATTGCAGGCAGATTTCCTACGCAAGCCAGGTATGGATGATTCTTGGTGATGTTGTAGATGAGCAGAGTGGAATTCGAATTTTACATGATGTTGCGACACAGACAGAGGCAATTGAATGATTACCCCATATATGTATCACTATTATATAGAAGCATTACTTAAATGTGGTGATAAAACAGAGGCTCTTAGTGTTATGGAGAAATATTGGGGAGGTATGGCACGACTTGGTGCGGATACGTTTTGGGAGTTATATAATCCAAATAATCCGGATGAATCACCTTATGGTGGGACTATTGTTAATAGTTACTGTCATGCCTGGAGTTGTGCGCCTGCTTATTTTCTTCGAAAATATTATTCTGAAAAATAAGAGTGGGGTATTTGTATGAAAAAAATTGGAAATAAAGTTTTTTTAATGATTATTATATTTGTTTTGATATTTGGATTAAATACAGTGTTTTCTATAAGAATGCAGAATAGTATAAAACAGGCTGGATTGCAGATAACGAAACAGTATATTCCGATTCAGACAGAGATTTTCACTATCCAAAAAAGTATGGAACGAGGTCAGAAATATCTTAACATTATCAGTTGTATGATGATGCAGAGCTACGTCAACAGTTGGAAAGTTCACTAGCAGAGGAAATTTCGACGATTACGGCAAGTGAGAGTAAGATGGATGAATATCTGAAAAATATCGATAATGTAGAGTTAAAAGATAAAATCCATACATATGAGGATTTTTTAACAGAGGTTATTTCGCAATTTGCCATAATACAAGGGTATGTTGACAAGGGGGATTTTGTGCAGGCTGGTATAGCTCTTGGTGTAGATTTTCAGAATCTGATGGTTGATATGGGAGAAACAACGGAAAAGGAGCTTACAGAGGAGCTTGAGCAGGGAATTTCTGATTTATCGAAGGAATATAATCAAGCTGTTGAGACAAATTTAATAATGACAAAAATTCTATTTTCTTTTTTTTGCTTTGGTATCAGTAGTTGTCTTTTTGGTTATAAGTAAGACTGTAAGTAAACCGGCAAGTGAAGCCAGCCGGCAGCTAAATGATATTATTGATGGTATCAATAAGAAACAGGGAAATCTTACGCAGCGTATTACTGTTAGTTCGCGGGATGAAATTGGTCAGTTATCGGATGGAATTAACAATTTTATCATTCAGTTACAGAATGCTATGCAAAAAATACGAAAGCAGTCAGAAATAATGCAAAGTTCACTTGGATTAATGAATGAAGAAGTAAACAATTCAAATGAAAATGCAGATAATATTGCGTCTACCATGGAAGAAATTACTGCGAGTATGGAAGAAATATCATCTTCTATAGAGGGAATTACCGGGAACACCAATGATATAGTGAGTTCAATTAACGATGTTGGAAATCAAGTTAATGAAGGTGTTGTAATTGCCTCTGATATTAAAGCATTAGCGGTTGGTGTTAAAGAGGAGACAGAGAAGAAGAAAACAGACATTTCTGATATTATTAACGAAAAGAGTCAGGCATTATCTTTATCCATTGAAGAAAGTCGGCAAATCAGCAGTATTAATAATTTAACTAACGATATACTTGAGATCGCAAGTCAGACGAATTTGCTTGCATTAAATGCTTCTATCGAAGCTGCAAGAGCGGGGGAAGTTGGCAAGGGATTTGCTGTTGTCGCAGAGGAAATTCGTCAATTGGCAGAAAACAGTAAGAATACGGCAAATGACATTCAGGGTATCAGTGTTCGTGTTATTGCGGCAGTCAATCAATTGATGACAAATGCACAAGATCTCATGAATTTCATACAAAATCAGATAATGAATGATTATGTTGAATTTGAGGCTGCAACAGATATGTATTATGAAAAGGCAGATCATATGGATACTATTACAGGTCTTTTCAATAAAAATATTATGTCTCTTCGTAATATTATGGCAGAGATGAATGATGGCATTACAAATATATCAGCTGTAGTAGAGGAAAATGTGCGTGGAGTAAGCAATGCAACAGAAAATGTGACCAAACTTGCAAATTCAATTTTAAATATTCACGAGCAAGTGATAAAAAATGTTGACTCTTCGAAATATCTGTTGGAAGAGTTGAATAGTTTTCAGCAAATTTAAAGACAAAATAAAAGAAAGACGAAAAGTATTACGAAGAGAAAATAAGGACAGTTTTTTTAGTCGAATGAGAGTCTAAAAAACTGTCCTTATTTTTGATATCTTAAATTCAGCAAAAGAGAAGGAAAGGAGTAAGGGATGAATACAAAATATTATCTGGCTGTGGATATCGGTGCTTCAAGCGGACGGCATATGCTTTCGCACCTGGAGAACGGCAAAATTGTTTTGGAAGAGATATATCGTTTTCCAAATGGCATGATTGAAAAAAATGGTCACAAAGTATGGGATGTGGACCAGTTATTTCAAGAGATTCTGACTGGGATGAAAAAATGTGCATGGTAGGAAAAATCCCATATAGTATGGGTATTGATACATGGGCAGTCGATTTTGTTCTGCTGGATGAAAATGATGAACGTATCGGGGATGCAGTGGCGTACCGGGACAGACGGACGGAAGATATGGACAGGAAAGTATATGAGTTTATACCGGAAGACGATTTATACGGAAGAACTGGAATACAGAAACAGATTTTCAATACGATCTATCAGCTGATGGCAGTCAAAGAGCAGCAGCCGGGGCAGCTTGAGTGGGCAAAAAGTATGTTAATGATACCGGATTATTTTCATTTTCTATTAACTGGGAAAAAGGTACAGGAATATACAAATGCGACAACGACCCAGCTTGTGAATCCTGTGACAAAAGATTGGGATATTGAATTGATAGATATGCTTGGATATCCTCGAAGAATTTTCCATAAAATTCAAAATCCGGGATATGAATTAGGCAGACTGACGGAAGATATTCAAAACAGGGTTGGATTTGATTGTAAAGTAGTTCTTCCGCCAACGCACGATACTGCTTCTGCGGTGATGGCAGTTCCAACGCAGGAGGAGCATGCACTTTATATCAGTTCCGGCACATGGTCATTGATGGGAACAGAGTTAAAAGAGGCAGATTGCAGCAAAGTCAGTATGCAGCATAACATGACAAATGAAGGCGGTTATGATTACAGATTCCGCTATCTGAAAAATATCATGGGATTATGGATGATACAGTCAGTGAAAAAAGAAAGCGCACCGGATATGGGATTTGGAGAAATTTGTGCACTTGCATCAAAAGAAACGATCAGATCCTTTGTAGATGTCAATGATGCGAGATTTCTTGCACCGGAAAATATGACAGCGGAAGTAAAATCGGCATGCGAAGAAGCAGGGGAACAGATTCCGCAGACAATTGGTGAATTAGCCGCGGTCATTTATCACAGCCTTGCAAAGTATTATGCAAAAACGGCAGAGGAAATAGAAAAACTGACAGGTATTGATTATTCCAGAATACAGATTGTCGGCGGCGGGGCAAACGCACATTATTTAAATGAACTGACGGCAGAGTATGCAGGGAAAAACGTATATGCGGGGCCGACAGAGGCAACAGCAGTCGGAAACTTTGCTGCACAGATGATTGCGGCGGGAGAACTAAAAGACCTAAAGGCAGCAAGGGCATGTATTGCAGAGTCGTTTGAAATAAATATTTTTACAAGTAATCAGGATACAGAATAGAAAGGAAAAGTAAAATATGACAGGTTACGAAGCAGCAAAAGCAAAATATGCAGCATTAGGTGTGGATACAGATCAGGCAATTGAGATATTGAAAAAGGTTCCGGTATCACTGCACTGCTGGCAGCTTGATGATGTGATCGGGTTTGACAATGATGGAGGTCTGACCGGAGGAATCCAGACAACCGGAAATTATATGGGACGTGCAAAAACGCCGGAGCAGCTTATGGCAGATATGGAAGAGGCTATGAAACTGATGCCGGGAACTGCAAAGTTAAATCTTCATGCGTCTTATGCCATTTTTGAACCGGGAGAATTTGCCGATCGTGATGCATTGGAGCCAAAGCATTTTAAAAAATGGGTAGAATTTGCAAAAAAACACAATATGGGTATTGATTTTAACCCGACATTTTTCTCGCATGAAAAAGTAAAGGATGGGCTTACTTTATCAAGTCCGGATGAGGAAACAAGAAAGTTCTGGATCAATCATGGGAAAGCGTGTATCCGTATTTCTGAATATTTTGCAAAAGAGACAGGTATGCCATGTGTGATGAATATCTGGACAGGAGATGGATTTAAGGATGTCCCGGCAGACCGTATGGGACCGCGTCTCCGCTATAAGGATTCGATCGAGCAGATCCTCTCAGAGCCGTATGATAAAAATCTTGTAAAACCGTGTGTGGAATCAAAAGTGTTTGGAATAGGTGTGGAGTCTTATACGGTAGGTTCTGCGGAGTTTACGCTGAGCTTTGCGGCACTGCACGATGGATGTATGCCGCTTATGGACAACGGACATTATCATCCGTTAGAGTATGTGTCCGATAAGATCCCGGCAATGCTCTGTTTTTACCCAGAATTTGCACTTCACATTACAAGGGGTGTGCGCTGGGATTCCGACCATGTGCTGATTTTGGATGATGAGACAAAAGAGATGGCAAAAGAGATCGTAAGAGATCACGCATTAGACCGTGTTTACATGGCATTAGATTACTTTGATGCAAGCATTAACCGTGTGTCAGCACTTGCAACCGGTTTCCGCAGCTGGCAGAAAGCACTTCTGATGGCTCTGTGCACACCGAATGAGATGTTAAAGGAACTTCAGGATACCAATCAGATGGGGAAACTCATGGTGATGAATGAGGCTGTGAAAATGCTCCCGATCGGAGAAGTCTGGGAAGAATACTGCCGTAGGGAAGGCGTGTGTGATGATCTTCATTTCTATGATGAGATTGAAAAATATGAGCGCGAAGTGTTAGTAAAGAGAGCATAGCTGAAAAAATAGCATATAGCAAATTAGACGGGGATTTGTGAATACCTGAAAATTACAGAGAAGAGGGAAACGAACATGAAATTTATAGATGCAGAATTTGTAAAAGGATTTATCCGTATGGCGAACGACGGATGGGAGCAGGGATGGCATGAGAGAAATGGCGGAAATCTGTCCTATCGTGTTAAACCGGAGGAAGTAGAATCCGTAAAAGAAAACTTTGAGGCAAAGAAGTGGCAGCCGATCGGGACATCCGTTCCAAATCTGGCGGGAGAATATTTTCTTGTGACCGGAAGCGGCAAATATTTCCGCAACGTCATCATTAAACCGGAAGATTCCATCTGTATGATCGAACTGGATGAAAAAGGCGAAAATTACCGCATCGTATGGGGACTGGTAAACGGAGGCAGACCGACATCAGAACTGCCAAGCCATCTGATGAATCTGGAAGTGAAGAAGATACAGAACCGAAGTACCGTGTCGTATACCATGCGCACACCACGAACATCATTGCGCTGACGTTTGTTCTGCCGCTGGAAGATAAAGTGTTTACGAGAGAACTCTGGGAGATGGCAACCGAATGTCCGGTCGTATTCCCGGCAGGCATTGGCGTAGTTCCGTGGATGGTACCGGGCGGCAGGGAGATCGCAGTTGCAACCAGTGAACTGATGAAAAAATATGATCTTGCGGTCTGGGCACATCATGGTATGTTTGCGGCCGGGGAAGATTTTGACCTGACGTTTGGTCTGATGCACACCGCAGAAAAATCCGCCGAAATTTTGGTAAAAATGCTTGCCATGAGACCGGATAAGCTTCAGACAATCACACCGGATAACTTCCGTCATCTTGCAAAAGATTTTAATGTAACGCTGCCGGAAGAGTTCTTATATGAAAAGTAAATAGGTAGAGTAAATATATTGTATAAACGTAGGGGCTGTCACTTTTTCGAATTGAACTTCGTGAAGTGTTAGCTCCATTTTGTTTTTTATATTGAGTTCTAGTTGAGTTAAAAAACATAGAGTATTCTGCTGACCTTGACATAGCAATGGTAGATAGTTATAATTCTAAATGTTTGAAATATAAACATTTGAATTATAACTATTTCTTTTTTTGGAGGAAAGACAATGGAGGATTCACTGCATTATTTGATCATGGCGAACCGGATGCTTGTACAGCGGGGATTGTTAGAACGGCTGAAAAACACCGGACTGACGATCGGGCAGCCAAAGGTTCTTGATTATCTGAAAGATCACGACGGCAGCAGTCAGAAGGAAATCGCCAGAAATTGTTTTTTAGAGGCGGGTTCACTGACTTCGATTTTAAACCGCATGGAGGAAAAAGGTCTGATCGAACGGCGGATGTTAAATGGAAACAGACGCACATTTCATATTTATCTGACAAAAGAGGGATGGAAAAGCCAGAAGCTGGTGAAGAATCTTTTCTGGAAATTGAAAAGCAGGCGTTAAAAGGAATCACGGAAGAGGAATTTGATGCCTATCTTACATTCAGCAGAAAAATATTTAAAAATCTGATGCTGACAGAGGAAGAAGGGACAAAAAATGAATAAGTTAAAAAGATATCTTTTATTTTTGGTGGGATTGTTTATCAATGCACTTGGTGTAAGTCTGATCACAAAGGCAAGTCTTGGAACATCCCCGATCTCTTCGATTCCGTATGTATTAAGCCTTAATTTTAAATTTACACTTGGCAATTTCACGATCTTTTTCAGTATTTTCCTTATTTTACTGCAGATACTGATCTTACGGAAAAATTTTAAACTGGAAAATATTTTACAGATTCCTGTATCCATTGCATTTGGATATTTTATCGATCTGACCATGTATCTGTTTTTCTGGGTCGATCCGAAGAATTATCTTGTAAAAGTGATCGCACTGCTTGTGGGATGTGCGATCTTGGGATTTGGCGTTTATTTAGAGGTACTTGCAGATGTTGTCATGCTGCCGGGAGAATCCTTTGTCCGTGCGATCGTGCAGACTGGAAAACAAATTTCGGAACGACGAAAATTATTTTCGATATATCGATGGCAGTGATCGCGGCTGCGTTGTCATTTTTGTTTTCCGGTCAGTTAAACGGAGTGCGTGAAGGTACGATCATTGCTGCGCTGTTGGTCGGATTTATCGCTAGGGTTCTTGGAAAGAAGCTGGAATTTATAAAGCCGGTGCTGTTTCCGGAAGAATATGAAACTAAGAGAGAGGTTTCAGAAAAAATACAGAACGGTGGAAAGCAGTACCGGAAAAATATTATTGTCATCGGAAGACAGTATGGAGCGGCGGACATGATATCGGAATGGCACTTGCAGAGAAACTTGGATTTCTTTTTTATGATCAGGAGATTATAAAAATGGCTGCAGGGACGACCGGATATACACAGGATTTTATCAGTAAAAAAGAAGAATCCATGACAAACAGTCTGTTATATGATCTGGTCAGTCAGGTCTATATGTATGCACAGACCAATGAGGAAGCACCGAAAGACCAGATATTTGAGGCGGAAAAGAAAGTCATAGAAGAATTAGCACAGAAAGGAAACTGTGTGATTGTCGGAAGATGTTCGGATTATATTTTAAGAAACCGCACGGACTGCCTGAAAATCTATTTTTCTGCACCGATAGAGAGCAGGGTAAAACGCGTGATGAAGCGCTTAAATCTGTCTGAAAAAGAAGCAAAGCAGAGAATCCAGCGGGAAGATAAGAGACGTGCTGACAATTACCGCTATTATACCGGAAGAATCTGGGGTGTCGCAGCAAATTTCGATATCACATTAAATACAGAGCTTGGCATGGAGTACATAGAGAATTGTGTCTGTGAAGCATTAAACAGGTAAAAGAATAAAATATTGTATATTGTTAAAGACAGATATTCCTTGAAGAAAAGAGTCCGGTTTTATATAATTGGAAAAGAGAATATAATTTTAAAACTGAACTGGGGGAAGGAAAGATATGGCACCGTGCATCAGTATTGGTAACCAGGGATTTGAAAGTATCCGTGAAGAAAACAGTTTTTATATAGATAAGTCTGATTTTATCCGGGAATGGTGGGAATCAGCAGATGTGATGACACTGATCACACGTCCAAGGCGTTTTGGGAAAACCCTCAATATGAGTATGGTAAACTGTTTTTTTTCAAACCAGTATGCGGGAAGATCCGATCTGTTTGAAGGTCTGTCAGTGTGGAAAGAGGAAAAATACAGAAAACTCCAGGGAACCTATCCGGTCATCTTTTTAAGTTTTGCGGATGTGAAACAGACAAATTATGAGGATGCCGTACGAAAAATAAAAAATATTATTGAAGAAACATATATGCAGCATGCGTATCTGAATGAGGCAGAAAATATTTCGGAAACGGAAAAAAGACAGTTACGGTCTGTGAGTGAAACTATGGGTGATGTGACCGCACAGGATTCATTAAAAAATTTAGCAGGTATCTTATACAGATATTATGGGAAAAAAGCCATCATCCTGCTGGATGAATATGACACTCCGATGCAGGAAGCATATATTCACGGATACTGGGATGAGTTTACCGCATTTATCCGCAGTCTTTTTAATTCCAGTTTCAAGACCAATCCTTACATGGAGCGCGGGATCATGACAGGAATCACAAGGGTTTCAAAAGAATCTATTTTTTCTGATCTCAATAATCTCAATGTTGTGACGACCACTTCAGAAGAATATGCCACCTGTTTTGGATTTACTGAGACAGAGGTGTTTGATGCTCTCGCGGAATATCAGCTGACAGATCAGAAAGAGATGGTAAAAAAATGGTATGATGGATTTACCTTCGGCACGCATAAAGATATCTATAATCCGTGGTCGATCACTAATTTTCTGGACAAAAAACAGTTTCGTCCGTACTGGGCATCAACAAGTTCTAACGGTCTGGTAAATAAACTGATCCGGACGGCATCGGCAGACATTAAAACACGGATGGAGGAACTTTTGCAGGAAAGAGAAATCGTGGTAACATTTGACGAACAGATTGTGTTTAACCAGCTTGATAAAAGTAAAAATGCGATCTGGAGCCTGCTGCTTGCAGGGGGCTACCTGAAAGCAGAAGAGGTGGAATATCGAGGTATGCTGTTAGAACCGTGGTATCATCTTCGTATCACGAATCTGGAAACTTACAGTATGTTTTCTAACATGTTTAAAGGCTGGTTTGATGATTCCATGTCGAACTATAATGAGTTCATAGAGGCATTATTAAAAGGGAACTTAAAAGAGATGAATATTTATATGAACGACATTGCACTCACAACTTTCAGCAGCTTTGATACCGGAAACCATCCATCGAAAAGATCGCAGCCGGAGCGTTTTTATCACGGATTTGTATTGGGACTTTTAGTGGAACTGCGGGATTCTTATGATGTGCGGTCAAACAGGGAGAGCGGCTACGGCAGATATGATATCATGCTGGTTCCACATGACCAGAAAAACAATGCAATCGTGATGGAATTTAAAGTCCATGAGGCAGATGAAGAAGAAACATTAGAAGATACGGTGCAGGCCGCTTTAAAACAGATCAGGGAAAAAAATTATGACGCCGGACTGACTGCAGCAGGAATCCCAAAAGAGAAGATCAGACACTACGGATTTGCTTTTGAGGGAAAGAAAGTATTGATTGGAAAATAATTTAGAATTGTAATTAAGATGATAGTAAATGCCATGTTTTGTGTACAATGCATAAAAATATGGCGTTTATTTTGTCCAAAATTTCCAACATGCAAAACAGTTTATGCAAAAAAAGTGCAGATTGTGAAGATTTTTACCAAAGGACGTGTGGTATGGTAGGATACAGTTACAAGATCCGAAACGGATAAAGAAAACAAGGGAGGAAAATCCTCTGCTCGTCAGCAGATAAATTTTACATTGTAAAATTGCATTTTCCTTCGGAAAACAAGGGAGGATTTAGAAATGTTAGCAATTAACATGGATGACGTGATCAACGTTCTCAATTCCTGTAAGCCATACCTGATTGCGCTTGGCATTGCACTGGCAATCGCAATTATTGTAACTGTGGCATGCATGAAATTGAAAAAACCGGTAAAGAAACTGGTGAGAAAGGAAGCATGGATCGCATTCCTTATGGCAGCAGTTGTGATTATCAATCTGATCTGCTTTATCCCAATGTCAAGTATGATCTCACTTGCAATGGGAAATGGTACGATCACAGAGGAGACCTCAAATGAGGCAACAGCACTCTGTGAGGATATCGCGGACGAAGGTATTGTATTATTGAAAAATGAGGACAATATCCTTCCACTTACAAATACACAGAATATCAACGTGTTTGGATGGGCATCTACCAATCCTTGTTATGGTGGTACAGGATCCGGAGCATTATCCGATGCATACGAGACAACAACGCTTCTTGGTGGTCTTGAGGATGCAGGATACAAGATCAATACGGAACTGACTGATTTTTACAAAGCATACCGTGAGGACAGACCGGAAGTTGGTATGTGGGCGCAGGACTGGACATTGCCGGAACCGACAGCAGATTCTTACAGCGATGAGCTGATCAACAATGCAAAAGAGTTTTCGGATACAGCAATGGTAGTAATTACCCGTGTTGGTGGTGAGGGAGCAGACCTTCCAACTGATGTAAGCAAAGTAACTTACACAGATAACTCTGAAAATTACAAAGATTTTGAAGCTGGTGAACATTATTTACAGTTAAGCCAGACAGAAAAAGATATGTTAGACCTTGTTTGTGCCAACTTTGACAATGTCGTTGTTGTATATAACGGTGCAAACACCATGGAACTTGGATTCTTAAATGATTATAAACAGATCAAGGGTGCAATCTGGTGTCCTGGAACAGGCCAGTCCGGATTTGAGTCTCTTGGTGCTGTCGTAGCCGGTACAGTAAATCCATCCGGAAAAACCAGCGATACATTTGTATATGATCTGACAGCAACACCGACTTACAACAATTTTGGAAACTTCCTGTATGACAATATGGATGAGTTTGCCGCTACATCCAAAAACTTCGGAACAGGCGAAGAAGAAGCAACAATTCCATCTTTTGTCAACTATGTAGAAGGCATTTATGTTGGCTATCGTTTCTATGAGACAGCAGCAGTGGAAGGACTCATTGATTATGATAAGACGGTTCAGTTCCCATTTGGATATGGACTTTCTTATACAGATTTTGAACAGAAGATGGGAGATGTTACCGTGGCAGACGGTAAAGTATCCTTTGACGTTACCGTAACAAACAACGGAACTGCCGCAGGAAAAGATGTGGTAGAGGTATATTACAATCCGCCATATACAAACGGTGGAATTGAAAAAGCATCTGCAAATCTGATCGATTTTGCAAAAACAGATGTGTTACAGCCGGGTGAATCCCAGACAATCAATGTAAGTTTCTCAGAAGAAGATATGGCTTCCTATGATACATATGGTAATGGATGCTATGTATTAGAGGCTGGTGACTATGAGATTTCCATCAACTCTGATTCACACAATGCGATCGAATCTAAGACCGTAAGTGTCGCAGATACCGTTGTATATGATGAAAATAATGCACGTTCTACGGATGATGCAGCTGCAACCAACCAGTTTGCATAGCAGAAGGCGATGTAACATATCTCTCAAGAGCAGATGGATTTGCAAACTATGCAACAGCAACAGCAGCTCCGACAAACTTTACATTAGCAGAGGATGAGAAAGCTGATTTCTTAAACAACAGCAACTATGACCCGGCAAACTATAACAATGATTCTGATGAAATGCCGACAACGGGTGCAAAAAATGGAATGACACTTGCTGATATGCGTGGCCTTTCCTATGATGATGAAAAATGGGATACACTTCTTGACCAGCTGACTGTTTCTGATATGGATACAATGATCGCACTTGGCGGATATCAGACATCTGCAGCATCAAGTGTTGGAAAAGTTATGACTGTTGACTGTGACGGACCTGCATCCATCAATAACAACTTTACAGGAACAGGTTCCATCGGATTCCCGTCCGCAGTTATGATCGCAAATACCTGGAACAAAGATCTTGCACTTTCTTTCGGTGAGAGCATCGGTAAGATGGCAGATGAGATGGATGTTTCCGGATGGTATGCACCGGCAATGAATACGCACAGAAATGCATTTGCAGGACGTAATTTTGAGTATTATTCAGAAGATGGAGTTCTCTCCGGAAAAATGGCTGCAAACGCAGTGATCGGTGCTGAAAAATATGGTGTTTACGCATATATCAAACATTTTGCTTTGAATGACCAGGAAACAAACCGTACCGGAATGTTATGTACATGGTCAAATGAGCAGGCAATCCGTGAAATTTACTTAAAACCTTTTGAGATCGCAGTAAAAGAAGGCGGAGCAAAGGCAGTAATGTCTTCCTTCAACTATATCGGTACACAGTGGGCAGGCGGAACCTATCCGTTACAGACAACTGTACTTCGTGATGAGTGGGGATTCCGTGGATTTGTATTAACTGACTACTTTGGTGTTTACGGATACATGGATTCTGATATGGGTATCCGCGGTGGTACAGACTGTATGTTAGTTGCATACGATACGGAGACCAACCATGTGACAGATACCACAAGCGCAACAGGTGTAAAAGCAATGCGTCAGGCATCCAAAAATATCATGTATACCGTTGTAAACAGCCGTGCATATGATCCTGAAAACTTAAAGACAGGTCTGATGAACTGGCAGATCCTGGCAATCGTGATCGATATCATCCTTGGAGCACTGGTAATCTTCTTAGAGGTTCTTACGATCAGGAAATATAAAAAGATGCAGCAGAAGAACCGGTGCAGACCGTAAATGAAACATCAGCAGAATAAAACAGAACTTTGCAGAGATTACAATACATAGAGGTGAAAGCGTACAATGAGTAGTATAAAAAATCTATGGCAGAACTTTGCAGACAAACATCCCGGAGCCTCCAAATGGTCGGAGGGCGGTCTGTTCGTGATCGTAAGTAACCTGATCACGGTATTTAAATACCTGATGTTACTGTTTCTGCCGCTCGCATTTGCCGGACTTCCAAACATTGACTTTGGATTCCCGGGAATCGACATCACATTATTTGGAGAAACATTCAAATGGAATATTATCGGTTATGATGCCGCACACGGTGGACTTCCATATTTTTGTGCATACATGGTTGCCATGGTGATTGGAGAATGCATCAATTTCCCGATCCAGAGAACTTTCGTGTTCCGCAGCAAAGGAAATATCTGGTATCAGGCATTCTGGTATCTGATCGCATTCTGCATCGTGACCTGTATCGTAAACTCCATCAACTGTATCTGGGTAGCAGTAGCCGGTATGTTCGTGCCGGACTGGCTGTACAATATAGGAACGACCGTGTTAAACGGCGGAGTTCAATGGTCGTATTTTTCTTTGTCAATAAGATCATTTTCCCGGAAGGGGAAGCGAAAGCGTAAAAAATAGTATGTGAAAAACGAAATAAGCACATATAAAAAGCATGTTTTACGATTCAAAAGAATTGCAGAGCATGCTTTTTTTGTTGTATTTTAAATAGGAATAGGATTCACATATTGACAAACAAAACAGAAATGTTTATATTTATAACAGCGTTATATAACACTGTTATAAATGAGTGGAGGAACCAGTGACAAAAACAAGTAGAAGGAGTTTCAGAAAAAATCATAGCCTGTGCGAAGGAAGAGTTCCTGCAAAAAGGATATTCCGACGCATCTCTGCGGACGATCGCCGAAAAGGCAGGAACAACGACCGGATCCATCTATTCGCGGTTTAAAGACAAGGAGGATTATTTTCCGCGATTGTGGAACCGGCGGCGGATCATCTGGTGCAGATGTTTTTACATACGCAGGAGACATTTCACGGGCTTGAGGAAGAACAGCAGCCGAAAGAGATGAAGCATTATGTGTCATCCGGCATGGTGGAGATGATCGATTATATTTACGACAATTTTGAAGTGTTTGAGCTTTTGTTGGATGCTCCTACGGAACAAAGTTTCAGGATTTTGTGGAACGGCTTGTCGAGATCGAGACAGAATATACTTATAAGTATATGGACGTCATTCATTACCGGACAGAAGATGGCGAGGTGATCACCGAGGATTTTATCCATATCATGACGAGGGCATTATTTGAGAGTATGTTTGAGGTGGTACGCCATAAAATGACGAAGGAGAAGGCACTCCGTTATATGGATATGCTTGAAAAATACCATTATGGAGGCTGGAATGCAATTCTGAAATGGGAGTAAGAGATGGGCTGTACATTTCTGGTAACAGGATGACAGCCTTCTAAAAAAATCATTGGTTAGCGAAAACTAATTTCAAGTAGTGATGTATAACAAAAACTAAAAATGGAAAGGGAGTCTTTGAGATGGAAAGTGATGCGAAGTTAAAAAAACAAAGTTCTTTGGCAAGCTTTTTGAATATGCCGGGAATTATAAATATCTGACGATCCTCTCGTGGATATTTTCTGTGGTCAGTGCCTGGATTGCGCTGGTACCGTTTTATTATATCTGGAGAGTGATAAAGGAAATTTTAGATGTGGCGCCTCATTATGAAAATGCAGGGAATCTTGCAAATTATGGGTGGCATGCAGTCGGTTTTGCAATTCTATCCATGTTTCTTTACATTTGCGGACTGCTTTGTTCCCATTTGTCTGCGTTTCATGTGCAGGCAGGGATACGTTCACAGCTGATGCACCATATCATGACATTACCGATGGGATTTATGGACAGTGACGGAAGCGGTAAGATCCGTAAGATTGTCAACGAGTCGAGTGAAGCGACAGAGACCTATCTTGCACATCAGTTACCGGATCAGGCGGGCGCCATTGCAACGCCGGTCGGTCTTCTGGTTTTGCTCCTGATGTTTGACTGGCGGCTTGGACTGCTAAGTCTGATCCCGGTAGTGGCAGCATTTTTAATTATGGGCAGCATGACCGGGCAGCGCATGAAAGATAAAATGACAGAGTACCAGAATGCACTTGAAGAAATGTCGAGTGAGGCCGTGGAATATGTCCGCGGCATTCCGGTCGTAAAAACATTTGGACAGTCGGTATTTTCATTCAAGCGTTTTCGCGACTCGATAAAGAAATATGAAAAATGGACAATCGCTTACACAAAAGAATTAAGACTTCCGATGACCTTTTATACGACGATCATCAATGCGGCATTTGCTGTTCTGATCGCAGTTACTTTTTATGTGGTCAGAGGCGGGGAGAGCGACACGTTCTTATTAAATCTGATGTTCTATATTATCATCACTCCGATCATTACAGTCACTTTAAATAAAATCATGTATGCAAGTGAAAACCAGATGATCGTTGAGGATGCGCTGACCAGGATCGACAGTATTTTAGAAAAGAAGCCGCTCACAGAGGCAGCAGGAAAAGCGGATCCGAAAGATATGTCCATTACTTTTGAAAATGTGTCTTTCCGTTATGAGGATGCCGCAAAAGATGCATTACATAACATCAATCTTAAGATCCGAGAGGGCGAACATGTCGCATTTGTCGGGCCGTCCGGTGGTGGAAAGTCGACACTTGCAAGCCTGATCGCACGTTTCTTTGATGCAACAGAAGGGAAGATCAGGATCGGTGGCGTGGATGTGCGTGATATCCCGTCGAAACAGCTTATGGATATGGTGTCATTTGTATTTCAGGACAGTAAACTTTTGAAGATGTCTGTTTATGAAAATGTCCGCATGGGCAGGAAAGATGCGACGAGAGAGGAAGTTATGGAAGCATTAAAGAATGCACAGTGCGAAGATATTATCGAAAAATTGCCGGATAGTATTGATACGGTGATCGGAGCAAAGGGAACTTATGTGTCCGGCGGTGAAGCACAGCGTCTTTCGATTGCGAGGGCAATGTTAAAAAATGCGCCAATCCTGATCTTAGATGAGGCGACCGCATTTGCTGATCCGGACAATGAGGCGAAGGTGCAGCAGGCATTTTCAAAATTATCCACAGGAAAAACGGTCATTATGATCGCACATCGTCTGTCCTCCGTTGTGGATGCCGACCGGATCTGCGTGTTAAAGGACGGAGAGATCGTGGAGTCAGGAACGCATAAAGAACTGTCAGAAGCACAGAAACTGTATGCTCATATGGGGGATGCATACAATAAATCGGTTCGTTGGAAAGTGGGGGAATAAAAAATGTCATTCAAAGAAAAAATACAGCATAAATATGCACTTTCAGAGCAGGGTGCGAAGGATATGATAAAAGCATTTGTTTCCGTCACGATATCGGATATTGTGCTGATGTTTCCGGTAGGAATGCTTTATTTTCTGGTAAAGGATTATATGGGAGGAACACTTGGTGGAAGAGGCGGGTTTTATCTTGCAGGCAGCCTGATCTGTCTGGCATTGATCGCAATTACTACCTATATCCAGTATAATGCAACATTTTTTGCAACTTATGTGGAGAGTGGTGTCAGACGCATCACACTCGCGGAAAAACTGAGAAAAATACCACTCTCGTTCTTTGGCAAAAAAGATCTGTCGGATCTGACCAGCACGATCATGGCGGACTGTGCGACGATGGAGACGGTTTCTTCCCATGTGATACCGGAACTGATCGGAGCATGTATTTCTACGGCACTCGTGGCATTAAGTCTCTTTTTCTTTGACTGGAGAATGGCTTTAGCGGCGCTGTGGGTGCTTCCGGTTTCATTTCTGATCGTTGGCTGTTCCGGTAAAGTACAAAACAGTCTGAGCAGAAAACAGATGAAATTGAAAATGGACTGTGCCGACGGGATTCAGGAAGGACTTGAGACGGTCCGTGATCTCCGCGCCAACAATGCACAGGATGATATATGAAAGGTCTGGATAAAAAAATTAAAGCGGTCGAGAAACATGCGATCGTGACAGAACTTGGCATGGCGGTATTTGTCGCAAGTGCCAGATGATCTTAAAACTTGGTATTGCAACGGTTGCCCTGACAGGGGGAATCCTTCTTGCAAAGGGAAGTATCGATGTACTGACATTTTTCATGTTTTTGCTTGTTGTATCAAGAATCTATGATCCGATGCAGATTTCCCTGCAGAATTTAGCGGCAATGATCAGCGCAAATATACAGAGCGAACGTTTAGACGAGATCCTCTCCCATGAAATTCAGACAGGAACAGATCAGTTAAGCCATAAAGGATATGATATTACATTTTCAAATGTGAGATTTTCTTACGACAGAAAGGAGTCTGTATTAAAGGATGTAACATTTACTGCAAAACAGGGTGAGGTGACGGCACTGATCGGACCATCCGGCGGTGGAAAGACGACCGTATCAAGACTTGCGGCTAGATTCTGGGACATTGAAAAGGGAAAGATCACAGTTGGAGGCATGGACATTTCAAAGATCAATCCGGAAACTCTGATGTCACTGTATTCCATTGTATTTCAGGACGTCACACTTTTTAATAATACGATTATGGAAAATATCCGTATCGGCAGACAGGATGCGACGGATGAGGAAGTCATTGTCGCTGCCAAGTTAGCACACTGTGATGAATTTGCCCAAAAGCTGCCGGACGGCTGGCAGACGATGATTGGTGAAAACGGATCAGAACTCTCTGGCGGAGAACGTCAGAGAATCTCGATCGCAAGGGCGTTTTTAAAGGATGCACCGATTATCTTATTAGATGAGGCGACCGCATCACTGGATGTAGATAATGAGACACTGATCCAGGAGGCATTGTCAAAACTGATCCGGAATAAGACAGTTCTTATCATTGCGCACCGGATGCGAACGGTTGCAAACGCAGATAAGATCGTTGTGTTAAAAGACGGTGTGGTTGCAGAGGAAGGCACACTGATGAGCTGTCCGGAAAAGATGGAATCTATCACCATATGGTGGAGACACAGATGCAGGCGGCAGGCTGGGTACTGTAGTTCATGATAAAAATACCGCAAATGCGATTTTCACATTTGCGGTATTTTCAGGTTTCATCACTTATTTTTTCTTTTTCTTGCTTTTCTCTTTTTCAAGTTCAGCTTTTTCTTTTTCGAGTTCTTTATTTGTGCGATTAGCTTTTTCTTTTAATTTGGTTCTCCAGCTCTTTTTACCTTCCGGTTTCTCAAGAGGTCCGCGTACACCGGTAACCTTTGTGATATAAATACCACTTACGGTAGCTTTTACTTCTTTCTTGATCGGTATGTAATCAAACACGGATTCATCTGCGATCAAAGACATAACTTTCGGTCCAACCTTTGCTTTTACGATTGGAAGTTTGGTACGGCGCATCATCTTTGGTGTCTGGTCGATCACAACCTGTGGAAGACCGGATTCGGTAATGCGCATTCGCTTCTTATCTATAACCAGCATGGATACGGTCTGTGCGGCAGCGGCAAGCTGCTCATCCTGTTCAGCTTTCTTTTTCTGTGCTTTCTTTCCGAGAAAATAAAGGACAATCAGTCCGATGATTAAAACGGCTAAGATAACCAGCAATACAATAGTAACTGGGCTCATAAATAATCCTCCATATATTTACTTTTTAGAACAAAACTCAGAAAATATTGTAGCATTGATTTTTGGAAAAAGCAAGGTGTGTGTATGTTATATCTGTTTTTATACACTGGATTTTTTGTGCAAAACTTACAAATATCATTGGAATATCGGCTTTTTAATGACATTATAAGAACAGTATGCTAAAATCCAGACAAAGCATGATATTCTGAAATCATCTACATGGTTATAGACCATTCTTTTATCATAGTGAAAAATGTATAAAAAAGTTATACATTCAACTTAAGAATTTCCAATGCTTTTATCATTCACACATATAAGCAGGGAGAATTCTTGAAAACCACGAATTGCTCCCGGATTAAACAAAGGAGGAGAAATGAATGGGGACGGTTGATATTGTAACAAAAGAGTATATGCGGGAGAATGCTATATTTGCAGATGCGTTTAATTATCTTATCTATGGTGGAAAAAAGGTGATCGATCCGGCAGGACTTACAGAGATTGACACTGCTACATCGGCAGTGGGTAAAAAAGATGCACTGCAAAAATACCGTGATGTTTTAAAAGCAGCAGTCATCAAACAGGATGAAAAGATGTCGTATGTTTTATTAGGGGTTGAGAATCAGACAGATGTCCATTATGCAATGCCGGTCAGAAACGCTATCTATGATGCCTTACAATATGGAAAACAAGTGTCAGATATAGCGGCAGGCACCGACGGAGCCAAAAAGATTATTCAGGAAAAACCGGTGGAGAATATTTATCGGGATTTTTAAAGGAAGATCACATTAAACCAGTTATCACACTTGTGATTCATTTTGGGGCAGAGGAATGGGACGGACCGTTATCTTTACATGAAATGATGCCGATAAGGGATATGGAAATTTTAAGTTATGTGGAGAACTACAGGATACACCTGATCGATCCGGCAAAACTTACGGAAGAAGAACTGAACAAATTTTCAACAAGTATGAGAGAGGTTATGGGATATATCAAGTACTCTAATAATAAAGAAAAACTGCTGGATTTTTTGAGGACAGATACCCATAAAAGTATAGAAATGAATGCAGCCAGAGTTATAAAAACCATCACGAAGACACCAATTAAGATATCAGAGGAAAAGGAGGGGATAGAGATGTGTCAGGCGATTGAAGAATTAATTGCGGAGAGCGAAGCGCGTGGAGAAGTTCGTGGCAAAGCAGAGGGAATGATAGAAATGTGTCTCGAAATGAACATACCGAAAAAGGGTATTATAAAAAGATTGCAGGATAAATTAAACATATCTATGCAGCAGGCGGATGAGTATTTTAGAATGTATGGAACAAAAAATGATTAAGAGATTATATATCTGAAAAACATAAAACGGGCAGGCAGGAGTTTTCGTATATGAACTCCCACCTGCCTGTTTTTCTTATCTTGCCAGAATATCAATGATCTCCGCAATATACATCGTGTGCATATCATGATCTGCATACCATTTTTGCGCAATCTCTGGCATCAGGAAGGAATCCTCAGTCAGTCGCGTTGCGGACATTTTCTCACACAGCAGGATCATATTTCCCTCATCGATGAACGGAATGCTGTGGCGGGAGGTAAGGGTTAAACCGGCGGCTGAGATCTTATCGTTTTCGTCGCGGCCGGAGTGACTTCCACAGTAATTTAATGCATCACGGTATTTTTCAGATAAAAAGCTGAGAGAAAAGAATTCATTTTTGTCGATCAGTTCTTTGGTGTATCTTGAGTCACGGACAAATACAAAGGCAACGTTTTTGCCCCATAAGACTGCCGACACCGCCCCAGCTTATGGTCATGGTGTTTGCTTTGTCTTTGGAACCTGCGGTGAGCAGCGCCCATTCTTTTCCAATCTTTGTAAATGGATCAAATTCCATCATATCTGCTGTCATAGGTTGAAATGTATGCATAACGTAATCTCCTTATATTTATACGAAATATTTATATGTTGGTTTTATTATAAAATTCCCTGGTTTAAATGACAAGAGAAAATTGCGGTTGTTTGCGGGGGCAGAGTGAGCCGTGTACGGAAAATTGACTTTTCATAAGTGTTGTACTATGATGGTTGCGAAAATTGTACAAAACAAAGGAGGAAAATCCTGCCCAATGTGTTGGGCATTGCTCCTGCAAGGGCACATGCTATGCAAAGGCGGCATAGCAGGCATTTTGCTCCGCAAAACAAAGGAGGAAAATCCTCTGCTCCTGCAAAGGCAGTCGCATTTTGCTCCGCAAAACAAAGGAGGATTTATGAAAATCACAACGAAACAAATCACAACAACAGCAGTGTTACTGGCAATCTGTATCGTGAGCCAGTTCTTTAAAAACACAAGTGTGTACATCACAGGACCGATCATCAATGCATGTCTGATCATTGCGGCACTGGGTGCAGGAATGGCATGCGGAATTATTTTATCTGTGATCACACCGGTCACATCATTCCTGATTACAGGAAGCCCGATCATGTCAGCGATCCCGGCGATCATCCCATGCGTTATGATCGGAAATATCATTCTTGTAGTTGCAGTTAGTCTGATTGCAAAGAAAATCAAAGGCAATGCAGGTCTGATCGCAGGTATGGCAGCCGGCAGCATTGTAAAGGCATTATTTATGGGAGTCGTGATTGCACTGGTTCTGATTCCGTCCCTGCTTCCGGAAGCAATGGTTCCAAAGATGGCAGTGTTCCAGACAACATTTTCCGTGACACAGCTTATCACAGCAGTAATCGGAAGTGTGCTGGCATTTATTATCTGGATTCCTTTAAAAAAGGTAATTGCAGAGCAGAACTAGTACATTTCAAAGGCAAAAATTACGGGATGGTTTTATGACAGCATCATAACGTATAATTATAAAAAATAAATATTATTATGAGTTTAAGTAATGATGAATATAAGCCTTTGGAATAATCTTGACACTCAAAAAAGAAAGTATCATAATGAGGGTCAGAAAAAAACGATAGAGAGTCGGAGGCATATGTTATGGATATCAGATTTGAAAAAAGAGAACATTTAAAGGAAAAACCAGATCAGAAACATCTTGGATTTGGAAAATATATGACAGACTATATGTTTGTTATGGATTGGACAAAGGAAGAGGGCTGGAAAGATGCAAGAATCGTTCCGGAAGGACCGATCACCATGGATCCGGCATGTGTAACGTTACATTATGCACAGGAAACATTCGAGGGTATGAAAGCATACCGTACTGCAGAGGGTAAGATCCAGTTATTCCGTCCGGAGATGAACGCAAAGAGAATGATCAACTCTAACGCAAGACTCTGCATGCCGGAGCTCCCGGTTGATATGTTTGTTGAGGCGGTAAAAGCACTGGTAAAGGTAGAAGAGGACTGGGTTCCATCAGAGCCGGAGACATCTCTTTACATCCGTCCGTTTATGTTTGCAACAGAAGCTGCACTCGGCGTACATATGGCATCTGCTTATAAGTTTATGATTATCTGCTGCCCGGTTGGCGCTTACTACGCAGAGGGAATCAACCCGGTTAAGATCTTAGTTGAGGATGAACTGGTTCGTGCCGTAAAAGGTGGTACCGGATTTACAAAATGCGGTGGTAACTACGCAGGTTCTATTTTAGGACAGGTTAAAGCAGAGAAGATGGGATATTCCCAGGTACTCTGGTTAGATGGTGAACATCGTAAATATGTAGAGGAAGTTGGAACCATGAACATCATGTTCAAGATCGCAGGCGAGATTTACACAGCACCGATCGAGGGAACTGTTCTTCCGGGTGTCACAAGAGATTCCATGATCCATCTGTTAAGAGACTGGGGTTATAAAGTAAATGAGACCAGACTTTCCGTAGATGATCTGATGAAAGCCGGACATGATGGCACACTTGAGGAAGTATTCGGAACAGGTACTGCAGCAGTTATCTCCCTGTCGGAGAACTCCGCTACAAAGATGATGTTGTAACGATCAACGATTTCAAGATCGGTGAACTGACACAGAAATTATATGATACCTTAACCGGAATCCAGTGGGGCAGACTGCCGGATAAATATGGCTGGACAGTAGAGGTAAAATAAGTAGTTGCGTCAGGGTTTCCGATGAAAAAACAGATTGCACGCACTACGGGCAGACTGATTGTTATGAAAAACACCATGGACATGCAAAATCGCATGTTCGTGGTGTTTTTGGTTATACTAAAAATAAGTGACAGGTCAGGTGTCCTGTGTTAATATGGAACAGAAAGAACGGAATGTAACACGCCAGACCGGCGTCGTTCTGAAAATGGAGGACGACTATGAGTAAAACATTAGAACAATTCGAGCAGTATCTCGATAAAATGAAAAAATATGAACATATCAATACGCTTCTTTACTGGGACATGAGAACCTGTGCACCCAAACTGGGGCAGGCAGGACATATCGATGCACTGACTTATTTTTCAACCGAGAGCTTTGCGATGTCGACTTCGGATGAACTTTACGGCATGTTAGAGACCTTAAAGACACCGGAAGAATTTGCACAGCTGTCAGATACCATGAAATTTATCGTGACACGCATGCAGCGCGATATGGAAAAAGACAGACGGATTCCAAAAGACCGTTATGAAGTGATGGTCCGTGAGCAGGCAGAATCCGGAAATGCATGGGAAGATGCAAAAAATGCATCTGACTTTTCCATTTTTGCACCGCATCTGGAGAAAATGATTGCACTTACCAAAGAAATGGCAGGTTACACAGATCCGGGCAAAGAAGTTTATGATGTATTGTTAGATAAATATGAAGAGGGAATGGATTCTGCAACGATTGACCGTCTGTTTGGTGAACTAAAGGAAGCGCTGATTCCGCTTGTGAAAAAAATACTTGCCGCAAAACAGCCGGATGATACAAAATTCCATGCTTATTTTGATCCGGATGATCAGAGAAAAGTGCAGGATCTTTTGCTTTCCTACATCGGATTTTCCAAAGATGCCGGTGCAGTAGGAGAGACAGAGCATCCTTTTACACTGAATTTTTCTTCCAAGGATGTCCGGGTGACAAATCATTATTATGAACATGATCCGATTTCTGCCATGTTTTCGGCTATCCATGAGGGTGGTCATGCGATTTTTGAACAGAATGTCAATCCGGAATATGACAACACGGCTGCAGGAAGCTGCCGTTATATGGCGTGCATGAGAGCCAATCCCGTTTTTATGAGAATATTTTAGGGCGCAATAAGAATTTCTGGATTCCTGTCTATGAGAAAGTGCAGGAACTGATGCCGCAGATGAAGGACATTTCACTGGATGAGTTTTACCGTGAGATCAATCATGTCAGAAACAGCCTGATCCGTACCGAGGCAGATGAGGTGACCTATTGCTTCCATATTATATTGCGTTATGAAATGGAGAAGGCAATCTTTCGTGACAATGTTCCGGTTGAGAAGTTTCCGGAACTTTGGAATCAGAAAATGAAGGAATATTTAGATATCACTCCGGCAAATGATGCGGAGGGAATCTTACAGGATATGCACTGGTCAGATGGTTCCTTCGGCTATTTTCCAAGCTATCTGTTAGGAAGCATCTATGACGGCATGTACTTAGAGGAGCTTGAAAAAGAGTTAGGGCCGGTAGATGAGATCTTAAAAGAGGGCAGAATCAAAGAAATCACAAAATGGCTGAATGAAAAGATCCACTGGTATGGCAGCACACGCACACCAAAAGAAGTGATTGCAAATGTGTGTGGAAAAGAAGTATCAGCAGAGCCATTGGTGCGTTATTTTGAAAAAAAAATATGCCAGCGTTTACGATTTAAAATAAATGAAGCAGAATCGTGTGAAAAATGAGAATTTTTACACGCAGGAATGGGGACTTATATGAAAAAACAGGGAATTATTTTTGATATGGATGGCACACTTTGGGATTCAGCCGCCAATGTGGCAGAATCCTGGAATGAAGCGATCCGTCAGGATGGAAGGTTAAATAAGGCACTCACAGAAGCCGATATCAAGGGTGTTATGGGAAAGACCATGGATGTGATCGCAAAACTGTTATTCCCGGAAATTTCTGAGAAAGAGCAGGAGACACTTTTAGCGGAGTGCTGCAGGATCGAGAACGATTATTTAAGAGAACATGGCGGAGTGCTTTATCCGGATCTTGAGGATACATTCAAAGAATTAAAAAAGACATATGAACTTTACATTGTAAGCAACTGCCAGAAAGGTTACATTGAGGCATTTTGGATCATTATCATTTCTGGGATTTTTTTCCGATATCGAATGTTACGGAAATAATCTTTTACAGAAAGGGGACAATATCAGACTGCTTGCAGACCGGAACCATTTAGAGGAAGCAGTCTATGTGGGCGATATCCAGGGAGATTATGATGCCAGCAGAAAAGCGGGCGTTGGATTTATCCATGCTGCATACGGTTTTGGAATCGTACCGGAAGCACAGTATAAGATACAGGCATTTTCAGAACTTGTGACAAAACGGGTGGCAGAAACATATTTTAGAGGATTAATATGACAAAATTACAAGAACTACTAAAACAGATCAACCGGAAGCATGTGTATATCCAGACGCATAATTTCCCTGACCCGGATGCCATTGCGAGTGCGCTTGGGATCCAGGAGCTGTTAAAGCACAATGGAATTTCTTCCACGATCTGTTATAAAGGAAAAATAGACCGTTACAGTACCGACAAGCTGCGTGAACTGATGGAGATCGAACTTTTGAATGTGGAGGATCTTAGTACCATTTTGACAGATGAGGATGAAGTGATCCTTGTGGATGCACAAAAGGGTAATTCAAACATCGTTGACATTACGGGGGACGAGATCATCTGCATCGATCATCATCCGGAAAATGAAAAGTTTCCATACCGGTTTAAAGACATCCGGCCGAAAGTGGGAGCATGTGCGACGATCGTTGCACAGTATTTCTTTGAAAATAATATCCCGATGGATAGAAGAATCGCCACGACTCTGACATACGGTGTACGGATCGATACCAATAATCTGAGCCGTGGAGTGTCAAAACTCGATATTGAGATGCTCTACCGGATGTTTGATGAATGTGATTATGAGGTCATCCATATGTTAGAAAACAGTAATCTGTGTTTTGATGATCTGATGGCATATTCGAGTGCGATTTCAAGTATTGAAGTATATGATGACATCAGTTTCTGCAATACTGGTAAGGATTGTCCGGTCATTGCAAATATATCCGATTTCATGCTTGCTTTAAAAGAAGTGTCATTTTCCGTCGTGTATTCGAGAAAGTCAGATGGAATCAAACTTTCCGTGCGCAGTGAAAAGAGTATGCTCGATGCAGGAAAGATTGTGGCGGAGGCACTGAAAGGAATTGGCAATGGCGGCGGCCACGCATCGATGGCTGGAGGATTTGTGCCGTGTACGGGCAGTGACATGGATGTAAAACTGTTAGAGGCACAGATGAAGGAGCGGTTTTTAAACGTGATCGCAGATGTGAAAAAACGTGCTCTGTGAAAAGCATGAAGCCCTCTTGACATTCTCACTTTCCGAGTCTATACTAAAGATTAGATTTTTGGCAAAAGGCAATGACGAAGACAGTAGTTCATCAGGAAAAGCAACAGAGAGCCGGAGCAGGTGGAAACCGGTGCGAGTATCTGCTGAATGAAAATCACTTCCAAGCCGCAGTCTGAAATGGTCAAGGCAGATCACGACTGGGATTTTCCGTGACAGAGTAAGCGCTGACGCATTTCCTGCGTTACAGGGAACGTGTATCCGGAGTTTATTAGTTCCGTGTACATTTGTATATCAGGTGGTATCACGAAGTAATTAAGCCCTCGTCCTATATACAGGACGAGGGTTTTTAATTCATAGGAAATTACGTCCTATGAATTAAAAAGCCCTCTGGGCGGGATGCGCACTTCGCGGAGAAGAAGTTTGCTGTAAACAGCACCGCTCGGGCGCGAAAGAGTCGCGAGCGACTCTTTATTAAATCAATGGAGGTTAACAATGTATAAGAAAGTTGATGCGAATCTGAATTTCGTAGACAGAGAAAAACAGATCGAGAAGTTCTGGAATGACAATGACATCTTTAAGAAGAGCATGGAACACCGCAAGGAAGGAGAGACCTACACCTTTTATGACGGCCCGCCAACTGCAAACGGCAAGCCGCACATCGGACATGTGGAGACCCGTACGATCAAAGATATGATTCCGAGATACCAGACCATGAAAGGAAAATTCGTTCCGCGTAAAGCCGGCTGGGATACACATGGACTCCCGGTAGAACTTGAGGTTGAGAAACTTCTTGGCTTAAACGGAAAAGAGCAGATCGAAGAATACGGTATGGAGCCTTTCATCAAAAAATGTAAGGAATCCGTATGGAAATACAAAGGAATGTGGGAAGATTTCTCAAAGACCGTTGGTTTCTGGGCTGATATGGACAATCCATATGTTACTTACGATGACAATTTTATTGAGTCCGAGTGGTGGGCATTAAAAGAAATCTGGAATAAAAACCTTTTATATAAAGGATTCAAGATCGTTCCTTACTGCCCACGCTGCGGTACCCCGTTATCTTCTCAGGAGGTTGCGCAGGGTTATAAGACGGTCAAAGAGCGCTCTGCAGTTGCACGTTTTAAAGTAATCGGAGAGGATGCATATTTCCTTGCATGGACTACAACTCCTTGGACACTGCCGTCTAACGTCGCACTCTGTGTGAACCCGGAAGAGACTTACTGCAAAGTAAAAGCGGTTGACGGATATACCTATTATATGGCAGAGGCACTGCTTGACACGGTACTTGGCAAACTGCTTGACAAGGATGCACCAGAGGGAACAAAGGCATACGAAGTATTAGAGACTTATAAAGGAAGCGATTTAGAGTACAAAGAGTATGAGCCGTTATTTGACTGTGCAAAAGAGATCATTGAAAAACAGCACAAAAAAGCGCATTACATTGTATGTGACACCTATGTAACCATGACAGACGGTACCGGTATCGTTCATATCGCACCTGCATTCGGTGAAGATGATGCCGCTGTCGGAAGAAAATATGACCTTCCATTCGTACAGCTTGTAGACGGAAAAGGTGAGCTGACCAAAGAGACACCATATGCCGGTGTTTTTGTAAAGAAAGCAGATCCTATGGTATTAAAAGATCTCGATGAAAAGGGACTGTTATTCGATGCTCCGAAGTTCGAGCATGAATATCCGCACTGCTGGAGATGTGACACACCGCTCATCTACTACGCAAGAGAATCCTGGTTCATCAAGATGACTGCAGTCAAAGATGACCTGATCCGCAACAACAATACTGTAAACTGGATCCCGGATTCTATCGGAAAAGGACGTTTCGGTGACTGGCTTGAGAATATCCAGGACTGGGGTATCTCCCGTAACCGTTACTGGGGAACACCACTTCCGGTATGGGAGTGTGAATGTGGACATCAGGAGTGCATCGGAAGCCGTGCAGAACTTGCAGAGAGAAGCGGAAATCCGGAGGATGCAAAGGTAGAACTTCATCGTCCGTATATTGATGCAGTTACCTTTAAATGCCCGGACTGTGGCAAAGAAATGCACCGTGTACCGGAGGTTATCGACTGCTGGTTCGATTCCGGAGCAATGCCATTCGCACAGCACCATTATCCGTTTGAGAATAAAGACGTCTTTGAGAAACAGTTCCCGGCGAAGTTTATCTCCGAGGCAGTTGACCAGACAAGAGGATGGTTCTACTCTCTGATGGCAGAGTCCACCCTGTTATTTAATAAAGCTCCGTATGAGAACGTCATCGTTCTTGGACATGTACAGGATGAGAACGGACAGAAGATGAGTAAGTCCAAAGGAAATGCGGTTGATCCGTTTGATGCATTAGAGACTTACGGCGCAGATGCGATCCGCTGGTATTTCTATACAAGCAGTGCACCATGGATCCCGAAGCGTTTCAGTGGCAAGCTGGTACAGGAAGGACAGCGTAAATTCATGGGTACCCTGTGGAATACTTATGCATTCTTCGTGCTGTATGCAAACATCGACCAGTTTGATGCAACAAAATATACCTTAGATTATGAAAAATTATCCGTTATGGATAAGTGGCTGCTGTCAAAATTGAATTCCGCAATCAAGGGAACGGATGAAAACCTTGCAAATTACCGCATTCCGGAAGCTGCAAAGGTACTTGATGAGTTCGTGGATGACATGAGTAACTGGTATGTCAGAAGAAGCCGTGACCGTTTCTGGGCAAAAGGCATGGAGCAGGATAAGATCAACGCATATATGACACTTTATACTGCATTAGTTGAGATCTGCAAGGCTGCTGCACCGATGATCCCGTTCATGACAGAGGAGATCTATCAGAACCTGGTACGTTCCATCAACACAGAGGCACCGGAGAGCATCCATCTGTGCGACTTCCCGGCTGTCAATGAGGCATGGATCGACAAAGAATTAGAGAAAAATATGGATGAGGTCTTAAAGATCGTTGTTATGGGTCGTGCGTGCCGTAACTCTGCAAATATCAAGAATCGTCAGCCAATCGGAAATATGTATGTCAAAGCACCGAATGTACTGCCAGAATATTTTGTGGAGATCATCGAGGATGAGTTAAATGTGAAGAAAGTAAACTTCACAGAGGATGTCAGTGCATATACAAGCTATACTTTCAAACCACAGCTTCGTACTGTCGGACCGAAATATGGCAAGTTCTTAGGACAGATCCAGAAAGCACTTGCAGAGTTAGACGGAAACAAAGCAATGGCTGAATTAAAAGCAGACGGTGTGCTTGCATTGCCAACAGTCAGTGATGATGTAAAATTATCCGAAGAAGACCTTCTGATCACAATGACACAGATGGAAGGTTATGTAACGGAAGGTGATAATACTGTAACCGTTGTGCTTGATACCAACCTGACACCGGAACTGGTAGAGGAAGGATTTGTCCGTGAGCTGATCAGCAAGATCCAGACCATGCGTAAGGAAGCCGGATTTGAGGTTATGGATAAAATTTCCATTTACTATCATGCAGATGAAAAAGTAGCCGACATCTTTAATAAGTACGGAAATGACATCATGGGTGATGTTTTAGGTACTGAAGTTGTAGCAGAAGCTGATTCTTTTGACTCCGGAGAAAACGGAATTTACTGCAAGGAATGGAATATTAATGGAGAAAAAGTATTGCTTGGAGTAAAAAAAGGAGAAAACTAGATGAAGGAAAATGTTTTCAACAAAGAAGCGTTTATTGAGGATGTAAAAGAAAATGTAAAGAATCTTTACCGCAAAACGTTAGATGAGGCGTCACAGCAGGAGATTTTTCAGGCAGTTTCCTACACGGTAAAAGATGTCATTATTGATGACTGGCTTGCCACACAGAAAGCGTTTGACAAACAGGATCCAAAGATGGTCTATTATATGTCCATGGAATTTTTGATGGGCCGTGCTCTTGGCAACAACATGATCAATTTAAAAATGTACAAAGAGGTAAAAGAGGCACTCGGGAGATCGGTTTAAACTTGATGAGATCGAGGATCAGGAGCCGGATCCGGCACTTGGAAATGGTGGACTCGGACGTCTTGCAGCCTGCTTTATGGAATCTCTGGCAACCTTGGGATACGCAGCTTACGGCTGCGGTATCCGCTACCGTTATGGTATGTTCAAACAGAAGATCAAAGACGGTTTTCAGGTGGAAGTGCCGGATAACTGGTTAAAGAACGGATATCCGTTTGAACTTCGCCGTCCGGAATATTCCTATGAGGTGAAATTCGGCGGTTATGTCCGTGCGGAAGTGACGGAGGAAGGAAAGACCCGTTTCGTACAGGAAAATTACCAGTCCGTTTTAGCAGTACCTTATGATATGCCGATCGTAGGTTACGGCAATCATGTGTAGATACCTTAATGATCTGGGATGCAGAGCCGATGGAGTGCTTTGAATTAGACTCCTTTGATAAAGGTGATTATCACAAAGCCGTGGAGCAGGAAAATCTTGCCCGCAACTTAGTCGAGGTACTTTATCCGAATGATAACCATATCGCGGGAAAAGAACTTCGTTTAAAACAGCAGTATTTCTTCGTATCTGCAAGTGTACAGCGTGCGCTGGCACGTTACAAAAAGCATCATGACGATATCCATAAGCTGCCGGAGAAAGTGACATTCCAGTTAAATGATACACATCCGACCGTTGCAGTGGCAGAGCTGATGCGTATTTTACTTGACGAAGAGGGATTAAGCTGGGATGAGGCATGGGAGATCACGACAAAGACCTGTGCATATACCAACCACACGATCATGGCAGAAGCACTTGAAAAATGGCCGATCGAGATCTTCTCAAGACTGCTTCCGCGTATCTATCAGATCGTTGAGGAGATCAACCGCAGATTTATTTTACAGATCCAGGCAGAGTTTCCGGGAGATAACGGTAAAGTTGCACGTATGGCAATCGTTTACGATTGTCAGGTAAAAATGGCACATCTTGCGATCGCAGCAGGATATTCCGTAAATGGTGTGGCAAAACTTCACACGGAGATCTTAAAGAACGAGCAGCTTCACGATTTCTATGAGCTGTTCCCACAGAAATTCAACAACAAGACGAATGGAATCACACAGCGTAGATTCCTGATGCATGGCGATCCGCTTCTTGCAGACTGGGTAAGTGAACATATCGGTGACGACTGGATCACAAATCTTTCCCATATTGAGAAGATGGCGATCTATGCAACCGATAAAAAAGCACAGCAGGAGTTCATGAATATCAAATATCAGAACAAACTGCGTCTTGCAAAATACATCAAAGAGCACAACGGCATCGAAGTAGATCCGCGTTCCATCTTTGATGTGCAGGTAAAACGTCTGCATGAATACAAACGTCAGTTGCTGAATATTTTACATGTCATGTATCTGTATAATGAATTAAAAGAGCACCCGGATATGGATTTCTATCCGAGAACCTTTATTTTTGGTGCAAAGGCAGCAGCAGGCTACAAGAACGCAAAACTTACGATCAAACTGATCAACAATGTGGCGGACGTTATCAACAATGACAGAAGCATTAACGGCAAGATCAAAGTCGTATTTATTGAAGATTACCGCGTATCGATCGCAGAGTGGATCTTTGCGGCAGCAGATGTCAGCGAGCAGATCTCCACAGCTAGTAAAGAGGCATCCGGAACCGGTAACATGAAATTCATGTTAAACGGTGCACTGACACTCGGAACGATGGATGGTGCCAATGTTGAGATCGTCGAGGAAGTCGGTAAAGAAAATGCATTTATTTTCGGTATGAGTTCCGATGAAGTCATTGCACATGAGAGAAACCGTGACTATGATCCAATGCAGATCTTCAACAGTGATCAGGATATCCGCAAGGTACTGATGCAGCTCATCAATGGATTTTATTCACCGAATGATCCTGAGTTATTCCGTGACCTGTACAATTCACTGCTCAATACACAGTGTACACAGTTTGCAGATACCTATTTCATCTTAAAAGATTTCCGTTCTTATGCAGAAGCACAGAAACGCGTCATGGAAGCATACAAAGATGAAGAAGGTTGGGCAAAGAGTGCAATCTTAAATATCGCACATGCCGGTAAATTCTCCTCTGACCGTACGATCCAGGAGTATGTGGATGATATCTGGCACTTAGACAAAATTACCGTAGAGGTATAAGAAAATCGTATAAGATAGCAGACTGCCTGTTTTAGCAGGCAGGTCTGTGCACAAAAAAAGAAACCCGGCTTTGGGGTCATGAACCTTAAAGCCGGGTTTTTACATAATAATGTTTTTTTAATATCTTAGTTTAAAATCTTAATACTTCCTAAAAGTGGAAGCTCTTTTTCTTCATCTTTGCAGGCATATACTAATCCCATGATCCAGAAAATAAAGAATACAATGGAGAGAATGCCGCTGACAGCCCATCCACAGATCGGAATGCGCGAAATAATAATGCTGTTGATCAGTGATGCAAGGTATAACACCAGTGACTGGTTTAAATGAAATTTTGCACCCTCTTTGTCACCGGCGCAGAATGCAATCAGCCAGCCGATAAGCGTGATGTAGGAAACGATTCCTGTTGTTTTCTTGTCCATAAGTAAACCTCCTCGAAAATTTAATAACATTTGTATTCTAACACTCCTATCAGCAAAATGCAAAAAAATATAGAGAAAAAAAAGAAAATTTTGCAGAAATTAAGGAAAATGTAAAGTAAATCTTTTGAAAATCTTTATCTTTTTCTGCGGGCGTTCTTTGCATTCGGAAGGTAAGATAATACACAAAGGAGGATAAGAGCAGAAATAATTCAGGTGTGCCGGAAATAACATAAGATTTGTTTCATTTTGATAAGGTAAATGATATACTGATAGGAAGTGTGGCAAAAAGGAATATCTGCGGCACAGAAAGAAAAGGGGAGAAGTGTGAAAATCTTTCACACAGACAAAAATAATGGAACAGTACAATATTTTAATCGTAGAAGATGACAAAGAGATCCGTGATGGAATCGAGATATTTTTAAAGAGTCAGAATTACAATGTTTATAAAGCGGCAGACGGTGTGGAAGGATTAGAGATTATTGAGAGCAAAGAGATACATCTTGCGATCGTGGATATCATGATGCCGCGGATGGATGGTGTCACAATGACATTAAAACTCAGGGAACATCATGATTTTCCAGTCATTATGCTTTCTGCAAAGTCGGAGGAGACGGACAAGGTCATTGGGCTTAATATCGGTGCGGATGATTATGTGACCAAACCGTTTACACCGTTAGAGCTGATGGCGCGTGTCAATTCCCAGCTCAGACGTTACACAAAATTCAATAACAGAGGGCAGAACAAAAAAAGAAAACGACAGGGTGCATGTCATCGGCGGAATCGAACTGAAACGAGGATACGGTTGAAGTATTTGTGGATGGTAAACCTGTGAAAATGACACCGATCGAGTTTAAGATTTTAGCACTTCTGATG
>ENA-OQAN01000053-OQAN01000053.1-human-gut-metagenome-genome-assembly--contig:-NODE-53-length-55602-cov-4.662677_pt1 | contig 55602 bp, 52 predicted proteins | sample MGYA00242735_ERZ504527 | MGnify/ENA primary metagenome ERZ504527 (study PRJEB26092, sample SAMD00036230) | human gut metagenome | host: Homo sapiens | study: EMG produced TPA metagenomics assembly of... | reverse complement strand
ACCGCAGTTTCCGCTTCTCCAACGGCCGCCGCGGCAGCGTCTGATATCCCTCTTTCTTCAGAAAAACGATTGTAGAGAACATAAAAATCCATCGTCTCATACATCTTCCGGAATTTTTCGATGAGCGGAATCCGCTCCTCCTCCGGCAGATCCCGGTTCAGCAGCGTCTCGATCTCGTCAATAAACGTCTCCGCCACCGCATCCATCCGCGAGAGCAGCGGAATATCCGCAAACTTGTCATAAAACAGCGTAATAATCTCCGATTCTGACTTCACAAACGACTTATACGAAACGTCTGAGAAATTCATCAGCTCGTCCTCAAGCTCCAGCGCAAATCCCTCCATCTGGTCCACAAACGCCTGCGACTGTTTTAAAGCAAACCGTTCTGCGGCTTTTGGATCCCGCATCTCCCGCTCAATCTGATCACAGCGATCCTCACAGTCCGCCGCCGTGTCCTGTAATTTGCGGTAAGCAAAGAGATCAAAACTCATCTCCTGAATATTCTCCTCACCGAGCTCCGGCAGAATATGTGAAATATAATCCGAAAATACCCCGTTCGGCGATAAAATCAGAATATTCGAAGACTTCAGATTCTGTCTGTCATGATACAAAAGGTAGGCAATCCGATGCAGCGCACCGATGTCTTGCCGCTTCCCGCCGCTCCCTGAATTACCAGAATCCGGTCCTTCGTATTGCGGATGATCGCATTCTGTTCCTTCTGAATTGTGCGGATAATATTCTTCAGCTGTACCTCGCCGTTGCTGCCAAGCTCCGCCTTTAAAATATCATCATCAATTTTCACATCACTCTCAAATCCGTAAATCATCTTTCCATCCCGGATCTTATACTGCCACTTGGAACAGATTTCCCCTGTCATCTCGCCGCCCGGCGCCAGATAGGAAGCCGGCCCGCGGTCAAAATCGTAGAAAAGACCGCTGACCGGGCTTCTCCAGTCGTAAATCAGCGGCAGCTCGCCCGGCCGCTCCGCAAAATTGCCGATGCCGATATAGAAAATTTCCGGCTCATCATCCCCGTCATAGCGGAAATCCACACGCCCGAAGAACGGAGAATCCAGCATTTTCCGGAAGCGGCTCCGCAGAAGAAGCTGCTCCTGATTCGCATTCACCTGATGCAGCAGTGCCTGCTGATTGTCGTAATCCTCATATCCGTACTGGTCCATCTCGGTATAGTTCTGCCAGTAATAATCGTGCATATTTTCAATTTCTTTCTGTCCGTCCAGCAGAGACTGGCTGATCTCGGCAAGACGCGCCTGCAGCTTTTCCAGCACAAAAGAAAGATATTCCTGTCCGTTTTTCTGGTCTGTCATAAAAGGAAACCTCCTCTTAAAAATATAATGTCGAGTGCCGGAAAACCCGGCTGATCTTATCAGTATAGCAGACAGGCACGTTTCCTGCAATTCAAACATAAAATAAAGAAAAATCCCCTTTGAGGTGCCGCTTTTCTTGGAACCCTTTTTAAAACCACTGTCTGCACAGGAAGAAAAAAGCTGTCTGGATGCGTATCAGAGGGGCGATACAAAAGCCAGAGACATTCTGGTCGAGCGGAATCTGCGCCTGGTCGCGCACGTTGTGAAAAAGTATCAGGGCCTGCCCGATGATCTCGACGATCTGATTTCCATTGGAACGATCGGCCTCATCAAGGCGGTGATGACATATGATTCGAAAAAAGGAAACCGGCTGGCCGCATACGCCGCCCGCTGTATTGATAATGAGCTGCTGATGTATCTTCGGAGCAAAAAGAAAACGGCACGGGAGATTTCCCTCTACGAGCCGATCGGAACCGACAAGGAGGGAAATGAGATCCATCTGCTCGACATCGTGGAGGGCGGCGGGGAGGATATCGCGGAACAGTACAACCGGAAAGAGGACGCGGTGCGGCTGTACTGTTATCTGGATTCGGAATTAAAAGAGCAGGAAAAACAGGTGCTTCTTCTCCGGTATGGCCTTGGCGGAAAAGCAGAATACACACAGAAACAGGTCGCTGCCCGGCTCGGCATCAGCCGTTCGTACGTGTCGCGGATCGAGAAGAATGCAATTGAAAAGTTGCGGTTACGGTTTGCCGCTTCGTAAATGCTTGACATTTCAAACGGACTGCTTCTATAATAAAGGGTAAGGAAATCAGGTGCAGAAAAGGTTTCCTTATCCTTACTTTTTCGAACAAAAATCAAAGATAATATCTTCCCGGTGTTCTTGCCGGACATTTTCCCAAAATGAAAAATAAATAGGAACTATACGACCTGCTACTGAAAGAAAAGGAGGTTTTCTTTGTATTGCAGTGTATTATCAGCCACCGTCTCGGGCATGGAGATGATTCCGGTGCAGGTGGAGGCGGATGTCAGTGACGGCATGCCGCAGTTTACGATGGTCGGCTACGTGAGTGCCCAGGTAAAGGAGGCGCAGGACCGCGTGCGGACAGCCCTCAAAAACATGGGAATTTCCCTGCCGCCGAAACGAATTACGATTAATTTATCCCCGGCGGACGTCCGAAAAGAAGGATCGCGTTTCGATCTTCCGATTGCAGCGGGCGTTCTGATGACGCTCGGCCGGATTCCGCCCAGGTCACTCCGGAAAACGATGGTGCTCGGTGAACTCGGCCTTGACGGCCATGTGCAGGAGATCAGCGGTGTATTTCCGGCAGCGGCGAAGGCGCGGGAGCTTGGATGCACAACGCTTCTTGTTCCAGCCGGAAATGCCGCGGAAGGGGGTCTGGTCGGCGGGCTTCACGTCGTTGGAATCCAGAATTTACAGGAGCTTTTGAACTACTGCTGTGAAGGGAAAATGCCGTCGCTTCCGTCTATAGAAAATCAAAAGAAGGAGGACGGAAAAGAGCCGGACTTTTCCGAAGTGCAGGGCCAGACGGCGGCGCGGCGGGCGGCGCTCATCGCTGCGGCCGGATTTCACAATCTGCTGATGCTGGGGCCGCCGGGCAGCGGAAAATCCATGATCGCAAGGCGGATTCCGACGATCATGCCTCCGATGTCTGAGGAGGAGCAGATGGAAGTAACGCGGATCTACAGCATCGCCGGAATGCTTGCCAAAGGAGAGGGTGTCCGCCGGGAGCGGCCCTTCCGTGCTCCGCATCACACGATGACGCCGCAGGCTCTTGCAGGCGGCGGAAAACAGCCGTCTCCGGGCGAAATTACGCTGGCACACCGCGGTGTTCTCTTCCTTGATGAACTCCCGGAGATGACGCGCACAACCATTGAGATCCTGCGCCAGCCGCTCGAGGAGCACCGGATTGTGATTTCCCGTGTCAGCGGAAACTATGTGTTCCCGGCGTCATTTCTGATGGTGGCGGCAATGAACCCCTGCCCCTGCGGCTTTTACCCCGACTTATCGCGCTGTACCTGCGCACCCGGCGACATCAGCCGGTATCTCTCGAGAGTCAGCCAGCCGTTCCTCGACCGCATGGATCTCTGCGTGCAGGTGGAAGCACTTTCCTACGAGGATCTGCACGGCGAGGAGCGGTGCGAATCCTCGGCCAAGATGCGGGAAAAGGCAACGGCAGCGGCGGAAATTCAGGCGGCGCGCTACCGGCAGGAGTCGATTCATTTCAATAGCGAACTGAAAGCGGGCCAGATCGAGAAATATTGTATCCTGGAAAAGGCAGCGGAAGAGCTTTTAGAGGATGCCTTCCGCCGCCTGCGCCTCAGCGCGCGTTCCTACCACGGGATTATCCGCACCGCGCGGACAATTGCGGATCTGGACGGGGCGGTCAAAATCGGCGTGCCGCATATCAGCGAGGCGATCTGCTTTCGGAGCGCCGACAAAAGTATATGGAGGATCTGACGTATGGCGATGGAAATCTTTACAGTCGGCCGCGGGCAGGAGGGCTATCCGGAGCGGCTTATGCCGTTCGCGGACATGCGTCCCGCCTTTTTCGTGCGGGGCGCGCTGCCGGCGGATGAGCAGAAAAACAGCGGCGATTGTGGGCGCGCGGATATGTACGGCGTACGGAAAGAGCCAGGCGGCCTTTTTTCGCGCAGGTGCTGGCGGCAAACGGCGTGGCGGTGATCAGTGGACTGGCGTGCGGAATCGACGCCGGCGGCGCACGAGGGGGCACTGCGCGGAAAGGGAAGACGTTGCCGTGCTTGGCTGCGGCGTGGATATCTGCTATCCGAAACAGAATTACCCGCTGATGCGGCGGATGCTGGAAAACGGAGGCGGTGTCTTAAGCGAATTTCCGCCGGGCGCAGAGCCGCTTCCGTGGCATTTCCCGATCCGCAACCGCGTGATCAGTGCGCTGGCAGATGTCGTTCTGGTAATTGAGGCAAAAGAGAAGAGCGGCTCGCTCATTACGGCGGACTACGCGCTGGAGCAGGGAAAAACGGTATTTGCCCTGCCCGGACGGACAACGGATGCGACAAGCCGCGGCTGCAACCGCCTGATCGCGCAGGGAGCGGAAATTGCGATTTCACCCGAAACGATTCTCGAGGAGCTGGGCGTGAAAAAGGCCGGGACAAAAAGAGCCGCACCGCGTCCGCGCTATGGAAAAGAGGCGGAAATGGTTCTGAAAACACTCGCGGCAGAACCGCAGAATCTTGCACAGCTTGCCGGCAGCACCGGAATCCCGCTGCAGGAGCTGACCGGCATTCTGCTGGCACTCGAAATTGACGGCGTTATTGCGGAAAATCCGCCGGGCGTGTACATGGCGTTATCGTAAAAGGGACGAGGAAAAGAAAGGTTTTGTGATATTCCGTCCGGTGCACAATTATAATAGAAGAAAAAGAAAAAAAGGGGCTCTTCTGCGCCGCGTGCATGTCTGAAAAAGGAAAAAGAAAAGAAAAAAATCAGGAAAAATCGTTAAAAAATAGAAAAAATCCTGTTATTTTGCCGGGAAACATCGAAAAATGGTACATTTTAAAAATGGAAAACACTTGCAAGAAAAAACTTTTTGGTGTATAGTCAGTGGAAGTTACGACTAATTTAGGAATTATTCTGGAATTTGTAATGATGCAGAACTATGCGATATGAAAAACGCAATATAGATCTGGACAGTTATAAAAATATGTATTCAGGAGGCATCAGAGGTGGCAAAATATCTTGTAATAGTGGAATCACCGGCAAAAGTCAAGACGGTGAAAAAGTATCTCGGAGCAAATTACGAAGTTGCAGCATCTATGGGCCATGTGCGCGATCTGCCGAAAAGCCGGCTTGGAATTGATGTAGAACATGACTTTGAACCAAAATATATCACCATCCGCGGAAAAGGAGAGCTTCTGGCATCTCTTCGAAAAGCCGCAAAAAAAGCAGATAAAGTTTATCTCGCAACTGACCCTGACCGCGAGGGAGAGGCAATTTCCTGGCATCTGTCGATTGCGCTGAATCTCGATGAGAACAAGATGCGCCGCATCACCTTCAACGAGATCACAAAATCAGCAGTCAAAGCGTCGATCAAACAGGCACGCGACATCGATATGAACCTGGTGGACGAGCAGCAGGCGCGCCGCTGCCTCGACCGTATGGTAGGTTATGAAATCAGCCCATTGTTATGGAAGAAAATCAAACGCGGACTTTCCGCCGGCCGTGTGCAGTCCGTTGCACTGCGCATCATCGGCGACCGCGAGGATGAGATCAATGCGTTCATTCCGAAAGAATACTGGACACTGGAAGCAGATCTGAAAATTCCGGGCGAGAAGAAACCGCTCGTCGCAAAATTCCACGGCAAAGGCAGTGAAAAGATGGCGGTCGAGACGAAAGAGCAGCTCGATGAAATCTTAAAGGGACTGGAAAATGAGACCTTTACCGTATCCGAAGTGAAAAAAGGAGAGCGTTCCAAGAAAGCGCCGCTTCCGTTCACCACGAGTACCCTGCAGCAGGAAGCATCGAAGGTGCTGAACTTCTCCACGCAGAAGACGATGCGTCTGGCGCAGCAGCTCTACGAGGGCGTGGAAGTAAAGGGAAAGGGAACGATCGCTCTGATTTCCTATCTGCGTACCGATTCTACACGAATCAGCGAGGAGGCCGATGCGGCAGCACGTTCCTTTATCCAGGAGCAGTACGGCACAAAATATACCGCAAGCGGGGACACGACGGAGAATAAAAACAGCAAGGCACAGGATGCGCACGAGGCCATCCGTCCGACCGATGTGACGAATACACCGGTAATGGTAAAAGAATCCCTGCCAAGAGATCTGTTCCGCCTGTATCAGCTGATCTGGAAACGCTTTGTGGCAAGCCGCATGCAGCCGGCCGTCTATGAGACAATTTCCGCACGGATCAATGCAGGAGAGTATCTCTTTACAGCAGCTTCCTCCCGTCTGGCATTTGATGGTTTCATGTCCGTTTACACCGATCCGGATGAGGAAAAGAAAGAGAAAAACGCCGCTGTCCGGAGCCTGGAGGCAGGAACGGAGCTGGCACTGGAAAAGATGGATCCGCAGCAGCACTTCACACAGCCGCCGGCACACTACACCGAGGCATCCCTTGTCAAAATGCTTGAGGAACTCGGCATCGGCCGTCCAAGTACGTATGCGCCGACCATCACAACGATCATCAACCGCCGTTACGTGGCAAAGGAGAACAAGAACCTTTACATGACAGAGCTCGGCGAGGTGGTCAACAACATGATGAAAGAGGCATTCCCGAGCATCGTGGATGTCAACTTTACGGCAACGATGGAGCTCTGCTCGACAGGGTTGGAGATGGAAGTGTTCCGTGGAAGACAGTAGTCGAGAACTTCTGCCGGATCTCTATGAGGCGGTCACAGAGGCAGAAAAGAACCTCGAAGAAGTTAAGGTAGAGGATGAGGTGACAGATGTCATCTGCGAGAACTGCGGCCGCAACATGGTGGTCAAATACGGCCCGCACGGAAAATTCCTCGCCTGCCCGGGATTCCCGGACTGCAAGAACACGAAGCCGTATCTGGAAAAGATCGGTGTTCCGTGTCCGAAGTGCGGAAAAGAAGTGATCCTGCGCAAGACGAAAAAAGGACGGAAATATTATGGATGCGAAAACAATCCGGAATGCGATTTCATGTCCTGGCAGAAACCGTCTGCCAAGAAATGCCCGCAGTGCGGCGGCTATATGCTGGAAAAAGGCAATAAGCTGGTCTGCGCGGACGAGCAGTGCGGCTATGTAGAAGCACGCGAAAAGAAAGACGAAGACTGAGAATGACAAAGCGGTCTGTACTGGTGAAAAACTGGTGCAGGCCGTTTTTTTGCTTATCGCGGCGGAAAAACAGGAAGATCCGAAAAAATTTAGCATGAATTTTTATAAAATTTATAGTTTTCTGAAAAATATATTGATTTCCGGAAAACTACATGATAGAATGAGCTTAGTTTTAAGGGTTGTCTGAAAAAGGCATCAGTGTGCATTTTCGGCGGATACGCCAAAAAAATGCAGAAAATAAAGAAAGGAGAAGAACATGAGCGTACAACTGCTGGATAAAACCAGAAAAATCAACAAACTGCTTCATAACAATCACTCCACGAAGGTCGTGTTCAACGATATCTGTGAAGTCCTGATGGAAACGTTAAGTTCCAATATCCTGGTGATCAGTAAAAAAGGAAAAGTGCTGGGCATCAGCCTTTGCCCGGGCGTGGAAGAAATTACAGAGCTGATCGAGGATAAGGTGGGCGGTTATGTCGATGCCGCATTAAACGAGCGTCTCCTCGGCGTACTCTCCACAAAAGAGAACGTCAATTTACAGACCCTCGCTTTGAGCGGCCTGGTGTAGAGTGCTACACCGCAATTATCTGCCCGATCGAGATCGCCGGAGAACGCCTTGGTACCGTATTTATGTACCGCTGCACCCCGCAGTACGATATCGACGATATCATCGTCAGTGAGTACGGCACAACCGTTGTCGGACTGGAAATGATGCGTTCCGTCAACGAGGAAAATGTGGAGGAAAACCGTAAGGTTCAGGTGGTTAAATCCGCATTCAACACGCTGTCCTTCTCCGAACTGGAAGCCATCATCCATATCTTTGATGAACTGAACGGGGATGAGGGCATTCTGGTTGCAAGCAAAATTGCAGACCGCGTCGGCATCACAAGATCCGTCATCGTAAATGCCCTCCGCAAATTCGAGAGCGCAGGCGTCATCGAGTCCCGTTCCAGCGGTATGAAGGGAACGTATATCAAGGTATTAAATGATTATATCTTTGATGAACTCGACGAGATCAAAGCAAGAAAGAACCTGAAAGGAAAGGGCGATGCCCATCCGGACGAGGCGAAAAAATAAAAAAGTGGAATGTAGAAAAGAATCGGAGCCGTTTAAGAATGGCGCCGTTTCTTTTTGTGCAAAAAAGCATTCGGGGAGCGGAAAAAATGGTATCATTCCCGTTTTTAGGAATAAACTATAATTAGATTCTAAAGAGAGTATAAAATATGAAAAAATTGCCAAAATAAGAAAAAACGAGGAAATAAGAGAAATTAAGAGCTATCACGAGAGAAAAAAAGAGAATTACAAAATTCATGCATTTGCGAAATGAGGTGGAAAACACTATAGTAAGAACCATCAAGTAGCACTCGAATGAACTGAGTGCTAATAAATAAAACTGAATGAAATCTTGAAGGAGGAAACATAAATGAAGTTAGTACCTTTAGGTGACAGAGTTGTATTAAAAGAGTTAAAAGCAGAGGAAACCACAAAATCCGGTATCGTACTTCCGGGACAGGCACAGGAGAAACCGCAGCAGGCTGAGGTTATCGCAGTAGGACCTGGAAAAGTAGAAGACGGCAAAGAAGTAAAAATGGAAGTTGCAGTCGGAGATCAGGTAATCTATTCCAAATATGCAGGAACCAACGTCAAACTGGAAGACGAAGAGTACATCATCGTAAAACAGGATGACATTCTGGCAGTTGTAAAATAAAGAATAATCAAGTAAAAATCAGGAGGCATGACAATCATGGCAAAAGAGATTAAATATGGAGCAGAGGCAAGAAACGCTCTTCAGAATGGTGTAAACCAGCTTGCAGATACCGTACGTGTAACCCTTGGACCGAAAGGAAGAAACGTTGTTCTGGACAAACAGTACGGCGCTCCGCTCATCACAAACGATGGTGTTACGATTGCAAAAGAGATCGAGCTGGCAGACGGCTTTGAAAACATGGGCGCACAGCTCATCAAAGAAGTTGCTGCAAAGACCAACGACGTAGCAGGTGATGGCACCACAACCGCAACCGTTCTGGCACAGGCTATGGTAAACGAAGGAATGAAAAACCTGGCAGCAGGTGCGAACCCGATCGTTCTTCGTAAGGGAATGAAGAAAGCAACCGATAAAGCTGTTCAGATCCTTGCAGAGATGAGCCAGCCGGTAGCAGGCAAAGAGCAGATTGCAAAAGTTGCAGCTGTTTCTTCCGGAAGCGAAGAAGTAGGCCAGATGGTAGCTGACGCTATGGAAAAAGTTTCCAAAGACGGCGTTATCACCATCGAGGAGTCCAAGACCATGCAGAACGAGCTGGAGCTGGTAGAAGGTATGCAGTTCGACCGTGGATATATCTCTGCTTACATGTGTACCGATATGGAGAAAATGGAAGCCGTTCTCGACAATCCATATATCCTGATTACCGATAAGAAACTGTCCAACATTCAGGAAGTTCTTCCGCTGCTGGAGCAGATCGTACAGAGCGGCGCAAGACTGCTGATCATCGCTGAGGACGTAGAGGGCGAGGCTCTCCAGACACTCGTGATCAACAAACTGCGCGGAACCTTCAACGTAGTAGCTGTCAAAGCACCGGGATACGGCGACAGAAGAAAAGCAATGCTCGAGGATATCGCAATCCTGACCGGCGGCCAGGTGATCTCCGAGGAAGTTGGTCTGGAATTAAAAGACGCTACTCTGGAAATGCTCGGACGTGCAAAATCTGTTAAAGTTCAGAAAGAGAACACCGTTATCGTTGACGGTGCCGGCGCAAAAGATGCCATCGCAGCAAGAATCGGGCAGATCAGATCCCAGATCGAGGAGACCACTTCTGAGTTCGATAAAGAGAAACTGCAGGAGAGACTGGCAAAAATGGCAGGCGGCGTAGCTGTTATCCGTGTAGGTGCAGCAACCGAGACCGAGATGAAAGAAGAAAAACTCCGTATGGAGGATGCTTTAAATGCAACGAGAGCAGCCGTAGAAGAGGGTATCATGCAGGCGGCGGTTCTGCATACATCCATGTAACAACACAGCTTGCAGAGCTGATTGACAGCCTGGACGGCGACGAGAAGATCGGTGCAAGAATCGTACAGAAAGCACTCGAGGCTCCTCTGTTCCACATCGTAACAAACGCAGGTCTGGAAGGCGCTGTTGTGATCAACAAAGTAAAAGAGTCCAAAGTAGGTGTTGGATTTGATGCATACAACGAAGAGTATGTAGACATGATCCAGGCTGGTATCCTTGATCCGGTTAAGGTTACCAGAAGCGCACTGCAGAACGCTACCAGCGTTTCCGCAACCCTGCTGACCACCGAGTCCGTAGTTTCCACCATCAAAGAGCCGGCTCCGGCTATGCCGGCAGGCGCAGACGGCGGAATGGGAATGATGTAATTTCCGGGATAAAAATGTCTGGTAAAACAAAATAAGAAAACCGGCTGGCAAAGACCGTAGCGGAACATGGGTTCCGAAGTCCTGTCTTTGCCGGCCGGTTTTTTAGTGGAAAGTTTTTCTTCCATTTCGCATGGCTCTGAATCGTTACAAAAAATTTCAGAAAGTTTTCATGCTTTCGCCGGGCGGCGTATATGGACGCTTCCGGCGTTTTATGCTATACTGATTTGTAGGATGTTGGGGGAAATACAACAAAGGAGAAGAAACACACATGGCAAGTCGTTATGAATCCGACATGACAAGGAAGGAGAAGATGCAGCTCGAAAAAGAGAAGCTGTCGAAAATGAATTTTAAAGAGAAACTGGCCTATATCTGGGAATACTACAAGGCTGTCATTTTCGGCATCATCGCTGTTATCTTCATCATCGGCACGATTGTGAATATCCATGAAAATGCGAAGTATTATGACCTCGTGAGCATTGCCGTAGTGGATTACGCAGGACTGCAGGATGTAAGTCCGATCGAGGAGGACCTAAAAGAAGCGCTCGGAACCGGAGATAAGTACGAAAAGGTAAGCATCGATACGAGCTACAGCTTCGGTGAAAACCTGGAAAACGCGGATTACAACACGCTGATGAAATTCACAGCCGTGATTGCCGCACAGAGCATGGATGCTCTGATCTGTTCACAGGCCGTGTACGACAACTACAGCAAAGACGATTATTTTCTGGATCTGTCCACACTGTTTGACGAAGCGACGTGTGAGAAGTACGGGATAAAGGCGGGAGATACCTGCCTCGATATTTCCAAGCTGAAGAAATACCAGGATATGGGCCTTACGTACTATGAGCGTGTTACCTGACCGTTGTGGTCAACTCCAAGAACACGGACAATGCAGCAAAACTGATCGAATATCTTGAGGAGGATGGAGTAAATGAGTGATCTGTACACAGAAGTGCTGGTGAAAAAACAGCAGACAGGAAAAGACAAGGTGATCAAAGGAGTTCTGATCTTCTTTACCGTTCTTTTTGCAGCCGCAGGAATTATGATGAATCCGCTGATTCTGCTTCTTGCGCTGGTACTTGGAATCGTAGACTATATTTTTATCCCGAAGCTTTCGGTAGAGTTTGAGTATCTGTACGTCAACGGCGAGCTCGACATCGACCGTATCTATTCGCAGTCAAGAAGAAAAAGAGCCGCAAGCTATGAGCTTTCCAACATGGAAATCCTGGCTCCATACCAGTCCCATCAGCTCGATTCCTACAAAAACAATCAGAGCATCAAACGTTACAACTATTCCTCCGGAATCGAAGGACAGGGCCACAAACCGTATGCATTTGTGATCTCCAAGGACAACACAATGCAGATGGTGATCTTCGAACCGGATGAAGTGATGTTAAAAGATATCCGCAACCGCGCACCAAGAAAAGTATTTATGGATTGACAGCTTTTTTGTTTTGTGTTAAATTAGGTGATAAATCAAAAAGACTTAAGAAGAAAGGAAGATAAGAAAATGGGTACAATTATTGGTGATGGTATTACCTTCGATGATGTGCTTCTGGTTCCGCAGTATTCTGAAGTAACCCCAAACATGGTAGATCTGACTACGCATCTGACCAAGAAGATCAAGCTGAACATCCCGATGATGAGCGCCGGCATGGATACGGTTACAGAACACCGTATGGCAATTGCCATGGCACGTCAGGGAGGAATCGGTATTATTCACAAGAATATGTCGATTGAGCAGCAGGCAGAAGAAGTAGACAAAGTAAAACGTTCTGAGAACGGTGTTATCACCGATCCGTTCTATCTGTCTCCGGAGCACACCCTGGAAGATGCCAATAATCTGATGGCAAAATTCCGTATTTCCGGTGTCCCGATTACCGAGAACGGAAAACTGGTTGGTATTATTACAAACCGTGATCTGAAGTTTGAAACTGATTTCACCAAGAAAATCAAAGAGTCCATGACCAGCGAAAACCTGATCACTGCAAAAGTAGGCGTTACGCTGGACGAGGCAAAAGCAATCCTTGCAAAATCCAGAAAAGAAAAACTTCCGATTGTCGATGACGATTTCAACCTCAAAGGTCTGATCACCATCAAAGATATCGAGAAAACCATCAAGTACCCATTGTCCGCCAAGGATGAGCAGGGACGTCTGCTCTGCGGTGCCGCAGTCGGCATCACGGCAAACGTGCTCGATCGTGTCGATGCGCTGGTAAAAGCACACGTAGACGTGATCGTCATCGACTCCGCTCACGGACATTCCGCAAATATCTTCAAAACACTTCGTCTCATCAAAGAGCATTATCCGGATCTGCAGGTAATCGCCGGAAACGTGGCAACCGCAGAGGCAACAAGAGACCTGATCGCAGCCGGAGCAGACGCTGTTAAAGTCGGTATCGGACCTGGTTCTATCTGTACGACCCGTGTCGTTGCAGGTATCGGTGTACCGCAGATCACAGCCGTTATGGACTGCTATGAGGAAGCAAAGAAGACCGGAACTCCGATCATCGCCGATGGCGGTATCAAGTACTCCGGAGACATGACAAAGGCTATCGCAGCCGGTGCCAATGTCTGCATGATGGGAAGCATCTTCGCAGGATGCGATGAGAGCCCGGGAGATTTCGAACTGTTCCAGGGAAGAAAATACAAAGTATACCGTGGAATGGGATCCATCGCAGCCATGGAGAACGGAAGCAAAGACCGTTACTTCCAGACCGGCGCCAAGAAACTGGTTCCGGAAGGTGTGGAAGGCCGTGTAGCATACAAAGGCCTCGTAGAGGACACTGTATTCCAGCTGATCGGCGGACTTCGTTCCGGTATGGGCTACTGCGGAGCGAAAGATGTTGAGACCTTAAAGGAGACCGGAAAATTTGTGAAGATTTCCGCAGCATCCTTAAAAGAGTCCCATCCGCATGATATCCACATCACCAAAGAGGCTCCGAACTACAGCGTGGACGATAAATAAGAATAAAAAGTCGCAAAAGGCAGAAGGGGGAAAGGGCAGAAACTTTTCAGCTTCTGCCTTTTCAAATGAGGGGGCGCTTATTTGCAGCGGGGAGAGAACATATGGCACAGAAGAGACGGGGAAAAATGACAAGAAAACAGAGGCAGCGCCAGCTTCACCGCAGAATGTTTCTGACGGGAGTTCTGGTGGTGCTGATCTGCGTCGGCATTTACAGCGGCATCCGCCGTGTGGCAAAAACGGCAAGTGATATCACGGCCGTTGACTATTCCGGTTCTGATTATGAGGACAACGATATCACCGACTGGACCGGCGCTCCGCCGATTGATGTGGAGCTTCTGACGCCGAACAGCTGGTCCAGACCGCAGACGAGGCTGAAAAAGGTGGACGGTATCGTTATTCACTACACCGCAAACCCGGGAAGCACGGCGATGCAGAACCGTGATTACTTTGAAAACCTGCCTGAGACGCAGGAGGCGCAGGTCAGCAGCCATTTCGTCGTCGGCATCGAGGGAGAAGTCGTTCAGTGTATCCCGACGAGTGAATGGTCGTATGCATCGAACCAGCGTAATTTCGATACAATCTCGATTGAATGCTGCCACCCGGATGACAGCGGTGAATTTACCGATGAGACATACAATTCTGTGGTCCAGCTCGCCGGTTTCTTATGCAAGCGGTTCAATCTGACTTCGGACGATGTGATCCGTCACTATGATGTAACCGAAAAGCTCTGCCCTCTGTACTACGTGGAGCATGAGGATGCCTGGATTCAGATGAAGGCAGATATTCAGGCATATGCGGATTCACTTTCCTAAGAGCTGTTTTTAAGAAAAATGAAAAAATCCCCGTTGGGAAAATCAGTTTCAGGAGAAATGATTTTTCAACGGGGATTTTTCTGTTATCCAATATTTTTAGTAATAGTAACGCCGTCTGCGCCGCTTTCTTTTTTTCGTATTTCCGCCGAGTGCAATCCAGCAGAACAGCCGTACAAACGTGATGCCGAAGAGAACGCCGATGCTGTCGATGCCGACGTCCTTTACGGACGGGCCGCGGTTTGCCACCATGGTCTGGTGGAACTCATCGCTCGCGGCAAAGGCGACACAGAGGATGCCGGCAAGAAATGTGAGCGCGAAGCCGCGCAGGCCGTAGACGTAGAGCGGAAGCGAAACACAGATTGCAAGCAGACAGTACTCTGTCATATGAGCCAGCTTCCGCACCGGGTACTGATACTCGTCAGCCAGTTCCTGGATCTTCTCATCATCCCATCCGCGTCCATGACGTGGTCGATCGTGATGAAAATGCCGCGCGCCACTTTTTCACTGAACTGTGAGGATTCCGTTCCGTTCTGGGAAGAGAAGGAGAAAATCATCGCCATCATCAGAATCGCCGGGATGAAGGAAAACGGTTTTAACAGTGCAATTACAATTCGATTCATAAAATACCTCCAGTAAAACAAAGCAGGTCAGATCGGAAACTTTTTATGCGGTATGCTCGCGGATTCTGGCAATCGCAGAAAAGATCAGGAATGCCAGCAGGTTCACGATTACGACCGTCGCTCCGGCAGGGGAGGACAGGAAAAACGAGAGGGACATGCCAAGAAGGAAGCATACCACGGAAAGAACCGCGGAGCAGATTACCACGCTCTGGAAGGTATGGCAGAGACGCATCGAGGTCAGTGCCGGGAAAATCAGCAGGCTGGAGATCAGAAGTGCGCCCATCATGCGCATGCCGAGCACGGTTGTGATAGCGGTTAAGAATGCCAGCAGCATGTTGTAAACCTCTGCGCGGACACCGGTTGCTTTGGCAAATGTCTCGTCGAAAGTGACGGCAAAAATACGGTTGTAATACAGGACGAACAGGAGCAGCACGACGATGGAGAGCACCACGGAGAGAACGACGTCCTCATCACTCATCGCAAGGATGCTTCCGAACATGTAGTTGTTGACATCGGTGTTCATGCCGCTCGACCACGAAACCGTGATGACACCGATCGCAAGCGCAGAGCTTGAAATCAGACCGATGGCGGCGTCGCCTTTGATCTTGCTGGATTCGTTCATGCGGAGCAGCAGAAAGGCGGCAAGCACGACGACAGGGATTGTGAAGGCAAGCGGAGCAAAACCGAGTGCCGTTGCAATCGCAAGAGAGCCGAATCCGACATGGGAGAGGCCGTCGCCGATCATGGAGTAGCGCTTTAACACGAGGCTGACGCCAAGCAGTGCGGCGCACAACGAGACGAGAATACCGACCACAAGTGCACGCTGCATAAACGGATAAGAAAGCATTTTCAGTAGATTCGAAATCATAAGTCAGCACCTCCTAAAAACTGTTTTCCCGCCTCGGTTTTCAGATACTCGTCCATCGGACCGAAGAAGACCTGCTTCTGGTCGAGCTGGAGAATGTGCGTTGCGTCCGGCAGAATATTGCGAATATCGTGGGAAACCATGATGATCGTAACGTTCTGCTCGCGGTTGATGCGGCGGATGAGCTGGTACATTTCGTTTGTCATGACCGGGTCAAGGCCAGTGACCGGCTCGTCGAGGAGCAGCAGTTTCTTTGTGGCGCAAAGCGCACGAGCGAGAAGCACACGCTGCTGCTGGCCGCCGGAGAGATCACGGTAGCATCGTTTCTTTAATGGAAGGAGGTCGAGAAGCTCCATATTGCGGAGCGCGTCCTCTTTGTCTGCCTTTGTGTAAAACGGCGGGAAATGCGGGTGGTTCTGCCGGCCGGACAGCACGACTTCCCAGACGCTCGCCGGGAAATCCTTTTGTGCGGCGGTCTGCTGCGGCAGATAGCCGATCTCGCTTGGATGAAGCCCGTCGCCGGTTGTGATCGAGCCGGTGGACGGATTTTTTAAGTGAAGCAGTCCCTTGATCAGAGTACTTTTTCCGGAACCGTTCTCGCCCACAATACAGAGGTAGGAGCCGGCTTCCAGGGCAAAGTTGACATCGGTCAGGACCGGGATGCCTCGTAGGAGAAGGTGACATCACTGCAGGTAAGTAGAGCCATTTAGTTTAAAGCCTCCTTTAATGCGGAAACGTTCTGTTCCATGAGGGAGAGATACGTAGCGCCGCTTTCGAAATCATCTTTGGATACATTGTGACAGGAATGAAGCAGCAGCTTTTTCGCGCCGGTCGCCTCACAGATGGAGTCCGTCATTTGTTCATTGGACAGCTCGGTGTGGAAAACGACGGGAATCTGTTCTTCCTTGATTTTATCAATTAAAAAAGAAAGGGTTTTGGCACTTGCCTCGGATTCCGAGGAGCAGCCGGGAAACGCCGCGTAGTAGTCGAGGCCGTAGGTGTCCGCAAAGTAGCGGAACGGGAAACGGTCGCCGAAAACAATGGTATGGCGGCTTGCAATTGCGGTGACATCGGAAAATTCCTCATCGAGGGAGGCAAGCGAAGCAAGATACGAGGCGGTGTTTGCCTGGTATTCATCCGCATGCTCCGGGTCGAGGCGGCAGAGGGAATCACAGAGCTTCTGGACAATCCGCATTGCATTTTTCGGCGAGGTCCAGACGTGCTCGTCCTGTTCGCCGTGGGATTCGTGCGCATGATCATTGGAAGATTCGTCGTGTGTATCCTCGTCCTCATGGTCGTGTACATCCTCGTGATCTGCATCTTCGTCCTCATGGTCGTGCGCATCCTCGTCCTCATGATCGTGTGCGTGGCCGTGGGTCTCCATTCCCTCGACGGTTTCCTCGGCAACGGTGTCAACGCAGTCCATCAGCGTCACTACCTCTTTGTTCGAGGTATCGACAGAATCAAGGATTGTCTCGACCCAGGCATCGGAATCGCCGCCGACGTAGACGAAGAGATCACATTCGGAAACCGTAATCATATCGCCCGGTGTCGGTTCAAACGAGTGACTTTCCGCACCCGGGGAAAGCAGCATGTGGAGATCGAGATGATCGCCGCCGATGGCGCGCAGAAAATCATACTGCGGAAAAATCGTAGCCACGGCGGAGAGTTTCGTGTTCTCCTGGGAATCCGCCGTCTCTTTTGAGGATCCCGCACAGCCCGTCAGAAGAAGGAGGGCAGGAAGGAGGAGAAGGCGTAACGTTTTTTTTGAAAAAAAAATGTCATGATACTCCTTTCTGAAAGAAAACACGGAGGCATTCGAAAAAGCTCCGTATCAGACTGTTTCGTGACAAATGCCGCAGGAGTGGGAAGCGGCAGACGGGAACAAATGTCCCCGAAAAAAGATCAGTTATCATCATATAGCAGGGAGGATTCATTTGTCAAGGAAAGGAAAACCAGTTATAGAAAAGAGGGAAAAAAACTGCCTTTCCCTGTAAAAAAGAAAGGCAGTTTTGAGAAAATTTCTTGATTTTAGGATACCCTGCGGAACTGTGCCTGGTAGAGCTGGTAGTACGCGCCTGTTTTGCCATCAGTCGTCGTGGGTTCCCTGCTCGAAAATCTTCCGTGGTCGATCACGAAATCCGGTCCGCATTTTTAATAGTAGAAAGACGGTGCGCAATGATGAACGAGGTACGGCCCTTCAACAGGCTTTCGATTCCCTGCTGCACCTGAATTTCTGTCTGTGTGTCGATGCTGGATGTCGCCTCGTCGAGAATCAGAATCCGCGGATCGGACACCATCGTTCTGGCAAAGGCGAGAAGCTGGCGCTGGCCGTTGGAAAGACGGGCACCGCGCTCGCTGATCTCGGTGTCGTAGCCGTCCGGCAGTTCTATGATAAAGTCATGGGCATGCACGGCCTTTGCGGCGGCAATGATTTCTTCCTCCGTGGCATCGAGCTTTCCATACGCAATGTTGTCGCGAATCGTGCCGGAGAAGAGAAAGTTGTCCTGGGTCATAACGCCCATCTGGGCACGCAGGCTGTTGATGGAGACATCCGTCAGGCTGTGGCCGTCGACGCGGACCGTTCCCGAAGTAATATTGTAGAAACGGCTGATCAGATTGACAATGGTCGTCTTTCCAGCGCCGGTCGGGCCGACGAGTGCGATCGTCTCACCGGGAGCCGCTGTAAAGCTGACATCTTTTAAAACCAGCGTGTCCGGATCATCGGAGTAGGCAAAGCTGACATGGTCGAACGTTACTTCTCCTTTGATCGGCGGCAGTTCTGTGACGCCAGGCTTGTCGGCAACCTCCGCTGGTGTGTCGAGGATCTCAAAGATTCGCTCCGCAGCGGAAAGGTTCGTGATCAGCTTGTTGTAAAAACCGGCCAGGTTCTGGATCGGATCCCAGAACATCGTCAGATACATCGCAAATGCCGTGAACGTACCGATCGGAACGGCATCCACGCCGAGCACGGAAGTACCGATAAAATACAGAAGAAACGTTCCGATGCCCCAGGTCACCTCGATCACAGCGGAAAAACCATCCGCTAGGCGGACCGCATGGATGAAGGAGTTCTGATGCTCAAGAAGAAGCCGGTCAAACTCGCCCTGCGATTCCTGCTCTGCGGTAAAGCTCTTGATGATGCGGATACCGGAGAAGTCCTCGTGGATATACGCCGTAACATTGGAAGATTTTTTCCGGAACGTCTGCCATCTCTTATGTGCGACGATCTGAATAAAATACATGCCGATAGCGATCAGCGGCAGCACGAGAATCGCACTTAAGGAGAGCCAGATGTTTTTGATCATCATGATCACCAGAATGGCGATGATCGTGAGAATGTTCGGAATCAGCTTTGTGACACCGTCGTTCAGCACATCCTTTAACGAGTTGACATCGCCGATGATGCGCGCCAGAATCTTTCCGGCCGGGCGGGTATCGAAAAAGCTGAAGCTTAAGGTCTGGATATGCGTGTAGAGCTCGTCACGGATTTCCAGAAGAATGTTGTTGGTAATGCGCGCCATCAGAAGCATCCGCAGGCGGACACCGGCCGCGTAAACCAGGTTGATCACAACCATGAATACGCAGAGGGCAACAAGCCCACGCCAGTCTTTCTGCGCAATATTGACGTCGATGGCGTACTCCAGGAGCAGCGGGTTCACAGTGGAAATCGCGATGGTAACGGCGAGAACCACGAGAACGACGGCAACCTGGCGTTTATAATTTTTTAAGTAGGAGAAGAGGCGGCGGATGGTCGCGCTCTTTAAGACCTCTTTCTGCTCTTCATCTACTTTACTGGAATTGATAGCCATAATCGTATTGTTCCTCTCTTAACGGGTAAGTAAATACAGAAGTTGTCGGGTAACAGATTAAATTGAATTAAGCATTGGCAGGAAGTGCCTGCTCGAGGGCTGCCTTTGCTTTATGGTAATCACCGTACTGAGCTCCCAGGTGGAGTAGTACAGGCCTTTCTGTGCCATCAGACTCTCATGCGTGCCGCGCTCGGCGATGCGTCCGTGATCGAGATACAGGATCTCATCGGCATTCTGCACCGAAGAAATGCGGTGGGCAATGATGATCTTGGAAACATCTTTTTTCTCGGCGAGATGGCTCTGGATTTCGTATTCGGTCTCCATATCGAGCGCCGAGGTGGAATCATCCAGTACGAGGATCGGAGCCTGTTTTGCCAGGGCGCGTGCGATGGAAAGACGCTGCTTCTGACCGCCGGAAAGTCCCATGCCGCGTTCGCCGATGACGGTTTCGTACTGATCCGAAAGATGGTCGACGAACTCGGAAGCACACGCAGCGGAGACGGCGTTATGTACCTCTTCGGATTTCATTGTGCTGCGGCTGCCGAGGCGGACATTCTCAGAAATCGTGTCTGAGAACAGGAAGACGTCCTGCATGACGACGGAAGAAGTATCGCGCACGGTGCGCAGCGGCAGGGTGCGGATGTCGTGGCCGTCGAGACAGATGGAACCGTCGGTGACATCGTAAAAACGCTCGAGCAGATTGACGATGGTTGTTTTTCCGGAACCCGTCATACCCATGATGCCGAGTGTGTGGCCCTGCTTTAAGGTAAAGTCGATATCCTGCAGAATCGGTGTGTCATGCAGGGAGAAATCGACGTGATGGAATTCCAGGTCACCCGGAAGTTTTGAAAGCTCCACCGGATTTTCCGGTTCTGCGATCTGCGGCTCCTCTGCGAGAATTTTGTTCAGCTTCTTGTTGGAAGCAATCGCAGAAGCGAAGCAGTTGCCGAGCCAGCCGACGTTTTCGATCGGCCAGGTGATCTTGGAGGTGTACTCCATAAAGGCCGTTAAAACACCGAGCGTAATGCGTCCGTGGATGACACCGTAGCCGCCCGCGAGAAGGACGAGCACGCGCATCAGCTTCGTAAGAAACGAGATGGCGGGATCGTATTTCATCAGGACGCGCGCCTGATCCATGTTGAGATCGCAGTATTTCTGATTGTGTTTCCGGAATTTTTTGATCTCATACGGTTCCCGTGCAAAGGATTTGACGGTGCGGACACCGGCGAGATTTTCCTGTGCAACGGTATTCATGACGGCGTTTTCCTCGCTGATCGCATCGTAGACACGGTCGAGTTCTTTTTCGAGGCGGATTGCGATGCCTGCGACGAAAGGAAGGATCGCCACGGAGACGAGTGTCAGCGGCAGATCCAGTTTGACCATACTGATCATTGCCATCATGATACAGATCAGGCCTTCTAAGATCAGCATGCCGGCAAAGCCGAGGATATCCCAGATCCGGTCGACGTCATCGCGCACGCGGCGAGGAGTTCGCCGGTATTGTTTTTGTCAAAGTATTCCACCGAAAGCCGCTGGACGTGGCGGAACAGGTTGTCCCTCATCTGGCTGGCGACGCGGACGCTGCTGACATCGAATAAAAATTCTTTGATGTACTGAAACAGGGCTTTTGCGGCACCGATCAGAAGAAAGGCGGCAAGGTATTTCCAGAGCAGTTCCATTTTGTGACTGACCAGCACGTCATCCACGATGTGCAGCGTGACAAGCGGCGCGAGCATATCGAGAAAGACACTTAAGGCCATGGAACCAAAAGCGAAAACGTAGTAGTACCAGTTCTGGAGCAGGTACTTACCGATTGGATTTTTCTTCATGAATGTTAAAACCTCCTCATTGATGTCGTTTGGGTGTCTGGCAGAACATAGGCTTTCAAAAGCTCCGTAAGTGTGGGAACGGAACAACGGGAAACGAAAGCGAAGGCTGCGTTTGTATATAAAAGAAGGGAATCGATGCGGTAAGAAGACCGCGGAATCTGCCTGCCGGAAACGGAGCGAAGCCGGAAAGAACGGTTTCGTACTGTTTATAGCAATAAAAAAAGCCGCAGTATCGACGTACCGCGCCTTCTGTGCGAAATAGCAGGCATAAAGAATGCATAGAGATTTGTTATGCAGAGTTAATGCTTACAAAGAATTTCGAAAGAAGGGCAGCCACCTGGTTTGATCGCCATACGAAGTTTATTCTGTTTTACGCTGGATGCATAAATAAGATTGATCATAAGTGGTGTTCTCCTTTCATGATTTTTTCTGCCGCATCTGATCGAACACGACAGCTTATGGTTCTAAGCTACTCCTGTTTTCCAGATTTGTCAATTGTTATTTTCAAAAATTAAAAAATAAAAGCTGCAAAAGGTATGAAAATTGCGAATTTGGGTAGCTGTTTCGGGGAATATGCGATATAATAAACGAGAATATAAGCGGAAAAATCACAAGCTAACATGTGAAACGAGGGGACAAAAAGATGGAAAAAATAATTGCAGGCCTGGTGCAGATGGATTCTGGGCCGGATATGAATGAAAATATGCGTATGGCCGAGCAGTATGTGCGGGAGGCGGCGGAACAGGGAGCGAAGCTGATTCTTTTCCCGGAGACCGCAGAATACACGGGAGCAGACATGCCGGGCCACGCAAGTGCAGTGCCGGGCTACGTCAGCCGCCGGTTTTCCAGCCTTGCCAAACGGTACGGTGTCTATCTGCACTGCGGCAGCATGACGGTACGGCGCATCCGGGGCGTCCGTCCAACACGTCGTTTCTGTTCGGACCAGATGGAGAAACGATTGCAGAATACAGCAAAATACATATGTTTGATGTAAATATTCCGGGCAGTGTCTCCTACGAAGAATCACACGAGATCTGCCCGGGAAATGAAATTGTTCTTGCGGACACGGCGCTTGGTCTGTTCGGCATGAGCATCTGCTACGATATCCGCTTTCCGGAACAGTACCGGCTGATGGCATCCTCCGGAGCAGATGCATTTCTGATAGCGGCGGATTTTACGAAAGCAACGGGAGAGCGCCACTGGGAAGCACTGCTGCGCACGCGCGCCATTGAAAACGGATGCTACGTGCTCGCCGCCAACCAGTGCGGCCAGAAAGCGCGGTTTGAGGCGTACGGCCATTCCATGATCATTGCGCCGGACGGCGAAATTCTTGCGGAGGCAGATGATACCCCGCAGGTACTCATCGCAGAGCTGGATCCGGAAGTGCTGGAGCGGACAAGAAATGAAATCCCGTCTCTGGAAAACAGGAGAGACGATCTTTACCGTGTAAGCTCGGGAAACGTACGGATTTATGAAGAATAAAAATGCAGGGAGGAAATAAGAAGATGGATCAGTTTATACAGTATACCCCGACGGAAGTCGTGTTCGGAAAAGAGACCGAAAACCAGGCAGGCGCTGAGGTAAAGAAATGGGGCGGCACAAAGGTGCTCGTCGTTTACGGAGGCGGAAGTGCAAAACGGAGCGGTCTTCTGGACCGAGTGGAAGCATCTCTTGCAAAAGAGGGCCTTGCCTTTGAAGAGCTTGGCGGCGTAAAACCAAACCCGAGACTTGCCCTTGCCGAGGAGGGTGTGAAAAAAGCAGTGGAAATGCAGGCAGACTTTATTCTTGCCGTCGGCGGCGGAAGCTCGATTGACACCGCAAAAGCCGTTGCGCATGGAGCTGCAAATCCGTCGGAGGCACTCTGGGATATCTGGACGAAAAAAGTACCGCTGACAAAATCTCTCCCGGTAGGAGCGGTTCTGACGATACCGGCAGCCGGAAGCGAGATGAGCGATTCAGCAGTTCTGACAAACGAGGCAATCGGCAAAAAGGCCGGCATCAACACGCCGTTCAACCGCTGCAAATTTGCCATCATGAATCCGGAGCTGGCAGCAACCCTGCCGAAATACCAGATTGCCTGCGGCGTAACCGACATCATGATGCACACGATGGAGCGCTATTTCATTCCGGAGAGCCAGTGCGAGATGACGGACGAGATCGCAGAGGGACTCCTCCGTACCGTAATCAAAAACGGACCGAAGGTTCTGGAAAACCCATCCGATTACAATGCGATGGCGGAAATCATGTGGTGCGGAAGCCTGTCACACAATGGACTGACGGAGTGCGGACGCGGCAAAGATTTTTCGGTACATAAATTCGGCCATGCGTTAAGTGCAAAATACGATGTAGCACACGGCGCATCCCTGGCGGCAGTCTGGGGTGCCTGGGCGAAATACCAGTACGATGAGGAGACGGTTCTCTGGCGGTTTGCACGGTTTGCAGAAAAGTCTGGGGCATCACAGAGGGAAGCGATCACAAACGGGCAACGGAAGGCATTGAGCGCACAGTAGCGTTCTTCCATTCGCTCGGCATGCCGACCTCCCTGCATGAGCTTGATATCCCGAACCCGTCGGATGAGGATCTGCGTGCCCTTTCCATGGATGCAACACAGCAGGACACTGTAAAACTATCCCGCATCCGCAAGCTGGGCGCACAGGAAGTATATGAGATTTACCAGATGGCGCGATAAAAGGAGGAAAAACAGATGGCAAAAAAGAAAATCGCAGCACTGTTGATCGCAGCGGCCGTTGCGGCAGGAGGCTGGGCGCTTCCGGCAAGGGTAAGCGCAGCAGAAAATGACGGCACGGCCGTAACCTGGCAGCAGGATGAGACGGAAAGTTCCGAGCAGAATTCGGATGAGGAAGCGGCAGTGCAGGAGCAGAGCGGTACTTCGGAAAACGAGACGCCGGCTGTTACGATTCCAGGTGAGGACAACGAACAGGAGCCGGAAGAGAAACTTCCTGCCGGCTGGGTGAAACAGGAGGACGGAAGCTGGAAATACAGAAAAGAGGACGGCACGATGGCCGCCAGCGAGTGGATCACCCATCTGAACCGGAGATATTATCTGAATGCAGACGAAATCATGTGCACGGGTCTTTCGATGGTCAACGGAAAGCTCTATTATTTTGAGAGCTGGGGCGGAGCCGGATACAAAGGCTGGAAAAAAGTCGGCGGGGCATGGTACTATCTGAACGAGGACGGAAGCGTCAAAACGAATGAATGGTTCGTTCACGACAAGAGAACATACCATGTAGATGAAAACGGTGTGATGAGCACCGGACTGCAGAAGATTGACGGAACGCTCTACTACTTCGAGAGCTGGGGCGGAGCCGGATTCCAGGGCTGGAAAAAAGTCGGCGGAACATGGTACTATCTGAATGAGGACGGAAGCCTCAGAACGAATCAGTGGTTTGTGCATGATAAAAGAACGTACCATGTAGACGCAGACGGTGTGATGAGTACCGGCTGGCAGACGATTGACGGCGTTGATTATTACTTTGAAAGCTGGGGCGGCATGCGCGTGAACGCCTGGGCGGCCAAGGGCAGTGACTGGTACTACATGGACAGCAACGGAACCCCAAAAGGGGAAGGCTGGCTGCTGTATGACAAGAACTGGTATTATCTGAGGCAGGACGGCAAAATGATGCACAGTGAATGGCTGTGGTATGATAATAACTGGTATTACCTGCAGAGCTGGGGCGGCATGTATAAGAGCCAGTGGGTAACGATCAAAGGCGCAACGTATTACTTCAGGAGCTGGGGCGGTATTTACAAGAACGGCTGGCAGGAAGTGGACGGAAAAACGTATTACTTCCGAAGCTGGGGAGGCATCTATAAGGATACCTACATCGACGGCTATTACGTTGATAAAAACGGTGTCCGCCGGAACAGCAAAAATATCTGCGTGGCAATCGACGCAGGACACCAGAGAAGAGGAAACAGCGAGAAAGAGCCGATCGGACCGGGATCATCGACCTATAAGGCGAAGGTTGCTTCCGGAACATGCGGTGTGGCAACCGGCATCAATGAGTATGAGCTGAACCTTGCGGTATCCTTAAAGGTACGCGATATCCTTGAGGAGCGCGGCTACGATGTTTACATGATCCGCGAGACGCACGACGTCAATATCAGCAACTCCGAGCGTGCAAAACTTGCCGCGCAGAACGGAGCAGACATTCTCGTGCGTGTACACGCGAACGGCGATTCGAACCAGTCGGTTTACGGAGCACTCACGATGGCACCGAGCAGCAGAAATACGTATCTTTCCGGTGATGTGATCAGCAAGAGCCAGAAGCTCTCCCAGAAGATGATCGCAGCATTCTGCAAAGACACCGGTGCGAAGAACCGCGATGTGATTTACACCGATTCCATGAGCGGCATCAACTGGAGTACCATTCCGGTCACGATCATTGAGCTTGGCTTCATGAGCAATCCTTCCGAGGACCGTTTGATGGCAACCGAGGATTACCGAAACAAGATGGCACAGGGAATTGCGGACGGAATCGACGCATATTACGAATAATCAAAATTGGTCCACTGGACCAATTATTGATATGCCTGGCAACAAAGGGACCTGCCTGAAATGGGCGGGTCCTTTTTGCATGCAAAAAAAGAAAGCGGAGCGAGTCCGCTTTCTTTTGGGAATCCATAGGATCAGATCTTATTTGTTGTTGTTTTTCTCCAGCTCCTGCATTTTCATCGCACGAACCTTCAGCGGCAGACCGAACAGTGTGATGAATCCGTCTGCATCGTGGTGATCGTAGAGATCACCGGTGGTGAAGGAAGCAAGAGACTCATTGTACAGGCTGTACGGAGAAGACTCGCCGGCTTTGATGATGTTGCCTTTGAACAGTTTGAATTTTACTTCGCCTGTTACGTATTTCTGGGTTACATCAACGAATGCCTGGATTGCCTCGCGCAGAGGAGTGTACCATTTTCCTTCGTAAACAACCTCAGCAAGCAGGTTTCCGAGATCTTTCTTTGTTTTCAGGGTCTCACGGTCGAGAATCAGCTCCTCTAACTGCTCATGTGCAGCCATCAGGATAGTTCCGCCAGGAGTCTCATAAACACCGCGGGATTTCATGCCGACAACACGGTTCTCAACGATATCAACAATACCGATGCCGTGTTTTCCACCCAGCTTGTTCAGCTCGGTGATGATTTCAGAAACTTTCATTTCTTTTCCGTTTAAGGTCTTCGGAACGCCGGCCTCAAAGGTCATGGTTACGTACTCGCCTTCGTCCGGAGCTTTTTCCGGAGGAGTGGTCAGTACGAGAAGATCGTCGTAGTTCGGCTCGTTGGACGGATCCTCAAGCTCAAGTCCCTCATGGCTGATGTGCCACAGGTTACGGTCACGGCTGTAGCTGTGGTTTGCATCAAACGGAAGGTCGATGCCGTGTGCTTTACAGTAAGCCAGCTCGTCTTCACGGGACTGCATGGTCCATACATCGGTCATTCTCCAAGGAGCGATTACTTTGATATCCGGAGCAAGGGCTTTGATGCCGAGCTCGAAACGGATCTGGTCATTTCCTTTACCGGTAGCGCCGTGGCAGATGGCAACAGCACCTTCTTTTCTTGCGATCTCAACGAGTTTTTTTGCGATAACCGGACGTGCCATGGAGGTACCGAGCAAGTATTTATTCTCATAAACAGCGCCTGCTTTTACGCACGGATGATGAAGTCTTCACTGAACTCGTCGATAACGTTTTCGATATATAATTTGGAAGCACCGGAAAGTTTTGCTCTCTCATCGAGGCCAACCAGCTCGTTTCCCTGGCCGCAGTCGATGCAGCAGCAGATTACTTCGTAGTCAAAGGTCTCTTTCAGCCACGGAATAATGGCAGTAGTATCAAGTCCGCCGGAATAGGCAAGTACAACTTTTTCTTTCATAATGTAAGATCCTCCTTGGATTTCTCGTGCACCTATATGCGCGGTGCATCGTCAATGACTAAAATATACATCATACGACAGGATTATGCAAGCTTTTTTTCAGAAATTCAAAAAAAAAACTTGCATAATATACATTCAAGGTGTATACTTATGCAATCGACGGTATATGACAGCAGAAAACAAAGATTTTTTCATTGAAAAAAGAAAATAATTGAGCTATCATAAAGAGAAAAGAAAAAATGTCCGGCAAGACAAGAAAACGGGCGAAAGAAAAAAGGAGAAAAAGGTATGATCAGAGCAGGAATTATCGGTTCTACAGGATATGCAGGAGGCGAGCTGGTGCGTATTCTCCTGGGACACAAAGATGTGGAGATTAAATGGTATGGTTCCAGAAGCTATATCGATAAGAAATATGCGTCGGTTTACCAGAATATGTTTCAATTAGTAGACGATGTCTGCAAGGACGACAACATGGAGCAGCTTGCAAAGGAAGTAGACGTCATTTTTACAGCAACTCCGCAGGGACTCTGTGCTTCCCTGGTAAATGATGAAATTCTTTCGAAAGTAAAGGTCATCGACCTGACGCCGATTTCCGTATTAAAGATGTAAAAACGTATGAAGAGTGGTACAAGATCGAGCATAAATCCCCGCAGTATATCGACGAGGCGGTTTACGGACTGTGCGAGATCAACCGTGAGAAAGTAAAACAGGCGCGCATCGTGGCAAACCCGGGATGCTATCCGACCTGCTCGACTCTTTCGATTTATCCTTTATTAAAGGAAGATCTCATTGATGGCAACACCATCATCATCGATGCAAAATCCGGAACTTCCGGAGCAGGAAGAGGAGCGAAAGTGGACAACCTCTACTGTGAGGTCAATGAAAACATCAAGGCATACGGCGTTGCCGGCCACCGCCACACACCGGAGATCGAGGAGCAGCTTTCCTATGCAGCCGGCTACCCGATCACCCTGAACTTCACCCCGCATCTTGTTCCGATGAACCGCGGCATTCTCGTAACGGCATACGCATCCCTGAAAAAAGATGTGACTTACGAAGAGGTTAAAGCCGTTTACGATAAGTATTATGCCAACGAGCAGTTTGTACGTGTTCTCGATAAGGATGTCTGCCCGCAGACGAAATGGGTCGAGGGAAGCAACTATGTGGATGTCAACTTCAAGATCGATCCGAGAACGAAACGAATCATCATGATGGGTGCGATGGACAACCTGGTCAAAGGCGCAGCAGGACAGGCGGTACAGAATATGAACCTGATGTTCGGCCTGCCGGAAAACGAAGGCCTGTGCATGCCGCCGATGTTCCCGTAAAAAAGACAGAAGCAGACAACAGACGGAATTTACGAAAAGCGAGGATAAAAGAATGAAAAAGATTGAAGGAGGCATCACTGCTGCAAAAGGTTTTCAGGCAGCAGGCGGCGCAGCAGGAATTAAAAAACAGGGCGTAAAGGATATGGCACTTGTCTACAGCGAGGTACCGTGCGTAGCAGCAGGAACCTTTACTACAAACATCGTAAAAGCAGCTCCGGTCAAATGGGACCAGGAGATTGTATACAACCATCCAACCGCACAGGCAATCGTCTGCAACAGCGGAATCGCCAATGCATGCACCGGCGAGGAGGGCTATGGCTACTGCAGAAAAACCGCAGAGGCAGCATCAGCTGCACTTTCCATTCCAGAGGACTCCGTTCTCGTTGCATCGACCGGTGTTATCGGAAAACAGATCCCGATCGATAAGATCGCAGCCGGCGTGGAAATGCTGAAACCGCAGCTTGCAGCTACAAGAGAAGCCGCAGCTACAGCAGCACAGGCGATCATGACAACCGACACCGAGCCGAAGGAAGTTGCTGTTCAGATCGAAATCGGCGGAAAAACCGTAACGATCGGCAGCATGTGCAAGGGCTCCGGCATGATCCATCCGAATATGTGCACCATGCTGAGCTTTGTGGCAACCGATGCCAATATTTCGAAAGAGATGCTGCAGAAAGCACTGAGCGAAGTCGTACCGGACACCTACAACATGGTTTCCGTAGACGGCGATACTTCCACAAACGATACCGTTCTCCTTCTGGCAAACGGTCTTGCCGGAAACCCGGAAATTACGGAAGAAAACGAGGATTACAAGATTTTCAAAGAAGCACTCTTTGAAGTCAATAAAACACAGGCGATGCACATCGCAGGCGACGGCGAGGGCGCAACCGCACTGTTCGAAGTGACGATTCAGGGAGCCGAGAGCAAAGAGCAGGCCGTGACACTGGCGAAATCCGTCATCACATCGAGTCTGACGAAAGCGGCAATCTTCGGCCATGACGCCAACTGGGGAAGAATCCTCTGCGCGATGGGTTACTCCGGAGCAAAATTCGATCCGGAAAATGTAGACCTCTACTTTGAGAGCGCAGCCGGAAAACTGCAGATTATCACGAAAGGTGTTGCCGTTGACTACAGCGAGGAGGAGGCAACGAAGATCCTCTCCGAGCCGAAAGTAACTGCGACCGCCGACATCCACATGGGAGAGGCGACAGCAACGGCATGGGGCTGCGACCTGACCTACGATTACGTAAAAATCAACGCAGATTATCGTTCCTGATCGGATCTGGAACAGGCACGGGAAAAGAGCATAAGAGGAGAAAAAATCATGGTAAATCAGATGTATCTGGACAAAGCAAATGTGCTGATCGAGGCACTTCCTTATATTCAGCGGTTCAACCGCAAAATCATTGTCATCAAATACGGCGGAAGCGCAATGGTGGATGAAGAGTTAAAGAGAAACGTCATTCAGGACGTAGTTCTTCTGAAACTGGTCGGCTTCAAACCGATCATCGTACACGGCGGCGGAAAGGAAATCAGCCGCTGGGTCGGAAAAGTCGGCATGGAACCGAAATTCGTCAACGGCCTTCGTGTAACAGATGCCGATACGATGGAAGTGGCAGAGATGGTGCTGAATAAGGTCAACAAAGAGCTTGTCACCATGATTCAGTCACTCGGAGTTAATGCTGTCGGCATCAGCGGAAAAGACGGCGGACTCTTAAATGTAGAGAAGAAGCTGTCCAAGGGAGAAGACATCGGCTTCGTTGGAAATATCAAAAATGTAAATCCGAAAGTGCTGTACGATCTTCTGGATAACGATTTCCTGCCGGTAGTCTGCCCGGTCGGCATGGACGATGATTTCAATACCTATAACATCAATGCAGACGACGCAGCCTGCGCGATCGCAGAGGCGTTAAATGCGGAAAAACTGGCATTTCTGACCGATATCGAGGGGGTATACAAAGATCCGAAGGATCCGGAGAGCCTGATTTCCGAGCTCCACGTACAGGAAGCAAGAGATCTCATCACAAACGGAAATGTCGGCGGCGGCATGATTCCAAAACTGCAGGGCTGCATCGATGCGATCGAGAACGGCGTATCGAGAGTCCACATCATGGACGGAAGAATCCCGCACTGCCTGCTGCTTGAGATCTTTACGAACAAAGGAATTGGTACGGCTATTTTAGGGGAAAACAAGGAGAAATTCAATCATGAAGACGAATGAGTATATGGAACAGACCGAGCAGTACGTGCTCCACACCTATAACCGGTTCCCGATCGTGATCGACCACGGCGAGGGCGTTCATCTGTATGACACCGACGGAAAAGCATATCTGGACTTTGCGGCAGGTATCGCGGTATATGCGCTCGGCTACAGCAATGACGATTATAAAAAAGCAGTGAAAGACCAGGTGGACAAAGTCATCCATGTTTCCAACCTGTTCTACAATGTTCCGATGGGCTCCGCGGCAGAAAAGCTGGCGAAGGCATCCGGCATGGATAAAGTATTCTTTACGAACAGCGTACGGAGTCGATCGAGGGAGCCATCAAAGTAGCGAGAAAATACGCTTACTTAAAAGACGGCAGCAACGATCATGAGATCATCGCGATGAACCATTCCTTCCATGGAAGAAGCCTTGGAGCGCTTTCTGTAACAGGAAATACGCATTATCAGGATCCGTTCAAACCGCTGATCGGCGGCATTAAATTTGCGGATTTTAATGATCTGGAGAGCGTAAAGGCACAGATTACCGACAAGACATGTGCGATCATCATGGAGACTGTACAGGGCGAGGGCGGTATCTATCCGGCAACGAAAGAATTTTTACAGGGCGTGCGCGATCTGTGTGACGAGCACGACATCCTGCTGATTCTCGACGAGATCCAGTGCGGTATGGGAAGAACGGGAAAACTATTCGCATGGCAGGATTACGGCGTACAGCCGGATGTCATGACGTGTGCAAAAGCACTTGGCTGCGGCGTTCCGGTCGGCGCCTTCGTGCTGAATAAAAAGACGGCAGAGCATTCGCTCGTTCCGGGAGACCACGGAACGACATACGGCGGAAACCCGCTGGCCTGCGCGGCTGTCAATGCTGTATTTGAATGCTATGAGAAACAGCATGTCGTAGAGCATGTAGCAGAGACGGCTCCGTATCTGGAGAAAAAGCTGGACGAACTGGTGGAAAAATATGACTGCCTCGCAGCACGCCGTGGAAAAGGCTTTATGCAGGGCCTTGTCGTAACGGGCCGTCCGGTCGGAGAAGTCATCAACCGCGCGATTGAGAACGGACTCCTTGTGATTTCCGCTGGAAGCGACGTTCTTCGTATGGTACCGCCGCTTGTGATTACGAAAGATGACATCGATGAGATGATTGAAAAACTGGAGAAAGCATTACAGTAATGTGAAATAGACAGCCGTCTGGTTTCCTATGCAGGAGACCGGGCGGCTGTTTTCCTGCTGTCCCTCGGTTCTGTATAAAAACGGGGAAAAAAGGAATAGTATAAAATGTACTCTCGGAGCCTTTCTGCACTTGCTTTTACGGCCGATTTTCCGCCAGCTGCACCCAAATTTCATCAACGTACGCACCGCGTACGCCTCAGAAAATTTGGGCACAAACTGACAAAAATCTTCTCGTAAAATCAAGCGCAAGAAAGACTGAGATACATAAAAACAGCAGGAGGAAGAATCAATGGCGGGAATTTTAACAGCGCTGCTTTCCGGCGCACTGATGAGTATTCAGGGCGTTTTCAACACAGAGGTGACGAAACAGACGAGTACATGGCTGGCGGCCGGCTGGGTGCAGATTAGTGCGTTCGCCGTCTGTCTTGCGGCATGGTGCATCACCGGGAGGGAGCCCATCGGGGATCTGTTCCGCGTAAAGCCGTGGTATCTGCTGCTCGGCGGGGCAATTGGCGCGTTTATCACGATCACGGTTATCTGGAGTATGGCAGGGCTCGGCCCGGCGAAGGCGGCGATGCTGATCGTCATTTCCCAGCTCGCAGCGGCGTGGCTGATTGAACTGTTCGGCCTTTTCGGTATGGAAAAAACGGATTTCACCGTGCGCAAGCTGCTCGGCATGGCAGTGGCAGTTGTGGGAATTGTAGTGTTTCAGTGGGAATAACGATTAAGATTTCTACTTGTATTTTTATGGTTTCTTCGATACAATAGAAACGTAGTTATGCGTACACAAGGGACCCTTGCGCGTCAGATGCGAAGCGGAAGGGAGTACACAGCATGAAATTGAAAAAACAGCAGAACAGAGGCAGAAAACATGCAAAAATACTGGCGGCGATGCTGGTTTTTTTGCTCTGCGGATGCAACCACAGGGATACAGAATACAAACTGTCAGATAGCACAGGCGGAAGCACGGCGAAACCGTTTTCGGGAATCAGAAGGAAGTGGATGAGGAGCAGACGGTTTCCGAAAAAAGCGCCGGAGAAACCACAGGCATTCCGGAAAAATGTGAGGCACAGGAGGCAGCACCGGAAGAAACGGTGCAGGTTTATATCTGCGGTGCGGTCGCTTCCCCCGGTGTCTACACGCTGCCGGGCGGAAGCCGCGTAGTGCAGGCTGTGGAAGCGGCAGGCGGATTTCTGCCGGATGCTGAAGAAAAAATCCTCAATCTTGCACGGAAAATCGAAGACGGAGAGCAGATCACCGTCTGGACGCGCGAGGAGGCAGAAAACATGGAAAGCACGGAAACGCCGCAGCAGAATACGGGCGGCACGGAGCAGGCTTCCGGTTCCGGCAAAGTCAACCTGAACACGGCCGGAAAAGAAGAACTGATGACGCTCTCCGGCATCGGAGAGAGCCGTGCGGATGCCATCATCGCCTACCGCGAAGCAAACGGCCCGTTTGGTTCGGTTGAGGAGATTATGAACATTGAGGGCATCAAGGAAAAGATGTTTGAAAAGATAAGGGGTTCTATCGAGGTTTAGAACAAGAAGGAGAAGAAATGGCAAAGAAAGTTCTTGTAGTTGATGATGAAAAACTGATCGTAAAAGGAATCCGCTTCAGCCTGGAGCAGGACGGCATGGAGGTTGACTGCGCATACGACGGCGAGGAAGCACTCTCCATGGCAAAAGAAAAAGAATACGATATGATCCTTCTGGATCTGATGCTGCCAAAGCTGGACGGATTGTCCGTCTGCCAGCAGATCCGTGAATTTTCCAACGTTCCGATCGTCATGCTGACCGCAAAGGGCGAGGACATGGACAAAATCCTGGGACTGGAATACGGCGCAGATGATTACATCACAAAGCCGTTCAACATTCTGGAAGTAAAAGCACGCATCAAGCCATCATGCGCCGTGCGGCCCGCCAGGAGCCAAAAGAAGAGAAAGCAAAAGTCGTACAGGTGAAAGACCTGCGGATCGACTGCGAGGGCAGAAGAGTCTTCATCGGAGACCGCGAGATCAATCTGACTGCGAAGGAGTTCGATGTGCTCGAGCTTCTCGTCTTCAATCCGAACAAGGTGTACAGCAGAGAGAACCTGCTGAACATTGTCTGGGGCTATGAGTACCCGGGCGACGTGCGCACCGTAGATGTACATATCCGCCGTCTGCGCGAAAAGATCGAGAAAAATCCAAGTGAACCGAAGTACGTTCACACAAAGTGGGGAGTTGGTTACTATTTCCAGGCTTAAAATCAAAGAAAAATGGAAGTTTCTGCGGAGTCTGCGCTTCCGCATCACGGTGATTCTTGTGATCATCGGCATTGTACCGTGTGTGATCCTTGAGAAGAGCATCGTAAACAGCTATGAGGACCGTGCGGTATCGGTGCGCAGCATTACCGTAAAAAATCAGTGCGATATTATCTGCAACCAGCTCATCCAGCAGAATTACATGGAAGATCCTGGATCGGATGTCATCAACGGACAGCTCAGTATGCTGACGAATATCTACGGCGGCAGAATCCTGATTATTGACCAGGATTTCCGCGTCATCAAAGATACGTACGATATGGACCGCGGAAAGACGATTATCTCGCAGGAGGTCATCCAGAGCTTTCAGGGCAAGGAGACGAGCCAGTACGACCGGAAAAACAACTATCTGGAAATGACGGTGCGGATTCAGAATACCGAGACGAAGGAGACGCTCGGCGTTATGCTCGTCAGCATTTCGACGGATGAGATCCGTGCGAATATGAAAATTCTGGAGACGAAGGGAATGACGATTCTTTCGATCATTGCGCTTCTCGTGCTGGTTTTTGGCTATCTGCTCGCGGGCATTCTGATGAAGCCGTTCCAGAAGGTCACCCGTTCCATCGAGGACATCACCGACGGCTATCTCGACGAAAGCATTTCTGTTCCGGATTACCTCGAGACAGAGCTGATCACGGACGCATTCAACAAGATGCTGACCCGCGTCCGCACGCTCGACGATTCCCGCCAGGAATTTGTTTCGAACGTCTCGCATGAGTTAAAGACGCCGCTTGCGTCCATGAAGGTTCTGGCGGATTCGCTGAACGGGCAGGAGGGCGTTCCGGTGGAACTTTATCAGGAGTTCATGCAGGATATTACCTCGGAGATTGACCGCGAAAACCAGATTATTACCGACCTTTTGTCGCTGGTCAAGATGGATAAAAAGGTGGCAGACCTCAATATCACCCAGGTCAATATCAACGAGCTGTTAGAGCAGCTGCTGAAGCGGCTTCATCCGATTGCCGCACAGAAAAATGTGGAGCTCATTCTCGACAGCTTCCGCCCGGTCAATGCGGAGGTGGATGCGACGAAGCTCTCGCTGGCGTTCTCGAACCTGATCGAAAACGGCATCAAGTACAACAACGAGAATGGATGGGTGCGTGTATCCTTAAATGCGGATCACAAATATTTCTACGTGACGGTGGCAGACTCCGGCATCGGCATCCCGGAGGAGTCGATTGCGCATATCTTCGAGCGTTTCTACCGCGTGGACAAGTCCCACTCGCGGGAAATCGGCGGAACCGGCCTTGGTCTTGCGATTGCGCGGAGCGCGATTGTCATGCACCGGGGAGCGATCCGTGTATACAGCAAAGAAAACGAGGGAACGACATTTTCCGTGCGGATTCCTCTGAATTACGTGATGTAGGAGGTGGCGCACATGAAACGGATACTTGGCGTACTGCTGGCCGGCGTGCTGCTTCTTAGCGGCTGCGGGCAGTGGCAGAAGAGCAGAAGGAGTCGGCGTATCACCTGTACTGCCTGGACAAAACCGGCACAACACTGGTGCAGGAGCCGTATGAACCAAAAGAAGGAACGGATCAGAAACTGATCAAGGAGCTGGTTGACGCGCTGCAGGAGAAACCTGCCAGGGACGGAAACCAGGCACTTCTTTCCAATGGGATTTCCATCAAGACGTATACGCTGGAGAACGGGCTCCTTACGCTGAACTTAAGTGGAGAGTACGGAGAGCTTGCGCGGCCGCAGGAGGTTTTGGTGCGTGCAGGACTGGTGCGTACCTTTGTGCAGGTTCCGGAGGTGGAGCGCGTGACGCTTCTGATCGACGGGGATCCGTTAAAGGATTCCAAAGGACGCGAGATCGGAACGATGACGGCGGACAGCTTTCTGGAAAATTCCGGAAGGGAAATTTATCAGTATCAGTATGCGACGCTGACACTGTATTTTGCAAATGAAGCAGGCGATCATCTTGTGAAGGAGACGCGGCGGGTGCCGTACAGCACGAACATTCCGCTGGAGCGTGTCGTGGTGGAGCAGCTGATGAAGGGACCGAAAGAAGACGGCCACTATGCAGTGCTGCCGGATACGATGAATGTCTTAAGTGTCACGACATCCGATCGGATTGCCTATGTGAATTTTGACAAATCTTTTAAGGATTCTGCGCTTTCGAGTGTGGCGGAGCAGATTCCGATTTATGCGGTGGTGGATTCCATCACGGCGAACTGTAAGGTGGATAAGGTGCAGTTTTCCATCAACGGAGAGAGCGATGTAACCTTCCGTGAAACGATGAAACTCAATCAGTTCTACGAGGAAGACCTGTCTTATCTGGAGGAAAAAGATACATGAGAAAACGGCCCATGTGCCTGGCGTGTCTTGGATTCATGCTGGTACTTGTGCTGCTGCGGATTGCGGGCGTGCCTCTTGGCACGCCTTTTTCTGACCCCAAATACGAAAACGAAGCGCAGCAGGGCAGGAAGGTGTGGATTGCAGGGACAATTGAAACGTATGAGAAAAAGAGCAGCAACAACGGGTATGTGCTGCGCGGGGAGGGAAGCAAAGGGAAAATTTATCTGCTCGCAAAGCGGGGAGATCTGCCGGTCGGAGCCGCTGTGCGGGTGTACGGAACTGTAAAAAAGCCGGAAAGCCCGCGCAATCCGGGGATGTTTGATGAGAAAACATATTATGAGGGAAAAGGCTGTGCGTTCTACGTGATTTCGGAGCGGGAGGAAGTTGTGGATGTCGGGCGGTGGAATCTCGCGAAGCGCTCCGGCTGGAGCGGGAGCGGTGCTGTGCCGTTTTAAAAGAAATGATGCCGGAGGAGGAGGCAGGTGTGCTTTCTGCGATGCTGCTCGGGGAACGGTCGGAACTCACGGAGGAGACGTATCTGGCGTATCAGCAGAGCGGTCTGCTGCACCTGATTTCCGTTTCCGGCATGCATCTGATGCTGCTCGGCATGGCACTCCGACGGCTGCTGATGGCGCTGCATCTGCCGAAAACTCCCGCGTCTCTGGCAGCGGCCGCCGGTATGGTGCTGTATGGCATGTTTACCGGCAGCGGAACGGCGACCGTGCGTGCAGTGGTGATGTTTGCGGTGCGGATGGGAGCTGTCGCAGTGGGAAGGACGTATGATTCCTTAAGTGCGCTCTCTCTTGCGGCAATTCTGATGCTGTCAGAAAACCCCTTGTATCTGGAGCAGAGCGGGTTCTGGCTTTCGTTTGGAGCAGTAACAGCCATTTCCGGGGTTTATCCGGTTCTGGCGGGGGAGAAGGCGGAACGGAAGAGACGCGGGGAAAAAACAGGGCTGGAAAAGCTTGCGGCGAAAGGAAAAGAGGCTGCGATGGTGTACCTTTCCCTGCAGCTTGTCATGATCCCGCTGCAGGCGTGGTATTTTTATGAGATTCCGCTCTTTGCGTTTCTGCCGAATCTGTTTGCAGGAGCTGTCATGACGGCGGTGCTGCTGACGGGTGCTGCGGGGCTTCTGGCGGGACTGGCAAGCGTGAAAGCGGGAAGTGTTGTTCTGCTTCCGGCGCGGTTCCTGCTCACACTTCTGCGGCAGATGACAGCGGCGGTCGCACAGATTCCGGGAAATGTGTGGATCTGCGGTCAGCCGGAAAAATGGCAGATGGCAGGATATGGAATCATTCTGACCGGTCTGCTGGTGATACTGTATGTGCGAAAACGAAAACGGGAGATGAATCCGGATGGGGCAAAACGAAAAGGTGCGCAGGCACGAAGGCGGGAGCGGATGCTCTTTGGTATTACCATGTTTTTTGCCTGTGTTCTGCTTTTTTACCGTCCCCGGGAAACGTTTTCCATTACAGCGCTGGACGTCGGCCAGGGCGATGCGCTGGTGGTGGAGAGCGGCCGTTTTCTGATGCTGAATGACGGCGGGAGCAGCAGTGCGTCTGCGATCGGGGAAAAAAGGATTCTCCCGTATCTGAAACAGCGCGGCATTGCCGCTCTTGATGCCGTTGTTGTCACGCACCCGGACGCAGATCACACGAACGGAATCCTCGAACTGCTGGAGCTGATCGGGGAGCAGAAAACGGCGCTTCGCATCCGCCATCTGTTCCTGCCTGTGTGGATGAAAGGAAGCGAAAAAGAAAATCCTTTTATTTTAGCCGCACAAAAAGCGGGAATTATGGTAGAATATCTAAAAAAGGGAGACGAGATCCGTGCAGGAGAACTCACCGTATCGGTGCTTCATCCGGGAGCGGGCGAAGACTATACGGGAGAGGAAAACGCCGGAAGTGTTGTATTACAGCTTTCCTGCGGTGCCTGCCGCGCACTTCTGACGGGAGATCTGGAGGGAAGCGGAGAAGAAGAGGTCCTGGGGGCGGCAGAGCGGTGCCAGATTTTAAAGGTGGCGCACCACGGCTCGAGAAATTCAACGAGCGAGGCATTTCTGAACCGCATACAGCCGCAGATCAGCCTGATTTCCTGCGCGTGGCCGGGACGGTACGGCCATCCGCACCGGGAGCTGCTGGAGCGGCTTCGTGCCTGCAAAAGCCATATCTACGGAACACCGGTGGATGGAGCCGTGACAGTACAGCTGAAGCGTGACCGCCTGGCGGTTCACGGATACTGGTCGGATGTGGAATTTCCCGTCTCCTGAATGGTCAAAAGCTCCGGCTGCTGCGGCACTGCGCAAACGTGCTTTGGCCGGAACGAAAGAAAGAGGATGGAATGAAAAGCATTTTAGAAGATATCAAAACGCAGAATTTTAAGCAGGCCTACCTGCTCTACGGAGAAGAAGCCTATCTGAAGCATCAGTATAAAAACAAGCTGAAAAACGCACTGCTGCCGGAGGACGACACGATGAATTTCTCCCGCTTTGAGGGAAAAGGAACCGAGATTCCCAAAGTGATTGACCTTGCGGAGACGATGCCGTTTTTTGCGGACCGCCGTGTGATTCTGCTGGAAAATACGGGATTTTTCAAAAACAAAGCCGACGCGCTGGCAGACTACATGGGATCCCTGCCGGATTATCTGGTGCTGATCTTCGTGGAGGAGGAAGTTGATAAGCGGAACCGTATGTACAAGGCGGTGCAGAAGCAGGGAAGAGCAGTGGAATTTGCTCGTCAGGACGAAAAGACGCTGATGACCTGGGTACTCGGCATGATGAAAAAAGAGGGAAAAAAGATCACGCGCCAGGATATGGAAGATTTTCTGGAAAAGACGGGCACGGATATGGGAAATATCTCGCAGGAGCTGGAAAAACTGCTCAGCTATACGATGGGAAGAGATGTGATCACGCGGGCGGATATCGAGGCAGTCTGCACAACGCAGATTACGAACCGGATTTTCGAGATGATCCGCGCGGTAACGGAGAAGAAGCAGCGGAAAGCGCTCGATCTGTATCAGGATCTGCTGGCTTTAAAGGAGCCGCCGATGCGGATTCTCTTTCTGCTGGCACGCCAGTTCAATCTGCTGCTGCAGGTCAAAGAGCTGCTGGCAGAGCACTGCGATCAGGCGACGATCGCAAAACGGACGGGACTGCAGAGCTTCGTTGTGCGGAACTATATTCCCATGTCGCGCCAGTATGCGGCGGAGGAATTAAAAGCGGCGGTCAATGACTGCGTGCAGATGGAAGAGGACGTGAAGACGGGAAAAATTTCCGATCTGCTGAGCGTGGAGCTGCTGATTACGAAATACAGCAGGGCGGCGTAAGAGCAGAGTTTTCTATAGCAAGACCCGAAAATAATGCAAAAAAGGCAGTGCTGCTGAGCGCGAATTGCAAGGAACAGATTTGAAGGCGTACCGGGGTACGACGAAAATCTGTGACGCAGTAATTCACGCTCTGCGGTGCTGAATTTTTTGCATTATTTTCGGGTCTTGCTATAAAAAGAACAAGGCGTACCGGTACAGGAAAACTGGCCGATACGCCTTGTTCTGTGTTTATCAAAAGATCTGTCGCGGCGCACTCTTTTGGTAAGCATAAAAAAGAACCCAGCCACATGACGGTATGACTAAGTTCTCTTTGTTTTATATCTTTATTATGCGATTGAGTTTACAGCTTTGCTCAGATTGGATACTTTTCTGGCAGCGTTGTTTTTATGATAAACGCCTTTAGAAGCAGCCTTGTCGATGGTAGAGATCGCATTTACTAATGCAGCAGCAGCAGCCTCTTTATCGTTTGCAGCAACAGCAGCATCTACTTTTTTCATAGAAGTCTTAACTGCAGAACGGATTGCTTTGTTGCGGTCTGCCTTTGTCTGATTTACCAGGATTCTTTTCTTTGCGGATTTAATGTTAGCCAAACTGTACACCTCCAATATTTTTAAAATTAATGTGATTTAAGGGATGTTATTCAATGGAACAGACACGGGCGCTCCACTGAAACATGCTTTATTATCCTATAATATTTCGCATGGTTTGTCAATACATATTTTTGAAAAAATTGCAGAAACTACAACAAAAATACAGGAGAAGGAGAAAAGTATGATAGGAAAGTATAGGATGCGGACAGACCTGGCGATGGAGAATCAGGAAAAATTTGAGAGGGACCATGTGGAGATCTCCGGGGTCGAGATTGAGAAGAAGAAAAGAAAGGCGGAAATTCAGACAACCATTGTGAAAATCACATCGGAGCAGGGTGCAAAAATGATGGGAAAGCCGAAAGGGACGTATGTGACGATCGAAGCGCCGCTGCTTTTGACGGCAGACGAGGAGGAGAGCCGGAAAGCAGCGGAGGAGTTTTCCCACTGTCTGATGGAAATGGTGCCGGAAGCGTGCGGATCCGTTCTTGTGGCCGGCCTTGGCAACCGCGGCATCACGCCGGATGCGCTCGGGCCGGAGACGGTGGAGCAGCTTAACGTTACGCGCCATCTGGTGCGCACCTACGGAAAGAAGGGCCGGGAAGTGAGTGCCTTGCTCCCGGCGTTATGGCACAGACGGGCATGGAGCAGTGGAAATCCTGCGCGGAACGGCAGAACAGACCCATCCAGATGTGATTCTCGCCGTGGATGCCTTGCCGCATGCAGTATTCACCGGCTGAACTGTACGATCCAGCTTGCCGACACCGGAATCTGGCCGGGCTCGGGCGTCGGAAACCACCGCAATGCCTTAAATCAGGAGACGCTTGGCGTGCCGGTCATCGGAATCGGTGTGCCGACCGTTGTAGGGGCAGGAACGATCGTCCACGATGCCGTCGCAGGCGTTCTGGAATCGCTGGAGGAGTCCGAGATGGATGAATTTCTGGGAGAAGTCATTTCACCGGCGCTCGAAAGCCTTTACGTGACGACAAAAGAGATCGACGAGATGGTCCGCCGCCTGGCCGGGGTTCTTGCGGCAGGTATGAATCAGGCATTTTCCGGGGAACTGTAACATATCATGAATATGGTGATAATATGTGGAATGCCAGGCGAAATGGACGATGGTTCGGATGGGGATGTCTTTTCCTGTCCTGCAGTATACTGCTGTTCCGCAGTGCAGCGGTTCTCCGGAAAAATCATTTCTCAGAGGGGAAAGTTCTGCTGCAGCGGGCGGCAGCACAGGCGGAGCAGTTATCCGTGGATGTGATGATGCCGCTTCTTTTTTATGACGGAAAAGAGGACGGAAGGGGATGGATGGAAAATCTCCTCGCGGCAGTGCGGGATCAGATACCGGCGCTTCGGGAGGGAAGCACGGCAGAAAATACGCTGTCTGCCGGGACAGAAGCAGCGGAAACGGATACGGCGAAGCAGGATTCGAATCCGGGACCGGGAGCAGAAAGAGGGCAGACAGAATCGAAGGAGCAGGGAACTGAGGAAGATCAAAAGGATGGAACTCAAAAAGATGAAACTCAAAAAGATGGAATGGAAATCACGGAGCCGGAGCAGACGGAAACAGGAATCACAGAACCGGCAGCCGGAGAGTCGGCATCAACGGCAGAACCCGAAGCGCCGCAGTCTGTCCCGGAGGAGACCATCGAAACCGGCGGCGCACCGCGTGAGATTCTCTACCCGGAGGCCGACACGATTCAGGAGACAATTTCCCCTGACCTTCTTGCTGACCAGCAGGCGCTCCTGAACCGCTTCTTCGTTGTCGATCCCAACACTTCGGTCCTGCCGGGCGAGATCGACGGCAGCACCCTGCTCGGAAAAGACCTGACCCTGCCGGAAAATGCCGAAGGCCCGCAGATTCTGATCTATCATACCCATTCGCAGGAAACCTTCGCCGATTCCCGTCCGGGAGAAAGGGCGGACACGGTAATCGGCCTCGGTGATGATCTGCAGGAGCTTCTGGAAAAGCAGTACGGATACGAAGTGCTTCATATTACAGAGGCATTTGACATGAAAGAAGGCTGTCTCGAGCGGAGCCGCGCCTACAACTACGCGGAGCCGGTCATCGCAGCGGCGCTGGAAGAACACCCGTCCATTCAGGTCGTGATCGACCTGCACCGGGACGGGGTCAATGGTTCAAAACGTCTTGTGACAGAAATCAACGGAAAGCCGACCGCGCAGATCATGTTTTTCAACGGCCTTTCCCGCACGAAAGAAAGCGGCGAACTGACAAGCCTGCCCAATCCGTATCAGGCGGAAAACCTTGCATTTTCCTTTCAGATGGAGTATGAGGCAGAACAGTATTATCCCGGCTTTTCACGCTGTATCTATTTAAAAGGCTACCGCTACAACCTCCATCTCCGCCCGAGATCTGTTCTTCTCGAGGTTGGTGCGCAGACGAATACGGTCGAGGAGGTGAAAAATGCAATGGGGCCGTTTTCGGATATCCTGCATAAGGTTCTGTCGGGCAAAAGTCCGGCATCAGGCGGATAAATTTATCTTGCTTTTTTGAGTGGAATTTCGTATCATACAAAATAGACAGATTGCGGGAGTACGAAATATGGAGCAATCTGGTATCGTAGGGAAAAAGCAGGAGGAAAAAACTTGTCAGGAATAGATCAGAGTAAAATTCGTAATTTTTGTATTATTGCCCATATCGACCATGGAAAATCAACCCTTGCGGACCGTATTATTCAGAAAACAGGCCTTTTGACCGAGCGTGAGATGCAGGATCAGGTGCTGGACAATATGGATCTGGAGCGTGAGCGCGGCATCACGATCAAGGCACAGGCAGTCCGTACCGTATACAAAGCGGCCGACGGCGAGGAGTACATTTTAAACATGATTGACACCCCGGGCCATGTTGACTTCAACTATGAGGTTTCCCGAAGCCTTGCCGCATGCGACGGCGCGCTGCTCGTTGTCGATGCATCGCAGGGTATCGAGGCGCAGACCCTTGCCAACGTCTACCTCGCCCTTGACCATGACCTGGATGTGTTCCCGGTCATCAACAAAGTAGACCTTCCAAGCGCCGAGCCGGACCGTGTAATTGCAGAGATCGAGGATGTCATCGGACTGGAAGCGCAGGATGCTCCGCGGATTTCCGCAAAAACCGGCCTGAACGTGGACGAGGTGCTCGAGCAGATCGTACAGAAAATTCCGGCACCGGAAGGTGATCCGACGGAACCGTTAAAAGCACTGATTTTCGACTCCGTCTACGATGCATACCGCGGCGTCATCATTTCCTGCCGTGTGATGGAAGGAAGCGTGAAAAAAGGAACGAGAATCCGCATGATGGCGACAGGCGCTGTCGAGGAAGTTGTCGAGGTCGGCTACTTCGGCGCAGGCCGTCTGATCCCGTGCGACGAGCTCTCCGCCGGAATGGTAGGCTATATCACCGCCAGCATCAAAAACGTGCGCGACACCCGCGTGGGTGATACCGTGACCGATGCCGACCGTCCGTGTGCAGAAGCACTGCCGGGCTACAAAAAAGTCAACCCGATGGTATACTGCGGCATGTACCCGGCCGACGGCGCACAGTACGGCGATCTGCGCGACGCGCTGGAAAAACTGCAGTTAAACGATGCATCCCTCTTCTACGAGCCGGAGACATCGGCAGCACTCGGCTTTGGCTTCCGCTGCGGTTTCCTTGGACTGCTTCACCTGGAAATTATTCAGGAGCGCCTGGAGCGTGAGTACAATCTGGATCTCGTGACGACCGCACCGAGCGTTATCTATAAGGTTCACAAAACCGACGGAACCGTCATTGACCTGACCAACCCGTCGAATCTGCCGGATCCGTCCGAGATTGATTATATGGAAGAGCCGCTGGTAAAAGCAGAGATTATGGTGACGACCGACTACATCGGACCGATCATGGAGCTCTGCCAGCAGAGACGAGGCCAGTATCAGGGAATGGAATACATGGAGACGACGCGTGCGATGCTTCATTACCATCTCCCGCTGAATGAGATTATCTACGATTTCTTTGATGCCTTAAAATCCCGCTCCAAAGGTTACGCGTCATTCGACTACGAGCTGCTCGGCTATGAGAGAAGCGAGCTTGTAAAACTCGATATCCTCGTCAATAAAGAAGAAGTGGATGCGCTGTCCTTCATCGTATTCGAGGGATCTGCCTACGAGCGCGGAAGAAAGATGTGCGAGAAGCTCAAAGAAGAGATTCCGCGGCAGCTCTTCGAAATCCCGATCCAGGCGGCTGTCGGATCGAAGATTATCGCCAGAGAAACCGTCCGCGCGATGCGCAAAGACGTCCTCGCCAAGTGCTACGGCGGCGATATTTCCCGAAAGAAGAAGCTGCTGGAGAAGCAGAAGGAAGGTAAGAAGCGGATGCGCCAGGTAGGAAACGTGGAGATTCCGCAGAAAGCCTTTATGAGCGTGCTGAAACTGGATGAAAATTAAGAGATAAAAATGAGACCGGCCTGTCGGCGCCGCCTGCTGTTGCGGGAGCGCAGGGGCCGGTCTTTCGATCGTACGGAGGAAAAGCAGAATGAATAAAAAAAGAAAACCACTGGAACTCTATGTGCATATCCCGTTCTGCATCCGGAAATGTGCCTACTGTGATTTTGTCTCGGGACCGGGCACGAAAGCAATGCAGAAGGAGTATGAAGAGGCTCTGCTGGCAGAAATCGATGCAGCGGAAGAGACGGCAGAAAGGGAAGTGATTTCCGTCTTTTTCGGCGGCGGAACACCATCCGCAGTGGATGCCGGAATGCTCGCCCGTGTGATGGAAAAACTGCGGAGCAAGTACGTTTTTTCAGAGGATGCTGAGATTACGCTGGAGGCCAATCCGGGAACGCTGGATGCGGAAAAACTGAAATGTTACAGGAAGAGCGGCTTCAACCGGATCAGTATCGGCTGTCAGTCGGTTCACGATGAGGAGCTGAAACGGCTGGGAAGAATCCACACGTTTGCGGAATTTCAGGAGAGTTTTGTGCTGGCACGGGATGCCGGGTTTGCGAATATCAACGTGGATCTGATGTCAGGTCTGCCGGAGCAGAGTGAAGAGAAATGGGAAGAGAGTCTTCGGACGATCGCGGAGCTTTCTCCGGAGCACATTTCCGCCTACAGCCTGATCGTGGAGCCGGGAACCCCGTTTGCGGAGCAGAAACTGGATCTGCCGGATGAGGACACAGAACGCGAAATGTATGCCAGAACGGCGGAAATCCTCGCAGAATACGGCTTTTTCCAGTATGAGATTTCCAATTATGCAAAGCCGGGCTTCGCATGCCGCCACAATATCGGCTACTGGAAAAGGACGGATTATCTGGGGTTCGGGCCTTCCGCGGCATCGTTATTCGGAAACCGCCGGTGGACGAACACGGCAGATCGATCTTTGTATCTGAAAGCGTGCGGAGCACTGGAAAAGATCCGTGAGGATGAGGAAATTCTTTCCCGCAGGATGCCATGGAAGAATTTATGTTTCTCGGCCTTCGAATGACACAAGGGATCTCGACGGCGGAGTTTGAGGAGAAGTTTGGAAAGGAGATCCATGCCGTATACGGCGGGGTTCTGAAGAAATACGAAGCGATGCATCTTTTACAGGAACACAGCGGGCGCCTGGTTCTGACACGCGATGGGATTTCCGTCAGCAATGTGATTCTGGCAGATTTTCTGCTGTAAAAAGATGATAAAGAAATAGAACAAATGTTTGCATAACGCACGGCGGTGTGCTATAATGGGAGAAAACGAGACAAGATTCCTGTCCCTGTCCGGACAGGGATTCCAATTAATAAGAGGAACAGTTATGGCAGAGAAAAAAGAGTTTATCAGAATACGGGGAGCCAGGGAGAACAACCTGAAAGCACTGAATGTCGATATCCCCAGAAACCAGTTTGTTGTATTTACGGGCCTCAGCGGTTCAGGAAAGAGTTCGCTTGCGTTTGACACGATCTATGCGGAGGGCCAGCGGCGGTACATGGAGAGCCTTTCCTCCTACGCGCGCCAGTTCTTAGGACAGATGGAAAAACCGAATGTGGACAGCATCGAAGGTCTGCCGCCTGCTATTTCGATCGATCAGAAATCGACGAACCGGAACCCGCGTTCCACCGTCGGAACCGTGACGGAGATTTACGATTACTTCCGTCTTCTGTACGCGAGAATCGGTATTCCGCACTGCCCGAAGTGCGGAAAAGTCATCAGCCGCCAGTCGGTGGACCAGATGGTCGATCAGATCATGGCACTCCCGGAGCGGACGAAAATCCAGCTTCTCGCGCCGGTTGTGCGCGGCCGCAAGGGAAGACACGAAAAGGTGCTCGAACAGGCAAAACGCAGCGGCTATGTCCGCGTGATGATCGACGGCAGCCAGTATGAGCTGTCCGAGGAGATTACGCTGGATAAGAACCTGAAACACAACATTTCCATTATTGTGGACCGTCTTGTAGTCAAACCGGACATTGAGAAACGTCTGACGGATTCCGTCGAGAATGTACTGGATCTGGCGGACGGCCTTCTGGTAGTCGACACGATGGACGGAAATCAGCTCAACTTCAGCCAGAGCTTTTCCTGCCCGGACTGCGGCATCAGCATGGAGGAGATTGAGCCGAGAAGCTTTTCCTTCAACAACCCGTTCGGCGCCTGCCCGAGCTGTGCCGGCCTTGGCTACAAGATGGAATTCGACGAGGATCTGATGATTCCGGATAAGACCGTATCCATCGCAGACGGAGCCATCACCGTGCTCGGCTGGCAGTCCTGCACGGACAAATCGAGCTATACGAGAGCCGTTCTCGATGCGCTGGCAGAGGAGTACGATTTTTCACTTTCCACTCCGTTCTGTGAATATCCGAAAAAAATCCACGATATCCTGATTTACGGAACGAACGGAAAATCCGTCAAGGTGCATTACCGCGGTCAGCGCGGCGTCGGTGTGTACGATGTGGCTTTTGAGGGCTGATCAAAATGTAGAGCGCCGCTACCGTGAGACCGGATCGGATTCTACAAAACAGGAATACGAAACCTTCATGCGTGTGACCCCGTGCCAGGCGTGCCATGGCCAGCGTCTGAAACCGACGTCGCTTGGTGTGACGGTCGGAGATAAAAATATTTTTGAAGTAACATCCCTTTCCATCGACAATCTGCAGAAGTTTATGCAGAACCTCGAACTCTCCGAACAGCAGCTGCTGATCGGAAAGCAGATTTTAAAAGAGATCCGTGCGCGTGTGAGCTTCCTTGCGGATGTCGGATTAAACTATCTGACCCTGGCGCGCGGAACGGCATCGCTGTCCGGCGGTGAGGCGCAGAGAATCCGTCTGGCAACGCAGATCGGCTCCGGCCTTGTCGGTGTCGCCTATATTCTCGACGAGCCGAGCATCGGTCTTCACCAGAGAGACAACGACAAACTTCTCGCGACGCTGAAACATCTGCGTGACCTCGGAAACAGCCTGATCGTCGTGGAGCACGACGAGGATACGATGCGCGCCGCTGACTGCGTTGTCGATATCGGCCCTGGAGCCGGTGAGCACGGCGGAGAGCTGGTGGCGATCGGAACAGCGGAAGATCTGATGAAAAATCCGAATTCCATCACCGGAAAATACTTAAGCGGAGAACTGAAAATTCCGGTTCCGTCCGAGCGCAGAAAGCCGACGGGATGGCTGAAGGTAGTCGGAGCAAAAGAGCACAATCTGAAAAATATCAACGTGAATTTCCCGCTCGGTGTCATGACCTGCGTGACCGGAGTCTCCGGATCGGGAAAGAGTTCTCTTGTCAATGAAATTCTGTACAAACGGCTGGCAAGAGATCTGAACCGTGCGCGGACGATTCCGGGTGCACACAAAGACATCATCGGTATGGAACAGCTCGATAAGGTCATCGACATCGACCAGTCCCCGATCGGAAGAACACCGCGTTCCAATCCGGCAACGTACACAGGTCTGTTCGATCAGATCCGCGACCTGTTTGCGGCAACGCAGGATGCCAAGGCGCGCGGCTACAAGAAGGGAAGATTCAGCTTTAATGTGAAGGGCGGCCGATGCGAGGCCTGCGGCGGCGACGGTATCCTGAAGATCGAAATGCACTTCCTGCCGGATGTCTATGTGCCATGTGAGGTCTGCCATGGAAAACGGTACAACCGTGAGACACTGGAAGTCAAATACAAAGGAAAGAGCATCTACGATGTGCTGAATATGACGGTCGAGGAGGCACTGGAATTCTTCAGGCCGGTACCGTCGATTTTCCGGAAATTACAGACCCTGTACGATGTCGGCCTTTCCTACATCCGCCTCGGCCAGCCGTCCACCACGCTGTCCGGCGGAGAAGCGCAGCGTATCAAGCTCGCAGCAGAGCTGAGCCGCCGCGGCACGGGAAAAACAATCTACATTCTCGACGAGCCGACGACGGGACTTCATTTTGCGGATGTCCACAAACTGGTGGAGATTCTGCACCGCCTGTCCGAGGGCGGAAATACCGTCGTTGTTATCGAACACAATCTGGATGTCATCAAGACGGCGGACTATATTATTGATATCGGACCGGAGGGCGGAGACGGCGGCGGAACCGTGATTGCGTGCGGAACGCCGGAGGAAGTGGCCAAGAGCCCGGTATCCTACACCGGAAAATATGTCGAAAAATATCTCTAAAAAATCCTTTCCATTTTAAAAGGGATTGTATATAATAAGAAGCGGGTTGTTCAGAACACATTCGATCCTTTTGTGTTTCGGGTGTTTTGAACCCGAACTTATTCTATACAAATTTCAAACAGATTAAAATAAAGAAAAATAAAAGAAGAACAGGAAAGGGGATTACTAATGGCTGCAACGACCGATATCGGAATTGATCTGGGGACGTCCAGCATCCTGGTCTATGCCAAGGGAAAAGGCATTGTATTAAAGGAGCCGTCCGTAGTTGCGTATGATAAAGATGCAGATAAAGTACGGGCAATTGGAGAAGAAGCGCGTCAGATGATTGGACGGACACCGGGCAATATTATGGCGGTCCGGCCCATGCGGCAGGGCGTGATCACGGACTTTCTGATCACCGAGCGCATGCTGCGCTACTTTATCCAGAAGGCAATGGGAAGAAGAGCATTCCGGAAACCGAGAATCAGCATCTGTGTGCCGTCCGGTGTGACGGAAGTAGAGCGGAAGGCTGTGGAGGAGGCAACGTACCAGGCGGGAGCCCGGGAAGTGCTGATCGTGCCGGAGCCGGTGGCAGCGGCAATCGGATCCGGAATTGACATTACGAAACCATGCGGAAATATGATCGTGGACATCGGCGGAGGCACGACGGATATCGCTGTGATCTCGCTTGCGGGAACCGTTGTTTCCAATTCGGTCAAGATTTCCAGTGAGACATTTGACCAGGATATCATCCGCTATGTACGGAAAACATACAACGTATTTATCGGAGAACAGACCGCAGAGGCAGTGAAAATCCGGATTGGTTCCGCTTATCCGCGGGCCGAGGAGAAAACGATGGAGATCAAGGGAAGAAACGTCATCACCGGACTTCCGGCGACGATTACGGTTTCCTCCGACGAAATCCGAGGTGCCCTTGCCCAGACGACAAACCAGATTGCGGACGCGATCTGTGCCGTGCTGGAAAAAACGCCGCCGGAACTGGCATCCGATGTTTCCGACCGCGGCATTATCCTGACCGGAGGCGCAGTCTCCTTGACGGAATGGACGAGCTGATCCAGGAGCGGACCGGCATCAATACCGTGACAGCAGAAAATCCGGCGAGCGTCGTTGCGCTTGGAACCGGCCAGTACCGCGAAGTGATGAATGAATTTGAAAGCCAATTTTGATAAAAGATGAGTGAAAAAGAAAAAGTAGAAGGCTACGTAGAACACATTATTTTCCGAAATGAGGAGAACGGCTATACCGTCCTGAATCTGAGCATGAAGGGCGCGAGCTGACATGCGTCGGCACGCTTCCGATGATCGGAGAGGGCGAGCTGATCGAGGCTTCCGGAGATTATATTGAACATGCTGCCTATGGAAAGCAGTTCCGCATTGAATCCTATGAGACGAAAGTTCCACAGGATTCTGTTGCATTGGAGCGGTATCTCGGTTCCGGTGCGATCAAAGGAGTCGGTGCGGCGCTGGCGGCAAGAATTGTGCGCCGCTTTGGTGACGATACGCTTCGGATCATCGAGGAAGAGCCGGAGCGCCTCGCGGAGGTAAAGGGAATCAGCGAGCGGAAAGCGCGTGAAATTGCACAGCAGGTGGCAGAAAAAGCCGAAATGCAGAATGCGATGATTTTCCTCTCGGGATATGGCATTGCGCTGAATCTCGGTGCAAAGATTTATCAGCAGTACGGGGACAATGTGTACCGGATTTTAAAGGAAAACCCGTATAAAATGGCGGAAGATATCGCAGGCGTGGGATTTCGGACGGCGGATGAGATTGCCGGAAAAATCGGGATTGCCGTGGACAGCGAATTCCGCATCAAGAGCGGTCTTTCGTATGTGCTGAATCAGGCGACGGCAGAAGGCCATGTCTATCTGCCGGAACCGGTGCTGCTTCGGAGAGGGCAGGAACTTCTCGGCGTAGAACCGGAGCGGATGCAGAAATCTCTGCAGGATATGGCAATCGACAAAAAAGCGGTCATCCGCGAGCTCCCGGCCGAACGGGAAGGGGATGAGCCGCTGCGGATTGTGTACGCCAGCCAGTATTATTATCTGGAACTGAGTACGGCGCGCATGCTGCATGAGCTGAATATTACATGCGAGGAAGACCGTGAGGCAATCGAAAAGCGGATCGGAAAGATCGAGAAAAAATATCAGATCGAGCTGGATGAGATGCAGAAGACGGCAGTCGTTGAGGCGGCATACAGCGGTCTTATGATCCTGACCGGAGGTCCCGGAACCGGAAAAACGACGACCATCAATGCGATGATCCATTATTTTGAGGCAGAAGGCCTCGACATTTTCCTGGCAGCGCCGACCGGAAGAGCGGCGAAACGAATGACAGAGGCAACTGGCTGTGAGGCTTGCACGATCCATCGTCTTCTGGAACTGACGGGAAATGTGGATGACTCCTCGGCAAATGTGCATTTTGAGCGGAACGCAGATAATCCGCTCGACGCGGATGTCATCATCATTGATGAGATGTCGATGGTTGATATCCACCTGATGCATGCCCTTCTTTCCGCGATTGTGCCGGGAACAAGGCTGATCCTGGTGGGAGACCAGAACCAGCTTCCAAGTGTCGGCCCGGGCAGTGTCCTCCGGGATCTGATCCGTTCGGAATGCTTTCCGATTGTCTGCCTGACGCACATTTTCCGGCAGGCATCCCAGAGCGATATTGTTGTCAATGCACATAAGATCCATAATGGGGAAGAGGTTATACTGGACAATAAGAGCAAAGATTTCTTCTTTTTGAAACGGTACGATGTCAACGTGATCTGGAAAGTGCTGGTGACGCTGGTGTCCCAGAAACTGCCGCGTTATGTGGATGCCCGCCCGCAGGATATCCAGATTCTGACTCCGATGCGGAAAGGTGCACTCGGCGTGGAAAATCTGAATCAGATTCTGCAGAAATACCTGAACCCGCCCGCACCGGACAAAGCCGAGCGGGAAAATGGAGGTAATATCCTCCGCGAGGGCGACAAGGTCATGCAGATCCGCAACAATTACCAGATGGAGTGGGAAATCCGCGGCATCAACGGAATCGTGGCGGAGCGCGGTATGGGTGTATTCAACGGAGACCTCGGCATGATCCGGAGCATCAACCGTATACCGAGGTGATCACCGTGGAGTTTGAGGAAGGAAAATTCGCAGACTATACGTTCAAACAGGCGGACGAGCTGGAGCTCGCCTACGCCACAACGATACATAAAGCGCAGGGAAGCGAGTACCCGGCGGTTGTGATTCCGCTGCTCGGCGGCCCGCGCATGCTGATGACGCGGAATCTTCTGTATACGGCCGTGACGAGAGCCAGAAAGTGCGTCACCATCGTCGGAAGTGATGTGACATTCCAGGCAATGATCGGAAATCATATCGAGGCGAACCGGTATACAACGCTCGCCAGAAGAATCCGGGAAATGCAGGAAGAAAACGCATAAACACGTTTTTCCGGGGCATGGATGCGGCTGCATCCGGCAGAGTGGATAAGGGAAAGCGCAGGTTACATGAAAGAAAAAAATAAAACAGGAAACTGGCTTTTAAACGCAGTTTATCCGAGACGATGTCCCATCTGTGACGGACTGCTGTCACGTGAGGAGCTGTATCTATGCCGGAATTGTGTGGAAAAGATCCATCCGATTCTGGGCGCGCGGTGCAAAAAATGCGGGAAACCCGTGGGAAGTGAGGAAGAGTTCTGCCGGGACTGCAGCAGAACGAGGCACAGCTTCGACCGCGGTTTTGCGCCGTACGGTTACCACGGGGAACTTGAGGCTTCCCTGATGCGGTTCAAATATCATGAACGGCAGGAATACGCCGGATTTTATGCTCACGCGGCGTTTTTCTATGTGGGAAAGCAGATCCAGAGAAGAAATCCGGAGGTGCTCGTTCCGGTGCCGCTTCATCCGGCGAGACAGCGGCAGCGCGGCTACAATCAGGCGGAGGTATTTGCAGAAAAGCTGGCAGAAGAAATGGAACTTCCCATGAATGCCCGCCTGATCCGCCGTGTGAAAAAAACAAAACGCCAGAAAGCGCTTAGTCCCGCCGAGCGGCGGAAAAACCTGGAGGGAGCTTTTGCATTGGCAAAGCCGGGACAGATGAAATACTGCCGGATTCTTCTGGTAGATGACATTTTCACAACGGGAAGCACGGTTGATGCCATTGCGTCACTGTTGAAAGTGAATGGAGCAGAACAGGTGGATTTTGTTTGTGCGGCAATTGTAAAATAGTGTGTGAATATTTTGAGAATAGCTTTCCAATATCGGAAACATATGGTAAAATAAACATAATTTAGAACGGGAAGAGGAGACCAAGAGGCATGTTGGACGAAAAAAGGATTCGTCAGATGACAAAACTGGCTTTTTTCGAAAAAAAAGAAGAAAAAAATGCCTTACGAATCGGCCGCTATTTTCGGAGTGATTACATCGGAAAAGAGCTTCTGAAAAATTTTTTTCTGGCTTCCATCGGATACATTCTGGTACTTGCGGTTGCAGTCTTATATCATATTGAATGGTTGGTGGACGAGATAGACACAATCGACCTGCAGTTTGCAGCAGGGTGTCTGATCGCGTCCTATCTGTGTTTTCTGGCAGTCTATTCCATTGCCGTGTATGTGATCAGCACGATCCGTTACCAGGGAGCACAGAAAAAGCTGAAATGGTATGGAAAAGAGCTGGATGACCTGCAGAACATGTATGAGGAACAGGAAAAAAGCGGGAAGAAATCCGGGCGCAGGAGGAAGGAAACATGACAGTATTGATTGAACTGAAAGAAAAATTAAAAGAGTTTTACGGCTCCTGCAGCGGAATCGTACTTCCGATTGTGAAATTTCTGCTCGCTCTTGCTGTATTTCGTGGTATTAATTCCAATCTCGGCTATCTGAAGATGCTGGACAGCATGTATGTGGTATTGATTCTGTCACTGATCTGCGCTATCTTGCCATTGAATGGAATGGTTTTCCTTGCAATGCTGGTGATCATCGGCCACTGCTTTGCACTTCACATGGTAATCGCGGGTCTTGCGGCGCTGGTTCTGCTGGTGCTCTGGTTTCTATATCTTCGCTTTGTGCCGAAGGATGCGCCGGCACTCCTTTTGACACCGCTCGCATTCTGGCTTCACGTGCCATCTGCCGTTCCGGTTGCCTATGGTCTTGCCGGCACGCCGCTCTCTGCATTTTCAGCAGCCTGCGGTGTCGTTGTCTACTATATGTGCGACATGATTCACGGAAAAATGGAGCCGCTGCTTCATGCGGCGGAAGCACCGGAGATCACGGCAGTCGTACAGGAATTTTTCAACGGCCTCTTCCGCAATGAGGAAATGCTGCTGGTTCTGATCGCCTGCGCACTGACCGTACTTCTTGTCAATGCAATCCGCCACAGCAGTGCGGACTATGCATGGGAGATTTCCATTGTGGCAGGTTCGGTTGCCTATGCGGTTATTATGATTGCCGGAAGCCTGGCACTGGATGTACAGATTGCACTCCCGATGGTTCTGATCGGGGCGGCGGCCGGCTGTCTGGTTGGATTTGTTCTGGAGTTTTTCCTGTTCGGTGCAGACTACACCCGGACAGAATACCTGGAATATGATGACGACGATTATTATTACTACGTAAAAGCCGTTCCAAAATTCAATGTGACAAAGGCACAGCGCCGTGTGACTTATATTCGGAATGAAAAGAAAAAAGAACCGGATCTGACAGACGAGGAACTCGATGCTCTGGCAAATCTTGGACATACAGAAGAATCCGGGAACAGCAGGGATCTTGATGAGATCGAGGAAAAAAAAGAAATAGAAGAAATAAACGAAACAGAAGAAATAAACGAAACAGAAGAAATAAACGAAACAGAAGAAATTCAGGAAGAAGAAATTCCGCCGCTGGACGAGGGCGATTATCAGGATGTGGATTATAAGAGCATGCTGGAGGACACCTTAAAGGATCTTTAAAAGAATTTTGAAAATCAGAAGAAAACCGGCCGGGGGAAAAGAAAGGAAGTGACAGTGTGCGTGGCGTGTGGAACTGGATTGTCACAAGAACGGCAGACTACGGGCTGCCAAAACAAATTGAACTGATTGATATTGTGCAGATTCTGCTCATTGCATTTTTCGTCTATCACCTGATCCGCTGGCTGCAGAATACAAAGGCCTATACGCTGATGAAAGGTATTTTTCTGATTGGTGTCTTTGTCATCATTGCAAACGTGCTGAAAATGCAGACGATTCTGTGGCTGTTCGGAAACATCGGCGGGGCGGCGATCACAGCGGTTGTAATTATCTTTCAGCCGGAGCTTCGAAGAGTGGTCGAGCAGATTGGAGAAAAGAATCCGCTGTCTGCCATTTCTTTTGCGAGCGGCCAGGAGGAAAATGAACGGTTCAGTGACAAAACCATCAATGAACTGGTAAGGGCCAGTTTTGAAATGGGAGAAGTAAAGACCGGAAGCGCTGATCGTCAATCGAAAACGACCATCACCCTGGAGGAATATGAAAAGACCCG
>ENA-OQAN01000052-OQAN01000052.1-human-gut-metagenome-genome-assembly--contig:-NODE-52-length-56075-cov-5.276846_pt1 | contig 56075 bp, 69 predicted proteins | sample MGYA00242735_ERZ504527 | MGnify/ENA primary metagenome ERZ504527 (study PRJEB26092, sample SAMD00036230) | human gut metagenome | host: Homo sapiens | study: EMG produced TPA metagenomics assembly of... | reverse complement strand
CAGTCCCGGCGGAGTCTTTTGACAAAACCGTCCTCTACCTGCGGATCTGTTCCGGCGGTATTCTGATCATCATCGCGTACAACGTCATCAGCAGCGTGCTTCGCGGAATCGGTAATGGCAATCTGCCGCTTTTATTCGTCGGCATCGCTGCGCAGCCAATATTGCCGGAGATCTGTTCTTCGTCGGTGTGCTGAAACTGGACGTTGCGGGAGCAGCGCTTGCGACGGTTCTGGCGCAGCTGATTTCTGTCATCGCTCCATGGGTGTGTTGAAAAAAGGCAATCTGCCGATTGAATTCAAAAAAGAAGACTGCCGCATCGACCATGACGAGCTGAAGAAAGTCCTGAACGTCGGTGTGCCGATCGCGCTGCAGGAGACGACCGTACAGATTTCCTTCCTTGTGATCAACTCGATCATCAACGGCATGGGCCTTATGCCGTCCGCCGGATACGGTGTGGCGCAGAAGCTGACCTCATTCATCATGCTGATCCCGTCCTCTGTGATGCAGTCTGTGTCAGCATTCGTGGCACAAAACACCGGAGCCGGAAAGAAAGACCGCGCGTGGAAGGGCTTCCTCACCGCAATCGCAACGGGCTGCTCTCTTGGAGTTGTGATTTTCTGCATCGGTTTCTTCGGTGGAAGTGTCATCTCCAGAATCTTCACGAGCGATCCGGCCGTTATCGAGCAGAGCGCTGCTTACCTGCGCGGTTTCGCACCGGAATGTATTCTGACCTGTGTGCTGTTCAGCAGCATCGGATACTTCAACGGCCGCGGCATCAGCATCCCGGTTATGATCCAGGGAATCACCTCCGCCTGCCTGATCCGTATTCCGCTGGCGCTGTTCTTCTCACACCTGCCGAATACGAACCTGACCTTCGTCGGCATGTCCACCCCGATCACAACCGTATACGGCATCTGCTTTTTCATGATCTGCTTTGCACGGTTAAAGAAAAAGGCAGATGTAATTGAATCAAACATAACAGAACTGCCTGGGAAACGGCACGGAGCGATCCGCCGTTTCCCAGGCAGTTTTTGGTATTGTTTGTCCGGAACTTTTTTGATACAATACAGACAGAAAGAGCGGAACCCTGTTCAGAAGGGACAGAACAGACGGAAAGGGGAAGAGGAGTGGATAACAGAGAAATCATCAATGAGACACTGGTCCATCTGTTTCACGAGATACAAAAACTGGAAGAAGAGGCGATCATCACCGAGGATTTCAAGGATCTGACGAACAACGATATGCACATCATAGAAGCCGTCGGCCTGGAGGGCGGCAATATGTCATCGATCGCGGCAAAGCTCGACATCACGGTCGGATCGCTGACAACGTCGATGAACAGTCTGGTGAAAAAAGGCTACACCGAGCGGGAGCGCAGCGAGAAGGACCGCCGGATCGTCTACATCCACCTGACCGGAAAGGGACGGCAGGCATTCCATCATCACGCAAAATTCCACGAGCAGATGACGGATGCCGTGATGGCGGAACTCGGAGAAGAGGAAGCGCAGGTGCTCGGGAAAACGCTGAAAGCGCTGACGGACTTCTTTCGATCGTATAAAAAATAGAAATAAAAAGGCTTTTGCAGCCGGGACAGAATCAGAAAAATCTGTCGGGTATGCAAAAGCCTTTTTGTATGAAAACGCATAGAAAAATGCTATTTTTCTACGCCGTTCTTCTCACAGATATCCGCGAGCACACACCGTTCACAGTGCGGTGTCGTCCGCGCAGTACAGACCTCGCGTCCGTGCTCCACAAACCGGTGGCAGAGCGAGCTTCCTTCTTCCGGCAGCACAATTTTCCAGAGTGCCATCTCCACCTTCTTCGGATCCTTGCAGTCATGCACGAGCCCGATGCGGTTGCACAGCCGGATGCAGTGCGTATCCGTCACAATCGCAGGCTTTTTGAATACATCGCCCATAATCAGGTTCGCACTTTTCCGTCCCACGCCCGGGAGCTTCAAAAGTGCGTTAAAGTCATCCGGCACCTGGCTGTGGTACTCGTCGCGCAGCATGCGCATGCAGGCGTTGATGTCGCGTGCCTTGCTCTTTCCAAGACCGCACGGCCGCACAATTTCCTCGATTTCCTCCGGTGTCGCGTTTGCCAGCGCATCGATATCAGGATACTTTGCGTAGAGATCCTCCACCACCACATTGACGCGCGCATCGGTGCACTGTGCGGCGAGGCGGACACTGACGAGCAGCTTCCACGCCTGATCGTAGTCGAGCGTACAGTCGGCGTCAGGATATTCTTGTTTCAAACGTTCAATGACGGCAAGCGCCAGTTCTTCTTTTGTCATCGTGTTAAACTCCCATTCTCAAAGATATAAAAACAGCGAAAGCTATCAGGATCCTTTCTCGCGTGCTGCCTTCCGAAGCTGCAGCGGCGTCGTGTGAAACCGCTCGCGGAAGAGGCGGTGAAACAGCTTATCGTTTGTAAAGCCATGCTTTTCCGCGAGCGTGCCGACCGGCAGATCCGTGGCGATCAGGTCGCGGTAGATGCGGGAAAGACGGTAGGAATTCAAGTATTCCAGATACGTCGTTTCCATGTTCTGGCGGAAGAACCGGCAGAAATATTCCGGCTGCAGCGAGACAACATCGGCAGCCTCCTTCAGCGTAATCGGCCGCTGGTAATTTTCCTGCGTGTACGTCAGAATCGTATCGAGCCGTGTCTGCGTCCGGGAGCTCATCGGGTGGTGCGCAAGCGGGCTCTTCTCAGAAAATTTCGTGTAGAGCAGATCGAGAAACGTAAAAAGCTCCCGCTGGAACGTCAGCAGATAGCCGTCGGGCATTTTCTCATGAAGCTGCATCATCGAAAGCAGAAGACGCCGGAACTGGCTGATATTTTTCTGCACTTCCGGATTCGTACTGTCGTAGTCAATCGAGAACCAGAGCTGTGACGGATCAGCAGATAGTTCGCAAGGAACGCATCCGGAATCTGCATCAGAATCGAGCGGTTTCCCGTGGACGGACAGCGCGCCGTGTGGATACGCCCGGAATTGATCAGAAGAAATTGACCCGGAAGGACGGTCTTTGTGCGGTCCGAGAGCGTGACAATGGAGGAACCCTCCAGAATATAAATAATTTCCAGCGCGTCGTGCCAGTGCGGCGGCGAAAAACTGCCGAAATCGTCGGTTACACGAAATTCGATGCTGCGGTTCGGCTGCAGCGTGATGTGTTCCTGGCGTGTCTGGCGCGGCAGATGATCTTTGCGTGGCATAAAAAACTCCTTTTTTGTTCAACTTAGTGTATCACTATCTTATCACGAAACCCCCGAATTGGTATAGCAATTTTTGCATGAAGTTGTTATAATAAATGAACACAAAGCCACGTCACATACGGCTTCGTGCAAACTCAATCTAAAGAAAAGTGAAGGAAGAAAACGTATGTATCAAGTATGGAGTAACTTTTTAAATCCCGGCCAGATCGCCATGCTGGGAATCGTGGTCACCTTTCTGCTGACCTTTCTGGCGTTAAAGCATCCATTTTCCTTTCTGCCGAGCGATCACGGCAGAGAATTTGCCGTAAACGGCGGCCTCTCCCGCGGAAAACTGCGCGGCGTCGGCCTTGTGATCGTCATCTGTTTCCTGATCGGAAGCGTATTGTTCCTGCCTCTTGGCGCCGAGTATGTGATCTACGCGATCCTGCTCGTCTGCATCATGCTGAGCGGCTACCTCGATGATGCATCCGAAACCCCGTGGAGCGATTACAAAAAAGGCGCGATTGACCTCGTCATCTCCATTGTGACCGTCATCACCTTTGTGAATTACAATTCCACCACGATCTGCTTCGGAAGCATGTCCCTTACGATTCCGAAAGTGGTCTACATAATCCTCGGCATCATCCTGATCTGGATTTCGATCAACGTTACAAACTGTTCCGACGGTGTCGACGGACTCTGCGCGAGCCTTTCCTGCGTGGTTATCTTCGCGTTCAGTATGATTTTCCACGATGTCCTCGGAAGCTTCACCGTAGCCAATTACCTGTTCGTGGCAGCGCTTCTCGCGTACCTGTATTTCAACACCTCGCCGAGCAGCATGCTGATGGGAGACGCCGGTTCGAGAGCACTTGGCTTCTACATCGCCATCCTTGCCATGCAGTCCCGCCATCCGTTTTTATATCTGTTGATGGCAGGCGTGATGATCGTCGACGGAGGAATCGGCCTTGTCAAAGTATTTTTACTCCGTTTCCTGAAAATCGCGATCCTCAAAAATACAAGAACACCGCTGCATGACCATGTCCGCCTGAAATACAAATGGTCCGACAGTCAGGTTGTGATCCGCTTTGTGATCCTGCAGATCCTGCTGGCCGTCATTGCGTATCTGATTGCAGCATAAGAAAAAACAGAAGAGAAACGGGAGTGTGTCTTTTGCAGACGTCTGCGGGGCACACTCCCGTTTTGCATCCCAGCCCCCCGAATACACCAAAAAGATAGAAAAAGATAATATCGCCGTATTTTTTCACAGAATCCGCCCTGTTTTCGAAAGCAAGAGTGTGGTAGTATAAAATTACCAAAAAACGTCAGCTTGAAACAATAATTTTGTAAAGATTGATGAAAGGAAAGTGCTTTCAGCTATCTGTTTCAGGCTCATCCAATCAGGAGGTAATGAAAAGATGAAATTCACAGAAGGTTACTGGCTTCCGAGTGAAAAAGCAAATGCATCCCATGCAATGCAGGCTTATGAAGTAGAGCAGATCCCAGGCGGTATGCGTATCCTGGCTACCACCCGCCCGATCGAGCACAGAGGTATGACCCTGAACCTGCCGACCATCACCGTTGAATTCGTAGCACACACACCGGATACCATTTCCATGGAAGCATGGCACTATGAAGCATACGACAACAAAGTTCCGTCCTTCGACAAAACAGAGAGCGTATATGAGGACGTAACCGTAACCATCAACGAGGAGGAAGCGGTTCTCGATACCGGAAGCGTACTGGTACGCGTACAGAGAAAAGGTATCTTTGCTTACACCTTCGAGGCAGACGGAAAAGTCCTGACCGGAAGCGGATTCCGCAACCTTTCCTATATCAGATGGGATCGCAAGCAGAGCACCATGCTGCCGGCACCGAACTACATGACCGAAAAATATCAGCCATACATGGTAAGTGAGCTGTCCCTTGGCGTAGGTGAGTGCGTATACGGCCTTGGCGAGAGATTCACCCCATTCGTGAAAAACGGACAGGTTGTTGATACCTGGAATGAAGACGGCGGTACTGCATCCGAGATCGGATACAAATGCGTACCATTCTATATGACAAACAACGGCTACGGTATTCTCGTTGACAGCACCGACAACGTTTCCTTCGAAGTAGCAAGCGAAAAAGTTGAGTATGTCGGCTTCTCCGTACCGGGCGAGAGAATCAAATATTATCTGTTCCACGGCCCGTCACCGAAGAAGATTATGAACGAGTACACCGCGCTGACCGGACGCCCGGCACTTCCTCCGGCATGGTCCTTTGGTCTGTGGCTGTCCACCTCATTTACCACAAACTACGACGAAGAGACCACCACATCCTTCATCGAGGGAATGGAAAAGAGAAATATTCCGCTCAGCGTTTTCCATTTCGACTGCTTCTGGATACATGAATTCCACTGGTGCGATTTCGAGTGGGATAAGAAATGCTTCCCGGACATCCGTGCAACCTTAAAGAAATATCATGACAAAGGCCTGCACATCTGCGCATGGATCAACCCGTACATTGCACAGGGCACTGCATTCTTTAAAGAGGGAGCAGCAAACGGTTACCTCTCAAAAGAGCAGACGGAAAAGGCGTATGGCAGACCGACAACTGGCAGGCCGGCATGGGTCTGGTAGACTTTACCAACCCGGCTGCGGTTAAATGGTATACCGATAAGCTGAAAACTGTTCTGGACTGCGGCGTAGACTGCTTTAAGACCGACTTCGGCGAGAGAATCCCGGTTGATGTTGTATACCACGACGGAAGCGATCCGCAGGCAATGCACAACTACTATACATACCTGTACAACCAGGCAGTATTCAACCTGTTAAAAGAAGTAAAAGGTGAGAACGAGGCAGTTCTGTTTGCAAGAAGTGCAACAGCAGGAAGCCAGAAATTCCCGGTACACTGGGGCGGCGACTGCTCTGCAAACTATCCGTCCATGGCAGAAACGCTGCGCGGCGGCCTTTCCTTCGCCATGAGCGGCTTCTCCTTCTGGAGCCATGATATCTCCGGATTCGAGAGCACCGCAACACCGGATCTGTACAAGAGATGGTGCGCATTTGGACTGATGTCTACCCACAGCCGTCTGCACGGATCCACAAGCTACCGTGTGCCGTGGCTGTTCGACGAAGAGTCCTGCGACGTAGTAAAATTCTTCACCAACCTGAAATGCTCGCTGATGCCGTACATTTTCCAGAAATCTGTAGAGGCACACGAGGAAGGAACCCCGGTAATGCGCCCGATGGTATTCGAGTTCATGAACGACCCGGCCGTTCCGTATCTGGATCAGCAGTACATGTTAGGTGATGCCCTTATGGTTGCACCGGTATTCCGCGAGGATAAAGTTGCACAGTACTACCTGCCGGAAGGCACCTGGACTGAGCTTCTGACCGGCGAGACAAAAGAGGGCGGAAGATGGTATCAGGGAACCTACGACTACTTCTCCATGCCGCTGTATGTAAGAGAGAACAGCATCGTAGTAAGAGGAAACTGCGACACCAGACCGGATTACGACTACGCTGACCACGCAACTGTTTGCGTATATCAGTTAAAAGACGCAGCCGAGACAAAAGTTCCGGATATCCACGGAAACAATGTATTCACCGTAAAAGCAGTGAAAGACGGCGACACAGTGAAAGTATCCGTAGAAGGTGCACATACGGAACTCAAAGTAGAAGTATTCGTCGGAAACGAGAAGAAAGAAGCTGTACTCGCAGCAGATGCGAACGAAGTTGTTGTTGCATAAGCATCGGAATGTAAGAATATAGGGAGGGAGAGGCACGGAAAAGAAAATTTTTCTGTGACCTCTCTTTTCAAAAAAGGAGAATAAAACAATGCGTTTTCAGACAAAAAATGGTGTGTTAATTGCACAGGCAAACGGAGAAACACTGCGGATTGAGCCGTGGGGAAAAGATTCCTTACGTGTCCGCGCAACGATGCTTCCGGGATTTTCCGGAAAGGACTGGGCGCTGACCGAAGTGCCGGAAAAAACAGAGGCAAAAGCAGAGCAGTTTGCGGTCGATCATCTGGAAATCGACGGATCGATGGGAAAAAGAACCAGCGCATCGATCACCAATGGAAAAATCCGTGCTGTAGTCAACTTTGCAGGAGTTATCACCTTCTACAAAGAAGATCAGGAAATTTTAAGAGAATATCACCGTTGCTACGACGGAACGATCAGCAAAGAGAGCCGCTGCTTAAAAACGGTCAACCGTGAGTGGAAAGGTGTGATCGGCGGAAGCGAATACAGCCTGAACCTGAAATTTGAGAGCAACGACGAAGAGAAAATTTTCGGAATGGGCCAGTATCAGCAGAAATACATGGATCTGAAGGGATGCACCCTGGAGCTGGCGCAGCGGAACTCCCAGATCAGCGTACCATTCGCCGTATCCAGCTTAGGATATGGTATGCTGTGGAACAATCCGGCTGTCGGACAGGTAACCTTCGGAAAGAACTACACCGAATGGACTGCACGCTCGACCAAAGATATGGACTACTGGCTGACCGCAGCCGATACACCGAAAGAGATCCTGGAAAATTACACCGCAGTGACCGGCCGTGCGCCGAAATTCCCGGAGGACCGTATGGGCCTGTGGCAGTGCAAGCTGCGCTACCGTACGCAGGAGGAAGTGCTTGAAGTGGCACGCCGCTACCAGAAGGAAGGCATCAAAATCGATCAGATTGTCATCGATTTCTTCCACTGGACCGTACAGGGCGACTGGAAATTCGATGAAAAATACTGGCCGGATCCAAAAGCCATGGTGGACGAACTGCATTCCATGGGAATCAAAGTTATCGTTTCCGTATGGCCAAGCGTAGACCGGAAGAGCGAGAATTTCTGGCCGATGCTGGACCGCGGCCTGCTGATTAAAACAGAGCGCGGCGCCCTGCAGACGTATGATTTCCAGGGGGACTGCGTGGAAATCGATGTGTTCAACCCGGAAACCAGAAAATACGTATGGGAAGTCTGCAAGAAAAACTATTATGATTTTGGAATCGATGCCTTCTGGCTGGACAACTCAGAACCGGATTTCGGCGTTTACGATTTCGATCATTACCGCTATATCGACGGACCGGCTCTTTCCTGCAGCAATATCTATCCGCAGCTGTACAGCCGTGTCTTCTATGACGGCATGAAAGCAGAAGGAGAAGAAAATATTGTAAACCTGCTTCGCTGCGCCTGGGCCGGAAGTCAGAAATACGGAAATGTTGTATGGTCCGGCGATGTGCCGAGTACCTTTGAAGCCTTCTATGATCAGCTCCAGGCCGGCCTTAATATGGGTCTTGCCGGCATTCCGTGGTGGACAACCGATATCGGCGGCTTTATGACAGATGATGTCAATGACCCGGATTTCCAGCAGCTTCTGATCCGATGGTATGAGTTTGCCGTTTACTCTGCTGTTCTCCGTATGCACGGCGACCGCGGACCGCACAACATTCCACCGCTCGATGACCGTGACTTTGGCGGCGGCTATCTGTATACCGGCCAGTCCAATGAATTGTGGAGCTATGGAGAAGAAAATTACCGGATCATGAAGAAATATTACGACATCCGCATCAGCATGCACGATTACATCAAACAGCTGTATGACGAGGCATCCGAAAACGGTTCTCCGCTGATCCGTACCATGTTCTATGAGTTCCCGGATGACAAAAAATGCTGGGAGCTGCAGGATCAGTATATGTTCGGAAGCGAATACCTGGTAGCGCCGATTTTCCATCTGAACGAGTTTGAGCGTGAAGTATATCTTCCGGAAGGACGCTGGGAAGACACCAGAGACGGAAAAGTGTACGAAGGCGGACAGACTATCCGTGCCGCTGCACCGATCGATTCGATTCCGGTATTTAAGAAAATGGCATAAGATCGTGTAAAAAGGTCAAAAAAGAAAACAGTACAGAAGACACACACAGCGTGGGGACTTTTCTGTACTGTTTTCTTTTCGACTCTAACTGCGCATCAGATATCCATATTTGCGCATCTGTCGGCGTATGATCTGCTCAACACGCTGGCGGATTTCCAGAGGATAGTAATCGGCCAGAGAAGCCAGTTCCGTGCAGACATCTTTTGCAGTAAAGGAAAAGTGAAGCTGGATACCGTATAATTCCTCCGCAGCATCCAGCTGTGTATCAAAATCAGAGCTGAAAGGTTTGGCTTCGATGCGTTCTATACAGACATCCATCGGCAGATCCAGAGGATAGTCATTGCTAATGTCTGCAAACAGGCATAAACCTGATCGAATAGAGGACTTGGAGAATATTGCTCTGTTTCTGTATCATATAGAACAGCGATGTTGTTGGTGTGCCGGTCTTCGTTTAGAAAGAAGGCATCAATTTCCAGCATAGCGGTCAGATATGCACCGAAATTCTGAATTCCCGTCATGTGTTCCATCTGATCTGCCAGAAAACGAATGCGTTCCGCCGGTTCTGAAAAAGCAGCAAGCGTGATTGCCAGACTGTCTCCGGTATTCTGGCGGTACAGTTTTTCCAATGGGATCAGCATCTGATTTGCTTTTAGAAAATCAGGACTGGAACAGCCACTGCGGAGAGTGCCGCGGTATGCAATCCGAACAGGCTGATACAGGACAAACGGGTGGGAAAGAGTGCTTTTTTGCAGTAAATGAGACACCAGTGTCTCCGAGAGTCCCTCATATCCCATATAGTCGGATTTGTACCAGATATTACCGATTTTCCACTTGAGCTGGTCCCCTTTTGAGGTGTGATCTGTTTTTTTGACAGGCAGCTGATGATCAAGACGGATCTGTTCCATGGCGTGCCTCCTTATTTTTCAGAATCAGGATCCATTGCTCGTCACCGGCCATTCGCCATCTGTTTTTTCAATGATAAGCAGCGGATCATAAAAGGGAAGTCCCATTTCTTTTAAAATATCTTTGGCATGATCGCGTGTTTTGGGAAAACAGCGGCTTTCCAGAAACCAGGTAAAATCATCCCAGGTCGGATGCTCCACAACGCCAAAGGCACGAAGCGGAATTTTTTTTGTGTAATTCTGGATTGCAATTTTCTCATGACGGAAGTCGATATCAATCGTTGTGCAAAGCTGATCGCGGTAAAGAAAACACATCCGCGTTTTGACATCGGGATCCGTGCTGAAACAGTGAGCACGGGCAATTTGATTGTATACTGTCTGCCTGCTGACCTGAAAGGTGCGCGCGATCTCGGCAATACTTTTCCCTGCTGCTGCATGGCAGCCATCTGAATGATTTGCGGCAGCGAAAAAGCTGGTTTTCTTCCAGCCGCATGGCGCAGTGCTTCTTTTTTCGCTAACTGCTGGTATTGTTTCGCGTCTTTGGAAAGCTTGCGCAGCTCCTTTGGGTCCGTTGTTCCAAAGATCTCGTAAATCTGCTGCTCAAATGTGTTTTTCATGCAATCACCTCGTTTCTGCCATTACTGTATCACAGAGATCTGAAAGCGTCAAGAAATCATTTATTGACAAAAAACGAACTGATTGAGAAAAGTTACGGCTCGCAGATGTCTGAGAACAGCAATCATAGCGATGAAAGAACTTCCCTGCAGTGCAGGCAAAAGCTTGACAGAAAAAAGAAAAGTAGCGTACAATAAAGAAGCAGTACAGAGAGGCACGCAAACCGTGGGATTTCTGTGCTGTTTTTTTAGCAAAAAGGGAGGTTTTCAAAATGAATGAACTGGTTGAACTGTTAGACGAACTGCAGAAAAAAGCAAAAGCAGACTCTATTCTGCGTGAAAAACTGCTTCAGACAAGGAAAAATCCGAATCCAATCCACGCATTCTGCGAAATCTGCCATGCCTATGGCGTTTCCATCTATGAAATGGATCTTGCCATGGCAGGTGAAGAATTTTACGCAGAAATCAAACGCAGCACCAATGGCGGCGGAGAAAATTCCCCGGCGCTTGAAGGGAAGATGACTTCTATGAGCTGTTTCTGGCAGCGTTAGAAAATATATGATTTTTTGCGAAGAATGTAAGTATTGATGAGTGTGGAAAGCTGCATGGACAGTGCCTGATGAACCTGCGAAGGGCTTGCCATGTCGTAGACGACACCGTCAAAAACTTCGAAGCGTTTCTCTTCTGGAAGCATTTCATACTGTTCCAGCGTGACTTTTTCGAGCTGTGGTTGAAGAACTGGCGTCATAAAATACACATCTTTTCCCAAAAATGAAATGAAATCGCTTAAAATTCTTTCTTTAAATGTTCTGCGAGAATCGTATCGTAATCGCCTTCGATTTCCTCATCGCGCCCTGCATACCGCAGATTGGTCTCCACGCCGACCGGCTCCACATCGTCTGCAAATTCCCAGATATGATACCGCAGACCGCGGTGCTCAAAGTCGATGCTTCCGCAGTTATCCTCTTCCGTATAGGAAAACGTGATTTTTTTCTCGTTTAAGACAGATTGAATTTGTGTCATATGCATAAAGCGTGATACCTCCGATTTTGTAGTTATCTGGAATAAAAAACAGCTACATTTGTTTACATTAGTATAGAACAGGGCGGGAGAAAATTCAATCGAAATTCTGGTCAGAATCATCGCAGCAGCTCTCACACGCGGTGTGCAGAGACAGCACGGCGTCGGAACGACCATCAAACATTACGCCTGCAACAATCAGGAAGAAAACCGCCGCGGCGTATCGAGCATCGTCTCCGAGCGCGCTCTGCGTGAGATCTATCTGAAGGGCTTCGAAATTGCAATCAAAGAATCCCAGCCAAAGGCGATCATGACCTCCTACAACAAGGTAAACGGTGTCCACACCGCCAACAGCTACGATCTGTGTACAACCGCTGCAAGAAAGGAATGGGGCTTTGCCGGCATCATCATGACAGACTGGACCACAACAAACGCCGACGGAGCTCCTCTGCCGCAAAATGCATCGCTGCCGGAAACGATCTTGTGATGCCGGGAACCGACACCGACCGCCGCGAAATCCTGGATGCGCTGAGTGCCGAAAATGACCAGTATCTCGAGGAAAAAGACCTGACCGCCTGTGCCCAGAGAATCCTGGAAATGATTTTTACTTCCAATTCATATGAATAATGCGGCGTTTTCAGGGATAAAATAACATCAGAAATAGCTGCCGCCACTTCGTAAAGCAAAATTTTCCATGCGGGCTTTGAATATTACAGTTCGCTGAGATACAGTGAACTGTAACATTCAAATAGTTGGGCAATTTCACGATTGAAATTTCCCATAACATGTATTAGAATATAAATGATATCAATAAATACGAGGACGTGAAAAGAATGTCAGGATTAAGTAACACACAATATTTTAAAGTAAAAACAGAGCCGGAGATTCAGGTAAAAGAGGTACTCGAAACCGTTTACAACGCCATGGTAGAAAAAGGGTATAATCCAGTCAACCAGATCGTAGGCTATATCATGTCAGGCGATCCGACGTACATTACAAGCTTCAAGGGGGCCAGAAGCCTGATCATGAAAGTAGAGCGTGACGAGCTGGTAGAGGAACTGTTAAAAGAGTACATCAAAAATGAATCCTGGAAGTGAGCGTAATTACTATGAGAATAATGGGATTAGATTACGGCTCAAAAACAGTAGGGGTGGCAGTCAGCGACCCTCTGGGTCTTACTGCACAGGGAATCGAAATTGTCCGCAGAAAATCGGAGAATAAGCTGCGCCAGACGCTGGCCCGGATTGAAGAGATAGCAAAAGAGTACGGCGTGGAAAAAATCGTACTCGGCTTCCCGAAACATATGAACAACGACATCGGAGAGCGGGCCGAAAAATCTCTCGAGTTCAAAGAAATGCTGGAGAGACGGACAGGCCTGCCCGTTGTCATGTGGGACGAGCGGCTGACAACCGTAGAAGCAGACCGTACCATGATGGAAACCGGAATCCGCAGAGAAAACCGCAAGGAGTACGTGGATATGATTGCGGCTGTTTTTATCCTGCAGGGATATCTCGACTATCTTTCCAATCAGCAGGCAACACAGGAAAACTAAACAAAGGAATATTGTATGGAAAAAATAACATTTGTAACAGATGATGGCGGCAAAGAAGAATTTTACGTGGAGGAGCAGACCAGAATCAACGGAGTTAACTATATTCTGGTATCCGATTCAAAGGACGACGAGGCAAATGCCTATATTCTGAAGGATATCTCCACCGACACCGACGCAGAGGCAGAGTATGTTATGGTAGAAGACGACACCGAATTCGATGCCGTTTCCGGCGTATTTGCTTCCATGTTGGATGACGAGGCAGACATCACCTATTGAACCAGCCGTTTTGAAGCCATACCGGGACGCAGACGAAGCGGGACCGGGACAGCGCTTTAAAGGGCAAATCCTGCAGGTGCGGGATATGCTCCATCAGCCTGAAGTGACGCTCAGGGGATGCGTGCGTGAAGCCGTACCGGTAACGGAATCGTTTGGAAAACATGCGCGGAGGTGCTATTTGAAAAAGAATAATGGAAGTAAATTAAAAATTATACCGCTTGGCGGTCTGGAACAGATCGGTATGAACATCACCGTTTTCGAGTATGAGGACAGTATCATCGTCGTAGACTGCGGACTTGCATTCCCGGAAGACGACATGCTCGGTATCGACCTGGTCATCCCGGATGTAACATATCTGAAAGAAAACATCGACAAAGTCAAAGGCTTCGTCATCACCCACGGCCACGAGGACCATATCGGAGCCCTGCCTTACATCTTAAAAGAAGTGAATGTACCGGTCTACGCCACCAAACTGACGATTGGCCTGATCGAAAACAAATTAAAGGAGCACAACCTGCTCCGCACCACAAAACGGAAAATCATCAAACACGGACAGTCCATCAACCTGGGCGCATTCCGCATTGAGTTTATCAAAACAAACCACAGTATTGCAGATGCAGCAGCACTGGCAATCTACTCCCCGGCTGGCATCATCGTCCACACCGGAGACTTCAAAGTCGACTACACACCAGTCTTTGGTGATGTCATCGACCTGCAGAGATTCGCAGAGATCGGAAAGAAAGGCGTTCTGGCACTGATGTGCGACAGTACCAATGCAGAGCGGCCTGGCTTTACCATGTCCGAGCGGACCGTAGGAAAGACGATCGACGGCCTGTTTGCCGAGCATCAGAATTCCCGAATCATCATCGCAACCTTCGCATCGAACGTCGACCGTGTGCAGCAGATCATCAATTCTGCTTATAAATACGGCCGTAAAGTTGTCATCGAAGGCCGCAGTATGGTCAACATCATCTCCATCGCGCAGGAGCTGGGCTACATCAATATCCCGGAAAATACCCTGATCGATGTGGAGCAGATGAAAAACTACACCGGCGAGCAGCTTGTCCTGATCACTACCGGAAGCCAGGGCGAGTCCATGGCAGCACTGTCCCGTATGGCGGCACACCTGCACAAAAAGATCTCGATCCTGCCGGGCGACACCGTGATCTTCAGTTCCCACCCAATCCCGGGAAATGAAAAAGCCGTTTCGAACGTCATCAACGAACTGTCTGCACAGGGTGCCAACGTCGTATTCCAGGACGTTCACGTATCCGGACATGCCTGCCAGGAGGAAATCAAGCTGATCTACTCCCTGGTAAAACCGAAATACGCGATCCCGGTACACGGCGAATACCGCCACTTAAAAGCACACGCAGAAGTAGCACAGAGCCTCGGCATCCCGAAAGAGAACATCTTCCTCATGTATTCCGGTGATGTCATGGAACTCGATGAGGACGGCGCAGCAGTAACTGGCAAAGTCCACACCGGAGCCATCATGGTCGACGGACTCGGCGTTGGTGATGTAGGAAATATCGTCCTGCGTGACCGCCAGCATCTGTCCGAGGACGGAATCATGGTCGTTGTACTGACTCTCGAAAAGAGAACAAACCAGCTTCTGGCCGGCCCGGACATCGTATCCCGCGGTTTCGTCTATGTACGCGAATCCGAGGATTTGATGGGCGAGGCAAGAGAAGTTGTAGAAGAGGCACTGGATGGCTGCCTTTCCAAAAATATCTCCGACTGGGGCAAGATCAAATCCACGATCAAAGATGCCCTCGGCGATTATGTATGGAAGAAAACAAAGAGAAGACCGATGATCCTTCCAATCATCATGGAGCATAAATACCATGGACAAAGTAACAGAATGTCTGGATGCGCTCATCGAAGAAATGAGGGAGAGCAGGGCATATCAGAATTACTTGTGGATGGAAGAGGAACTTGAAAAAGACCCGGACTTAAAAAGCCGGGTCGACGACTATCGAATCCGCAACTACCGACTGCAGCAGTCCGAAAACGTAGACCTTTACGATGCGGTAGATTCCCTGGAGCGGGATTCCTACGCACTCCGCAAAAGCGAGAAGGCAAACGCTTATCTTGAGGCGGAGCTTGAGGTCTGTAAGATGGTACAGAAGGTGCAGGACCGTATTTCAGAAGAAATCCGCATCGGCGTACCGGAAATCTAAAACCGAAAATCAAAAGGAGAGCGCCCATGTCCGAAAAGAAAAGGGATGCCGGATACCGCGCAGCGCTGACAGGTGCGAAAGGAACCGTGCGCCTGCTCATTTACGTCTGCGTGATTCTTGTGATCATTCTGGCAGCGAAAACTTCATATCAGTTTGGACATGACGTGTTTGCCGAGGAGCCAGTCGCATCCAGAGGAAAAGGAAAGGAAGTCACCGTACAGGTGCGTTCCGGCATGGAGGCAAAAGAACTCGGTGAACTCCTGAAAGACAACGGACTGATCGACGAAAGCATTCTGGTTTTCGAAGTCCAGTACCGCCTGTCCGGCTATTACGGCGGCATCAAGGACGGCTCCTACGTGCTGAATACCGCACAGACCGTCGATGAAATGCTGGAAATTCTGGCGGGCGTCAACACCGAAGGACAGCCGTCCGCGGAATAACGCACGTTTGCAAAACAAGAGGAATCTTACATGATAATAGACGAACGAATGGTAACCTACATCAATTCCTTGGACACCGGCCACACCCCGTTTCTGGAAAATCTGGAGCGGACGGCCAAACAGACAAAAGTGCCGATCATTCGCCGTGAAATGCAGAGCTTTTTAAAAGTATTCTTAAAGATGAAACAGCCAAAGAGAATCCTGGAGGTAGGAACTGCCGTAGGATTCTCTGCTGTTTTCATGGCACAGTACGGCGAACCGGACGCAGAGATTACCACAATAGAAAATTACGAAAAACGCATCCCGATCGCACGGGAGAACTTCGAAAAATCCGGCTTCGCGACCGCATCACGCTGATCCCGGGAGACGCTGCAGAAGTCTTAAAAACCCTGGACGGCCCGTACGATTTTATCTTTATGGACGCCGCTAAGGGACAGTACATCCACTTCCTGCCGGAAGTCCTGCGTGTCCTTGATAAGAACGGCGTACTGATCACCGACAACGTGCTGCAGGACGGCGACGTCATCGAATCCCGCTTCGCCGTGGAACGCCGGAACCGCACGATCCACAAACGGATGCGGGAATACTTATTTGAACTGACACACAATGAAGGGCTGCTGACATCGGTCGTGCCGCTGGGAGATGGAATCGCGATCACGATGAAAAGCCATGAGAAGAGAGAGGAAACAACATGAGAAAACCGGAATTACTGGTTCCAGCCAGCAGTCTGGAAGTATTAAAAGTAGCAGTGATCTTCGGCGCAGATGCCGTATATATCGGCGGAGAAGTCTTCGGACTTCGGGCGAAGGCGAAGAACTTTTCGATGGAAGATATGAAAGAAGGCGTGGAGTTTGCGCATGAGCATGGCGTAAAGGTCTATGTCACCGCGAATATTCTGGCACATAACCAGGATCTGGAGGGTGTGCGGGCTTACTTTGCCGAATTGAAAGAGATCGGGCCGGATGCACTCATTATTTCGGATCCGGGAGTGTATCGGATTGCGATGGAAGTGTGCCCGGAGATTGAGCGGCATATCAGTACACAGGCGAATAATACGAATTATGGAACGTATCAGTCTGGTATGAACAGGGGGCGAAGGCGCGTCGTGACAGCACGGGAGCTGTCGCTGGCGGAGATCAAAGAGATTCGGGAGCATATTCCGGAGGAGATGGAGATCGAGACGTTTATTCATGGGGCGATGTGTATTTCGTACTCGGGAAGATGTCTGCTGTCCAATTATTTCACGGGAAGAGATGCGAACCAGGCGCCTGCACCCATCCGTGCCGGTGGAAGTATGCGGTCGTGGAAGAGTCCAGACCGGGGGAGTATCTGCCGGTGTATGAGAATGAGAGAGGGACGTATATCTTTAACTCGAAAGATCTTTGTATGATTGAGCATATCCCGGATTTGCTGGATGCGGGGATTGACAGTTATAAGATTGAGGGAAGAATGAAGACGGCGCTGTATGTGGCGACGGTAGCAAGGACGTATCGGAAGGCGATTGATGATTATCTGGAGAGCCCTAAGAAGTATGAGGAGAATATGGAGTGGTATCGGGATCAGATCTCGAACTGTACGTACAGGCAGTTTACTACGGGATTTTTCTATGGGAAGCCGGATCATGAGAGCCAGATTTATGATAGTAATACGTATGTGAAGGAGTATACGTATCTGGGGATTGTTGGGGAGAAGAATGAAAAAAGCAGATATGCGATTGAGCAGAGGAATAAGTTTTCGGTTGGGGAAGAGATTGAAGTGATGAACCGGATGGGGAGAATGTCCGCGTTACGGTGAAGGGGATCTGGGATGATGAAGGGAACCAGATGGAGAGTGCGCCGCATCCGAAGCAGAAATTGTGGATTGATCTTGGCGTGGAATTGGATAGGTTTGATATTTTGAGAAGGAAAGAAATGGAATAGGATAGGAAAATAAAAGGGGATTAGGAACGTGTCATTTTCGAAAGGTTGCTAATCCTTTTTTGTGCGAATAGAAATTATGTAAAGCAATGGTAATGATAAAAGAAACAAATAGGAAAAAGTTCGACATTCTGTGAAGAAAGTTGCTTCATAATATTTACAAACTGGAGCAAATAAGCTAGAATGTACATGATATTATTGGACTAAGGCTAAATGCTGTTTTAATAGGCCATAAGTCACAAAAATATGTTAAGTATCATTACAAACGGAATGTATATAACTGGCAATGTCTACCTCAAACTTTCAGTGGCGGCATGATGGTCTACGGTGGCGTATAAAACTCATGCAAAATTCCCCTGCTGCGAGCCTATTTTATTGCAGAGCAAGGTAGTGACATGATACCTTCATTTTTCCGAAGAATTAGAGGTGGAGGCTGAAAACGTTGAAAAGCCCAAAATCTATTTTTCTGGAGAAGTTTATTGCAAAGGAAAGACGGACATGATAACTGCATTTTTCCGGGGAATTAGAGGTAGTGAGAGGTAGATGATTGTTCATGTTGCAACAAAAGCGGGATATGAACTTGTACAGTTTTAACAAAGTGAGTTGATGTACGGGTTATGACAATAAGGGTCAGCACTTTGAAAAATGGGTAAGTGCGACTGAGAGTTATGACAATAAGACTTAACACTTTGTTGGTGAGTTGGTATGAAGGTGTCTACCATAAAGTTTCAGTTGAAGCGAAATGAGTGAGTGGCCCATGACAGGTCTACATAAAAGATTCAGTGGTGGTCGGAAAAGTGGCCTGCGGAAGATGGCCGCTGTGAGAAAAATGATAACTACAGTGTGGTAGATCATCCGATATGGATGATGAACATACTGTTCTAAATAGATAAAGCCCGCCGGTGTTCTGCATTGGCGGTTAGATATAAAAACTTGTGAGAGGAATATAGCGGAATGTCAAATAAGAAGAATCTACTGATTTATGCTCATTACTATATTCCAGATACTGCGTCAACGGGGCAGATCCTCCGTGAACTGGCGGAGGGTATGCTGGATAAGTTCAATATCACGGTCATCTGTGTGGTGCCGAGTTACTTGGGAACTATTGAAGATAAGTACAAAACGCAGAAGTATTACGAAGAAGAAATCAACGGCGTGAAAGTGCTGAGAATCCGGGTTCCGGAGTTCAGTAAGACCAATAAGAAGAGCCGTGTGAAGAACATAGTTTCCTATTTCTTTGGAGCAATGGGTGCGACTTTCAAAGTCGGAAAGATGGATTATGTGTTTTCCATCTCTCAGCCTCCGATTCTGGGCGGCTTGCTGGGCGTCTGGGGCAAATGGATGAAACACGCCAAGTACATTTACAACATTCAAGACTTTAACCCGGAGCAGGTGTTGGCTGTTGGCTACACCAAGAGCAAACTTATCACAGATGCCATGATGTGGTTCGACAAGTTCAGCTGCAAACGCAGCGACCTTGTAATTACAGTCGGCCGTGATCTGGTGGAAACGGTTGAGAATCGCTTCAAGGATAAGAAAGTCCCGAAAACGGTTATGATCAACAACTGGATCGATGAAAACGAGATTTATCCATTGGATGAGAGCAATGAAAAGGTTTTGGCCTTCAAGAAGAAATACGGTCTGGGTGGAAAGTTCGTCATTATGTATTCCGGTAATATCGGTCTGTACTACGACCTTGAGAATTTGATTAAGGTTGTGGAGAAAATCAAACCGGGTACTAAGACTGCCGATGGCCGAGAGGTTGTATTTGCTTTTGTTGGTGCTGGTTCTGTGCTGGACAAGTTGGTGCTCTATGTAAAGCAGCATCACATGGATAATGTGACTTTCATTCCGTACCAAGATAAGGCTGACCTGATTTATAGTTTGAATGCCGGTGATGTTCACTGGTGTGTGAACGCGAAAGGCATCAAAGGAGTAAGTTGCCCATCGAAGGCATACGGCATAATGGCCGCTTCGAAGCCAATTTTAGGGGTCTTGGAGTCAGGTTCAGAGGTTCGCTGCCTGATTGAAGATACACATGGCGGTCTCTGCTGTGAGCCGGGTGAGTATGATAAGGTCGAGAAAAACATTCGATGGTTCATTGAAAATGCTGAAAATAGTGAGCTGAAGGCGATGGGAGCCAGAGGCCGTGAAAATCTGGAAAAGAATCTGACCAGAAATGTGTCAGTGAAAAAATACGCAGAAGAAATTCTGAAACTGTAAAGGAGGCGAGAGGTATGAACAGTAACTGGTTTAAGCTGGTTATGAAGATGACAAAAGTTGAATATGGAAAGAACCTCTTGCTGAAGGGTGTGCCGATTATCTTCAACAAAGGTGGTGCCAAGCTGAAGATTGGTGAGAATGTCACGATTAAGAGCAGTTTCCTTAGTAATCTGGTTGGTCTTTACAGCCGGACGATCATTGTCACGCGCGCTCCAGGAGCAGAGATTGAAATCGGCAATAACGTAGGGATAAGTGGAGCAACAATTTACGCCCGGAAGAAAATCACGATTGGTGAGAACACCTGCATCGGTGGAAACTGCAAGATTCTGGACAATGACTTTCACCCAATTGAGGCAGAGGCGAGAAACAAACTCCTGCGAGATGAAAACGGTGGTGACAGTGATCTGGTGCCAAGCCGAGAGATTAAGATTGGCAAGAGCTGCTTCATTGGGTGCAATTCGATAATACTGAAGGGCACAGTGCTGGGAGATGGCTGCGTTGTTGGTGCCGGTGCTGTGGTTGCTGGGAAGTTTGAGGATAAGTGTGTGATCGCTGGAAACCCGGCGAGGATTATTAAGAAGTTATAAAATATCTTGGAAAATCTACAGAGATCAACCATGATGAAACCTCAGTATTGATTTGAGAGAAAGGCCTTTGGGAAAGTATGAATAAAATAGCAATTGTAGGTTTTCACAATTTGCATCTGATGCAATTTCTATATAAATATACTGATATTTTGACAAAATAATATTTCATATGACGTATTATACTGGGACCGAGATATGGATTCCAATCTTAAATGTAAAGCATTTAAGGGTAATAGCATTTCATATCGTTATAAAATGAGCAACTATCAGCCCAAGGCGAAAAAAATTCACGGCTTTGTGGGGTGCATGCGGTATTTTTGTAAGATAATTAAAAAGAACAAGTATGATCATATTATTTTATTGACAACGCAAACAGCATTACCTTTATATATGCTGAGTAGAACCGTCAGAAAATCAAAATTTGTTTTTGATTATCGAGATTTGACATATGAAAAAAATAGCATTTGCAGAAGAATAATAAAAGGTATTATTGAAAAATCCGAATTTACAGCTATTTCTTCGATGGGATTTAAAAAGGTTCTTGGTGAGAGCAATAAATTTGTAATGTCGCACAATGTAAGCAATTTAAAAATGGAATGTTTACCCAAGAAAAGGAGTAGGAACATCAGAGTCGTTTTTTGGGGAATGATACGGCAAATCGAATGGAATAAAAAAAATTTGTGATTTATTCGGAAATGTACCTGGTATAGAACTATGCTATTGCGGAGAAGGCAATACAGAAGAACTCAAAAAACATTGTGAGAAGTATCATAATATTGTTTTCACAGGTAGATATACAGTTGACCAAATTCCCTCTTTTGTAGAACAAACAGATGTATTACTCAATCTTTATGAGAATGATGAGCAGCAGAAACCGGCGATGACAGTCAAACTTTATGATGGGATTCGCTATGGCTTGCCGATGCTGATATCAAAAGGATCTTATATGGGAGAGCTGATGCAGACCAATGATTTCGTTTATGTCACAGATGTAGATGAATTTGATATTGAGGCATTTAAGAGCTGGTATCAAAGCTTGAATAAAGAGTACTATCCATATTCAAGTGAATATCTTCAAATTCAAAAAGATGATGAGCGATTTGAAAGTAGATTGCTTGCTTTTGTAAAGGAATAAAAAATGCATATTGGAATTTATATAAATAATGAAAACATATCAAGTGTTGATTGTAAGAATTTATTGGCGGGAAATCCAGGAATAGGCGGAACGGAATATTGTGTTTTACTGTTAGCCCAAGCATATAAAATGTATTATTCAAATAATAAGGTTACATTATTTGTGGCTAAACAAGGTATCCTGCCTGAAGTTGATAACTATGTAGTTGTTAATGGTATTGATGGCTTACCAGCAAAGGCCCAAAAAGAGGACGTTGATGTCCTTGTTGTTAGTGCAGTTTATAATGGTATTCCGCTTCCACAGAGCTTTTTCGATGATATAAGTGCGAAAAAGATTAAAACAATTCTGTGGGGGCATAACTTTTATTTGAACGATTTCTGTAATAAAATTTGCAAATGCGAATATGCAAAGGCTAATGTATTTGTTGGAAGGCAGCAATATGATCGTTATATTGATCACGCTGTTATTAATAAGTCTACATACATATATAATATGTATCCGGAAACGGACGAATTGCACCGAGAAAAGATACAAAACCATGCGGTTACCTATATTGGTTCATTAGTTCCGACAAAAGGGTTCCATGTACTTGCTGCTGTTTGGAAAACTATTCTAAAAGAAGTTCCAGATGCAACGCTTAATGTTGTAGGAAATGGAAAGTTATATGGCCGAAATTCAAAGTTGGGAAAATATAATATTGCAGAAGATTCTTATGAGAAGCAGTTTATGTCTGGCTTAACGGACGATGAAGGAAATATTTTGCCGTCTGTACATTTTTGGGGCGTTCTTGGAGTCGAAAAGAATGATGTGATTCGTAATACTTGTGTAGGTGTCGTTAATCCTACGGGAAGAACTGAGACATTTGGAATTAGTGCACTCGATTTTGAAAGCATGAGTGTGCCAGTGGTTACCATTGCAAAAGGTGGATTTTTAGATACCGTTTTGAATGAAAAGACCGGACTGCTTTATGGACATACAGATGATTTTGCAAAAGACATTATAATGCTATTGAAGAACGATAAACTTAATGAGCAATATGGGAGAGACGGCGTTCAGCTATGCAAAAAATTCACGCCAGATAAGATAATCAAAGAGTGGAATCGCTTATTTTTGAAAGTTCTGAACGACGAAAAAATGGAATACATAGAACCTGATAGTTTTATGGAAACAAATCTAAAAAAATATCGATGCCTTAATCGGAAAATCAAAAATGCCATTGGGGTAGAATATCCGATATCTGTAATTGGCGCGGAAAGCTTTGCAAGAAATGTTTTGCGGAGGATGGGGAAATGATTAAATTTAGTATCATAACAGTGTGCCTAAACGCTGGAAATGATTTATTGGAAACTGTTGAGAGTACATTGAAACAGTCATATAGTGAGTTTGAAATCATTGTAAAAGATGGCTTTTCAAAGGATGAATCGATTTGCAAGTTACCACAAGATAAAAGAATTCATCTTGTACAAAAAAAAGACACCGGCATATATGATGCAATGAATCAGGGAATTGAAGTTGCACAAGGGGATTATATGATCTTTATGAATGCCGGTGATAAGTTTTATGATTCCGAGGTTCTTAAGCGTATTGCCGATGGAATTGAGGAGACATCGGGGGATCTGTATTATGGAAGATGCTATAATCAAATATTAGATGTGGTAGATCCCGCTCCCAAAAAGCTGACGAAATATTTTTGCTATAGATCAATGATTTGTCACCAAGCGACAATTTATAAAACTAATATGCTGAAAAAACGTGGGTATGATGTTTCATACACGGTAAGTGCAGACAGAGAACGAATGTTATATGCTGTTATAAAGGAAAAAGCCAGATGTGTTTACCTTCCGGTTGTTGTTGTTGCTTTTCAAGGCGGAGGATTTTGTACAACGGACAAGGCAAAGAGACTGTTGGCAAACGAGAAAGAAAGACTGACAAAAACATATTTTTCAGCAGCAGAGCGTTTGAAATATGGAATCCAGCACAAGTTGACTTTTCCCGCCCTTAGAAAAAAAAGTATTGAATAATGAGTCTGCTGTGCGTATATATCGAAAATTTATCAGCAAAATTTATGGAAATTGAGGAAAATTTATGGGGGTTATTATTATAAATCAAGGCTGGACTGATAACTTAGGAGATGTAGCAATTGGAAAGACGTTAAAGAAAGAACTGAAAGACTTTCACCCATTTGAGTTGCAGTTTGCTCCAATTATGGCAAAACCAGCACAGACTACTGCCTCAAAAATCCTTGAACTGATTAAACTTGACTGTAGATATAGAAGGTGGATAAAGAAGCAGCTAAATGAGATTAGTGAACCTATTAGCGCGGCTATTATTGGAGGCGGAGAGCTTTTAGCTACAAATATGAACTTTAATTCTGCTATGAAAATTTGGATAGAGCAGTTACATAAAAGAAAAATCCCTGTGTTCCTTTGGGGAATCGGGGGGTATACAAACCCAATTTATCGCATGAGGTATAAATCAGCACTGGCAAAAGCCGATGAGATTTGCGTGAGGGATGCTTATTCAAAGCAGGTTGTAGAGAAATGTTATGCCAGAACGCCTTTGAGTTATCCGGATGTTGTATTTTTGTATGGAAAAGAGAAAAAAACACACGATAAAAATAGTAAGGGAAAGAAAGTGTGTTGCAATGTTTTATCGTACGATTATTACAAGAATGCAGGCGGCAGCAAATCGAAAGAAGAGTATTTTGATGAGTGGAAAGAAATTCTAGATTCCTATACTGATTCAGATACTATTATTCTGTTTAGTTCAATTACAATAGAAGATAGAAAGACAACAGAAGAATTTTCAAAGAAATATGTCTGGCAGAAAAGTTGTGTATCTTTTCCTGATACTGTGGATGAGTATTGGAGCCAATTAGAAGATGTAGACTATGTCATTTCTGGAAGATGCATGCTATGATTTTAGCGATGCAACAGGGATGCATTTGCGTGCCATATGAATGGAAAGATAAATTGGAAGTCTTCAAACGGGAGTATTGTGATTCTGGTATAGAGCTGGCAAAAGTTAGAAGGAATGTTGAACTTGGGTTCGCTGCGTTGAAGAAAGGCATAAGTGGATTAGAAGAAGATGAAAGGAAAGCATAAATGAATGTTGTGATTTTTAGTAATGCACCAATAAAAAGAATAACGGATGCATTAAATTTACCGTTTTCGCCTAAGGAAGGTTGGGTAAGTGCAGCGATAGCGATGTTGCAAACTGTAGAATGCAATATATTCTATGTTTTCCACAAAGAAAAACTAAAGAAGTTATAAAGGGAAAAATTGAAAATATTCAATATTATGGATATCCAAAGACAAAAAGATATGATTGGGAGTTTGAAGAATCACACCAGCGTATCTTTGAAGAAATTTTAAATGAAATCCCACAAATTGATGTGATACACATAATGGGGACAGAGTATGGACACAGTTTGTCAGCAGTTTTGGCGGCAGAAAGCTGTGGCGAAATAAATAAAGTTGTTATTTCAATTCAGGGAATGGTATCTGTATATGCAGAACATACATATGCAAATCTTCCCATTAGCGTTTTAAAGTCGTGGACCATTCGTGATATTATCCGCATGAATAATCCGATTAAAGCTAAACAAACGATGGAATTACGTGGAACATATGAGGTTCAGGCAATCCAAAAAGTCCATCATATTATGGGAAGAACAGATTGGGATAGAGCTTGTACAATGGAGATTAATCCATCTGCGGAATACCACTTTTGCAATGAAACTCTTCGACCGGAGTTTTACGTAGGAGAATGGAATTATGAAAAATGCAGAAAGCATAGCATTTTCATGAGTCAAGGGTACAACAGTATTAAGGGAATGCATTATATGCTTGAAGCCTTAAATATAATTAAAAGATTCTATCCAGATGTGAAACTATATGTAACAGGGACAAGCCCACTGAGTAGAAATTGGATTGAAAAACAAAAAAAGGTCTGTATATGTTAATTATTTAGAGAAACTTATAAGACAGTATAGTCTGGAAAATAGCATTGTGTTTTTGGGAAGTTTAAATGCCGAAGAAATGAAGGAACAGTATTTGTTGGCAAATGTATTTGCTTCTCCTTCATCAATTGAAAATTCCCCAAATTCTGTAGGGGAAGCAATGATTTTAGGAACTCCTGTTGTCAGTTCTGATGTTGGTGGAGTGAAAAACATGTTGACGCATAATGAAGAAGGGTTTTTGTACCAACATGACGCACCATATATGTTAGCTTTTTATGCGATGGAGCTATTTGAAAATAAGGAAAAATGTTTTGAATTTTCAAAAAATGCAAAACAACATGCAAAAACAACTCATGATGCGAACCAGAATCTGAGTGCTTTAATTGATATTTATAGATCAATTGCGCAAAAAAATAGAGAGGTAGATAAGGATGGAAAATAAGCCGCTGATTAGCGTTATTGTTCCAGTATATAATGTACAGAAATATGTTAGAAAGTCAGTTGAAAGTATTTTACAGCAGACTTATAAAAATCTTGAAATTATATTGGTGGATGATGGCTCGACAGATGAAAGTGGTAAGATTTGTGATACGTTAGCGCGCTCGGATAATCGAGTAACAGTTATACATAAGAAAAATGGTGGACTTTCTGATGCACGAAATGCCGGATTGGATAGAGCAACGGGTGAACTTATAGGTTTTGTTGACAGCGATGATTACATTGAAAAAAATATGTATGAGGTTCTTGAGGAAAGAATGCGCATAAACGAGGCGGATATTTCATGCTGCGGAAGGTATGTGGTTCAAGAAAGTGATGGCACAAAATGCCATATTTTATCTTGGATAGAGAACAAATATTATCACCTTGTCAGGCGATAGGAAAACTACTTATATGGGATGGTTGCGATTCGGCAGCGTGGGATAAACTTTATAAGGTGAAACTGTTCAAAGGGCGTAGATATCCATTTGGGGTACTTCATGAAGATTTGAATTTTACGTCTAAACTATTTAGTGAGAGTAATAAGATTGTCCTGACAGGAATGCCTTTATATAATTACTTGATTCGAGAAAATAGTATATGCAATAAACCATTTACTACACAAAAGTTTGATATTTATGAACAGGCAAAATTGAATTGTCAGTTTGTTAGAGATACATACAAGGAACTTGAGGAAAAAGCAAAATATTTTTTATTTAGGTGTACATGTACTTTATTGCAGAGCGCTTCAGATGCTGCGCAGATAAGTGAAAAAAGATTTAAAACGGGTAAAAGAACTAGCTCGTACGCAATTAAGTACAGCTATATTAAATAGATTTGTGCCATTGGGAGAAAGAAAATACTATTTTGAATTACTGTATAAGGTGTGTATAAAAAAGAAATAGTTGTATGAAGAGGAGAAAATCATGTTAGTAGGCATCCTTTCAATGCAAAGAATTGTGAATTATGGATCATTTATGCAAGCATATTCACTGAAAAAGATGGTTGAATCGTTAGGTCACAAAGTGGTTTTTGTTGACTATAAAACCAATGTCTTAATTGAAGATCGAAACGATAAAACAAAAAAACAAGAACTGCTTTATCAGGAAATAAAAGATGGCATAAAATTTCACATCTTGAAAAATATGGAGAACAGCAGAAAAAATTTATTGAGTGTTATCCTATATTAGGAATTTCAAAGTTTAAAGCATACCATACGAAAGTTGATGTTCTCATCGTAGGAAGCGATGAGGTCTTTAACTGTACTCAAAGAAATCCTAAAGTTGGATTTGCTTTAGACTTTTTTGGTGAGAATAATAAAGCACGTAGACTAATAACATACGCGGCATCTTTTGGAAGTACAACTTATGAAAAACTTTGTTCTTATAAAGTTGACGCACAAATTAAAAAAGACTTGAAAATGTTTGATGCGATATCTGTAAGAGACAATAATTCATATAGTATAGTGGAAAAACTTTGTGGTGTAAAATCTAATCTGAATCTTGATCCTGTTTTAGTTTCAGGAATAGAAAATGAACCTTGGAAAGAAGCTAATATAGAGAACTATATTATTGTATATGGCTATGCGGGTCGTTTTGCGGAAGAGGAAAAGCAAGCGATAGTTGAGCTTGCACATAAAAATAAATTAAAAACCATATCTTTGTGCGATTATCAAGATTTTTGTGATCAACATATTGTATGTCGCCCAGATGAAATTTTGGGCTATTTTAAGAAAGCGAATTATATTGTGACAGATACATTTCATGGAACTATTTTTTCTGTCATTTTTCATAAACAGTTTGGAACTTTTTGTAGATCAAAATCCAATACTGGGTCAACTAATCAAGAGAAACTCTTAGATTTACTGCATCGTTTACAATTAGAGAATCAATTAATAAAAGATGTAAGAAACCTTGAAACAACTTTAACATCTGAAATTGATTACGAATCAGTGGATTTAATTCGCGAACAAGAAAAAGCTAAAAGCATAAACTATTTGCGTGCTAACATATCGATTCCAAAAGAGAGGTAACGATGAAAGTTAAATACATAGATTTGGAAATGGGATTACTAGCAGTAGTTATAGCCTTCACTGCGTTTATAAATATCAGTACATTTCATATTGCTAATTATAGAGAGATGAAAATTTTAATGCTCCTGCTGGGCGGAGTTATTATATTAAAATATGCACACGTGATAATGAAAAAAGAGTATCAGTTAATTAATGCTGGATTGCTTTTTTTTGCGTGTGTGGTTGGAATGAGTTCGTTCATAAATCGTGGGCTTCAAGGAACTGATTATGTCAGTGTGATTGTTTTTGCATTTACTATTCTTGAAACTTTTTTCTTTTGTGGAAATTATTAGAGAAAATGAAAAAGTATATATGGGATGTAAAATAATATACATCTGCTGTCTTGTGACTGGTATATTGAGTGATTTGTTAATGATCGTTTTTCCGTCTCGATTTTCATTTTTACTTCATAATGATGCGTATTTAGTAGGCAATAAATTTAATGTGTGCTATACACATTTATACTTACTTCTATTTTTTTGTGCGACGCATAATTTAAACAGGAAAAGAAATCGAATAGTTCTAGTAATGTTATTGGTGGAGTCTATTGTGGTTGCACTTTCTGTAAACTGTACAACCGGTATGATTTCTTTCTTTATTTTTGCACTTTTAATAGTAACAAAGGATAGAATCTATAGCATAGTAGAGAAGCCGACCTTTTTTGTCTTACTGACAATTGGATTGGATTTATTATTAGTGGTCAATAGTGCGGTACTTAGCATACCGGTTATTAGTAACTTTATCACTAATACTTTAGGAAAAGATATAACCTTGACAGGTAGAATGGGCGCATATGCGAGATTCTTTTTAATGATGAGTGGACATTATCTGTTAGGTTATGGTCTGGATCACAACTATTGGGTATGCTTGAAAGGATTGACGAGTAATAGTTTATTACCAATTTATAACGCGCAAAATGGTATATTTGATAGTATTGTATCATATGGACTAATAGGTACTATTTTGGTGTTCCTTGTGTCGTGTGAAATGATTAAAAAGGGAAGAAAAAAAAGCGACTATGCATTTCTATGTGGAATATATGTTTTTGGCATGCTTTCAATGGTAGAAGTAACATTAAATCTTAAGTTTATTATTTTGCTTGCTTTTGTTGGCTTAGCATGGGAAAAAGAAAAGGCGCAGGATAACAACGATGAATGGTGATGTTTGGAAAACTCTGGATTGGAAAAATTCAGAGTTGCAAGGAAATTATAATAGTGAAACGGACAATATAAAGATTCGTCATGGAAAAAAGATGGAATAGCATATATTTTTTGTTCCTCGAATTCACTTTATAAAAAGGATGATAGACAGGATTTTGTATCTAAAGTAGTAAATAAAGATAAATTTGAATGGGAAAATATAACTCAGGATATAGATCATGAAAAAATAATTTATATAAGAGACATATGGTTGAGTTGGTATGTTGTAGGGGTAAATGTAAAATATAATACGATAGATGCACTTATTAAGAAAATGAGAGAGGAAACGGAAGGAATGCAGGTAATCACGGTTGGTGTTTCCTCTGGTGGGTTTATAGCTGCAATATTAGCTTCAGCACTTAAAGCAAGCTATTGCTTAGATTTTGCAGGTCAATTTTCATTACTGCATCATTGGACACATGTAGATACTAATCCATTTTTAAAGGAACTGTATTCGAAAAATAATCATTGTTTTGGAGAGGCGTATTTGTATCTGGGGGAGTCTCCGATATATTATTTTGAACCAGCCTTATGTGAGCAAGACATTGAACAGGCTAAATATGCAAAAATGTGCTCTAATGTTAAAATTCTTCGAGTCCGCTCAAAAACGCATGGATGTGCTATATCACCTGTTGCCTTAAGGAAGGTGATGTCCTACGACGTGGAACAGATGGAAAAATTGTATCAGTCGTGTGAAAATAAGATGAAATCGTCTTTGTGGTTTTCAGTGAAGACAGCGGGTGTTCAAAATACCCTTATTTATTTTGGTAAAAAAATATTGAAAAAATTAGAAGTTATTCTGAGAAAGGATTATTAATGAAAACATATGAAAAGCAATAATCGTGATTTTTTGATTAACCTAGTTGCACAAATGATGGTGTTTGCAACAAACCTGGTTATCAGTTTTTTCTTTACACCAATTGTACTAAATAAGTTAGGCAATGAAGCGTATGGATTTGTTGGTCTTGTTAATAATTTTGTGAGCTACATATCCGTTATTACGGTTGCGCTAAACTCTTTGGCGGGTAGATTTATTACACTCTCGTATCATAGGCATGATGAAAAAAAGGTAAGGGAATATTTTTCATCGGTTTTTTTTGCGGATACGATTTTAGGAATTCTTGTTCTGGGCGCAGCAGTAATACTGTGTGTTCGGATTGAGTATCTTATAAATATTCCAGATTACTTGGTTCCTGATGTACGAACAACTGTTATCTTAGCTTTTTTTAGTTCAACAATATCGTTAATTGGTGTTGTTTTTGGAGTTGCAGCATTTATAAAGAATAAATTGTACTTAAATTCATTGGCTCAAATGACGGCTAATATTGTTAGAGTGCTTGTTTTAGCGGCTACATTTTGGCTATTTGTGCCCCATATGTGGTATTACTCAATCGCAGCAATATGTGCTGGTGGCGTTACAGTTGCATTACAATATGTATTCACTAAAAAGCTGATTCCTGAAATAACAATAAAAAAAAGAATACTACAATCCTAAGCGCATTTTAGAAATACTTAAAAGTGGTGTTTGGCTGAGCCTAGAAAGTCTTAATAAAATGCTGCAAACGGGATTGGATTTGCTTGTGACCAATCTGTTTGTAAATGCAAGTGCAATGGGATTGTTTTCTATTGCAAAGCAGATACCAGTTATTTTGGCACAAATACCACAGCTAATTGCAAACGTATTTAATCCGGAACTTGCAAAGTTGTATGCCGAAAACAAGCAAGAGGAACTAATTGAAAAATTTAAATTTACTATTCGCTTTTTAAGTTTTATGATGATAGTTCCGTTGATTGGTTTTGTGGTTTTTGGAAAAGAATTTTATACGTTATGGCTTGGAAATAAAACAGTAGATGAGATTAATACGATTCAGATACTTTCAATCTTAACGGTACTCCCGCTTTTGGTGAATGCTTATGTAGAGGGACTTTATTATGCTAATACACTTGCTAATAAAATCAAAGGATCTGTAATTATCACTACGATTTTCAGCGTTGCAAGTATTGGAACAGAATTTTTGCTTCTGAAAACAATAAATTTTAATCCATTGATTGTTATTGCTGGTACAAGTTCATGTTACATGATTGTTAGACATGCAGTGGTTACCCCTCTGTATTGTGCATATGTTCTTAAATTGCCTAAAATGACGTTCTATCCAGCCTTGATTAAAAGCGTTGCAATTTCTTGTGTTATCTATGTATTGTTTGAGGGCGTAAGAAGAGTCGTAATCATAGGTTCTTGGTTTAAGTTTTTATTTGTTTGTGCCGGAGTAGGAATCCTAGGGTATGTACTTGTATTGATATTGTTATTTAATAAGGACGAACGAAAAAAAAGTGCTTCAAATGGTTTTGAAAAGGAAGTCAAAATGATTTATGTTTTCATCGTCCTGAGCAAACAAGAGGAGATTAAGGAATGAAAACAGTTTGTAAAATAAATCAATGTGCAGGATGTAAAGCCTGTGTGGATGTCTGTAAAAAAGAAGCTATTTCAGTAGAAGATACTTTGAATGCAATGAATGCAATTATTGATGAAAAACGGTGCATTCATTGCGGTGCATGCGAAAGAGTTTGCCCGAACAATAGTATTGTTCAAAAGAGAAAACCGCAGGTTTGGTATCAAGGATGGAATAGCAATACCAGAAAAACATCTTCTTCTGGTGGAGCTGCTGCTGGATTAATTGAGGCATTTATACATTCTGGAGGGTATGTTGCAGCGTGCCTTTTTAAGGGTGGAGAGTTTGTCTTTGATATTACAAATGATTTAGACTATGCAAAGAATTTTGCTGGGTCAAAGTATGTGAAAAGTAATCCAGTCAATATTTATTCAAAGGTTGCCAAGGAACTTAAAACTGGTAATAAGGTACTATTTGTTGGGTTACCTTGTCAAGTGGCTGCAGTAAAAAATTATGTAAAGAATACAGACAATCTATATACAATTGATTTGATTTGCCATGGATCTCCATCGCCACAGCTTTTAGAAAAATTCTTGGAAGAAAATAAGGTTAACATCCACACAATCGAGAATTTGAAGTTCAGAAATAAAACTGCGTTTGGTTTGGAATCTGGTTATAAGAGAATTTCTTTTGATGCACAGCAAGATTTGTATACATTCGCTTTTTTAACTTCTTTAGATTATACGGAAAACTGTTATTCGTGCCGTTACGCAACACTGGATAGAGTTTCAGACATTACACTAGGGGATTCTTGGGGAAGTGAACTTAGTAGAGAAGAACAGAAAAAAAGGTATCTCTTTAATACTATGTCAAACAGAGAAAGGAGTAGAACTTGTTAAGTCGGCAGGATTTGAATTGGAAGAGGTAGACTTGGATAAAGCTGTAACAGCAAATCACCAGTTACGTCATCCTTCAGAAATGCCGGATAAAAGAAATACTTTTTTTGAAAGTGTTGACAGAGGCTTTCACTATGCAATATCAAAGTGCTATCCCAAGATGTATTATAAGCGCCGACTGAAGGCTTTCCTGCAGAAGACAAAAATTATTGGGGGGGGGCAAACCGTAATAAATGAGTATGACGTGTCCTTTAAAGAGTAAGAGATGCGATATGTGCTTCAGTTGGGAATGAAGAAACAATGGCCGTGTGAATTTACACACGGTAGCTGCTCAAAACTTCACACACCTCTTCGTGGTGAGCAGTAGGCAACGATCCATTTTGGTCGGCTGAGATGTGAAGAACGAAACCTATGGTAAAAGAATATCGTCAGAAAAAGGTACGAAAAATTATGAATACAACATTACTTATCATGGCAGCCGGTATCGGTAGCGTTTTGGAACAGGAATCAAACAGTTGGAGCCGGTAGATGATTCTAATCACATCATCATGGACTACTCAATCCATGATGCGATTGAGGCAGGCTTTAACCATGTGGTTTTTATTATCCGAAAGGATATCGAGAAAGAATTCAAAGAGGTCATCGGTGATCGTATTGCCTCCATTTGTTCTTCTCATAATGTAACAGTGGATTATGCTTTTCAGGATATTAAGGATATTCCGGGAACTCTGCCGGAAGGTCGTACAAAGCCGTGGGGAACTGGTCAGGCAGTGCTTGCAGCAAAGAAGGTTATCAAAACTCCTTTTATTGTGATCAATGCAGATGATTACTATGGTAAGGAAGGCTTCAAGGCAGTTCATGAGTATTTGGTGAATGGCGGTAAGTCCTGTATGGCAGGTTTTGTGCTGAAGAACACGCTGTCTGATAACGGTGGTGTGACTCGTGGCATCTGCAAGATGGACGAGGAAAACAATCTGACTGAGGTTGTGGAGACCAAGGATATCGTAAAGACTGCAAACGGTGCAGAAGCGGACGGATTAGACGTTGATGTAAATTCTCTGGTTTCTATGAATATGTGGGGCTTGACTCCAGAGTTCTTGGATGTTCTGGAGCAGGGCTTCAAAGAGTTTTTCGAGAAGGAAGTACCAGGAAATCCGCTGAAAGCAGAGTATCTGATTCCTATCTTCATCGGTGAGCTGCTGGAGCAGAGAAAAATGTCCGTGAAAGTTCTGAAGACCAATGATACATGGTACGGCATGACCTACCATGAGGATGTTGCAGCAGTAAAGGATAGCTTCAAGAAGATGTTGGAGGACGGTGTGTACAAAGCCGATTTATTTGCAGATCTGTAATAGAAGAGTTTTGCTTGAAAGATTACAGAGTAATATTTGAATGCATCTATTTGAGGGCCACATAAATGAGTGAAGCTATAGGAACACGAGAATTTGCTGAAAAATACGGTGTGACACAGGCTACAGTTTCCAAGTGGTGCAGGGAAGGTAAAATTCCAAACTGCAATCAAGATGGAAAAGGATCACCATGGCATATTCCCAAGGATGCGGTTCCACCAGTTGGATATAAGCAAAGGAAAAAGTGATATTGGAAAGGAGCAGCTTATGGAACAAGAACTATTCAACCCACAGTCTTCTTCCGTATGTTCCTCCCGAATCATTTACACCCCATCAACCTTTGCCAGAACGTCCTTACTCCATTTGCAGGAGGTCGGCTCTTTGCAGGCTGTTCACCCACATGTATCCCAGAGAGAGGATTTGGTGTCGTTCCTTTGCTTTATTGTTCTGTCTGGCGAGGGAGAACTTTCCTATGAGGAGCAGACATATCAGCTGCATTCAGGTGATTGTGTGTTCATCGATTGCCGGAAAGCGTACAGTCATTCAACTTCCGACAATCTCTGGTCGCTTCAGTGGTGTCACTTCTATGCACCGTCCCTTACGGCCGTGTATGAGAAGTACAAAGAGCGTGGTGGCCGGCCTGTGTTCCACCCAGATGATTTAACGGCCTTTACCTCTCTTCTGACAGATCTTTACAACTTAGCTTCCTCATCTGACTACATCCGTGACATGCGAATCAATGAGAAGTTGGGGACTCTGTTGACTCTCCTGATGGAGCAGTCATGGCATCCAGAGAGCGTAACGATATCTCGGAAGCGACTGGAATTAGCAGCCGTGAAGGAGTATTTGGACGAGCATTATATCGAGAAGCTTACATTGGAAGAGTTGGCAGAAAAGTTCTTTATCAATAAGTTCTACCTGTCCAAAATCTTCAAAGAGACTTACGGAACGACGGTCAACAACTATCTGATCTCAAAGCGGATTACCAGAGCCAAGCAGCTGCTTCGCTTCACAGATATGACTGTGGATGAAGTTGGTGCTGCGGTCGGCATGGGAGATGCAAACTATTTTAGTCGGATGTTCCGAAAAGTAGAGGGAACCAGTCCAAGAGAATATCGGAAGCAGTGGTGAACACAGGGGAAAACCTGTGTTTTCCTAAAAAGCATATAGTTTGAAACGAAAATAAAAGGAACCATATAACATGAACACAAAACCAATAATACTCACCAAACCAGAAATCTTGACAAAGCCAATAATACTCAAAGTCCCGGCATTTGAGGATTTCCGGGGGTATCTGGCTGTGCCATACGATAAGTCGGTGGACTTCAAAATCTGTCAGATCAACCAGGGATACAGCAAGAAAGCGTTCACGCTGCGTGGTCTGCATTTTCAGGAAGGGGAACACGCACAGGCGAAGCTGGTGTCCTGCCTGCATGGTTCAATATTCAATGTGGCTGTGGATCTGCGCCCAGGAGAAACCTTTGGTCATGCATATAGTGCGGTGCTGTCTTTTGAAAATCGAAAGCAGATGTATATACCACGAGGTTTTGCGCATGGATACCTGACGCTGGAAGATGACACCCTGATGCAGTGGTGTGTGGATAATGATTTCTGCGGTGAAGCCGCCAAGACCGTGCGGTATGATTCGGAGTTCATCTGGGAAGGTGAGCCGTGGCCGGAAGTTGAGTATATAATATCGGAAAAAGATCGGAATGCTGTGAGATTGGAGAATTTTTGTGGGAGATAAAAGACCATATAAACCAAGAAAACCCGGTGCTGGCCGGAAATCGTTGAAGCCGAACTATGATGCGGCAGCTATCCTGCAGGAGCAGATACAGGCAGCCGTGGTCCTCTACGAAGAAGATAAATCCCTTCAGACAATCGCAGACACACTATCTCTCAATCCCATCAAGGTGCGGAAACTATTGATCACAGCCAGTGTTTATGAATCGGAAATTGCAGATGTGGTGAACGCTTCTTTTGAGGAAAAACAGGGGATGTCTTATAAAGAAGCATTGGAAGCGGTGGCTGCAGAACTGAATTTGTCAAAAGCATCTGGTGAAGTTTTTGTTTTGCATTCATGAGATAATCCTCCTGGATAAAGTAACACGAATCGCGCAAATCGAGCGAATTGCACGAATTTATGGTTAGAAATGTTGGGAGTAATTATCTCAGAAATGTGGTGGGATGAAAAGGTACTGGTTATTGAGGGTTAACTTCGATCATGACAAAGGTAAACGGTAGAATACGAGTACCTTGACAAATAGCAGACGTAAACGGTAGAATACGAGTACCTTGACAAATAGCAGACGTAAACGGTAGAATACGAGTACCTTGACAAATAGCAGACCGCTTTTGCGGTCTGTTTATTTTCCGCTGGCTTTTTGCGGCTTTCTAATGTTTTCGGGCAACATATCTGACCATGGCAGAAGTTCTGCAAGAAAATCTGTGTTTTTGTCATCTACATGTTTGGGAATCTCCGTAAGCAGATATTCGAAATAATCGAAAGGTTTCAGGTTATTCGCCTTTGCAGTTTCTGCGATACTGTAGATGATCGCTGAACTATTGGCTCCATTGACCGTATCGATCATCTCCCAGTTTTTCTTCCCTATACAGAATCCACGGATCGCACGTTCGCTGGCATTGTTGTCTATTGGAACATCCCCATCTTCCAGAAAGACTTTCAGGTAGCTTTCCTGGTTCAGTGCATATGTAAATGCTTCCCGTATTTTACCGTTCTTTGGAATTTTAGGTTCATTCTGTTTCAGGTACGCAAAGAAAGCATCCACCAGTGGTTTTACCACAAGCTGACGCTGCATGAGCCTGTCTTCCGTAGAAAAATCAGACAGTTTTCCCTCTTCCCGGTAAATGGCCTGTATCTGTTTCATGATCAGATGCAGGATCGATTCCTTTCGGTGTGCTTTTGGTATCACTTCCAGTGCATCGTTAAACCTGCGCCTGCAGTGAACCCAGCAGCCTGCGATCTTCAGATCTTCACGCTCTTTTTCCAATGTATGATATACCTGGTACCCATCCGTAACACAGATCCCGGTGTAATCCTCAGGAATTCCCGGGGATGGGATGCATTACGCGTTTTCTGGTATTCATAAAGGATGATCTGACGATCCCGGTACATAAAGCCGGACCGGTACACCCACATGTAACTCTGGCTGCCGGCAGGACGCCCGTCCTTATTTACAAGTACAGGAGTCTCATCTGCCTGTATCACATGATAATCATACAGAAGTTTATGCAGATAATCATACATGGTTCCCAGATATTCTTCCCCAAGACGGATCATCCAGTTCGCCATGTTCTGTCTGGTAATGGCAAGCCCGTACCTTTCGAATTCTTTTTCAAGACGGTAGAGAGGTACCGCATTTACATACTTACCATTTATGACTGCCGCAGCAAGGGACGGGGATACAAGGCTTCCATGAAGCAGATTTCTGGGATGGGGTGCCTTTATCATGTGTTCATCCAGTTTACTGGAATAAACGCCGATATGATGTTCCTCTATCACGACACTGGCCGGAATGAACTGATAACATCGGGAAATGGCATCCGGAAGCTGTTTCCATCCGTTTTCACCAAACTCAGCCGTCAGTTCTTCCTCTTTCAGATAGTGATCAATACGTTTTACTGTCAGCCCTGCTATGTCAGCCGCTTTTTTCCCTGGCTGTTTTTTCTTTTTGGGTACTTTCAATTCCAGGTCCTCAGGTTCCGGTGCATCCAGGTCGCAGACTGCCTCTGCTTCATTAAAGAATACGATAGTCCCGTCTACTTCCATGAAACGTATCTGTTCAGAATCCGCCATTTTTTCGCTGGATCTGCCAAAACGGTTCTTCTGGAAAAGGACCATCTGTTCCATCATCAGCTGCATCCTGTCATTTAAGGCCTGCGTTTGCCTGGACAATTCTTCCATCTGTCCCTGCATCCCAAGAAAAAGCTCTATCAGCAGCTCCTTATCAAACTTATTCAGTTGTTCTTTTGTGTACTTGATCGTCATAAACGGAACTCCTGTCTTTATACTGATTCCGATTATAACAGAATTTTTGTATTTCCGCCAATCCTTCAGATATGGGCTTTCGTCATAATGACGGTGGATAATACATCTGGAAAGCCGTTGTTTTACAGCTTTTCAGATGTATTATCCACAACAGTTTTTCTATTCACACGATAACAAATGGAATGAGAAAAGACTGTTTGTGGATAACCTTTTTCATCCGGTTGATACACATCATTTTTACAGTTTTGGTACTTTTTTATTTTCGGCATTTTGCACAGGCTACATAATGCGGGGTGTCTCTTTCAGCTCAGAGATCGGATGGCGTGCAACGATCTCCAGTCCCTGCATCAGCATACGGTACTGGTCGTCTGTGATCGCCATTGCCTCATCTGCCGAACGGGGCCACCGGAATGCACCATTATCGAGTCTCTTGTACATAAGGAGAAAACCATCGCCTTCCCAGAGCAGTGCTTTGATCCGGTCACATCTTCTTCCACAGAAAAGAAACAGTGTATTTTTGTCGTAAGGATCAAGCTTAAACTGAAAGCGTACGATCGTTGCCAGTCCATCGATCCCACGACGGAGATCCGTAAATCCCATCGCCAGATACACCTTTTTAAATCCGGAAGCATCTGCATCATTCAGCATGGGTAAAAGCCTTTATGAGATGGCAGAGCATTTCCGGTGAAGTACCGGAAAATATCTCAGCTGACAGTCCCCTGGTATTTTTAATACGGTAAGCGCAAAATATTGCTACATTACTCATGAATTACGCTTGCACCAAAATGATAGATGCAAGCGTTTTACTCCAGTTTAGTTTTGACAGTTCGTTTTCGCAGTCTCGCTCCATGGGGCAAGCTGTTTCAACTGTTCATCTGACATTTTATCGTCTGGCCGCTGTGATAAGAGATATGTCAGATATTTATAGGTGTTCAGATCATTCGCTTTTGCCATCTCAACCATTGTATACACAATAGCGCTGGAGGCAGCTCCTTTCGGACTGGCACTGAACAGCCAGTTCTTCCGGCCGACAGTGAATGGCCTGATTGCATTCTCGCTAAGATTATTGGACAAACTGCAATGACCGTCTTCCAGATAAGTCATCAGGGTGTCTTTCCGATTTTGGGCATAGTTTACCGCTTTCGCCAAACGGGTTCCTTTGTTTGGGCGCTGTTGATCCAGCCAATTCCAGAATGCCTCCAGTATCGGCTTCTCCTTTTCAAGACGAAATTGTTTTCTCTGCTCCGCAGTGTGATTTTTTGCTTTTGAGTACCGCTCACAATCAAACAGCTTGGAACAGAACTGTACTCCCTGCACTGCCGGAAGGCTGTAATCATACTCTTTCCCTTTCGGTATGGCATCTGTGAAGTAACGTCTCACATGTGCCCAGCAAGAGCAGCGTTTGATATCCGGCAGATTATTATAACCCTGGTATCCATCCGTCTCCAGATATCCGCTGAACCCCTGTAGGAAAGATGCTGCATGGAACTTTGCCCTTGTCTCTGTGTAATGGTAGAGCAGGATCGGCGGAAGTCCATCTTCTCCACTGCGGAAGAGCCACATCCAGGAATCCGTTTCAGGATTACGCTCCGGCTCATTCAGTACCTGAACCCGGGTTTCATCTGCCATCAGATATTTACGCATCCGTAACTGACGGTGAAAATAATTATAAACATGACGGAGATAATTCTCGGCACAGTAAATGATCCAGTTAGCAAGCGTAGCCCGGCTTAATGGGACACCCAGTTGCTTCCAGTCCTCTTCCTGCCTGTTTAACGGCAGACCATTCTGGTACTTCTGGTGCATTGCCCATCCGACAACGGATTCCGATGCATAACTTTCCGGGATCAATGGTTCCTGAACAGGGGCTTTGACAAATGTCTGATCATCGGATGTTCCTCTGATATGCACACTCCGGGCATTTATAGGTTTCACGATAGATATTTACTACTTTTCCCTTGGCAGGGGTAAAACGAAATTCATGACGGACGAATTCTTTCCCAATACATTCCATCTGCGTTCCGCAGGTTGGACAGTTTCGCTCCTCTTCCGGAAGAGAAATGATCTCGTCGCAGGAAGGAACATTTTTAAAGAGATCAGCATGTGTCCGTCTTGCTTTTCTCTTATGTTCCGGAACAGTGATGTCATCAGGAAGTTCCTGTTCCCATGTCGGATCTGCTTCCTGCTCGGCTTCATCAAAAAGATTCAACTGGCCAGCGATATCTTTCCGTTTTTCACTGGAAGTACCAAAAAGTTTCTTCGTGAGATATTCAATCTGCTGACGAAGGTTTTCTTTTTCCAGCCGGTCTGCTTCCAATGTTTTTTGTAAAGACTGGATCAGTTCTGTCTGTGTGGAAATCGTCTTATTCAGTTGGTTGATCATGTCCTTGTACGCAAGGATTTTTGAATCTTTTGAATTGCCAGCCATATGTTTTCTGCTCCTTTTTCACTGCTCTTATTATACCATAAAAAGCAATGAAAAAGAAGCAGAAACCCCAGCATTTACAAGGGATTTCAGACATGATACAGGGTGAGAAGCCCCTCCGTTTACGCGATCATTCCGTAGGTTTGAATGCCTTGGGTTGTTCGATTTCAAGCCCGGACATGAGCCAGTCGAATTGCTGCCAGGTCAATTGTTTTACTTCCAGCTGATTTCTGGGCCAGCGAAACCTGCCCTGAACTTCCATACGTTTATACAGCAGCACAAATCCGTCAGATTCCCAGAGCAAAGCTTTGATCCTGTCACAACGTTTTCCACAGAAAAGATACAGGGCACTTCGCCTTGGATCCATATGGAGTTGATCCTCTACAATAGCACACAGCCCGTCAATGGATTTCCGCATATCCGTTCTGCCTGTTACGATATAGATTTCATCGGCGGCTGTGATATCCCCTAACATTCCAGCTCCTTCACAATTCGAAGCGTTTGAGCCAGAAGCTGAGGATCTGTTCCATTTGGTATTGTTAGATGAAAGCTGCCTACAGACAGCTTCATTGACTCTGCTACAGAAAAGTTATTCCTTTCCGTAGCTGCCGGAATTACATTTAATGGCTGTTCATAAGGAATCGGGTCAGTATCATGAAACTCCACTCTGACAACTTCCTGGCCTTCTGGTGCGCGATAGGTGCGTCCAGTTGACGCCGGCAAATCCACACAACCTTTCTGACGCAGTCTTTTTACCCAGTTGTAAAAAGTTCCTGGCTTGATATCATGTTCCACGCACCATTGATGATCTGTCAATCCACTTTGACGGCATTCCATGATGAGACGGTATTGTTCTTCGGCAGGTATTCTTTTGCTTCTCATGAGCACACCTCCATAACTTTAATAGAGTAAAAGTAAACGGTAGAATACGAGTACCGCAAAAATACAGGCGTTAAATAATAAATGTAATAAGAAAAGGAAGATTTTTGACGGAATCTATGATATACTAAATTACAAGTGTTTCAACATATATTTTGAAAACAATGTGCCTGGAGAGGGACAGAAATTAATACTACAATGATAAAGTAAGGAACAAAGAAAAGACATGTCACACAAAACTCTATTTTTACAGCAGTCCTACATCGACTGCACAAACCAGTATACCGCGCTTCTGGAAGCACCGAAGCTGCCATTATGGGATTACGTGATTCTTACAGCTTCCAATGAGGAACAGGCTGCATCATACCGTACACAGATTCAGTATCGTCTGGATCATAATATGCTTCCGGCATCGACGCATTATGCAGTGCTTCCGGATCCGGACGGAAAAAGGGTAGGAAGCGGCGGCGCTACATTGAATGTTCTGCGTTACGTTCATGAGAATGCAGGTTCATTCGAAAATCAGCGGATTCTGGTAATCCATTCCGGCGGCGACAGCAAGCGGGTGCCGCAGTATTCTGCCTGCGGAAAGTTATTTTCGCCGGTACCGCGTGTTCTGCCGAATGGAAAACGTTCTACCCTGTTTGATGAATTTATGATTTCCATGAGCGGTGTTGCTGCACGAATGAATGCAGGAATGCTGGTATGCTCGGGAGATGTACTGCTGCTGTTCAATCCGCTGCAGATTGATTTTTATGGAAAAGGTGCTGCGGCACTTTCCATTAAAGAGCCAGCGGAAATTGGAAAAAATCATGGCGTTTACCGCGTAGACGGGGAAGGAAATGTAGGTGGTTTCCTGCATAAAAAAACAGTGGAGCAGCTGCAGAGCCTTGGGGCTTCGGATGATCAGGGGAATGTAGATATTGATACCGGAGCCGTAATCTTTGACAGCGAAATGCTGCAGGCACTGTATCAGCTGGTAGATACGAAGGAAAAATTTGCGGCTTATGTAAATGAGCGTACCCGGCTTTCCTTTTACGCCGATTTCCTCTACCCGCTGGCGTCGGATTCTACACTCGAGCAATATTATAAGGAAACACCGGAAGGAGATTTTACACCGGAACTGGAGCAGTGCCGGACCGAACTGTGGAGTGTACTGCATCCGTACCAGATGAAGCTGATCCGAATGTCACCTGCTGCATTTATTCACTTTGGTACGACAAAAGAACTGCGGGAACTTATGACAGAACGAATGGAGGAGTTCTGTTATCTGGGATGGTCGTCGTATATTCATACGAATCGTGCAGAACAGAACTTTGCTGTATCAAATAGTTATGTGAGTCCGGTAGCGGAGATTGGTGTCGGAAGTTATCTGGAAGACAGCATGATTCGTCATAAATCACAGATAGGAGAAGAATGTGTGATTTCCGGCGTGACATTAGATGGTCAGGCGATTCCGGATCACACCGTTCTGCATGGCCTGAAACTGCTGAATGGAAAATTTGTTGTCCGTATGTACGGTGTTTCTGACAATCCGAAGGAAGCATCTTTGTTTGGAAAAGAATTACCGGTGCCGCTTTGGGAAGCGCCGATTTATCCGGTGTGTGCGTCAATGGAAGAAGCGGTACATCAGACACTGGAGGCCTGGAAAGAAGGTTTTCCGATTCGGAAAGATGGAATTTCACTGAAAGACAGTTTTAACCAGGCAGATCTTTCCGCACTGTTACCGTGGCAGGAAAAGGTATCGGATAAAGTAGAACTGGAAGAGATTCTGGAGGCGATCGACAGGAAGGAAAACCTGACCAGACTGGTAGAAGAAATGCGGGATGGCATTTCGGAACGGATCAAGGCAGAACTCCTGAAAGAAGCACAGAGATTAAGCGAGACGGAGCTGGAACAGTTCAGCAGAAAAATCAGAATTTATTATGTTCTGTCCTGCTTTGAGGAAAAATATATGGATTCCTGCTTCGCAACCATCAGCAGCGGTATTCTTGCCGGAGCGGTAAAGGGCCTTAGTTATGATGCGGATGCAAAGATGGGCAAAGATCAGGTGACCGTAAATCTCCCGGTCCGTGTGAACTGGGGAGGCGGCTGGAGCGATACGCCGCCGTACTGCATGGAGCATGGCGGAACCGTTCTGAATGCGGCTGTGATGCTGGACGGAAACTGCCCGATCGAAGTTGTGGTTAAGAAAGTAGATGAACCTGTGATTGTTCTCGCAAGTGCGGACAGCGGTGCCGAGCAGACCTTTACCGATATTTCCAGTTTACAGGATTCCAGCAATCCATACGATCCATTTGCACTGCACAAAGCAGCCCTGATCGCATGCGGCGTTATTCCATATAAAGAGCCGGTTTCGGTGCAGGAGATTACGAAAAATCTGGGAAGCGGTCTGCATCTTTCTACACAGGTGATTAATATTCCACGCGGTTCCGGCCTTGGAACATCCTCAATTCTGGCGGGCGCTGCGTAAAAGCATTATATGAGATGCTGGGAAAAGAGGTAACGGACGAAGAGCTGTATGACCGTGTTCTCTGTATGGAACAGATTATGTCGACTGGCGGCGGCTGGCAGGATCAGGTCGGAGGTCTGGCGCCTGGAATCAAGATGGTTTCGAGTGAACCGGCGATCCGGCAGAGAATTACGTGTGTGCCGTGCAAAATCAGTGAAAAAACAAGAAAAGAACTCGATGAGCGTTTCTGCCTGATCTATTCCGGGCAGCGCAGACTGGCAAGAAATCTGCTGCGGGATGTCGTTGGAAGATACGTAGGAGGAATCGAGGATGCGGTGGATGTCTTATATGAGATCCAGCAGACAGCGGTTCTGATGCGGTTTGAACTGGAAAAAGGAAATATCGATGGATTTGCAGAGCTTTTGAATCAGCACTGGGAATTATCAAAGAAGCTCGATGCGGGCTGTACCAATACATGTATTGACATGATTTTCCATTCCGTGGAAGATCTGATCGATGGAAAGATGATCTGCGGTGCCGGCGGAGGCGGTTTCCTTCAGGTAGTGCTGAAAAAGGGCGTAACGCAGGAAGATGTGCGGAAACGGCTGCGCGAAGTTTTCCAGGACAGCGGTGTAGATGTATGGCGCTGTTCACTGGCGTAGAAGGAGGAAAAAGATGTTAAAAGGAATATCACCGTTATTATCACCGGAACTGTTAAAAGTACTGGATGAAATGGGACATGGAGATGAGATTGTATTTGCCGATGCGAATTTTCCAACGGTCAGTACAGGAAAACGAATTGTACGTGCAGACGGAATCGGTGCAGTGGAGCTGCTGGATGCCGTTTTGCAGCTGTTCCCGCTGGATCAGTACGATGAGGATCATTTTGTACTGATGGAAGTGGTGCCGGGAGATCCGGTTCAGACGCCGATCTGGGATGAGTATAAAGCGATTCTGAATCGATACGAATCGGAAGCAAAAGTACATACGATGGAACGCTTTGCCTACTATGAGCGTGCAAAAGAAGCCTATTGTGTTGTGGCAACGGGTGAGACGGCACAGTATGCCAATATGATTCTGAAAAAAGGTGTGGTAAGATAGGAATGGAATATTTTGCTTCGTCGTCCCATTCGGTGTCGTCGCAGCGTATTTTATATACACCGTCGGAATTTGCCAGAACTTCACTTCTGTATTTACAGGAAACAGGTTCGCTCCATGCACTGGCGGCGCATACGTCTCATCGAGAGCATCTGGCTTCGTATCTGTTCTTTTCGGTAACATCGGGGTCAGGAGAGCTGAATTACAATGGGAAAACGTATGCACTGCATTCCGGAGACTGTGTTTTCATTGACTGCAGAAAACCGTATTCCCATGCGACATCGGCAGATCTGTGGACCTTGCAGTGGTGTCATTTTTACGGCCATACTATGCCTGATATTTACAAAAAGTATCAGGAGCGCGGCGGACAGCCGGTTTTTCATCCCAAGGAAATGGAAGAATTGGTAGAAGTTATGACAGACCTGTATTCTGCGGCAGAGTCGGACAGTTATGTGCGGGATATGAAAATTAATGAGATTTTAAACCGCCTGCTTTGGATTCTGATGAAGAATTCCTGGCATCCAGAACAGGGAGCGTTGCGCATGCCAGAAAACGGATGAGCATGGAAAAGGTGAAAAGTTATCTGGATGAAAATTATAAGGAACATATTACACTGGAACTGCTGTCACAGAAGTTTTATATTAATAAATATTATCTGACGAAGATATTTAAAGAAACATATGGTGTGACAATCATTTCTTATCTGGAAACGAGACGGATTACGCAGGCGAAAAATCTGCTTCGATTTACTGATATGACGGTGGATGAAATCAGTGCCGCAATCGGAATGAATGATGCAAATTATCTGGCGCGCCGTTTTCGAAAAATAGAAGGAATGAGTCCGGGAGAATACCGGAAAAAATGGTAAAACAGAAAACCGCAAATCATTTTCAGCAGATCGGGCAGAAAATGGTTTGCGGTTTTTCATTACAATTTAGAAAAGGGACGGCAGATCGTATTTATGTTTATCGTGTACATTGATGTCTTTTCCGAATTGGACTTCAATGATCTGCAGTTCCGTATCAGCAAAAATGGTGTGTTTGCTGCCTGCATTCATCTGCAGGGTGTCACCGGCGTGAACATTGTAAACAACGCCGTCGATCACGGCACGTCCTGTGCCGGAAATAACGTTCCAGACTTCATTCCGGAAATCATGACTGTGGTAGTTCATCTGATGACCCGGATTTAAAGTTACTTTAATCGTAAGGCTTTCTTTTTCGATATCCAGAATGCGGAAACTGCCCCAGGATTTTTCTGCAAACATAACGCGGTGATCCAGTGTATTGACAAAGGGCTTGATGTAACTGGACTGCTCTTTGTCGGAAACCAGGATGCCGTCCGGACTTGCGGAAACTACAATATCTTTCAGCCCCATACAGAGTACGGAAGATTCAGCTCGTTGACTACATGCACATTTCTGCAGGTTTCGTTAAACAGTGCTTCGCCGACATTGTGGCTGTCCATGGCTCAGTCAGAGTATTCCAGGTTCCAAGGTCTTTCCACATGCCGGAGAAACGCATCACTTCGATACGGTCCTCGTGTTCTACCACTGCGTAATCAAAACTGATTTTGTCTAACGTTTCATATTTGATGAAAAGATCTTCGTAGTTTTCAAAATCAATTAATGCATGAGCGCGATCCAGAACATAACCAAGACGGAAAGCAAAAACACCGCCGTTCCAAAGAGCACCCTGGGAAATATACTGTTCTGCAATTTCTTTGGTCGGTTTCTCTTTGAACATCGACACCGTGCTGACAGGAGCCGGGGTGTCTGGAATAATGTATCCGTATTTTTCGCTTGGATAGGTCGGTTCAATACCCATCAGAACCAGGTTGGCATTGCTGGAAGCAGCCAGGGCACCGAGGTCTTTTAAGGCATCAAAATAATCAATTTCCACATAAGGGTCAACCGGGCAGACAACGACAGGTTCGTCCTCGGAAATTCCCTTTACATCCTTCAGATAGGCTGCGGCAAGCGCAATGGCCGGGAATGTATCACGGCGGCAAGGTTCAACGCTGATGCCGACATCTTCCCCTAACTGATTGTGGATGGCGGAAACCTGTGATTTTGAGGTCGCGATGGTTACCGTTGCATCCTTGTCGATCGTACGGATCTGACGGTAAACGCGCTGTACCATGGATTCCAGTTCACCATCTGCCGTATGGAAAATTTTGATAAACTGCTTGGAACGGATATCATTGGAAAGCGGCCACAGGCGCTGGCCGGAGCCGCCGGATAATAAAACGATATTCATAAAGTTTCTCCGTTATCTTTCTGCACGCATCGGGTTGTTCAGGAAATCCTCGTAGGAGAGACGGATGCCGTCTTCCAGCTCGGTTTTGTAGGTCCAGCCAAGAGCGGTTGCTTTGGATACGTCGAGCAGTTTTCTTGGAGTACCATTTGGCTTTGTGCTGTCCCAATTGATTTTTCCATTATAACCGATTACTTTTGCAACAAGCTCTGTCAGCTCTTTGATGGTCAGTTCTTTTCCGGTTCCGGCGTTTACGGTCTCATTTCCGGAATAGTTGTTCATCAGGAAGACACAGAGATTTGCAAGGTCATCGACATACAGGAACTCACGCAGCGGAGAGCCGTCGCCCCAGCAGGTAACTTCCGGCAGATTGTTAACCTTTGCTTCATGGAAGCGGCGGATCAGTGCAGGAAGTACGTGGCTGTGGGTTGGATGATAGTTATCGTTTGGTCCGTAAAGATTGGTCGGCATAACGGAAATATAATCAGTTCCGTACTGACGGTTCAGAAACTCACAGTATTTTAAGCCGGAGATTTTTGCAAGTGCATAAGCCTCGTTTGTTTTTTCCAGTTCAGAAGTCAGCAGACAGCTTTCCTTCATCGGCTGCGGTGCCATACGCGGGTAAATACAGGAGGATCCAAGAAATTCCAGTTTTTTACAGCCGTTTTTCCACGCAGAGTGGATGACATTCATTTCCAGTGTCATGTTATCGTACATGAAATCTGCCAGTGCTTCCTGGTTTGCAACGATGCCGCCTACTTTTGCAGCAGCGAGGAAGACATATTCCGGTTTTTCCTCTGCGAAAAATGCCTCGACAGCATCCTGACGGCAGAGATCCAGTTCTTTGTGGGTACGGGTAATGATATTTTCATAACCCTGGCGTTTCAGTTCTCTTACAATCGCGGAACCAACCATTCCACGGTGTCCGGCTACATAAATTTTTGCATTTTTTTCCATCATGATATTTGCATCTCCTAAATTAAAGTGCGGCTTTCATGGCTTTTTCCTGTTTTGCAAGCTGACGGTCATGCTTTGCCATAATTTCTACTAATTCAGCATACGTTGTTTTCTGCGGATTCCATCCAAGAACGGTTTTGGCCTTGGTCGGATCGCCCCAGAGGTTATCAACGTCGGTCGGACGGAACCATTCCGGATTGACACATACCAGCATTTTGCCGGTTTCTGCATCGTAGCCTTTTTCTTCCAGACCGGTGCCTTCCCAGCGGATGGTAATGCCGTTTGCAGCGAATGCTTTTTCGGTGAAATCACGTACGGTATGCTGCTCGCCGGTTGCGATGACGAAATCTTCCGGTGTTTCATGCTGCATAATCATCCACATGCACTCCACATAATCTTTTGCATAACCCCAGTCACGCAGAGAGTCCATGTTTCCAAGTTCCAGATGATCCTGAATACCTTCTGCGATTCTTCCGGCAGCCAGTGTGATTTTACGGGTAACAAAGTTCTCACCGCGGCGCTCGGATTCATGGTTGAACAGAATACCGTTGACAGCAAACATGCCGTATGCTTCGCGGTACTCTTTCACGATCCAGAAGCCATACTGTTTTGCAACCGCATACGGGCTGTATGGGTGGAACGGAGTTGTTTCGCGCTGCGGAACTTCCTCTACTTTTCCATATAATTCAGAAGTAGATGCCTGGTAAACTTTTGTCTTCTTGGTAAGGCCAAGAATGCGGCATGCTTCCAGAATACGAAGAACACCAAGTGCGTCTACATCGCCGGAATATTCCGGAACATCAAAAGAAACCTGTACATGAGACTGTGCAGCCAGGTTGTAAATCTCATCCGGCTGGACAATATTGATAATACGAATCAGCGATGACGAATCAGAAAGATCACCGTCATGCAGTGTGATTTTATCCATAATATGCTCGATACGAGCCGTATTTGCAAGCGAAGCACGACGGGTGATACCGTGAACCTCATAACCTTTTTCTAACAGAAACTCCGCAAGATAAGAGCCGTCCTGACCAGTGATACCGGTGATAAGTGCTTTTTTCATTCGAAAATCCTCTCTATTCAATAATGTGTAGTGTGGAGAAAAATCTCCGTATTAGTTGCTTGTGTATGTAGTTTAACGGAAGATGGGGAGAAATGTGAGAGGATATTTTGGGGGTTGATAGCATTATATTGGTTTATTCGGTCAGAAGTGGTTTGATTTCCTTTTCTGAGGCACTAGTTCATGGATAAGTCAAATTTGGAAAAATGGTGGGAAAGGATAAGCACAGAACTTGACACATAAGAACAGGAATGATAAACTAAGATTCAACAAAAAACGGTACGAAGTACCGCTGAATTATTCTCATTTAGTTTCACGCATATCTATACCGTTCATCTCCAGGCGATATGTATGATGCTTATCCGTGATTCGTGTAAGGCACGCATCGGAGTAGGTATTATCAGCAAACATATCGAACCATGTGCTGACTGGAAATTGCGAGATAACTACAGTTGATTTTCTAACATCTCTGGTGTCAAGGACTTCAAAGAGATCCCCGCATTCGAAGATACCCGGGGTCTGATCCCATTAAAATTCCAAATGGAAAGAATTATAAGAATAGACGTACATATTACTAGCATTGTAGTAGCGAAAATACTTGTGAAAATTGAAAATACTGGTTATAATATAGGAAAGGAATTTTGAGTGTTTTGTACATAGATTATTGGGCGTAAGATAAATTGTGAGAACTGTTTATTTGTGTAGGATTGAATAAATGAAAATTGTTGGATATCATAATACAGAAAGTGATAATGTTGATGATATTATTGCTAATGGTTTTGTATGTAAAAAAAAACGAGAAACATTGGTTGGGACAAGGAATATATTTTTTTAATGATGCGGATACTGCTTTTAGAAATATTGATATGCTAGATCATGAAAAAGATATTAAAACGATAATAGCTGAGATTAACATTGCAGATAGCCAGTTTTTAAATTTAGATGATCCTACAAAATTAAATGAATTTCGACATTATTTTAATCAAGCTTATCAAAGAATGGAAGAAGAAGGAACAAGATTAACCATAAAGGGAAAAAACACAAAAGATGTCTTATTAATATATAGATGTTTCTTTTTGGATTTGTTTAAAAAAGAGAAAGGATATGAAGTTGTATTAAAAACATTTTCGAAAGATAGTCCACCATATGCAGAAAAAAGTAGTTGGATTTGAAAAATATTTTGGATTGCCGTTTCTTGAAACATATATATGTGTATCTAAAAATGAATATATAATAAATAAGGCTATAATAGAAAGGGAGTGGCTAATATGAAAAATCAGTTCTTTGAGGAATTGGCAAATTTATATGGTATTGAAATTCAGTATAATTCGAAAGGAAATGGTGGATTGTATTATGTTGATCCAAATGATAGATTACGAAAAGTAGATACAATTCTCAATGACGATTTTGTCACTGCTCATAAAGAAACAATAAATATTGAGAGATGCTTTTCTTTTGATATGTTTAATGCAGCAGAAACTAATATCTCGGAGGCAGCATAGGGAGCGAAGTGATGAACATTGATAAAAATGAAAAAAGTATTCTCCGACTTGAAAAGATAGTAGTCGAGGATATATCGTTTAAAAGATTCAACACTGAGGCAACGAAAATAGAGAAGGACGCAGAGGTATCTTTTTCTAAACAATTAAATCAAATGGAGAAAAGTTTATATAAAGTAACAGTTAGTGTTGGAATTAATTCGAACAGTGTGTGTAATATGAATATTACGATGTCAGGATTTTTTAGATTAGAAGAAGATTCAACGTTAGGAAAAAGACTGTTACAAACTAATGCTGTTGCAATACTTTTTCCATATGTTAGGAGTCAATTGACGTTATTAACGTCACAGCCTGGATTTGACCCTGTAATACTACCAGTGATGAACATAAATGCTTTATTTGCTAATGAAAAATATTAATATGTACATTGAGGGCGGATCCCATTAAAATTTTATAAACGTAATGACTGGCATCTTAGGATGCCAGTAAAAAATGGTTTGTAACTTTAATGAATTAAATTGTAAAAGTAAAGGATACCCGGGTCAGACCCCAATGCAACTCCTTATATTTGGTTTCCACCGGCCAGCGATAAAAATAAAGTTCCTGAAACATTGCCTGCGTGATGAGTGGATCGAAAAGATTGGTAGCGAGGTATTCTTTTGTGCCGTCATCGAGAGTGACTTCAATGACACGGACGTCAATGTCCGAGGTACCGTCCTTGGAATTGCCCGGAAGAAAAGTATGGACATCACCTATCTGAATGGTTTACATAAGGAAATGTTTTATTACCTGTACCTTTTTTCAGATCTTTATGATCGAAGCATAGTCGGCGGGGAAGTCTACGAAGAAGAAAGTGCAGAACATGCCAGCGAACTAATCCAACAGATCTGCCTAAAGCAGGGACGTCCTACAACGCAGCCGTTAGTGCTACACTCAGACAATGGATCACCGATGAAAGGCGCTACTATGTTAGCCACTTTGTATCAGCTTGGAATTACGCCATCGAATAGCCGGCCACGGAAGCATCCAGTGCCTGTCCCCAGAAAAAAATGAGGAGAAGGTACTGTAAGAAATAATTGACTCCCTTAGGAGTAAATATGTAGTAGCAATAATTCATACCTTTTTAGCTGTATTTTGTATCGTAAACAGAAAGAAAATACACTATAATCCAAGGCAATGAAAGTACTTAAAAAAGTAGTTTCGTTGCTTGGTTCCATTTTTAGAAAGAATAATACTTAGGTGGGAAAATTCTCAGGCGCTGTGTGGAGTTTTCTGTAAGAAGCCGGTAAGCGCCAAGTATTCCTGCTGATTTTCAAATCCTTAGATTTCCCCTATAATTGCAGCTGATAGATACTTAGATTATTTCACTACAATTATGGAGGATAGGTTATGGCAGGTACTCGCAAGACCCGCGTTCCGATGTTGGAACAGATCAGACTTATCAATGAATGCCGTCAGAGCGGCATGACAGATGCTGACTGGTGTCGTGAAAACGACATTGCAGTAAGCACCTTTTACAACTGGGTCAGCCGTTGTCGGAAAACAGCAGCGGATCAGATCCCAGCGGCGAATTATGGTCATCTTGAGGTTCCACGCCCGAAACAGGACGTGGTTCCCATTGACATTGTTCCGGATCACATTCCGGAACAGCATACCGCATCGCAGATGCTAAATTCGAACCCTGACAATCCACATACGATTGAAGTTTCTATGAAGGATATCACAGTCCGCATCAGCAATGATGCGGATCCTGTTCTGCTCACCAGGACTTTTCGCATGCTTCAGGAGTTTCATGTTAGGTGATGTTTCCGGACTTGAGAAGATCTACATTGTCTGTGGCTACACGGATATGAGGAAATCTATTGACGGACTCAGCACCGTTATCGAAGACCAGCTTAAGATGGATCCGTCGTCCAGTGCTCTCTTCCTTTTCTGTGGAAGAAGACGGGACAGGATTAAAGCCTTGTTCCGCGAACCGGATGGCTTCGTTCTGATCTATAAGCGATTGTCTGTCCGCGGCGGTTATCAATGGCCCAGAAAGCAGTCAGAGGTCCGGAATCTTTCCTGGCGGGAGTTGACTGGCTGATGTCCGGGATTGATATTGACCAGCCAAAAGCCCTCAAAGCAGAATAAAAAGCGCGTGGATCCTGGCAGAAATCCTGCATGGAAAAATCCGGAAATCCCTTGTAAATCCGGCATTTTTCAGGCGTTGTTTTCCTTTAGTAAAAGCCCCCTTTCTGGTATAATAAAGGAATCAAATCCGAGGAGAGAAACGACGGCTTCCAGTGCAAAAGATATCCAGCTTCGAGAGCTGAAAGATACCGTATCACAACTGAAAACAATGATAGCGGAGCAGACGGAACTGATCAAAGCTCTCCGTCTTATTATTGACGAAAAAACCAGTCATGAGAAAGCTCTTCAGGAACAGGTAGATTATCTGACAAAAAAACTCTTTGGTCCCTCCAGCGAGAGAAGATCTGATGATATTCCGGGACAGCAGAATCTCTTCGATGAAGCAGAAGTGGAACAGGATCCATCCCTGTTGGAAGGCGAAACGGTAATCCGGGAGCATACCCGTAAAAAGAAGGCAGCACATGAGGAACTCTTCAAAGGCCTGAAAGTTGAAAAAGTAGTGGTCCCACTTCCGGAAGAGGATCAGATCTGTCCGGTATGTGGTACGCAGATGGTCCTGATCGGCGAGGAATATGTCCGCCGGGAACTGGAATTCATTCCTGCCACCTGTAAAGTGATCGAATACTACAGCCAGAGCTATGGATGCCCCTCCTGCAAGGAAGGACCCGGCGATACAGAAAAGCCTGTGATCGTAAAGTCTCAGGTTCCGCCAGCTCTGCTTGGAAAAGGACCTGCATCAGCATCTGCAGCTGCATGGACTATGTACCAGAAGTATGCCAACGGGCTTCCACTTTACCGGCAGGAAAAGGACTGGAAGCAGTATGGGGTGCAGATCAGCCGGACGACCCTTGCAAACTGGATCATCTACTGTTCAAAGAACTATTTTCAGCCAATGTACGATTACTTTCATCGGGAGCTGCTGAAACGTAGTTTTGCGATGGCAGATGAGACGCGGGTCCAGGTATTGAAAGAGGAAGGACGCAGGGCACAGACCCAGTCATTCATGTGGCTGTTCCGAAGCGGTGAGGACGGACTTGCGGAGATCATCCTGTATGGCTATTCCCCGACCAGGAGCTGCAGCCATGCAAAGGAGTTTCTGGAAGGCTACAGCGGATATCTGGAAACGGACGGCTATCAGGGTTATAACAGTCTGCCTGGGATCAGGCGCTGCTCCTGTTGGGCACATATCCGCCGATACTTTATCGACGCTGTTCCCAAAGGGAAGCAGTATGACTACAGCCAGCCTGCAGTACAGGGAGTCCAGTACTGCAATCGGTTGTTTGCCATGGAAGACTCCATTAACAAAAAGTATCCCGGTAATTATGAAAAGCGGAAACAACTGCGTCTCGAGAAGGAAAAACCTGTTCTGGAGCTTTCTGGTCGTGGCTTGACCAGCAAAAGCCCGTCCGGAATACCCGGCTGGATAAAGCTGTGAATTATGTTCTCAACAGGCGTGATATAGCGGAAACCTATCTGGAAGACGGGCGGTGCAGCTTTACCAATAATCTCAGTGAGAATGCGATCCGTCCGTTCGCAGTGGGGCGAAAAAACTGGCTGTTCAGCAGTTCCGTGGACGGAGCGAATGCCAGCGCAGTAGTCTACACAATGGTTGAGATGGCCAAAGCACATGGGCTGAACATCTACGGATATCTTAAATTTCTGCTGGAGAACCGACCGAGTAAAAATATGACCGATGAACAGCTGGCGGAACTGGCACCTTGGAGTGAAAAACTCCAATCTATCAAAAATCGCATGTGAATTATAGTGAATTACTCCAACTCGTAAAGGGCTGGAGTAATCTTGTATCTAACCGCATTATTATTTGGCGCTTACGATGAATATGTCAAAAATCCGATTGCGTATTTATTATCTATGTGTTTATAATAAAAGTAGGAAAAAGTAAGAAGAAATTTTGTGAAGGAACCTTTTCAGAAATGAATATAATTGAGAGGAGGCCACTATGGGCACAATAGTAAATTCATTAATATGGATGATAATAGGAATTATTGTAGATCGTATGGTGGACTATATGATGATTCCTAGATTTAATAAATGGAAGAAGTTAAGAGTGAAGAAACAAAGTAAGCAATTATATTTAGGAAAAAAAACAGTTGATTACGTACGTCAGTATTATTCGGATCACTTATATAACTGTAAGATAAAAATGGATCAGTACAAATTCCATATTTGGTAAACGATTCGTGGAGCAAGTGGAACTTTGACGTTTTAAAAAATCCGGACTTGTTACAGATCGTAAACACAAACAAATGTGATTATCCAATTAATTTAAAATGTATAGAGAAAAGGAAAAAAGAGCAGATTAGAAGAAAATATTTGCCAGAAAATATACCATCATCCTTTTCTTCACAAAATACTGTTCCATTAGGAGCCGATGTGGCGGTAATAATAAAAAAGAATGGACAGTATTTGGTGTGTACCCATAAACGATCAGAAGAATGTGCAAATTATCAGGGAATTACTATGGTTGTGCCCTCATTTGGATTTGGAAACGCATCAAAAAGTAGCAATCCGCTTTTATATTCAATATTAAGTGAGTTTTCTGAAGAATTATTTGATCGTAAAGAAATGGAGGAACCAGATAACTATCTGAATCCAGAATGGTTCTATCAACAATATGAAGAGATTGTAGATATTTTAAAGTTACAAAATACAGGAGAAGTGAGTATTAGAGTGATAGGTGGTGGATTTGATGTAATAGGTGGATTTTTCAATATTAATATGATGTTAGTAGTAGAAAATGAAACAATATCAGATAAATTGTTTAATAGAATTCATGGAAATTGGGAAACATCTTTCGGAACAATCAAATTTATTCCGATAAATTCTGATGAAATGGAAAATCTTTTGCTGAATAATAGACTTTCGCCTTCGTCTGCATTTGCAATTTCAAGGGCAATATCTCTGTTGTAATGCTAGCATTGGAGAAAAAAGTAGCATCAAATAAGTTGCTATGACCACATTGGGGTCTGACCGTGCGTCCAGCTAAGGTATATAGTCTGGTGGGTGGAAGCCCCATCAAATAAGCTGCTAACCACAGCATTTGAAGCGAGTC
>ENA-OQAN01000051-OQAN01000051.1-human-gut-metagenome-genome-assembly--contig:-NODE-51-length-56407-cov-3.584666_pt1 | contig 56407 bp, 62 predicted proteins | sample MGYA00242735_ERZ504527 | MGnify/ENA primary metagenome ERZ504527 (study PRJEB26092, sample SAMD00036230) | human gut metagenome | host: Homo sapiens | study: EMG produced TPA metagenomics assembly of... | reverse complement strand
AATAGACGAATCATATTTCTGGCAGCATGCATGTGCAGTGTAGTATTCCTCTCAGGATGTTCCACAGACAGTCTGATGGATAAATGATGGGAACTGAGACGACGGTTTCGTCTTCGGCCAGTGTAGATATTTCAAAAGAGGACAGCGATGCTGTTCATGTAGATGCCAATCTGGAAAAGCCGGTTTTTCGGTAAATCCGGTGGAGAGCCTGCAGATTCCCGTTGGAAATACATCTGGAAAGCTGACTTGTGAGGCAGGAATAACGGGAGAAGGCACAGTAACATATCAGTGGTATAAGAACAACGTAAATTCCAACGGCGGAGGAACGCCGATTGAAGGCGCAACAGAAGTGACATACCAGGTCGATACTTCGGCGGAGGGCAAAGATTACTATTACGTTGTGGCAACAAACACGGTTGGAAATACCGTTTCCATGGCGACGAGTACGGTAACAGAAGTTACGGTAATTCCGGCAGGGAAATGGGTTCAGAATGAAAACGGATGGCAGTATCAGAATAATGATGGAAGCTATGCAACCAATACCTGGCAGAATATCGACGGCTACTGGTACGTGTTTGATGAAAATTCATACATGGTGACAGGATGGTACTGGAGCGGAGAAGAATGGTATTATCTGGCGGACAACGGTCAGATGCAGACCGGCTGGTTCACGCAGGATGGTGAGGAATATTATTTGGATCCGGATACCGGTGTCATGGCACGGAATACAACCATAGACGGTCATGAGATGAATTCGAGCGGAGTCAAGGTTTCTTAAGAAAAATAAGATAAAACAGAGCGGGTGGATTTTGGAAAGATAAATCCACCCGCTTTTTTGGAATACAGGAGAAAGCGCGGATGGGCATTTGTGCTTGATTTTTGCAAAGGAGTTTAGTATAGTTAATACAGCACTTGCATGAGTGCTTTTAGAGCGTGGTTGAAAACGGTTTTTTGAAAGAAAAAGAGTTTTCAAACGCGCTTTAGAAAAGAGAAAAGAGGAAAAAACATGAGTGACTTAGTCAGAGTTGCAGTGGACGCGATGGGCGGCGATTATGCGCCTGTGGAGCCGGTAAAAGGTGCCGTTGAGGCCGTAAACGCAGATGAACGTGTCAAAGTCCAGCTGGTCGGCCAGGTGGATGTCATCGAAAAAGAACTGCAGAAATATACGTACCCGAAGGAGCGGGTTGAGATCGTTCCGGCAACCGAGATCATTGAGACGGGAGAGCCGCCGGTCAATGCGATCCGCCACAAAAAAGATTCTTCGATCGTTGTCGGCATGAAAAAAGTGCGCTGCGGAGAGGCAGACGCGTTTGTCTCCTCCGAAGACACCGGAGCAGTCCTGGTCGGCGGACAGACGATCGTAGGACGCATCAAGGCGTAGAGCGCCCGCCGCTGGCTCCGCTGATCCCGACGAAAGACGGTGTATCCCTTCTGATCGACTGCGGTGCGAATGTTGATGCAAGACCGTCCCATCTGGTGCAGTTTGCCATGATGGTTCCATCTATATGGAACACGTTGTCGGCATTAAAAATCCGCGTGTGGGAATCGTGAATATCGGTGTGGAAGAAGAAAAAGGAAACGCGCTCGTCAAAGAGACGTATCCGCTTCTGAAAGAAAACCCGTATATCAACTTTGTCGGCAGTATCGAAGCAAGAGAAATTCCAAACGGAGCCGCAGACGTTGTTGTCTGTGAGGCGTTTGTCGGAAACGTTATCTTAAAGCTGTATGAGGCGTCGGCGCGACCTGATTTCCAAGGTAAAACAGGGCATGATGACATCTCTGCGCAGTAAAATCGGAGCCCTTCTTGTGAAACCGGCGCTGAAAGAGACACTGAAGTCTTTTGATGCCAGTGAGTACGGCGGAGCACCGCTGCTTGGCTTAAAAGGACTCGTTGTAAAAACGCACGGAAGCTCAAAAGCCAACGAATTTAAAAATTCCATTCTCCAGTGCATTTCATTCAGCGAGGAGAAGATTCCGCAGAAAGTGCAGGAGCATCTGGCAGACTATAAGAGCAGCAGGGAGGCAGCGAAAGATGGAGTTTGAAAAATTACAGGAGATCATTGCGGATGTATTAAACGTAGATCCGAATGAAGTAACCATGGAGACAACCTTTGCAGATGATCTGGGAGCGGATTCCCTGGATGTATTTCAGATTGTGATGGGAATTGAAGAAGAATTTGATATCCAGATCGAAGCAGAAGAAGCAGAGCACATCGTATCGGTTGAGGATGCGGTGGAAGCGATCAAAAAGAAACTGGCAGAATAATAGAAAATGGCGAAGGGGCTGTTTGCTACAGGACAGCCCCTTTGTTACCGTCCGCAGAACACCTGCAAACGGTAACTATGAGGAAGGACAGGCTTAAAACAGGTTATGAATAATATTGATAAACTCGTGGATTTGGAAAAGAAGATCCAGTATAAATTTCAGAATTTCGGACTGCTGGAGATGGCGATGCGCCATTCTTCCTACGCAAATGAGCACCATATGGAGCGCCTGGAGTGCAACGAGCGTCTGGAGTTCTTAGGAGATGCCGTGCTGGAAGTTGTATCCAGCGAATTTTTATACAAGACATTCCCGCGTCTCCCGGAGGGCGAGATGACGAAAAAACGCGCCAGCCTCGTCTGTGAACCGGCACTGGCATTCTGTGCCCGTGAGATTGACCTTGGCAGCTTTCTGCTCCTTGGAAAGGGCGAGGAGGCAACCGGCGGCCGTCACCGCGATTCCATCGTTTCGGATGCTATGGAGGCAACGATCGGTGCGATTTTCCTGGACGGCGGCTTTGAACCGGCAAAAACGTTCGTTCTGAACTATATCTTAAACGATATCGAACACAAACAGCTTTTCTACGACAGCAAAACGATTCTGCAGGAGCTGATCCAGGGTGAGACGGATGAAGAGATTGTTTACACCATCTTAAAAGAAGAGGGACCGGATCACGACAAGAGCTTCTGGGCACAGGTCAGCGTCGGAAAGAAAGCGCTCGGTACCGGAAAGGGCAGAACGAAAAAAGCGGCAGAACAGGCAGCGGCATACGATGCAATTCTTGCCAGAAAAAAAGCGTAGGTGAATTATGTATCTCAAATCCATTGAAATGCAGGGATTTAAGTCGTTTGCCAACAAAACCATTCTGCAGTTCCACGACGGTATTACCGGCGTTGTAGGGCCGAACGGCAGTGGAAAGAGCAATGTTGGCGATGCGGTGCGCTGGGTGCTCGGCGAACAGAGCGCCAAGCAGCTCCGCGGCGGAAATATGCAGGATGTTATTTTCTCCGGAACCGAGACGAGAAAGCCGCTCGGCTACGCGTCGGTTGCAATTACACTTGACAATTCCGACCACAAGCTGAATGTCGATTTCGAGGAAGTCACGGTGACGAGACGGCTCTACCGCTCCGGTGAGAGCGAGTATCTGATGAACGGCGCATCGTGCCGGTTAAAGGACATCAACGAGCTGTTCTACGATACCGGTATCGGAAAAGAAGGCTATTCCATCATCGGACAGGGTCAGATTGATAAGATCTTAAGCGGTAAGCCGGAAGAGCGCCGGGAGCTGTTTGACGAGGCGGCAGGAATTGTCAAATTCAAGAGAAGGAAGGCTGTGACCGAAAAGAAGCTGGCGGAAGAGCAGCAGAATCTGGTGCGCGTCAACGACATTCTCTCGGAACTGACAAGGCAGTTAGAGCCGCTGGAACGCCAGTCTGAGACGGCAAAGATTTATTTAAAGAAGAAAGAGGAATTAAAGATCCTCGATATCAATATGTTTCTGCTCGAGATGGAGCGCATCCGGAACGATCTCGCGAAAGTAGAAGACCGGTACCGGATTGCAGAAGAGCAGTTAAAGAGCACGAAAGAGGCTTTTGAGCATACGAAGCAGGAGTATGAAAAGCTGGAACAGGAGCAGGAAAAACTGGACCAGACGATTCTTTCTGCGCGCGATCAGGCGGGGGAGAATGCACTGAAACGCCAGCAGCTCGAAAACCAGATCGAGGTGTTGAACGAGCAGATTCATGCATCGGAGAGGAACAGCGACACATTAAGAGAACGTCTGGAGGCGATCCGCGCGGAGAGCCGCACAAAGACGGCAGAAAAAAATACATATCAGGCAGAAAAGGACGGGCTTCATGAAGCACTTCTTGCGTCAGAGACGGAAAAGAGTGAGAAAGAGGCCGCTCTCTCGGAATGCCAGGAGCAGATCCAGGCAGCCGAGCTGCAGAGTGAACAGGATAAGAGCGAAGTCATCGGCCTTCTGAACCAGCGGGGTTCCACTAAGGGAAAAATGCAGCGCTACGATGCGATGCTCGAGCAGATCGGCATCCGAAAGGCAGAATTAAGCCAGAGGGTGCTGCATTTAAAGACGAGCGAGTCCGAACAGAACGGGCAGATGGAAGAACTGCAGAACGCGTTTGAAGCGCTCGAAGAGACGGTAAGCAGCCTGAAACAGCAGTACCAGGAGGCAGATCAGAAGATTACCGCGCTGACGGCGGATCTCTCGAACCAGACGAAAGAGATGGAAGCCGGCCAGACCAATTACCACAGAGAAGCGTCAAGGCTCGAATCCTTAAAGAACATCACCGAGCGGTACGACGGCTATGGAAACAGTATTCGGAAGGTCATGGAGCAGAAAGACCGGAATCCCGGCATCCACGGCGTTGTGGCGGATCTTCTGCAGGCGGAGAAAAAGTACGAGACGGCGATCGAGACCGCACTTGGCGGCAGCATTCAGAATATTGTCACCGACAATGAGGCGACGGCGAAATACCTGATTGAATACCTGAAACGGGGCCATTTCGGCCGTGCGACGTTCCTTCCGCTCACCAGTATGCGCGGGAAAAAAACGCAGGTGAATGAGGATGCGGCAAGAGAAACCGGTGTGCTTGGTGTGGCAAATGCACTTGTTTCGTACGACCCGGTGTATGAGGCCTTGTGGCACAGCTGCTTGGAAGAACGCTGGTGGTCGACACGATCGACCATGCCATTGTGATCCAGCGGAAATACCGTCAGACGCTCCGCATGGTAACCCTCGAGGGCGAGCTCTTGAGCCCGGGCGGTTCCATGACAGGAGGTTCGTTCCGGAACAACAGCAACCTGCTCGGAAGACGGCGTGAGATTGAGGAACTCGAAAAGAGCGTACAGGGTCTTGCGAAGGAACTGCAGGAAATCCAGCAGGAACTTGAAGAGAAGAAAAATAAGCGGAATGAAATCCGCGATCTCCGCACCGAACTGAATGAAAAACTGCAGCGGCAGTACATCGAGCAGAATACGGTGCGCCTGAATCTGGAAAAAGCGCGCGAGAAAAAGACGGAAATCCGTCTGGATTTTGAAGCGCTTCAGAAGGAGAGTCTCGAGATTGAAAATCAGATCGCCGAGATTGAGCGGAACCGGAAAGTCATCGGTCAGGAAATGCAGGAATCGGTGGAGCGGGAAAACACGCTGCAGGAGAATATCCAGAAGGCGCAGGAAGCGCTTACAGGCTTCGCCGCCGGGAAGCAGAATATACGAAGGATCTTGAAGAAATCCGGTTAAATTACGCAAATCTGTCCCAGAAGGATGGATTCCTTGCCCAGAACATCCGCCGTCTTGAGGAAGAGACGGGAAAACTGGAAGCGGAAAGCCGCACCATGCTGGAAAAAGCGGCGGAGGAAAAAGACGATGTCAAAAAGAAACAGCAGGACATCGTGGAGATCCAGAAGACGATTGCAGCAGCAGTGCAGGCAAAAGAAGAGGAAGACCGCCGGATTGTGGAACTGCAGGAGAAAAAAGAAGCATTAAGCGCAGACCACAAAGAATTTTTCGAGAAGCGGGATCAGCTCTCCGACCAGATTTCCCTGATGGACAAAGAGTGCTTCCGTCTGAACAGCCAGAAAGAAAAGCTGGAGGAGACAAAAGAGGCACAGACCTCGTATCTCTGGGAAGAGTACGAAGTGACACCGGGCCACGCAAGAGAGTTCCAGATGGAGGAGATTCCGGAGCGCAGTGAATTAAAGCGGCGTGTGCTGGAAGTAAAAGATGCGATCCGGAAACTTGGCTCTGTCAATGTGAATGCGATTGAGGAGTACAAAGAGATTTCGGAGCGCCACGCCTTTCTCGATGCACAGCACACCGATCTTGTCAAAGCGGCGGAGACACTGCAGGGCATCATCGATGAGCTGGATGCCGGTATGCGCAAGCAGTTCACGGAAAAATTCGAGGAGATCCGGAAAGAGTTTGACCGCGTGTTCCGCCAGCTGTTCGGCGGCGGAAAGGGAACGCTGGAACTCGAGGAGGACACGGATGTACTCGAGGCGGGCATCCGCATCATCTCCCAGCCGCCGGGAAAGAAACTGCAGAATATGATGCAGCTCTCCGGAGGCGAGAAGGCACTGACCGCGATTGCGCTGCTTTTTGCAATCCAGAACTTGAAGCCGTCCCCGTTCTGTTTACTTGACGAGATCGAGGCGGCGCTCGACGATTCCAACGTAACGCGTTTTGCGCAGTATCTGCATAAGCTGACAAAAAATACCCAGTTCATCGTCATCACCCACAGGCGCGGTACGATGACGGCGGCAGACCGTCTGTACGGCATCACGATGCAGGAGAAGGGTGTTTCTACCCTTGTTTCTGTCGATTTGATCGAGGGAGAACTGGACAAATAGAAACGAATAAGATACAATACGAAAGAAGTAAGATAGAAAAGATAAAGGGAGGCGAACGGTATGGCGGAGGAGAAAGTAGGCTTTTTCAAACGTCTTGTCAACGGTCTGACGAAGACCCGAGACAGCATTGTAGCTGGAATTGATTCTATTTTCAGCGGCTATTCCAATATTGATGACGATTTTTATGAGGAGATCGAGGAGATTCTCGTCATGGGAGATATCGGCATCAATACAACGACCAAAATTATTGACCACTTAAAAGAGCGGGTGGCAGAAGAGCACATTACCGATCCGGCAGAGTGCAAACAGCTTCTGATCGAGAGCATCAAAAAACAGATGGATGTAGGCGATACAGCCTATGAATTGAAAACCGGAAATCGGTAGTGCTGGTGATCGGTGTCAATGGAGTCGGAAAAACGACCTCCGTCGGAAAGCTGGCCGGCCTTCTGAAGGATCAGGGCAAAAAGGTTGTTCTTGCGGCAGCAGATACGTTCCGTGCAGCGGCAGGCGAGCAGCTCACGGAGTGGGCGCACCGCGCCGGCGTGGATATCATCGGCGGACAGAACGGAGCAGATCCGGCGTCCATCGTGTACGATGCAGTCGCAGCGGCAAAAGCCAGAAATGCGGATGTGCTGATCTGTGATACGGCAGGAAGACTTCACAACAAGAAGAACCTGATGGAAGAGCTCCACAAGATTTACCGGATTCTGGAAAAAGAGTACCCAGAGGCATACCTGGAAACGCTGGTGGTGCTGGATGGTACCACGGGCCAGAATGCGCTGCAGCAGGCAAGACAGTTTGCAGAAGTGGCAAATGTCACCGGTATCATTCTGACGAAGCTGGACGGAACTGCAAAGGGCGGTATCGCCGTTGCCATCCAGTCCGAGCTTGATATTCCGGTCAAATACATCGGCGTGGGCGAGAGCATCCACGATCTGCAGAAATTTGATGCAGACCAGTTTGTAAATGCACTGTTCCATACATCCGAAGAGAATGCTTAAAGAAGACAACAAGGAGAAAAGACTATGGCAGAAGAAATGCTGACACTCCCGAAATTTGAGGAAGCGTCTGAAATCGTAAAAAAAGTAACACAGGAGACCAAACTGGTTTACAGCAAATATTTCAGCGAGCAGACGGGAAATAAAGTCTACTTAAAACCGGAAAATATGCAGCTGACCGGCGCCTATAAGCTGCGCGGTGCCTATTACAAAATCAGCACCTTAAGTGAAGAGGAGCGCGCAAAAGGACTGATCACCGCATCTGCAGGAAACCATGCACAGGGCGTTGCGTATGCGGCAAAATGCTACGGTGCAAAGGCTGTCATCGTAATGCCGACTACCACACCGCTCATCAAAGTAGAGCGTACCCAGAGCTACGGCGCTGAGGTTGTTCTGTACGGAGATGTGTACGATGAGGCATGTGCAAAAGCATACGAGCTTGCAGCAGAGCATGGCTATACCTTTATTCACCCGTTCGATGATCTGACCGTTGCAACCGGCCAGGGAACCATCGCTATGGAAGTGATTCAGGAGCTTCCGCTCGTAGATTATATCCTTGTTCCGATCGGAGGAGGCGGACTGGCTACCGGTGTTTCCACACTGGCAAAACTGCTGAAACCAAACATCAAAGTCATCGGTGTTGAGCCGTCCGGAGCAGCCTGTATGAAGGCTTCTTTTGAAAAAGGCGAGGTAACGACCGTATCTCCTGTCAGCACAATTGCAGACGGTACTGCGGTACAGACACCGGGATCCAAGATTTTTCCGTATGTAAGACAGAACCTGGACGAGATCATTACCGTGGATGATGATGAGCTGATCGTAGCATTCCTTGATATGGTAGAAAACCACAAGATGATCGTTGAGAACTCCGGTCTTCTGACTGTGGCTGCATTAAAGCATCTGGATGTCAAGGGCAAAAAGATTGTTTCGATCTTAAGCGGCGGAAATATGGACGTCATCACCATGTCTTCCGTGATCCAGAACGGACTGATCCAGAGAGACCGTATCTTTACTGTATCCGTTCTTCTGCCGGATAAACCAGGCGAGCTGGTACGCGTTTCCCAGGTGATTGCAAACGAGAACGGAAACGTCATCAAACTGGACCACAACCAGTTCTTCACAACGAACAGAAGTGCTGCAGTAGAGCTCCGCATCACAATGGAGGCATTCGGCACCGACCACAAGAACCGTATCGTCAAAGCACTGGAAGAGGCTGGCTATACACCGAAGATTGTAAGACCGAACCTGTAAAAACAGAAATTGCAGAGAAAATTCTGAAAAAAAAGAAAAATAAAAAATCAGAGGGATCCGGAAAGGAATTTCCTCTGATTTTTTGAGCAGGAAAAAACCCTTGCATGCACAAGAGTTTTCGTTCTGCGGAAGATGGGACTTGAACCCACACGATCGCAATGACCACCAGATCCTTAGTCTGGCCTGTCTGCCAATTCCAGCACTTCCGCATGTTCTTTAAGTTTTTGTCATCTCGCTGAGACAAGATGTATTATAGCACCAGAGTTGTAAGCCGTCAACACTTTTTTTGAAAAAATTTGAAAAATTTGAAAAATAAAAAAGGAAATCGGAATCGGGCACCGAATATAGGAAATAGGGGGACAGTGGAAACAGATCCTATTGTCCAGTCAACAGTGAAACGGACGGGTTTCACTGTGAGGAAACTGTTGCAGGCATATTACCGGGAAAGAGGTGGTCTTCGCTTGAACTTGAGGGAATCATTTGAAGAACGGGAATTTCAGGAGCTTGGCCCCTATGCGGCGCACAGCCGGAATTCCAGAGGAAGGGACCGATATGAACCGGAGTGTGACATCCGTACCGTTTACCAGAGAGACCGGGACCGGATTCTCCACTCAAAAGCTTTTCGCAGAATGAAAGACAAAACGCAGGTGTTTCTCGCTGCGCAGGGCGACCATTACCGTACCCGCCTGACGCACACGCTCGAGGTGTCCCAGATCGCCCGTACGATTGCGCGGGCACTGAATCTGAATGAAGATCTGACCGAAGCCATTGCGCTCGGCCACGATCTCGGGCACACACCGTTTGGTCATTCCGGGGAAGACGCGCTCAATATGGTGCATTCCGGTGGGTTCCGTCACGCAGAACAGAGTGTCCGTGTTGTGGAAGTCCTGGAAAAAGAAGGAAAAGGCCTGAACCTGACCTGGGAGGTGCGGGATGGGATCCTGAATCACCGTACGGCGGGAAAGCCTTCCACCCTGGAGGGGCAGGTCGTACGTCTCTGTGACAAGATCGCCTACATCCACCACGATATGGACGATGCCATCCGGGCCGGCATTTTAAGCGAGGATGACATCCCGATTACGATCCGTGTTGTCCTTGGCGATACATGCCGCGAGCGGCTCAATACGCTGATTCACGACATTGTGGAGCAGAGCCGCGGAACGGAGTATGTGCGTCAGTCGGCGGAAATTGCCGAGGGCATGCGCCTGCTGCGGAAACTGATGTTTGCAAACGTCTACCGCAATCCGGACGCGAAAAAAGAGGAAGAGAAGGCAAAGAAGATGCTGGTTTCCCTCTACACCTATTACCAGGAGCATCCGGAGCAGATGTCCCGCGAGTACCGGGGACTCATCGGGTGCGGCCAGGACAAAACGCAGGTGGTGTGCGATTATATTGCCGGTATGACCGATCAGTATTCCATGCATCAGTACGAGGAACTGTTCGTGCCGAAAGCCTGGGCAGTTTATTAGATACCGGGAGGATAGAAAATGCGATATTCCGATGATTTAGTGGAAGAGATTCGTATGAAAAATGACATCGTAGATGTGATATCCGGCTACGTAAAGCTGACAAGAAGAGGAAGCTCTTACTTTGGGCTCTGCCCGTTCCACAATGAGAAGTCTCCTTCTTTTTCTGTCAGCCCCGGAAAGCAGATGTATTACTGCTTCGGATGCGGAGCCGGAGGAAATGTCTTTACGTTTTTGATGGAATATGAAAACTTTACGTTTGTGGAAGCTTTGAAATTTCTGGCGGACCGGGCCGGGGTGGAGCTTCCGCAGATGGAGTATTCGAAAGAAGCAAAGGAGCAGGCCGATTTAAAGAATACGCTGCTGGAGATCAACAAGCAGGCGGCGAAATTCTATTATTATCAGCTCCACACCGAGCGCGGAAAGCAAGGCTACGATTACCTGAAGGGGCGCGGCCTTTCGGATGATACGATTCGAAAATTCGGCTTGGCTATTCAGATAAGTATGGAAGCCTGCTGTACCGTTTCTTAAAAGAAAAAGGGTATGACGATGAAATCCTGCGTCAGTCGGGCCTTTTTCTGGCGGACGAGGTGCATGGCATGCAGGACAAGTTCTGGAACCGTGTCATTTACCCGATCATGGATGCCAACAGCCGTGTCATCGGCTTCGGAGGCCGTGTGATGGGGGATGGAAAGCCGAAATACCTGAACTCGCCGGAGACAAAGATTTTCGATAAGAGCCGCAATCTCTACGGGCTGCATCTGGCGCGCTCTTCACGGAGAAAAAATCTGATTATCTGCGAGGGCTATATGGACGTAATTTCCATGCACCAGGCAGGATTCAATAACGCGGTAGCTTCTCTTGGAACAGCGCTCACATCGCTGCAGGCGGGCTGATGAAGCGGTATACCGACGAGGTTCTTGTGATCTATGACAGCGATGAGGCAGGCGTCAAAGCGGCGCTTCGTGCGATTCCGATGCTCAAAGGGGTTGGTCTTACAACGCGTGTCGTCAATTTGAGACCGTATAAGGACCCGGATGAGTTTATTCAGCACGAGGGCTGCGAAGCGTTCGAAAAACGTCTGGAAGAGGCGGAGAACAGCGTTTTGTATGAGATCCGCATGAAGGAACGCGATTTCGACCTTGCCGACCCGCAGGGCAAATCCGATTTCCTGCATGAGGCGGTGCGCCGTCTCGTTGCAATCGAGGATGAGATCGAGCGGAACAGTTATCTTGAGGCAGTGGCGGGAAAATACGGGATTGCCGTCGAAGTACTGCGAAAGCAGGTCGGTCAGATGGCACTATCAGGAGCCGGAAGGACGGAGCGTGTCAAGCCGCGGAATACAGCCGCAAACAAAAAAGAGAAAGAGGGCGGTGTCGAAAAAGCACAGAAGCTGATGCTGACATGGATGACCTCTTATCCGGCACTCATTGGAAAGCTGGAAAAATATATTACGCCGGAGGATTTTACCACACCTCTTTACCGCCAGATTGCAGAGATGATTGTGCTGCAGTATCACGAGGGCGGGGTGAATCCGGCAAAGCTTTTGAATCAGTTTGTTGATTCCGAGGAGCAGAAAGAAGTTGCAGGCCTTTTTTAATGCCAGAATCCCGCTGGAGACAGAGGAGGAAAAACGGCGCGCGCTGCATGATGTGATCTGCAATATGAAAGAAAACAGCATTGCGTATCAGTCGGCGCATATGAATGTGACCGATATGGCGGCGCTGCAGAAGCTGATGGCGGACAAAAAGAGCCTGGAGCGGTGGAGAGCAGGGGAACTTCCGGATTTCGCTTTTTAAGGAGGCCTGGATACCAAAGAAAAACCCTGGAATCTTCTGTTCTGCGTGTTTAATTTCGCAGGGCAGGGACAGAATATATACAAGCTATGGAAGGATGGACAGTCAATGGAGTTCGATAAAGCAAAATTTATGGAAAAATTAAAAGAGCTGGTAGCATACGGCAAAAAGAAAAAGAGCGTCCTGGAATATCAGGAAATCAACGACTTTTTCCGCGATATGCCGCTGGACGCGGAGCAGATGGAGAAGGTATTTGAATACCTGGAGGCAAGCGGCATCGATGTACTGCGTCTCTCAGACATGACCGAGGATCCAAATGCGGCAGACCGTGATCTTCTCCTTCTGGACGACGATGACATCGACCTTTCCGAAGAAGAAGAGATCGATATGGAGAACATCGACCTTTCCGTTCCGGAAGGCGTCAGCATTGAGGACCCGGTCCGCATGTACTTAAAAGAGATCGGTAAAGTGCCGCTTCTTTCTGCAGAGGAAGAGATTAAGCTGGCACAGAGAATGGAAGAGGGCGATGAGGATGCGAAAAAACGTCTGGCAGAGGCCAACCTTCGTCTCGTTGTTTCCATTGCAAAACGTTATGTCGGCCGCGGCATGCTGTTCCTGGATCTGATTCAGGAAGGTAACTTAGCTCATCAAAGCGGTTGAAAAATTCGATTACCGCAAGGGATACAAATTCTCCACCTATGCAACATGGTGGATCCGCCAGGCGATCACAAGAGCGATTGCAGACCAGGCGAGAACGATCCGTATTCCGGTTCATATGGTAGAGACCATCAACAAGCTGATCCGCGTTTCCCGTCAGTTACTGCAGGAGTTAGGCCGCGAACCTACTCCGGAAGAGATCGCAGAGGAGATGCACATGTCTGTAGAGCGTGTGCGTGAAATCCTGAAAATCTCCCAGGAACCGGTTTCCCTCGAGACACCAATCGGTGAGGAAGAGGACAGCCACCTCGGCGATTTCATCCAGGACGACAATGTGCCGGTACCGGCAGACGCGGCAGCATTCACGATGCTGAAAGAGCAGCTGGAGGATGTCTTAAGCACACTGACCGACCGTGAGCAGAAGGTTCTGCGTCTCCGTTTCGGACTTGACGATGGCCGTGCGAGAACCCTCGAAGAGGTTGGTAAAGAGTTTAACGTTACAAGAGAGCGTATCCGTCAGATCGAGCGAAAGCGCTCCGTAAACTGCGCCATCCGAGCCGTTCCAGAAAGCTGAAAGATTACCTGGACTAATCTGCGAGGAAGAAAAGGACGACAGGAAAATGCAGTTATCAAAAAGACTTTCCGCAGTAGCGGAGTTTGTCACCCCGGGCGGCTGCCTAGTCGATGTGGGAACGGATCACGGCTATGTGCCGATTGCGCTGCTGGAACAGCAAAAAATTTCCTCCGCAATCGCCATGGATGTGAACCGCGGACCGCTGGAGCGGGCCAGGGAGCATATTGCGCAGTATAACATGGGGGACTACATAGAAACAAGACTTTCCGACGGACTCCATGCCCTGCGTGCGGGAGAGGGTGATTCTCTTCTCATCGCGGGCATGGGCGGCGGGCTTACCGTAAGAATTTTAAGCGAAGGTGAGCCGCTGCTGTCCGGTTTTCGGGAGCTGATCCTGGAGCCGCAGTCGGATATCGACGCGTGCGTGCATGGCTTCTGGAACACGGATTTTTCCTTGCACAGGAGAATTTTGTAGAGGAGGATGGAAAATATTATCCGATTCTGCGGGCAGTGCCAGGGGAAAAGGAGAATCTGAAGGCGGAGGAGCTTTTCTATGGACCGCGCCTTCTGGAAAAGGAAAATCCGGTGCTGAGGGAATACCTTCTGAAACAGCAGGAGCAGAACCAGACGCTGATCCGCCAGCTTTCGGATCACTCCAGTGAAAAGGCAGCACAACGCCTTTGGGAATTAAAAGAAAAAGAGGCAGTACTGGAATCTGCGCTTGCGCGTTTCCATACGATGTAACGACAGCGTTTGCACAAGAGGGGCGTGTCTGAAAATTTCAGCAGTTGTAATTTTCGGGCGCGCCTTTTCTGTCACTTCTGAATTTTCAGAAAGTTTTGCAAGAAGGAGGAATTACAATTGATTCAGGTAACAATTGATGGAAAAGGATACGAATATCCGGAAAATTGCTCTTATTATGAGATTGCAAAGGATTTTGAAAAAACAATGGACGCGCCGATTGTCCTTGTGAAAGTGGACGGACGGCTGCGGGAGCTGCACAAACAGCTGAAAAAAGACTGTGAACTGGAATTTGTGACAACGGAGGATGAGATCGGACATAAAACGTATCAGAGGAGTCTTTCTCTTCTGCTGGTAAAAGCGGTGTATCATGTGGGAGGCTACGATAAGATCCGCCATGTGATGCTGCATTTTTCGGCGGGTTCGGGCTTTTTCTATACGGTGGACGGCGATATCACGCTGAATCAGGCGTTTTTGGACGAAGTAAAAGCGTATATGCATGAACAGGTGGAAAAGGCGGTGCCGATTTATAAGCGGAGTGTCGATACGCACGAGGCGAGAGAACGGTTCCGGCTGCATGGCATGACGGATAAAGACCGCTTGTTCCGTTACCGCCGTGTCTCCCGTGTGAATCTGTACAGTCTCGGGGATTTTGAAGACTATTATTATGGATTTATGACGTATGATACGAGTTATCTGAAGTATTTTGATCTCTATTTATACGATGACGGCTTTGTGCTGCAGATGCCGGAGAAAAAGGCGCCGGAGACGGTGCCGGCGGCGAATCTCTCCCCGAAGGTGTTCCAGGTGCAGCGGGAATCGGAGCGCTGGGGCGAGCAGATGGGAATTTCGACGGTTGCGGATCTGAATGAACGCATCACAAAGGGGAATATCCAGCAGATGATGCTGATTGCGGAGGCACTGCAGGAGCAGAAGATTGCGAAGATTGCGGAGCAGATCGCGGAGAAAAAGACGGTGAAGTTTGTGCTGATCGCGGGTCCGTCCTCTTCCGGCAAGACGACGTTCTGCAACCGGCTTTCGATCCAACTCTCGGCGCATGGGCTGACGCCGCATCCGATCAGTCTCGACAATTACTATGTGAACCGTGTGGATACGCCGCGGGATGAGAATGGGGAGTATGATTTTGAGTGCCTGGAGGCGCTGGATATTGATCTGCTGAACCAGGATATGACGAAGCTTCTGAATGGAGAGCGTGTGGAGCTGCCGTATTTTAATTTTAAGACGGGCAAGCGCGAGTACAAGGGGAATTTTATCCAGATGAAGGAGACGGATGTGCTGGTGCTGGAGGGCATCCATGGCTGAATGAGAAACTGACGTGGTCGCTTCCGGCGGAGAGCAAGTTCCGGATTTATATCAGTGCGCTGACGCAGATTAATGTGGATGAGCACAACCGGATTCCGACGACGGACGGACGTCTGATCCGGCGGATGGTGCGCGACAGCCGGACGCGGGCAACGTCGGCGAAGGAGACGATTGCGATGTGGCCGTCGGTGCGCCGCGGCGAGGATCGGAATATTTTTCCGAACCAGGAGAAGGCGGATGTGATGTTTAATTCGGCGCTGGTGTATGAGCTTTCGGTGCTGAAGCTGTATGCGGAGCCGCTTTTGTTCCAGATTGAGGAGGGGGAGCCGGAGTATCAGGAGGCGAAGCGGCTGCTGAAGTTCCTGGATTATTTTGTCGGGGTGCCGATTGAGGATATTCCGAAAAACTCGATTCTGCGGGAGTTTGTGGGGGGAAGCTGCTTTGATGTGTGAAAGGCTGTTTTGTATGGCTTTGTGGGATCTGCGATTTGGGGATGGACAAGAAAGAGAGTTTGTGGTAAGATTATTAACTGTCTGATGTTCCGTTTTTGACAAAGTAAGATATGTAATCGCGGCTGGCAGGACCGAAAGGGGCCAGGTGAGGAAAGTCCGGGCTTCGCAGGGCAGGGTGCCGGATAACGTCCGGCGGAGGTGACTCCAGGGATAGTGCAACAGAGAGATACCGCCAGGTTTTTCCTGGTAAGGGTGGAAAGGCAGTGTAAGAGACTACCGTTTCTCTGGTAACAGAGAAAGCCATGTAAACCCCATCCGAAGCAAGACCGAATAGAAAACGTATATGGCTGCCCGTCATGTTTTCAGGTGGGTCGCTTAAGGGGACTGGCGACAGTTCCATTGGATAGATGATTACACACGACATAACCCGGCTTATCGTTTTGCTTTGCTTAAGACGGAAATTCAGGCATCTGGATAAAATAAGTACGCCGGGAACGGACACGAGTGGATTGTGTTCGTTCGGCGTACTTATTTTATCCGGCCATCCGGCGCAAGCCGCACATTCCCGCGGATCGCTGCATGGTGTGAAAAAATGCATGTCATGAAAGAAAAAATAAAGGAGACAGCAGGATGAAAGTGATATTGGCTTCGGGGTCACCCAGAAGAAGAGAGTTGATGGAGATGTTGGGAATACGGTGTAAGGTTCAGGCTTCAGGGGCGGAAGAAGTTGTGACGTCTGCGGAACCGGAGAAGGTTGTGGAGGAGCTTTCAAGGCTGAAATGTCTGGATGTTGCGGAGATTACCGAAGGGGATGCCGTTGTGATCGGGGCGGATACGGTTGTGGCTTTTGAAGGGGAGATCCTTGGCAAGCCGAAGGGGATAGAACATGCCAGAAGTATGATGCAGCAGTTGCAGGGAAGGGTGCATCAGGTGTATACTGGAGTTACGATTGCGGTAACAGAGGGGGACGCAAAGCGTGTGGTATCGTTCTGTGACCGTACAGATGTAGAGTTTTATGCGATGACAGAGGAGGAGATAAACGGGTATCTTGCTCTTGAGAAAGAGGGGGAGGCTCCTGTGTGGTCGGATAAGGCTGGAGGATACGGAATTCAGACGGTGTTTGGGACAAAGTTTGTGAAAGGAATCCAGGGAGACTATTATAATGTGATGGGACTGCCGGCGTCCCGGGTTTATCATGAGTTGAAAAATCTGGGCGTTCTGGAATAGAGGGAGGTAAGAGAAGATGAAAAAGTTTTCGGAAATTGAATACGTAAGGCCGGACATGGAGGCAGAGCAGGAAAAAGTAAGAGCGTATACGAAGGCGCTCAAAGAGGCAAAATCATATGAGGAGCTGCGCGGACTTTTTATGGAAGAAAAAACGCGCGAGGATGCCTGGACGACAATGGCGGAAGTGGCGCAGGTAAGATATACGGTGGACACCAGAGATTCGTTTTATGAAGGAGAGGTTCAGTTCTGGAATGAGACGATTCCGGCGATCCATCTGCTGATACAAAAGGCAGAGAAGGTGATTCTGGAGTCTCCGTTTATCAAAGAGTTTGCAGAGGAGTTCGGGGAATTCTTTGTGAAGAATATGGAGGTTGGCCAAAAATTAGCGGACGACTGTATCGTGGAGGATCTGATCGAAGAGGCGAATCTGACGCAGCAGTACAGTAAAATTACGGCGAATGCTTCGACGGAATTTAAGGGCGAAACGTGTAATTTTTATGGATTGCTGAAGGCGATGCAGAGTACGGACCGCCAGATGCGGAAAGAGGCGATGACGGCATGGGGAGATTTGTATGAAGAGATTTCCGGGGAGCTGGATGCGCTGTATGACAAGATGGTTCCGCTGCGCGATAAAATTGCGAAGAAGCTGGGATTTTCTTCTTACATTGAATTTATTTACCTGAGCTATGGAAGATACGATTATACGGCGGAGGATGTTGCAAGGTTCCGTGCGCAGGTGAAGGAGAAGATTGTACCGCTCTGCCTGGAGCTTCGGAAGGAGCAGGAGAAACGGCTTGGAGTGGACAGGCTGCATTATTACGATGAGGAGCTGATTTTCCCGGAAGGAAACGCGGTTCCGGAAGGAACGACGGAGGAACTGGTTGCGAAGGCGCAGAAGATGTACCATGAGCTGTCGAAAGAGACGGGTGAGTTCTTTGACTTTATGGTGGAGCATGAGCTGTTTGACCTGGAGACGAAGCCGGGAAAACAGACAGGCGGTTACTGCACATTTCTGAATACGTTCAAGGCGCCGTTCATCTTCTCCAACTTTAATGGTACGAGCGCGGACGTTGATGTTCTGACTCATGAGGCGGGCCATGCATTCGAGGCGTATACGGCGGCAAAACAGATTCCGTTTATGGATATGGTATTCCCGACAAGCGAGGTGGCGGAGATTCACTCGATGACAATGGAGCATTTCGCATACCCCTGGATGAATGCATTCTTTGGAGAGAAAGCAGATGATTACCGTTATGCGCACCTGATGAGCGCGCTGGAAGTGATTCCGTACATGGTATGTGTGGATGAGTTCCAGCATAAGGTATTTGAAAATATCGGCATGACGGCCAAGGAGCGCCGTGCGATCTGGCATCAGTTAGAGCTGACCTATATGCCATGGAGAAATTATGACGGCCACAAGTTCCTCGAGGAGGGCGGTTTCTGGATGCAGAAGCAGCATATCTTTGTGAACCCGTTCTATTATATTGATTATGCGCTGGCACAGATCTGTGCTTTCCAGTTCTTTGAGCGTTCCAAAAAAGAGCCGGAAAAGGCGTGGGACGATTATTACCGTCTCTGCCAGGCAGGCGGAAGCAAGGGATATTTTGCACTGCTGGAGCTGGCAGGACTGAAGAATCCGTTCGTGGATGGAACGGTGGAAGAAGTCGTTGCGGGACTGAAGCCCTATTTAAAACGAAAAGTAAAGTATACGATCCGTCCGGTAAAAGAGGAAGATCTGAAAAAGGTAGCCGAGGTGGAGGCGCTATGCTTCCCGGCTGCCGAGGCGGCAGGTTATGAAGACTTCATGGAGCGGTACAAAACCTGCAAAAACAGCTTTTTTGTGGCGGAAACTGAAGACGGCGAAATCGCAGGCTTCTGCAATGGCTGCTGTGCGGATACCGATTATCTGGCGGATGCACTCTACCATGACGCCACGCTGCACAACCCGGACGGCGATTATCAGATGATTTTCGGACTGGACGTCAATCCGAAGTTCCAGAAACAGGGCATTGGAGAAGCACTGATGCGTCATATGGTAAAAAGCGCAGGAGAGCGTGACAAAAAAGCCGTTGTTCTTACGTGCAAGGATCATATGATTCCATTCTACAAAAGGATCGGATACGAATATATCGAACTTTCCGACTCGACGCATGGCGGTGCAAAATGGCATAAGATGATGTACCGTTTCTAAAAAGAAATGGAAAGCAAAAAGGCAGAACAGGGAGATACGAAATTTCTCTGTTCTGCCTTATTTTCAAAAAAACAGGGCTCTTAACGAAGGCTTTTTCTCAGTAACGGAGTAAATTTCAGAAAAAAATACAAAAAAATAGTAAAAAAGCAGTTGACATCTAACGTACGTTAGCATATACTAACAACTGAAATAGAGATGAAACTCATTATCATACACAGGAGGTAATTGACTATGCCTTTAACGATGGCAAATCCAGGCGAATGTTACACAATCAGAAAAGTCGGCGGAAAAGAAGAGACCAGAAGATTTCTTGAAAATCTTGGCTTCGTCGTTGGCGGAAACGTGACAGTCGTATCGGAAATCGACGGCAATCTCATCGTGAATGTGAAAGATTCCAGGGTGGCCGTTGGAAAAGATATGGCAGCCAAAATCCTGATTTGATAGGAAAGAAGGAGAGAAGATGAAGACTTTAAAAGAGACTTCCGTAGGAGAAACCGTTAAAGTTGTAAAACTCAACGGCTCCGGTCCGGTCAAAAGAAGAATCATGGATATGGGAATCACCAAGGGTGTTGACGTATTCGTGCGCAAAGTTGCTCCGCTCGGCGATCCGGTCGAAGTAACCGTCAGAGGATACGAATTATCCTTAAGAAAAGCAGATGCCGAAATGATTGAAGTAGAGTAAATTTTTTTTGCCTGCTTGTTAGCGGATGCTAACAAAAGCAAGCTGTAGCCAATATTGGTAAGGCTTGTGAAGTTATTAAAATCAGTAAAAATCAAAGAAAGAGGGGCATGGAAAAAATGGCAATTAAGATTGCACTCGCAGGAAACCCGAACTGCGGTAAGACAACATTGTTCAATGCACTGACAGGCTCCAACCAGTTCGTAGGAAACTGGCCAGGTGTAACCGTCGAGAAAAAAGAAGGAAAGCTCAAAGGCCACAAAGATGTCACCATCATGGACCTTCCGGGTATCTATTCTTTATCTCCGTATACACTGGAGGAAGTGGTAGCCAGAAATTACCTGATTAATGAAAGACCGGATGCGATCCTGAACATCGTAGATGGTACCAACATTGAGCGTAACCTTTATCTGTCCACACAGATCATGGAACTTGGTATTCCGGTGATCATGGCTGTCAATATGATGGATATTGTTGAAAAGAACGGAGACAAAATACATATCGACAAACTGGCGAAAAAGCTGGGCTGTGAAGTTGTAACCATCTCTGCGCTGAAAGGAACCGGAATCAAAGAAGCTGCTGATAAAGCAGTACAGATCGCACAGAAAAAAGGTGCTGCTGTACCGGTTCACGAGTTTGACAAGGATGTGGAGGCAGTCATCCGCACCGTTGAGAGCAAACTCGGAAGTGATATTGTAAATGAGCAGAAACGCTTCTTTGCAATCAAACTTCTGGAGAAAGATGATAAGATCACAGAGCAGATGAAATCCGTTCCGGATGTATCTGCCGAGATCAAACAGCTGGAAGACAAGTTTGATGATGATACCGAGAGTATTATCACAAACGAGCGTTACGTTTATATTTCCAGCATCATCGGCGACTGTGTCACAAAGAACAAGAAAAACGCCATGACAACATCGGATAAGATCGACCGGATCGTAACTAACCGCTGGCTGGCACTTCCGATCTTCGCGGTTGTTATGTGGGTTGTATATTATGTATCTGTCACAACAGTAGGTACTTTTGTAACGGACTGGACCAACGATGTACTCTTTGGAGAGATCATTCCGCCGGCCATTGAAAATCTGCTGAACGCGATCCACTGCGCTGACTGGCTGCAGGGTCTGATTCTCGATGGTATCGTAGCCGGTGTTGGTGCCGTACTTGGATTCGTACCGCAGATGCTGGTACTGTTCCTGTTCCTGGCATTTCTGGAGTCCTGCGGTTACATGGCGCGTGTTGCATTCATCATGGACCGTATCTTCCGTAAATTTGGACTTTCCGGAAAATCCTTCATTCCGATGCTGATCGGAAGTGGCTGCGGTGTTCCTGGTATCATGGCTTCCCGTACCATCGAGAATGACCGTGACCGTAAAATGACCATCATGACAACAACGTTTGTACCTTGTGGAGCAAAACTTCCAATCATCGCCCTGATCGCAGGCGCCCTGTTTAATGGAGCTTCCTGGGTTGCACCAAGTGCTTACTTCGTTGGTATCGCAGCAATCATCTGCTCCGGTATCATCCTGAAAAAAACAAAACTGTTCGCCGGTGATCCGGCTCCGTTTGTTATGGAGCTTCCGGCTTACCACTGGCCGACGGTAAGCAACGTTCTTCGCAGCATGTGGGAGCGTGGCTGGTCCTTCATCAAAAAAAGCCGGTACCATCATCCTGATGTCCACCATCGTTCTGTGGTTCCTGATGAACTTCGGATGGGTTGACGGATCTTTCGGAATGCTGGAAGCCGAGCAGTTAAATGACAGTATCCTGGTTCCATCGGAAGCGTGATCGCTCCTCTGTTTGCACCTCTTGGATGGGGCGACTGGAAGATGGCTGTTGCAGCTGTTTCCGGACTGATCGCAAAAGAGAACGTTGTTGGTACCTTTGGTATCCTGTTTGGCTTTGGTGAAGTTGCAGAAGACGGTGCGAGATCTGGGGACAGCTCGCAGGAAGCTTATCTACGGTAGCAGCTTATTCTTTCCTGGTATTCAACCTTCTGTGCGCACCGTGCTTCGCAGCAATGGGTGCAATCAAACGTGAGATGAACAATACCAAATGGTTTTTTACTGCAATCGGATATCAGACACTGCTTGCCTATGTTGTATCCCTGTGCATTTATCAGATCGGTAACCTGTTCATCGGCGGCGGTTTTGGAATCGGAACGGTAGTTGCTGTTCTGCTCATCATTGGATTTGTATATCTGCTGGTAAGACCTTACAAAGAGAGCGCAACTCTGAGCGTTTCCACCAACAAAATGTTCAGCAAATAATTGCTGTGACAGATAGAGAACATGTATCTGATGAAGAGTCCGTATCCGGCATCCGCTGCAGGATGCGGACTCTTTTGAAAAGAAAGGAGTTGTTTCTATGGGAACTTTTATCACACTTGTAGTCGTTGTTGGTCTGGTAGGACTTGCAGTACGCAGTATGATTAAAGATAAAAAAGTGGCAAGGGAAGCTGTGGTGGTAACTGCGGGCAGTGCAAGGGACATTGCGACTGACAGGACAGGAATCATCATCAGGAGGTAGAACGTATGCCGCAGGAACAGACAAAGCATGAAGCCAGAAATTATCACAGAACACAGATGAAGCGAGAACTGATTATTCAGAAGCTCCGGGAACAGGGATGCAGAATAACCAGACAGAGACGGATTCTGCTCGATATTATCCTGGAAGAGGAGTGCTCCTGCTGTAAAGAAATTTACTATAAAGCTCTGCAGAAAGACAGCAGCATCGGGCCTGCTACGGTGTATCGCATGGTGAATACACTGGAGAGCATCGGTGCAATCAGCCGCAAAAATTTTTACAAGATTGCCTGTGGAGAAGAATGCTTCAAAGATCAGGGCTGTACCGTAGAACTGAGCGATCATACCATCTGCCGCTTAAGCGGAGAGATGTGGATGGACGTGATGAAATCCGGACTGAAGGCAAAGGCTATATTCAGAATCAGGATATTGAAAATGTGATTGTTTCAGCGGTGGAAGGCTGAAAAACGGGGAAAACGGGTGAAAATTCCTTCCGTTTTCCCTGTTTTAATGAAAATAATTATCAAAAAGAACTGTACGTATTGTCTAACCGAGCAGGTGAGTGCTATACTGTGAACCACAGCGGGGGAAGATGTAAAATTCAGGAAAAATTTATTTTAACAATAGGAGGAAATGTAATATGACAATCAAAGATTTAAAACATCCAGGACTTTTCGCAGCAGGAGTATTATTCGGAACAGCAGGTATCAAAGCACTGTCCAGCAAGGATGCGAAAACTTTACACCAACTGCACCGCAGCTGTTCTTCGTGCAAAGAAGTTGTTATGGATACGGTAACGACCATCCAGGAGAATGCGGAGGACATCTATGCTGACGCAAAACAGATCAACGAAGAGCGTGAAGCAGCAGAAGAGGCAGTAGAGGATGTAGCTGAAGAGACAGCAGAGGAAGCTGTTGAAGCAGAAGCAGAGGATACGTTGAGGCATAAGCTGTACACAGCAACATCTGATTTACGTCGTATTCATACGGAAAAAACGAAGCGCCTGCAGAATTCTCTGCAGGTGTTTTTCTAGGAGGCATAAGATTTGAAATTTTATATTAAACACGAAAGCAGAGGCAGAATCCGAATCCATCTGGCACAGAAGCGCATGTCCTCCGTACAGGCAGAGACACTGCTGTACTATCTGCAGAATCAGAACCAGGTATCTTTCGCGAAGGTATATGACAGAACCGGCGATGCCGTGATCTGTTACGAGGGAGAACGAGCCGCTGTGATTCGGATGATACAGCTCTTCCACTACGAGGAAGTAGAGCTGCCGACCGGACTGCTTGAGAGCTCCGGCAGAGCGTTAAACAACGAATATCAGGAAAAGCTGATCAGCAAAGTGATTTACCACTTTGGAAGAAAATGGCTTCTTCCGGCACCGATCCGTGCCATCTATACTACGGTTGTTTCCGTAAAATATATCTGGAAAGGAATCCAGACACTGGCACAGGGAAAGATCGAAGTTCCGGTTCTTGATGCAACCGCAATCGGTGTTTCGATGCTCCGCGGCGACTATGGAACCGCAGGCTCTGTCATGTTCCTGCTCGGCGTAGGAGAGCTGCTTGAGGAATGGACGCATAAAAAATCCGTCGGAGATCTGGCACGCAGCATGTCGCTGAACGTCGGAAAGGTATGGCTGAAAAAAGACGGCCAGGAAATTCTCGTTCCGTCTGAAAAAATTGTTGCGGGCGACGAGATTGTCGTACATATGGGAAATCTGATTCCATTCGACGGCGAGGTATCCAACGGCGAGGGTATGGTAAACCAGGCTTCTCTGACCGGAGAATCTGTTCCGGTACGCCGTACCTTAGGTTCCGTTGTCTATGCGGGAACGGTTCTTGAGGAGGGCGAGCTTACCATTCTTGTGAAGCAGACCGGCGGATCCAGCCGTTACGAGAAGATTACCGCGATGATCGAAGAGTCCGAGAAACTGAAATCCGGACTGGAGAGCAAGGCAGAGCATCTGGCAGACCGTCTTGTACCGTATTCCCTTGGCGGAACGGCGTTGACGTATCTTCTGACCAGAAATGCAACGAAAGCACTCTCTATTCTGATGGTAGACTTCTCCTGTGCGTTAAAACTTGCCATGCCGATTTCCGTTCTCTCTGCAATCCGCGAGGCAAACCAGCACAAGATCACCGTAAAGGGCGGCAAATTCCTGGAGGCTGTGGCGGAAGCGGATACGATCGTTTTCGATAAGACCGGAACACTGACAAAAGCGCAGCCGACCGTAGCAGAGGTGGTATCCTTCAGCGAAACAAAGAGCCCGGATGAGCTTCTGCGCATCGCAGCCTGCCTGGAAGAGCATTTTCCGCATTCCATGGCAAAAGCCGTAGTAGACGCGGCAAGAGAGAAATATCTGGATCACGAGGAGATGCACTCCAAAGTAGAATATATCGTTGCACACGGTATTTCTACAACGATCAATGGCAAAAAAGCGATTATTGGAAGTTATCACTTCGTATTTGAGGATGAGAATAGTATCATTCCGGAAGGAATGGAAGAGAAGTTCCGTCATCTGCCGGAGGAGTATTCTCATCTCTATCTTGCCTTAGAAGGTGTACTTGCAGCAGTTATCTGCATTGAGGATCCGCTTCGTCCGGAGGCGGCCGAAATTATCCGTCAGCTGAAAAAAACAGGTCTGAAAAAGATCGTCATGATGACCGGAGACAGCGAGCGCACGGCAAAAGCGATCGCGAAGAAGGTCGGCGTGGACGAGTACTATGCTGAGGTACTACCGGAGGATAAGGCAAACTTTGTGGAGAAAGAAAAAGTAGAGGGACGTAAAGTCATTATGATCGGTGACGGTATTAACGATTCACCGGCACTTTCTGCCGCAGACGTTGGAATCGCCATCAGCGAGGGCGCAGAGATTGCGCGTGAGATCGCGGATATCACCGTTGCCGCAGACGATCTGGCAGAAATTCTGGTGCTTCGTATGCTGAGCAACCGTCTGATGAAACGGATTCATAAGAATTACCGCTTTATCGTTACGTTCAATGCCGGACTGATTCTGCTCGGCGTGGGCGGCATTTTACAGCCAACCACTTCCGCACTGCTTCACAATACATCTACTCTTTACATTGGCTTAAAGAGTATGGGCAACCTGCTGGACGAGCCGGTATAAAAAACAGAACAGAATAGCAACGGGAAAGCCGCTGGAGTCTCCTTCTTAAGATTCCAGCGGCTTTTTAACAAAGGCAGGGAAAGTCTCTGCTTCCATTGCGAATATTCTTTCACCAGCGTGATGTGAAAAAGAAAATGATACAATTTTCTCAAGAAAAGCTGGAAAAAATTTGCAGGATATCCTTGACAAAATCCGACAAAAACGGTATGATATACCCAACAGTTAGATACAGCTAACTAAAGTACAACGGATAAAACCAAAAATCATACGGGATCCCGGTAGAGGGATTCTTTCTTAAAACACAGGAGTTAGAATAAACTAATTTCAAGTAGCATAAGATAACAACAGAAAGGCAGGTAGAGAAGATGAGTGTCGTAATTATCGGTGGAAATGAAAGAATGGTGTGTCAATATACAGATATCTGTAAAGACTATGGATGTAAAGCAAAGGTGTTCCCGAAAGAGCATGGCTCCGTTAAGAAAAAAATCGGGAATCCGGATCTGATGATTCTCTTTACCAACACCGTATCCCACAAAATGGTCATCACTGCTTCCCAGGAAGCAAAGAAAAACAATATTCCGATCGCAAGAATCCATACCAGCAGTGCCACCGCACTTCGCTCGGTATTAGATGAGCACTGCGCAGCAGCAATGTAAGAAGGAGACGTAAAAGGCATGATTGAGAGATTTCTGATCGAACACTGTTCGGCAACGCTGGCTTCCATCAAAGCCGCAAATTTATGTAATATGACATTTTCATCCAAAGAAGAACTGGAAGATCAGATTTCATACTGGAGTGCCTGTCTGGAACCAAAAGGAATTCACATCTTTGTATTGCGGGAGCATGAGACGAGAGCACTGGTCTATGTGTACCGTGAAGGGCTTCTCCAGAAGGAGCTGGAAAATCCGGAGAATGCAGCGTTTTTAAAATCCTATGGATATGAAAATACAGACATTGCCTATGCACTGAATCGCCTGAAAACCCGGGTAGCAGAGTGTAAAGAAGGATTTCCGCATGAGATCGGTGTGTTTCTCAACTATCCGCTCGGTGATGTGATCGGTTTTATTGAGAACAAAGGCCACAATTATAAATGCAAGGGATGCTGGAAGGTCTATTGCAATGAGTGCGAAACACAGAAAACATTTCAGCGCTATCAGAAATGCAGAAACGTGTATCTGCGTCTCTGGAAGCAGGGAAGAAGCGTTTTACAGCTCACCGTAGCTGTTTAACATAAAATCCTGCATACCATAAAAAGGGCAGTAGGATCGGGGAAAGAAAAATCCCCCGGAATCAGAAAATAAAGAAAGAAGGATTTGAAACATGAGCAAAGTAGCAGTAGTTTATTGGAGTGGAACCGGCAACACAGAAATGATGGCACAGAAAGTAGCAGAGGGAGCAAAGGAGGCAGGCGCAGAAGTTTCTGTTCTGACTTGCGCAGATTTCTCTGCGGATGATGTAGATGCATACGATGCAATCGCTTTCGGATGCCCGGCTATGGGGGCAGAAGAGCTGGAAGATACCGAGTTCGAGCCAATGTTCTCCGCATGTGAATCCAAACTCTCCGGAAAGAAAATCGCTCTGTTCGGTTCCTATGGATGGGGAGACGGCGAGTGGATGCGCACCTGGGAAGAAAGCTGCAAAAATGATGGCGCCGAGCTGGTATGCGACAGCGTGATCTGCGCAGACGCGCCAGATGATGAAGCTGAGGCAGCATGCATTGCACTTGGAAAAGCACTCTGCTAAGCATAAATAAAAGGAAGAAAAAGCGGCAGCCCTTTTGTCTGGGACTGCCGCTTTTTTTTTCGGACAATGAGAAAGACTCGCTGTCATTTGGCTGTTAAAATTCGGTATCATCCGCATCGGATGGCCGTGACGGTTTTAAAAGAATTCCGTTGATTTCCACTTCATCGGCTGCCTCGATCAGAATATACGGTGTTCCGTCGATCGTACGGGTTTCGATGAGCTGGGCCTTTTCCGGGCTGACTTTGATGATAACATCCGGGGTGCGGATCTCGTAGTTCCGTGTACTGGCCACGTTCGAGGCAACGAAGCTTGCTTTCTCATCCGCAATGGATTCGTACTTCTCGTCGAACTCGTCAAGCTGTTCATTCGGTACGCCGCTGCTGGCGAGCAGACGTTTTACCTCGTGTTTATCGAGCACCACCGGTTCCGGATCGTCTTTCCGCTCTTCAATCATGGTATTTAAGTTCTCCTGAATGGTCATAACAGTAGAAAAATCACAGGCGGAATCGAGAGTTTCTTCTATAATAGACTGAAACGTTTCTTTCTGAGATTTCGCGGAGAGTGGCGCCTGACAGCCAGGAAGTGGTCGAGAAAGTCCGGCTGATCCATCTCTGCGTTTTTCGTGAAATACAGCAGATTGTGGATATCCGTGTTGCGGTCTGTGAAGGCCGGGAAGAGAAAACCGTTTTCCGGTGCGCCGACCACCCAGTCCTGCACGCGGTTTTCAATCGTATTGTGGGACACATTGTAGCAGAGGCCCGGTTTGTCGAGTTTTACCGGGCAGATGCTGCAGAGGATAAATTCATAGACGTAATCGGAAGCATCGTCCATATCCAGATTATCCGAAGCGCGTCCCGGTACATCGTAGGCACCATGGATCAGAATAATATAGTAGTTTTCCGGATAGAGATAATCCGCCATCACCTTTTCATAAAATTCATCAATCAGCGCTTCGTTCTTCAGCTCACTGTTGCGGAGTTTTAAGAGAAACTCCTGTGTGCCGCCCTCACTTTCCTGGGAGAGCGGGAACTCCATATTCAGCAGATTCTTTCCGATGGTACCGGAGAGGGTGCTTTTAAAAATCTTAAAATACTTAAACATTTCTTCCTCTTCGAGAGAGAGAAACGCTTCTTTTAATTTTGTCTTAATATTCTTTTCCGCATCCACATAGCATCCGCAGATTCGCGTGATCGCACAGTGGGATGGGGTAAACAGTTTTTTTAATTTCAGCAATTTCCTTTTTGTTCATATAGAATGCTCCTTTATCAGCAATTTCGTATCTTAGACAAGTACTTTTTTATTATAGACCATAGGGAAGGGAAAAGGCAAGAAAGAAAATAGCGACTATATCTTTTTACACTTTAAATATAATTTCAAAAATCTTGACAGAGGTACCGATTCTGTTATACGATTAGGTCTAATAAAGGGGAGTAATTTAAGTTTGAAAATTTGCGTTTGCAAGTCTTCCGATTATTCAGTTGCTTAAATGGATACGCATGAAATTAAGAAAAAGAGGAGAATGATAGTGGATATAAGTAAAAAATCTGTAAAAAAAATCCGGGAACTTATTGTGTTTACAGCATTTCTTGTGGTCGCACTGTGGAAGTTTAATGTGGTACTCGATGTGTTGAAAGCAATATGGGGGATCGTATTTCCATTTGTACTTGGCGGAGCGATCGCATTTGTGACCAACGTGCCAATGAGCTTTTTGGAAAAGAAAATTTTTGGAAGGGCAAAAAAAAGAAGATAAGATAGTCGAAAAACTGGCAAGACCGATAAGCCTGTTCCTCACGATCGTATTTGCGGTTGGCGTGATTGTACTGGTGATGTTTGGTGTGATCCCGCAGCTTACGCGGACAATAGGAACCCTGATGAGGAGTATCGCTGATTTTATTCCACAGATGCGAAAGCTGGATCCGGGAGTTTTCCCATAATAACCAGGAATCATGAAGCTTGTAGATCAGGTACAGTTTAATCCGGATCAGGCGATCAAGTGGGGGATAAGCCTACTCGGAAATGGTGCAGGAAATATGATGAATATCACAATGTCAGCAGTGGGTTCCATAGTTAGTGGATTGGCAGCCTTTTTTGTTGCATTTTCCTTTGCCTGCTATGTCCTTTTTCAGAAGGAAACGCTGCAGGTGCAGATTCGAAAAGTATTTTTCGCTTTTCTTCCAAAGGAAAAAGCAGATGCTTTTCTTAAAGTCTGCTCTCTGACTTATCAGACATTTGCAAATTTTCTTACAGGTCAGTGTCTGGAAGCCGTGATCCTTGGCTGTATGTTTGTTGTGATATTGAGCATTTTGAGGATGCCATATGCACTTTTGATCGGAGTTTTAATTGCGTTTACGGCATTGATCCCGATTTTCGGAGCCTTCATCGGGTGTGCGGTGGGAAGCTTTTTGATCTTTATGGTAAATCCGAAACAGGCAATTTTATTTATTATAGTATTTCTGGTGCTGCAGCAGATCGAGGGAAATCTGATCTATCCTCATGTTGTGGGTGAGTCTGTAGGGCTTCCATCGATTTGGGTTCTTGCAGCAGTTACGATCGGCGGAAACCTTATGGGAATTGTAGGTATGCTTGTTTTCATTCCGTTGCTTTCCGTGTTCTATACTATTTTTCGGGAATTCGTATATCTGCATCTGAAAAAAAAGCAGATCAAACAGGTGACAAAGACAGAAATAGAAGAATATACGGCGGAAGAAATGGTAAATAGTGACATATCAGAGGTGAAATGATAGAATCCCATCTTTGAAGCTGTAAGGTGATAAAACGGTTACAAACCCAGTAAATATGGGTATTGTGGCCGTTTTTTGTGGATCATTATTTAACCGAATCAAGCAAGTCCCAACCCCCTGCTTCTATTGCGTGAAGCAATAAGCAGTGGTTGGACTTGCTTGTATCAGGAGTGGTACAAGCCACTCCTGATAAGCTGCGAAGCAGCTATTCAGTTATGAGCAAGTAGCGAAGCGGATTGCGAATATCCGCTTTGACCCGTCAACTTCCGGGTGTTTTTATAGCAATCCCAGAAAATAATGCAAAACTTCAGCGCTGCAGAACGTGAATTACTGCGTCACAGATTTTTATATCTTAGACAAGTACTTCCTATGATAGACCACAGGGAAGGGAAAGGCAGGAAAGAAAAAAATGGACAATGGATATTACAACTGTCTTGTCACATGACAAAAGTTGTGGTATACTAAGCGCTAAAGTGTTAAAAAAATATCATGATTCAGGGTTCTGAATCGTGATAGTAAAAATAGGAAGGAAACAAAACCAATGGATACCAGAAGAGAAAAGCTGGAAGCATTAAAGAAAGAAAAAAACGCCGTCATCATGCACACTATTACGTGCCGGATGAAGTGCAGGAAATTGCCGATTACATCGGAGATTCGTATTACTTAAGCGACGTGGCGACGAAAGTGGACGCCAGTGTTATCGTTCTCTGCGGCGTTCGTTTCATGGGTGAGAGCGCCAAAATCTTAAACCCGGGCAAAAAAGTACTGCTCCCGGATCTGCATGCCGACTGCCCGATGGCTCACATGGCAGCGATTGAAAAAATCGAGGAAGTCCGGAAAGAGTACCCGGATGTGGCTGTCGTATGCTATGTCAATTCCACCGCGGAATTAAAAAGTCATTCCGACGTCTGTGTCACATCTCCAATGCAGTAAAAATTGTAAAAGAACTGCCGAACCACGACATCTTCTTTATCCCAGACGAGCATCTTGGTACCTATGTGGCTGAGCAGGTGCCGGAGAAACATATCATCTTAAATGACGGTTTCTGTCACGTACATGCTGCCATCCGTCCGGAAGCTGCAAAGGCTGCAAAGGAAGCGCGTCCGCAGGCAAAGCTTCTCGTTCACCCGGAGTGCAGAAGTGAAGTCGTTGCACTTGCCGATTACGTCGGAAGCACCGCAGGCATCATCAAATATGCCGAGGCAAGTAAAAATACCGAGTTTCTCGTTGCAACCGAGCTTGGCGTTTTCGCAGAGCTGAAAAAGCGCTGCCCGGATAAGAAGTTTTATGCAGTGGGAAATACGCAGATCTGCCCAAATATGAAAAAAAGTGACATTGGACAAATTAATAGAAGCACTGGAAAATGAGGAGAATGAAGTTCTGTTAAGCGAACAGGAAATTTCAGACGCACATGCGCCGCTGTTAAGAATGCTCGAGCTTGCAAAGTAACAAAATAAGCAGAACGCAGAAGCGGAAAAGAGGAAATGAAATGAAAAAGTATTATGATGCAGTGATTGTAGGATGCGGTGTGGCAGGATGTTTTGCGGCACTTCATCTGCCCCAGGAAGCCGATATTCTGATGATAACAAAAGCAGATACCGAGGACAGCGACTCCTTCCTCGCACAGGGCGGTATCTGTGTTCTGAAAAACGAGAGCGATTACGATGCGTTCTATGAAGATACGATGCATGCCGGGCACTACGAAAATACGCCGGAATCCGTCGACATTATGATCCGTTCTTCCCGAAATGTTATCAATCAGCTCATTGCCTGGGGTGTGGATTTCCGCCGCGATGAAAACGGGGAACTCTGCTATACGAAAGAAGGCGCACATTCTACCAATCGCATCTTGTTCCACGACGATGTAACCGGAAAGGAGATTACGAGCAAGCTTCTCGCGCAGGTAAAAAAGCTGCCGAACGTGACGCTTCTTGCGCACACGGAAATGTGTGATATTCTTTCCTGCAAAAATGTCTGTGAGGGTGTTTTGATCCGGGATGAAGAAGGAAAGCTGGTTCCGGTTTATGCCAGGGATGTGATCTGGGCATGCGGTGGCATCGGCGGAATTTACGATAATTCCACGAACTTCCCGCATCTGACCGGAGATGCACTTGCAATTGCAATCCACAGGAACGTAGCACTGAAAAATGTCAATTACGTACAGATTCATCCAACAACGCTGTATTCCCAAAAGAAAGGCCGCCGTTTTCTGATTTCCGAATCTGTCCGCGGAGAGGGCGCTGTTTTGCTCGATAAAAACGGTGAGCGTTTCACCAATGAGTTGCAGCCGCGTGACGTGGTATCCCGTGAGATTCACCGCCAGATGGAAAAGGATCACACGAAGCACGTATGGCTTTCCCTGAAAACGATTCCGCTTGATGTAAAAGAACGGTTCCCGAATATTTACCAGAAATGTCTGGAAGAGGGATATGATATCACAAAAGAACCGATCCCGGTTGTACCGGCCCAGCATTACTTTATGGGTGGCGTCAAGGTAGACAGCAATAGCGAAACGACGATGGATCATCTGTATGCAGCAGGTGAGACGAGCTGCAACGGCGTGCACGGTGCAAACCGTCTGGCAAGCAATTCTCTGCTGGAGAGCCTTGTATTCGCAGAGCGCGCGGCAAAGAAGATGGCTGCCGAATGGGCCGCAGAGGGTCTTGTAGAGAACGCAGACCGCAAAGAAACGGCAACGGAGCCGAAGGAAGATGAATGGAAGCTCCTTGCAAAACGGTACGATATTAGAAAAGAAGATTACCAGGATATGGAAGAATATGCAGAACGCTGCAAAGAGAGCATCTGGGATGCAATCAGAAAGGAAGACGAATATGAATCCAATCACAAGAACACTAAATGTGGATAATCTGCTGCTGCTTGCACTGCAGGAGGACATTTCCAGCGAGGATGTAACGACAAACGCCGTGATGCCAAAAGCATGCCAGGGAACGGTACAGCTGCTCTGTAAACAGGACGGCGTTATTGCCGGCATGGAAGTTTTTGCAAGAGTATTTACCTTGCTCGATGAGCAAACCGAGATGATTCCGTATGTGAAAGACGGCGATGAAGTCAAAAAAGGCGATCTGCTGGCAACCGTAAACGGCGATATCCGTGTTCTGCTGTCCGGTGAAAGAACCGCGCTCAATTATCTGCAGCGGATGAGCGGAATCGCAACGTATACGAGAAGTGTTGCGAAGCTGCTCGAAGGTTCCAAAACAACCCTTCTCGACACCAGAAAAACAACCCCGAATATGCGTATTTTTGAAAAGTATGCAGTCAAAATCGGTGGCGGCCAGAATCACCGCTACAATCTGTCCGATGGCGTTCTGTTAAAGGACAATCATATCGGAGCTGCCGGCAGTGTCACAAAAGCGATCGAGATGGCACGCGATTATGCCCCGTTTGTGCGGAAGATTGAAGTCGAGTGCGAAAATATTGATATGGTTCGCGAAGCAGCAGATGCAGGCGCCGACATTATCATGCTCGACAATATGACTCCGGCGCAGATGAAAGAGGCGGTAGCCGTCATCAACGGCAGATCAAAAACCGAGTGCTCCGGAAATGTGACAAAAGAAAATATCGCCACGATCCTCGACACCGGCGTAGATTATGTTTCCAGCGGTGCACTGACGCATTCTGCACCGATTCTTGATGTATCATTGAAAAATCTGCATCCAGTAGAATAAGTATAAAAATAGGAATCATTTCCTTATAGATATAAAAATCGCGAAATAAAAAAGCTTCTGTTCCTCCCGGAAAAAGGGAAGAACAGAAGCTTTTTTAAACAGGAAAACTTCGTTGAATTTTCTTATAAAAAATTCTCCGGGTTTAGATTCCTTTCTGAAACAGGAGAAAGGAATATCCGATCGGAATCAAAACCAGCGCTGCGATCGTGAGAAATAAAATCCATTCAAGCTGCAGAAAGCTGTTTACGATCATGGCAACGCCGCCGATGATCCAAACCCAGCCGGCGAGGCGGTGAGTGCGGTTCCAGTTTTCCTGACTGTGAAGGTCCATGGAACCTTGATGCCGGTTGTGTAGTTCTGTTTGCATTTTGGCATGTAATTGCCGATGAGAATAAAGAGAAGGCCGACAATTCCATTGGCAACAAAACCGATATCAACTGCAATGCCGACTGCGTTTGCATAGATGGAGCAGCAGACTATCAGGGAGGTTACAGGTATGATCCACAGAACAAGACGGATCATCTTCGGGCCGATGTTCTGCCGTTTCGGATCAGAAAAAGTGAAAACAGCGGTAAAAATCTGCAGAGCGGCAAGAAACAGAGGAATACCGATCACTGCCATCGTTTTGCTGCTCCAGCCGTTGGGAACGTTGTTTGTGCCAAAATGGGTGGCAATGGTGTCCGGCATGCGATTCCAGAGCAGAAGTCCGATCACCGTCGGAAAAAGAGAAATGAGTGTTGTCAGAATCAGTGTTGTTTTATATTTTTTCCACATCAGAAGTGCCTCCTTTGAGCTCTGAAATCCAGAGCATGATTTCTTCCAGGACGGAAGTGTTGAGTTCATAATAAATAAAATTTTTCTCCCGGGATTCCAGCACAAGGTCTGCTTTTTTCAGAATACCGAGATGGTAGGAGATGGTTGCACCTGTCATATCAAAGTGCGATCCGATCTCCCCGGCAGAAAGTCTTCCGTTTTTCAGAAGCTCCAGAATCCTTCGCCGGACAGGATCGGAGAGAGCTTTAAACGTTTCTGCGAATGCCACGGAAACCTCCTTTCCAGTAGTATGTACTCTCGGAGTCTTTCTGCACTTGCTTTTGCGGCTGATTTTCCGCCAGTTGCACCCGAATTTCATCAACGTACGCACCGCGTACGCCTCAGAAATTTGGGCACAACTGACAAAAAATCATCTCACAAAATCAAGCACAGAAAGACTCCGCGAGTACATTAGTATGAATGCAATCTAATTAGAAATTCATCTAAATACTTTTTTTATCACAGGGGAAGCGAAAAGTCAATAAGCATTTCGAAAAAAATCTAAATAGTTTTATTGCTGATTTTGAGTTGCTATTTTCTGTAGAATACGCTACGATAAGGGAAAAGTTGTAGAAAAAGGGGGACAAAAACATGAAAAAACACCTGTCCGTGCGCTATGGCACGATTCAGGGCTGCTACTGGATGGGATACGCGGCACTGATGGGGTATGCCAGCGTCTATCTTCTTGAAAAAGGCTTCACAAACACACAAATCGGCCTTCTGACGGCAGTTGGCTGTATCGTGTCAGCGGTTCTGCAGCCTGCGCTGGCATCCTACGCAGATCGGCCGGAAAGCCCGTCCGTACGAACAATGCTCCTTGGAGCGAACCTGATTCAGTTTGTTCTTGTCATTTCCCTTGCTGCAACGGCAGAAAGCAGTTCTATGGTGGTAAGGACACTGCTGTACGGCGCAAGCATTACGATGCTGATGCTGATGATTCCGTTCGTTAATTCTCTTGGTATGGAGACGATCCGCCAGGGAGAGGAACTTGATTACGGAATCGGGCGCGGCATGGGTTCCGTTGCATATGCGATTGCATCATGGCTGCTCGGCCGGCTGACCGCATCCTTTGGAGCAGACATGATTTCGATCTGGGCTATCGCGCTGACCATTCTTTTTCTCGCCTGTGTATTTCGTTTTCCATTTAAAAAGGACAGAAAAAAAGCAGAAGCAGAAAAAGAAGAGACAGGAGCAGCCGGTCCGGTCGATTTTCTGAAACGGTATCCGTCCTTCGCGGTAGTACTGCTTGGCTGCATTCTGATCTTTATGTCACATAGCCTGATTAACAGCTTCAATTATCAGATTGCAATGGCAAAAGGTGGTGGCAGCGGTGAGATGGGAAATGCGATGACCATCTCTGCGGTTTCCGAGCTGCCAACGATGTTTCTGTTCGGCTATCTGCTGAAAAAGAAGAGCAGTGTTTTCTGGTTCCGCCTCTCCGGCCTGTTTTTTGTCCTGAAAAGCATAGGAACCTTCCTGGCCTTTAATATTCCGACATACTACGCTGCTCAGCCGTTCCAGATGTTCGGCTGGGCGCTGATCAACGTCGCCTGCGTCTATTACGTGAACGGCATCATGGAGCCGCAGGATTCGATTAAAGGACAGGCATATATGGCGATGACCATCACCGCAGGAAATGTAATGAGCTCCCTGTTTGGCGGCTGGCTTATCGATGCAGCCGGTGTTGGCGCGATGCTGATCTGCGCATCTCTTGCGGCCTTCATCGGCTGGCTGATTGTGTGCTTGGGTTCGAAAGAAGCAAAAACTGCATAGGAAAGATAAAAGAAAGCGCCCGAAACCGAACGTGGTTCCGGGCGCTTTGCCGTACAGCTCTTATTTATTTCTGTTTCCTGTATACTTCTCATCACAGTATTTGCAACGGTAAACTTCTTTTTCCGGGTCAGCCAGGATAAAGACATGTTTTAATCCCTGCTCAATGGAGGTGATACAGCGCGGATTTTTGCATTTGATAACATCAACTACCTGTTTCGGCAGATGAAGTTCTTTTTTCTCCGTAATTTCGCCGTCTTTAATGACATTGACAGTAATATTGTGATCGATAAAGCCTAAGATGTCAAGATCCATCTTATCAACCGAACACTCAACTTTCAGAATGTCCTTTTTTCCCATTTTTTCACTTTTGGCATTTTTAATAATGGCTACGGTACAGTCCAGCTTGTCCAGTCCCAGATCATGGTAAATGGTCATAGCCTTTCCTGCTTTAATATGGTCGAGCACGAAGCCCTCTTCAATACGTCCTACGTTCAGCATAGCGAAAGATGCTCCTTTCTTAATCGACTTTGATGTTCAGCAGCGTCAGAATCAGGGCCATACGTGCATAAACACCGTACTGAACCTGTTTAAAGTAAGCAGCGCGCGGGTCGTTATCCACGTCAACGGAGATCTCATTGACACGCGGCAGCGGATGCAGAACCAGCATTTCCGGAGAAGCAAGATCCATTTTGGACTGATCCAGAATATAGAAATCCTTCATGCGGATGTAATCATCCTCGTTGAAGAAACGTTCTTTCTGACACGGGTCATATAAAGGACATCCAGCTTCGGGAGAACATCTTCCATTTTAATAACTTCCTCAAATGGAACATTGTTTGCGCGCAGCACATCATCACGGATGTAATCCGGGAGACGAAGCTCCTCCGGGGAGATTAATACAATTTTAATGCCGGTATAACGAACCAGCGCTTCAATCAGGGAGTGAACCGTTCTGCCGAATTTAAGATCACCGCAGAAACCAATGGTAAGATTGTTCAGGCGACCCTTTAAAGAACGGATGGTAAGAAGATCGGTAAGAGTCTGCGTCGGGTGCTGATGTCCACCATCGCCGGCGTTGATAACCGGGATACGGGAATACATAGATGCTACCAGCGGAGCGCCTTCTTTCGGATGACGCATCGCACAGATATTTGCAAAGCAGGATACTACACGAATGGTGTCCGCTACGCTTTCGCCTTTCGATGCGGAAGAAGAATTGGCAGAAGAAAAACCAAGAACAGTACCGCCAAGATTCATCATGGCAGCTTCAAAGCTGAGACGGGTGCGTGTGCTTGGTTCATAAAATAAAGTAGCAAGTCTTTTGCCATCGCAGGCATGTGCGTATTTTTCCGGGTGTTTCTCAATATCATTTGCCAGATCCATTAACTGATCCAGCTCTTCGACAGAGAAATCAAGGGGACTCATTAAGTGTCGCATATATTACCTCCTATGAAGATCCTTATTTTTGTTACCGTTCACAGTTTCCCTGCGAATGTCTGAATCACTTTCTTACGCAGCGAAACAGCAGGTGTTTCCCTGCTGAGTGAACAGTAACTTATTTTTTCTGTGTTCCACCTTAACACAAAAACAGGATAAATGCAAGATAAAAAATGGCAGGAAAAAGGTCGAAAAGCAGAGTAATATGAAATGTGAAAAAATAAAGTGAAATAGCAGTCAAAAAGGAAAAAGATTGTACAAAAGCCGAATTTCGGAAGATCTTTTCTTGTAAATTAAACGGAGATGGAGTAAAATATTGATATCTGCAACAAATGCAGAGTATCAGGAGGACCAGATATGCTAGACTTAGGAAAAATCCGCGACGAGATCGATGCCACCGATGACGAGATCGTCCGCCTGTTCCAGCACCGGATGGCGCTGACGGCGGAGGTTGCGCAGTACAAGATAGAGACAGGAAAAGCCGTTTTTGATGCGGAACGTGAGCGCCAGAAGCTGGAAAAGCTGACAGGCGAGGGAACAAATGCATTCAATACAAAAGGCATCCAGGAGCTGTTCCAGCAGATCATGTCGATCAGCCGGAAGCGCCAGTATCAGCTGCTGACCGAGAACGGCGGCGAGGAGATGACCGATTACACACAGGTTGACCACCTCCCGACGCACGGCAGAAGAGTTGTCTTCCAGGGTGTGGAGGGCGCCTATAGCTTCGGTGCCATGAAAGAATTTTTCGATGATACGATCACCAGTTCCACGTAGACACCTGGAAAGAGGCGATGGAGGCGATCACAAAGGGCGAGGCTGATTACGCTGTGCTTCCGATCGAGAACTCCACAGCAGGCATTGTATCCGATATTTATGATCTTCTGGTGGAATATCCGCACTATATCGTCGGTGAGCAGGAATTGCCGGTGGAGCATGTGCTGATGGCACTGCCGGGAGCTAAAGTCGAAGAAATCCGTACCGTAATTTCCCACCCGCAGGCACTGGCCCAGTGCCGCCGCTTTCTCGATTCCAATGAAAACTGGAAAACAGAGGAACGACTGAATACGGCCGCCGCTGCAAAAGAAGTATCTGAGAGCGGTGATTTGACGATGGCAGCCGTCGGAAGCCCATATGCAGCAGAACACTTCGGACTGCAGATCTTAAAAGAAGGCATTTTTGACGCCCGGGGCAATACGACACGCTTTGTTATTATTTCCGGTCAGAAACGCTTTGTAAAGGATGCACAGAAAATCAGCGTATGCATGGAACTGCCGCATCAAAGCGGTTCTCTTTACAATGCACTGGCACATTTTATTTACAACGATCTGAACATGACCAAAATCGAGTCCCGCCCGATTCCGCAGCGGAAATGGGAGTACCGTTTCTTCGTGGATTTCGAGGGGAACTTAAGCGATCCGGCAGTCAAAAACGCACTGCGCGGATTGCAGGCAGAATCCGCGAAATTCCGGATTTTCGGAAATTATTAATCCAGAAGAGAGGGCCGTACCAAGCGGCCTTTTCGCATAAATAAAATGAAAAATGACAGGAAGGAAGAGACAAAAGATGATTAGAATAGAAGAATGTATCCTCTACCGCGATTTCGCAGAGGGGGAGGTACTGCGCGATATGACGATACTGGTGGAGACCTACAAAAAACTGGTCAATGCTCAGATTTCCCTGAAGGACCGCCGGTTCCGTGAGAATATGAGCGCATATGAGCCGCAGTTTTATGAGGCACTGAACCGCCTTGTCGAGATGGCAAACCGCTACGGCTTCTCCGGAAATCTCTGGCATGATTATCTGACGTATCTGCTGGTAAACAAAGAAAATGCATTCTCTACCTCGTGCGAGATTGTCGGAAAAGTAGAGGGAAGCATCAACCAGATGGCAAAACACGACTTTGTCCGTTTCAAAGAACTGTTTGATTTTGATATCTGTGTTTTTGATGAAATTTTTGAGTCCGGCGATGCCTCTGTCATCAGTTCCTATGAGAACACGGACAGTCCGAATAAACTGTTCAACAAAGAAGTCCGGGATCGTATCTGTGAGCTGGCCATCCGTCTGGCAAAGGCTGCATCCGCAGATGAATTTATGGCTGATATGGTTCAGTTTTACAAAGATTTCGGAGTGGGAAAACTGGGACTTCACAAGGCATTTCGTATTGCGCATACAGGAGAGAACGTTGAGATTATCCCGATTACCAACATTCCGGATGTGCGCCTTTCTGATCTTGTCGGCTACGAAATTCCAAAGCAGAAGCTGATCGACAACACGAAAGCGTTTGTCGAGGGCAAGAAAGCAAACAACTGTCTGCTTTTTGGCGATGCCGGAACCGGAAAATCCTCCAGCATCAAGGGCATCCTGAATGAATATTACGATCAGGGACTTCGTATGATCGAGGTTTACAAGCATCAGTTTCAGGATCTGAATGAGCTGATTGCACAGATCAAAAACAGAAATTATAAATTCATTATTTACATGGATGACCTTTCCTTTGAAGAGTTTGAGATTGAGTACAAATACCTGAAAGCTGTCATTGAGGGAGGCCTGGAAAAACGTCCGGACAATATTCTTATTTATGCAACCTCCAATCGTCGCCATCTGATTAAAGAGGATTACAGTGATAAAGAAGGAACAAGACAGGATATGCATACTTCCGACACCGTACAGGAGAAGCTGTCCCTGGTATACCGTTTCGGCGTCAGCATTTATTTTGGTGCACCGGATAAGAAAGAATTCCAGAAGATTGTTTCCACACTGGCCGAACGATACGGCGTGACGCTGAGTGAGGAAGAGCTTTTGGCAGAAGCGAACAAATGGGAACTGTCCCACGGCGGTCTTTCCGGCCGTACCGCACAGCAGTTTATCGATTATCTGCTCGGAAAACAGTAAAAAGAAAAAGGTCAAAAAGTCCGCTTGGTATTGGGAGCGGGCTTTTTGGGATATCCTTTGAAAAAGAAGGAGGAAAAGCATATATGCAGTATTCCACATTTGCTGCCATTGATATCGGCAGCTACGACGTCATTCTGGAGATTTTCGAGATCTCCAAAAAGCAGGGTATCCGAAGCGTGGATAAGATCTGCCATCGGATGGAGCTTGGAAAAGATACGTACACGCTGGGAAAAATTCGCCCGGAAATGGAAGAAGAGCTGTGCCGTGTACTCGCAGATTTTGTGCGGATTATGGAAGGCTATCGCGTGGACGATTACCGTGCAACGGCATCCAGTGCGATCAGTGAGGCGTCGAACAGTCTCTATGTCCTTGGAAAAATTCATCAGTTGACCGGTCTTTCTGTCACGGTTCTCTCCAACTCGGAGCAGCGTTTTCTTAGCTATAAAGCGCTCGCGGCGATGGAGGACAATTTTAACAAGATCATTGAAAAGGGAACTGCGATTCTCGATCTTGACGGTGGCAGTTTTCAGATTTCCCTGTTCGACAAGGATGCACTTGTCACAACACAGAACATCCGCATGGGAAGTCTTCGCATCCGCGAGCGTCTTGCCGGAATTCAGAGTGAGACGGAACATTACGAAGAGATGGTCGAGGAGCTGATCTGGAACGAAGTATCAAGCTTTAAAAAGATGTATCTGAAAGACCGCAAAATTGAAAACATTATGCTGATCGGCGATGTTTTCACCGACAGTGTTTATCAGAACATTGAAGAAAAAACGACAAAAATCATTTCCCGCGAAAACTTTAATACCTGGTATGAGAAAATTATCCGCCAGTCACCGATGGAGCTCGCCGTAAAACTTGGTATTCCGCTGGAAAACGCTTCACTGATGTATCCGTCTGCTGTGATTTATAAATGTCTGATTGATATGATGGGTGCGGAGCATATCTGGATTCCGGGCGTGCATATGACACGTGGTATTGCATACGAGTATGCGGAGCAGATGAAACTGCTGAAAGGCGGTCATAATTTCGAAAATGATATTCTGATGGCGGCAAAAAATATCGGAAAACGGTACGCAGTGAACCGTCCGCATGTCCAGAACCTGGAGATGACAGCGCTTGCCATGTTTGATGCGACGAAAAAGATGCACGGTATGAAAGAGCGCGAACGGCTGCTTCTCCAGATGGCAGTGATGCTGCATGACGTTGGAAAATACATCAGTTTCAATAATGTGGCGGATTCTTCCTATAATATTATCATGTCAAATGAAATCATCGGATTGTCGCACATTGAGCGTGAGATGGTGGCATTGATTGCAAGATACAACACGGTTACGCTCCCGTCCTACGATGAGCTGGTGATGGATCGTCCTTGAGTGCCGAGCAGTATCTGACAGTATCCGAACTGACCGCAATCGTCCGTCTGGCGAATGCGCTCGACCGGAGTCATTTGCAGAAGATTCAGGCGATCCGCGCCACATTAAAGGAGCGCGAGCTGCAGCTTTCGCTCACGGTCAACCGCGATTTTACCCTTGAGCAAGGTTTGTGCCAGGAAAAATTAGATTTCTTCAATGAGGTATTCAGCATACAGCCGGTCATCAAACTGAAACGGCAGATGTAAAAGGAGGCGAAGAAAGATGGATATTGCACCATATAAGAAACCGGAATATTTCCGCAACCGGGAGTTGAGCTGGGTCAGCTTCGACGAGCGTGTTTTAAACGAGGCGCGGGATAAGAGTATTCCGCTGTTTGAACGTCTGAAATTTATCAGCATTACCTCCTCCAACCTGGATGAGTTTTATATGGTCCGTGTGGCTTCACTAAAAGACCAGGTGCATGCAAACTATACGAAAAAGGATCTGTCCGGCATGGATGCGAAGGAGCAGCTTGCCGGGATCAGCAAACGGACACACGAGCTGGTGCAGCTGCAGTACAATACGTACAATCGCTCGGCGGTTCCGTCTCTGGAGCACGTTGGCCTTACGATTATCAGCGAGCACGAGAAGCTGACGAAGGAGCAGGCGGAGTATGTGGATTCCTATTTTGAGGAGAACATTTACCCGGTTCTGACCCCGATGGCCATGGATTCGGCCCGCCCGTTCCCATTGATCCGGAACAAAACATTGAATATCGGTGCACTGGTGCAGAAGAAAGAGGATTCGCTTCTGAGCCGTGCGGAGGATAAGAAAGAGAAGAAAGGCAAGGAGAAGGAAAAAGAGAAAGAACTGGAATTTGCGACGGTTCAGGTTCCTTCGGTACTGCCGCGTTTTATTCTGCTTCCGCAGGATGAAAAGACGGGACAGCGGTATGTGATTCTTCTGGAGGAGATCATCGAGCGGAACATTGGAAAGCTGTTCTTAAGCTACGATGTGGTCTGTGCGCATCCGTACCGTGTTATGCGAAATGCAGATCTTTCGATCGATGAGGATGAGGCTTCGGACCTGTTAAAGGAGATCCAGAAGCAGCTTAAAAAACGTCAGTGGGGCGAAGTGATCCGTCTGGAAGTGGAAGATAAGATGGATAAGCGGCTCCTGAAGATGCTGGAAAAAGAGTTTGACATCGATGAAGACGACCTGTTCCGGATTCCGGGACCGCTCGATCTGACGTTTTTAATGAAAATGTATGGGCTCGACGGCTTTGATGAGTATAAAATTCCAAAATACATTCCAGCAGCAGTTCCGGCGCTGATGAATGAGGATGACATTTTTACAAACATCCGAAAAGGAGACATCTTACTGCATCATCCTTATATGACGTTTGATCCGGTCGTGCAATTTGTACAACAAGCAGCAAAGGATCCGGATGTACTGGCAATCAAACAGACGCTGTACCGTGTGAGCGGCAATTCTCCGATTATTGCAGCACTGGCTCAGGCGGCGGAAAATGGCAAACAGGTTTCCGTACTGGTGGAATTAAAGGCACGGTTTGACGAAGAAAACAATATTGTCTGGGCGAAGATGCTGGAAAAGGCGGGATGCCATGTAATTTATGGTCTTCTGGGACTGAAAACACACAGTAAGATCACACTGGTGGTTCGGCGCGAGGAGACAGGCATTCGCAGATATGTACATCTTGGCACGGGAAACTATAACGATTCTACGGCAAAGCTGTATACGGACTGTGGCCTGCTGACATGCAATGCAAAGATCGGTGAGGACGCAACAGCAGTATTTAACATGCTTTCGGGCTATTCGGAGCCGGATCGCTGGAACAAACTGATTGTTGCACCGCTCTGGATGAAGGACCGGTTCCTGCATCTGATTGCGATGGAAGAGGAGCACGCAAAGAAGGGACAGAAAGCGCATATTATTGCGAAGATGAACTCGTTATGCGACCGCGATATTATTGCGGCGCTTTACAGTGCTTCGGCAGCCGGAGTAAAGATTGACCTGATTATCCGGGGAATCTGTTGCCTGAAGGTTGGAATCCCGGGTGTCAGCGAGAATATTACCGTTCGCTCGATTGTCGGCAATTTCCTGGAACATGCGCGGATTTTCTACTTCTACAGTGGTGGAAATGAAGAGGTGTTTATGGGAAGCGCGGACTGGATGCCGCGAAATCTGGAAAAACGGGTGGAGATCGTGTTCCCGGTTGAGGATGAGCAGATCAAGAAAGAAGTAATGCATATTCTTGATATCCAGATGAAGGATAATGTGAAAGCCAGTATTTTACAGGCAGACGGAACGTATACAAAGCCGGATAAGCGCGGAAAGATGCTGGTGAATTCACAGGAGTATTTCTGCAGGGAGGCAACGGAAAGAGCGGAAAAACCGAAAGAACAGGAAAACAGCAGGGTGTTTGTGCCGGCGGAACCGGTGGAATAGGTTTGGACGGACGCCCCGTAACGCACACAAGGGTGATGCGCATTTGCAGGGAGCGTGTAATTCTTAGGTTCTGGCATTTTGCGTTATGCGCCAAAAATCAACTGTCTGAGCGACAGCGAGTTTGATTTTGCGCATGGTTTAGCAAAATGACAGAGCCTTAGAATTACTAGCTCCCGAAACCGCGCATCACCCTTGTGTGCGTTACGGGGCTGTGTGAAGGACGGACACGGATGTGGGAGCGGGAGCGCCCACTGCGTTGACATGAAAGAAGAATATGGTATGTTGTGATGAGAAAGAGCTGCAGCTTTGAGAGTTGCGGCGTTTTTTTGTGTCAAAAATAATCTGTTGGGTATTGGGAAAAGGAATGGCTATTCAGAATTTGTTTTGAAAATTGGTTTTGCGGGTGATTTCGGGGATTTTACAAAGAGTGATCTGGAAGAGTGGCTGGAAAAGAAGGGGATGGAGGTAAGGGAAAATGTGGACATTTTTTGTAAAGTAACCGGTTATTTTATTAACGGATATTTTACAAAGCGGTGGTAGTGGGCTTTACGGAAGGAAAGGTATAATGAATCTCGACAAGACGAGGAGGAAGAAAAACGAATGTCAAATATTGTGTTGAAGAATGTCTGTAAATCTTATGATAAGGAACATTATGCGGTTCAGGATTTTTCGCTTGAAATACCGGATCGGGAGTTTGTGATTTTTGTTGGACCTTCCGGCTGCGGAAAATCGACGACGCTTCGGATGATTGCCGGTCTTGAGGAGATTACGAGCGGGGAGCTCTGGATTGATGGACAGCTTTGTAATTATGTAGAAGCAAAGGATCGCGATCTTTCGATGGTGTTTCAGAACTACGCGCTTTATCCGAATATGACGGTATATGAAAACATGGCGTTTTCTCTGAAAATCCGGAAACAGCCCAAGGATGAAGTTGATAAAAAGGTACATGAGGCAGCTAAAATGCTTGGAATTGAGCATTTACTTGACCGGAGACCGTCAGCACTTTCCGGCGGTCAGAAACAAAGAGTTGCGATTGGAAGTGCAATTATGAGACGGCCGAAAGCATTTTTAATGGATGAGCCGCTTTCGAACCTAGATGCGAAGCTGCGGGCACAGATGCAGGTGGAGCTGGCAAAATTACATAAGGAACTGAAAACGACGGTGATTTATGTTACACATGATCAGACGGAGGCGATGACGCTTGGTACAAAAATTATTGTTATGAAAGACGGTGTTGTGCAGCAGGCGGATACACCGGAGCGGATTTACCGCCATCCGGCAAACAAATTTGTGGCTGGTTTTATCGGAGCTCCGAGTATGAATTTTATGGAAACGATGGTGATGGAAAGAAACGGAGCGGTTTATCTGGAGGCAGACGGAGGAGTTACCCTTCGTGCAAAAGGAGAGAACGAAATGGTGCTTCGCCGCGCTTATCTCGGAAAAATGGTGATCTTAGGTCTGAGACCGGAGGATTTACAGGACGAAACAACCGCTTCCGCACATCGGATCTGTTACGAAGAGAATCAGTTGAAGGCATTTGTTGACCTGCGGGAGATGATCGGTGCAGAAGCGTATCTGCATATGAATACCGGAAAAAATCTGATTACAGCAAGAGTGCCTTCCGAGGTGCCGGTTACTGTAAAGGAAAGCATTACATTGTATGCAGATATGGAGAAAGCACAGATCTTTGATCCGTTTACAGAAGAAAATATTTTATCTCTGCCGGTTGAAAAAGAAGAACGTGCAACAGCATAAGAAGGAGCAAGAAGTGAAAAAAGTAATCGAAAAGTGTAAAAAAGCAGAAGTTTATATGTATCTAATCCCGAGTATGGTGATCTTTAGCATCTTTCTGTTTTATCCGTTTTTTAAAACCATTTATCTGAGCCTGTATAAGACAAACAAGCTTGGAGAAGCGAAATTGTATGTGGGACTGGATAACTATAAAAGCTTATTATCGAATCCATCCTTTTACAACAGTCTCTGGGTTACACTGGAATTTGTGGCGATTGTTGTAGTCGGAAGTATGGCGCTTGGCCTTCTGGGAGCAGTTCTTTGCAGCAAGGCTTTCCCGGGAATCCGGGTATTCAGTACTTCCTATGCACTCCCAATGGCAGTAGCATCGAGCTCAGGCGCCATGATTTTCAAGATTATTTTAAATCCCACGATCGGTATCGTAAACAAATTGCTGCATGTGAGCATTAACTGGGTCAGTGATCCGAAATATGCGCTGATCTGTGTGGCTGTCCTTACGGCATGGCTGAACAGTGGCATCAATTTCCTGTATTTTTCGGCGGGACTTGGAAACATTGATGATTCGATTTATGAGCGTGCTTCTGTAGATGGAGCGAATGCAGTACAGAAATTTTTTAAGCTGACACTGCCGGGGCTTTCTCCGATCATGTTCTACACACTGGTTGTTAACATTATTCAGGCATTCCAGTCATTCGGACAGGTGAAAATCCTGACACAGGGAGGACCGGGAGAATCCACGAACCTGATTGTATATTCGATATACCGTGATGCGTTTTTTAATTACCGGTTTGGAAGCGCAGCCGCACAGTCCGTTGTTTTGTTTCTGATTGTCATGGCGCTTACCCTGGTTATGTTCCGCGTGGAAAAGAGAGGAGTAAAATACTGATGTCTACAATAGCAACTACGATTGCCGGACCAAAAACTTATTCTGCAGAGGAGCTGCAGGCACTGCATCTGGCAATGAATGCAAAAGCAAAAAGAAAGAAAATGCTTCAGAAAACAGCGTTGGTTACCATGAACCTGATCGTTTGTCTGTTTATGCTGTTTCCGCTGCTTTATACCATCAGTGTAGCGTTTATGCCGTCCGGCGAGCTTTACACAATGGCAATGAACATCGTGCCAAAACATCCGACGCTGGAAAATTTCGTGGAAGCATTTCATAAAATTCCGCTGGTACGCTTTGTCCTGAACTCATTTTTGGTTGCGGGCAGCATTACGCTGGGTCAGATTGTAACGTGTTCTCTTGCGGCATTTGCCTTCTCTTTCCTGAATTTCAAAGGAAAAAATGTTCTGTTTATGCTGGTCATGGCGACCATGATGGTGCCGGGTGAGGCAACCATTATTTCCAATTATCTGACAGTAGGAAGTCTCGGATTGCTCGATACCTATATTGTTCTGATCCTGCCTTCTCTTACCTCTGCAATGGGAATTTTCCTGTTCCGCCAGTTCTACATGACCTTTCCGATTTCGCTTTATGAATCGGCGAAGCTGGACGGCTGCGGGAATCTGCGGTTTATCGTAAAAATCCTGATGCCGCTGACAAAGTCAGCAATGGGAGCAATGGCGGTTTACACCTTTATCAATGCATGGAATATGTACATGTGGCCGCTGCTGGTTACAGGTTCGGACAGCAAGCGTACCGTACAGATTGGTATCAGTATGCTGAACAGCGTCGACGCACAGTCGATTACCCTGATGCTGGCGGGCGTGGTAATGATTATCATTCCATCCATTTCCATCTTTATCGTAGGCCAGAAGGCCTTAATCAAAGGAATGTTTTCAGGAGCAGTCAAGGGCTGATTCCTGTGACAGAAAAAAGAATAGAAAACTGTATGAAAAAACGAGGAGAAAAAAAATGAAGAAAAAAGTGATTGCATCGATTCTTGCGGCTTCTATGGCAGCTATGGCGCTTACTGGATGTGGAGGCGGAAAAACAACGAGTGAGGCACAGGTGCAACAACGGATGAAACCACAGCCAGCACAGAGGCAGGAAGTACGGCAGATGGCGCAGAAGCACCGGATTTAAACCAGGATACGAAGGGAACCACGATTACCTTCTGGCATTCCATGGGCGGTGTCAATGGCGAGGCAATGGATTATCTTGTCAATAAATTCAATGAAGAGAATACCGATGGCATTACCGTTGAGGCGGTTTATCAGGGAGAATATGATGATACGATTAACAAACTGAAAAGTGCACAGATCGGAAATATGGGAGCAGACCTGGTACAGATTTATGATATCGGAACACGCTTTATGATTGATTCCGGCTGGGTCATTCCGATGCAGGAGCTGATTAATGCAGATGGCTATGACATTTCCCAGATCGAGCCGAATATCGCTGCTTATTATACGGTAAACAATGAGCTGTACTCGATGCCATTCAATTCGTCCACACCGATTCTGTATTACAACAAAGATATGTTTGAAAAAGCAGGGATCACCGAGGTTCCTACAAGCCTGGAAGGAATTCTTGCCATCGGTGATGATCTGAAAACAAAGGGCGGAGCCGGTGAACCGCTGGCACTCTCCATCTATGGATGGTATTTCGAACAGTGGCTCTGCAAACAGGGACTTTCCTATGCGGATAATGGAAATGGCCGTGATGCTGCTGCTACTGCGGTTGAATTTGATTCCAACGGCGGAGCGCTCAACATCTTAAATGCGTGGAAAGCCTGAATGATGCCGACGTTGCACCAAACGTAGGCCGTGCCGGAAGCGATACCGCAACAACAGACTTTACTTCCGGAAAAGCAGCGATCACTCTTGGCTCTACCGCATCCCTGAAACAGATTTTACAGGATGTCAACGGAAGTTTCGAAGTTGGAACCGCATATTTCCCGACAATCAAGGACGGCGATGAGGGCGGTGTTTCCATCGGAGGAGCATCTCTCTGGGCATTGAACAACAACGATGATGCAAAAGCAGCCGCCACCTGGAAATTTATCAAATTCCTGATTTCCCCGGAGTCTCAGGCATACTGGAATGCCGAGACTGGTTACTTCCCAGTAACAACAGCTGCTGATGAGGAGCAGACCTTCAAAGATAATGTGGCACAGTATCCACAGTTCCAGACCGCGATTGATCAGCTGCACGATTCCAAGCCGCAGTACGCCGGCGCACTTCTCTCTGTATTCCCGGAGGCAAGACAGATTGTGGAAACAGAAATCGAGAATATGATCAACGGAAATGAGACCCCGGAGAAAGCAGTAGAATCAATGGCTTCCCAGATCAACAGCTCCATCGAGGATTATAATCTGGTAAATGAATAAGAGACAGGCTTTACAAAAATAAGATTTCGTCCTATAGTGAAGAAAAACGAGTTCCCAAAGCGTGTTTGAACGGTTTTGTGAATGGGAAGATCCGATTTACGGAAATGATTTTTCAGATATGACTGGAAATGCGTCGGAGACAAAAATCCGGCGCGCTTCCGAATCTATAGCAATCCCGCAGAAGATGTAAAAAAATCAGCACCGCTTTTTTCACTTGTTTTCAGGCTTACGATAAAAGGAAAAAAGCTGCAGTCGGGACAAAAGATAGAAAAGAGTGCAGATTTGGAAATGGGAACGGAAAATGGAGGACAGATACGAGATGAAAACAAAAGTATGGGCACACAGAGGAGCCAGTGCATATGCACCGGAAAATACACTGGAAGCGTTTCTTCTTGCGGCAGAGCAGGGAGCAGACGGTGTGGAGCTGGATGTACAGCTGACGAAAGATGGCGAGATGGTTGTTGTCCACGATGAAGAAAATCGACCGGGTCAGTGACGGAAGCGGATTTGTCAAAGATTATACGCTTGCGGAATTGAAGAACCTGAACTTTAATAAGACACATCTGGAATATCAGAATGTAAAAATTCCGACGCTTCGCGAAGTATATGAAGCATTAAAGCCAACGGGAATGACGATCAATGTCGAGCTGAAAACCGGTATTTTCTGGTATAAAGACCTGGAAAAAAAGGTACTCGAGCTGACAAAAGAGATGGAGATGGAAGATCGCGTGATTTATTCTTCCTTTAACCATTACAGCATTGCAAAAATTCTGGAACTGGATCCGAAAGCCAGCACCGGCATCCTCTACGCAGATATTATTTATGATGTCGTGAATTATGCGAAAAAAATCGGAACAGGAGCTCTTCATCCGGCAACCTTTCATGTGCAGATGGCAGACTTTCTTCAGCAGTATGTGGAAAGCGATCTTGCGGTGCATGTGTGGACGGTCAATGATAAGGCGGAGATCGAGCGTCTGATGGAGGCCGGTGTTGACGCAGTCATCACTAATTATCCGGATGTGGCCGTTTCCTGCCGCAACGCGAAGTGATACCGATTGGAGAAAAAAAGCTGTTCCTTTTGGATATCGACGGAACCATCTGCGTGGGGAACCGTCTGATTCCGGGAGCAGACCGGTTTTTAAACGGACTGTCCGAGTACGGCGGAGATTATGTGTTTATCACAAATAATACGACGATGAGCGTAGCAGATTACCGGAAAAAATTTGCAAAGCTGGGCATCCCGACAACAAGCGCGAACTTTCTGACGGCTTCTGTTGCAACAGCGCATTATCTGAAGCAGAAATATGGATCCCGTCCCGTCTATGTGCTGGGAACGGACTCTCTGATCCGGGAATTGGAGAGCTTCGGTGTGTGTACCACCCACGATCCGGAGAAAGAAGGAATTGCATGTGTGCTTGCAAGCTATGACAATGAACTGACGTATCAAAAACTGACGGATATCTGTCGGCTGTTGACAGAGCGCCCGGAGCTCGATTACGCTGCAACGAACCCGGACTATGTTTGTCCGATTGAATTCGGCTACGTGCCGGATTGCGGTTCCATCTGCGAGATGATCGGTCATGCGATCCAGCGTATGCCGACTTATATCGGAAAACCAGGCATACGGATGGTTGAGATGGCACTTGATATGACAGGCAGAACGCGCGATGAGGCTGTTCTTGTGGGAGATCGTCTCTATACGGACATTGCGTGCGCCAACATGGCGGGCATTTCTGCAGCACTTGTGCTTTCCGGCGAATCTACACGTGAAGAAATGCAGAACTCGCAGTATCTTGTGGAGTATATGTATCCATCCGTAAAAGAAATGTATTCGGAGTGGGTGTACGGACAAAAAAAGAAATGTTCTTAAAATTCCGAAACGGTTATGGTTTTGGAACAAAAAAACAGAAAGAAGAATTCTGAGAGGAGAACCTTTTTCCGAAGGAGTTCTTCTTTTTTGCTGCGGAAAAGGATACTTTCCGGATATGGGGTAAAAGCCTGGGACGGTATAGAAAAAGCTTGCCAAAAGAGGGAATTTCCCTATATAATGATTCAGACTATAATAGGAAAGTAACTATTCAGAGCCCCATCTCGATTCCGCTTACGCTGCATCTCGATGTTGCTTCTCGCCATATGAAAAGGAAGAAAACCGCTCATTCATGCAAGCATGATTCGCAATTTTCTTCCATTTTGCATGGCTCTGAATCGTTACATATGAAAAAGAAAACGATCAGGAGATCGGAGAATTCCAATACAACAGAAGAAGGAGAATTTATGCATGAGTATTTTAAATGTAGAACATCTGTCCCACGGCTTCGGCGACCGTGCGATTTTTGAAGATGTATCGTTCCGCCTGTTAAAGGGGGAACACATCGGTCTGGTAGGCGCAAATGGCGAGGGAAAATCAACCTTTATGAACATCATCACCGGAAAGCTGATGCCGGATGAGGGAAAGGTTGAGTGGGCCAAAAACGTCCGTGTCGGCTATCTGGACCAGCATACCGTTCTGGAAAAAGGTATGACGATCCGTGATGTGTTAAAAAGCGCTTTTTCCTGGTTGTACGAGATGGAAGAGCGGATGAACACGATCTGCGATTCCATGGGCGATGCCTCCGAGGACGAGCTGAATCAGATGATGGAGGAACTTGGTGTGATCCAGGAAATGATGGATGCACATGACTTCTATATTTTGGATTCCAGAATAGAAGAGATTGGCCGCGCGCTTGGCCTTGAAGAGATCGGTCTCGAACGCGATGTCACCGAACTTTCCGGCGGACAGAGAACGAAAGTACTTCTGGCAAAATTACTTTTGGAAAAACCGGACATCCTTCTTTTGGATGAGCCGACCAACTACCTGGATGTGGAACATATCACCTGGCTGAAACGATACCTTGAAGAGTATGAAAATGCCTTCATTCTGATCTCTCACGATATTCCATTCCTGAACAGTGTTGTCAATCTGATCTATCATATGGAAAATAAAGAGCTGAATCGTTATGTTGGTGATTACGACCACTTCCAGGAGGTTTATGCAGTCAAAAAAGCGCAGAAGGAAGCTGCCTATAACCGCCAGCAGCAGGAGATCAGTGAGCTGAAGGATTTCGTGGCACGAAACAAAGCCCGTGTGGCAACCAGAAACATGGCTATGTCACGGCAGAAGAAGCTGGATAAGATGGATGTGATCGAGCTTGCGAAAGAAAAACCAAAGCCGGAATTTCATTTCCGCACTGCGCGCACTTCGGGCCGCTTCGTTGTGACTGCAAAAGAACTTGTGATCGGCTATGAAGAACCGCTCTCCAGACCGTTGACCTTTGCGATCGAGCGTGGCGAAAAGATCGTGCTCACCGGTGCCAACGGAATTGGAAAAACAACACTCTTAAAGAGTATCCTCGGTTTGATCCCGTCCCTTGGCGGAGACGTGGAGCTTGGCGACTATCTGGAAATCGGATATTTCGAGCAGGAAATGCCAAAAGGAAACACCAACAGCTGTATCCAGGAAATCTGGGAAGAATTTCCATCCTATACTCAGTATGAAGTCCGTGCGGCGCTTGCCAAATGCGGTCTTACCACACAGCACATTGAAAGCCTGGTGCGTGTGCTCTCAGGAGGAGAACAGGCAAAAGTTCGCCTCTGTAAACTGATCAATCGCGAAACCAATCTTCTTGTCCTCGATGAGCCGACCAACCATCTCGATGTAGACGCAAAAGAGGAGTTAAAAAACGCACTGAAAGAGTACAAAGGAACTGTTCTTATGGTCTGCCATGAGCCGGAATTTTATGATGGCCTGGCAACCAGCGTATGGGACTGCTCGGAGTGGACGACGAAAGTGATTTAATCGAATCAAGCAAGTCCCCTGCTTCCATTGCGTGGAGCAATAAGCAGTGGGTTGGGACTTGTTGTATCAGGAGTGGTACAAGTCACTCCTGATAAGCTGCGAAGCAGTTATTCGGTTATGAGCAAGTAGCGAAACGGATTGCGAATATCCGCTTGACTAATAATAAGAAGAAAAGTCAGCAGAAAACGGACTTTTATCCTCTTTCAGCAAGAAGACTCCGACCTCTAAGGTGGGAGATGAATTGCGTCCGTTACCTTCTTGATAGTGGGTTCTAATCATGGTATAATAGAATCAGTCGAATGGCAGAAAGGGGTCGAAATACAATGGATTTGGATAATAATGCACATTCAGTGTTTTTACTGCACTATCATCTTGTTCTTGTGGTTAAGTACCGCAGACAGGTTTTTGATGACGCAATTTCCGGCAGGGCAAAAGAGATCTTTGCGTATATTGCTCCAAATTACAATATCACCCTTGAAGAATGGAATCACGATAAAGACCATGTGCATATACTTTTCAAGGCGCATCCAAATACAGAAATAAGCAAGTTCATAAACGCATATAAAAGTGCAAGCAGCAGACTTCTGAAAAAAGAATTTCCACAGATAAAGCAAAAATTATGGAAAGAACATTTCTGGAGCCAGAGTTTTTGCCTGCTCACAACGGGCGGTGCCCGATGGAAGTAATCAAAAAATACATTGAAAGTCAGGGACAAACGGATCGAAAAAGGAAGTGACCAACATGGCAAACAAAGCATATAAATTCAGAATATACCCCGATGATGTGCAGAAAGTTTTGTTTGCCAGAACGTTCGGCTGTGTCCGAATGGTGTACAACCATTGGCTTGCCAGAAAAATCAGGCAGTATGAGGAGGACAAAACCGCGGTAACTTACACGGTTTGTGCAAAAGAAATGGCTGAAATGAAGAAAACAGAAGCATACGCATTTTTGAGGGAAGTAGACAGTGTCGCATTACAACAATCGCTTCGGCATCTTGATACGGCATTTCAGAATTTTTTTCAAACAGCCGAAGACAGGTTTTCCAAAGTTTAAATCTAAAAAACAGAATAAAAAGAGCTATTCAACGATCTGTATCAACGGAAACATTGCCATATTGAATGGATATTTGAAATTGCCGAAAGCCGGCCAAGTCCGGTTAAAACAACACAGAGCTGTTCCGAAAGAATACAAATTAAAATCTGTAACAGTAAGCCAGACACCAGGCGGAAAATATTATGCAAGTATTCTTTTTGAGTATGAAAATCAAGTACAGGAAAAAGAGATGCAGAGTTTTCTGGGGTTAGATTTTTCCATGCATGAATTATATCGTGACAGCAACGGGAATGAACCTGCATATCCGAAGTATTACAGGAATGTAGAGGAAAAATTAGTGAGGGAGCAGCGCAGACTTTCCAAAATGCAGAAAGGTTCGAACAACCGTAGCAAGCAGAGAATCAAGGTGGCAAAACTCCACGAAAAGGTTTCCAGTCAACGAAAGGATTTTCTGCATAAGCTGTCAAGGCAGCTAGCAAATGCTTATGATTGTGTATGTATAGAATCCCTAGATATGAAAGCAATGTCACAGATGCTGAACTTTGGAAAATCTGTTTCAGATAACGGGTGGGGAATGTTCACAGGGTTCTTGAAATACAAACTTGAGGAACAGGGTAAAAAACTTGTGAAGGTGGACAAATTTTTCGCCAGCAGTCAGATTTGTTCAGTTTGTGGTTACAGGAACGCAGAGACAAGAAAACTTGCGGTCAGAGAGTGGGATTGTCCGCAGTGCGGAACCCATCACGACAGAGATGTAAATGCGGCTGTTAATATCAGAAATGAGGGAATGCGGCTGGTAGTGGCATGACCGTAACGTAATATAATAAAACCGTGGGACACACGGGGATAGCTCGCCTATGCTTAGCACATTGGTGCTATCGAACGAGAACCAAACCTACCGAGGTTAGGGAAGCCCCCACCTCTACAGGTGGTGGAGGATGTCACAGAAAGTGTTTTCTGTTGATTTTTTGCATTTAACAAGTAGTTAGATAAAAGAATGAATATACAGAATTAACTATATTTTTCTAAAAATAAGAAAATTCGAAAAAAAGGTGTTGACTTTTGCTTTGGGCGGTGTTATTATAACTAAGCTGTCAGCGAGAGCTACAGTGAATGAGTTCTTTTGAAACAGAAAAACCTAGTTCGGAGCCGGGTGGCTGCCGCGGGTTGGAAAAACTACTTCAAAAAAACCTGAAAAAAGTTCTTGACAAAAGCAAACGAGTTTGATAAAATAAACGAGTTGCTGATCGAGAGAACAGCAAAGAAGTTCGAAAGAGCTTCAAAAAATAAATTTAAAAAAGTTCTTGACAAACGAAAAGCTCTGTGATAAAATAAACGAGCTGATCCGAGTCGGAACGGCAAAGATCCTTGATAATTAAACAGTGAAACACATCCTCGAAAGTTCTGAATAAGTAATTCAAAACGATCGAAAGATCCTTTAAAACAGTAAAAGGGATAAATTAGCTAGTATGTTGATTTTGAACTTGGAACAAACATTTTATCAGAGAGTTTGATCCTGGCTCAGGATGAACGCTGGCGGCGTGCTTAACACATGCAAGTCGAGCGAAGCGGTTAAGAAGATTCTTCGGATGATTCTTAACTGACTGAGCGGCGGACGGGTGAGTAACGCGTGGGCGACCTGCCCCATACCGGGGGATAACAGCTGGAAACGGCTGCTAATACCGCATAAGCGCACAGAGCTGCATGGCTCGGTGTGAAAAACTCCGGTGGTATGGGATGGGCCCGCGTCTGATTAGGCAGTTGGCGGGGTAACGGCCCACCAAACCGACGATCAGTAGCCGGCCTGAGAGGGCGACCGGCCACATTGGGACTGAGACACGGCCCAAACTCCTACGGGAGGCAGCAGTGGGGAATATTGCACAATGGGGGAAACCCTGATGCAGCGACGCCGCGTGAGCGAAGAAGTATTTCGGTATGTAA
>ENA-OQAN01000050-OQAN01000050.1-human-gut-metagenome-genome-assembly--contig:-NODE-50-length-56464-cov-3.573247_pt1 | contig 56464 bp, 64 predicted proteins | sample MGYA00242735_ERZ504527 | MGnify/ENA primary metagenome ERZ504527 (study PRJEB26092, sample SAMD00036230) | human gut metagenome | host: Homo sapiens | study: EMG produced TPA metagenomics assembly of... | reverse complement strand
GTTCCGGGTACTGAACAAAAAGGCTGCTACGTGGAACACTGACGGAGGAGATCTGGCTCCGCATCATAAAAGAAACGGTATCTTCTGAATTACCATGAAGCAGAGGATATCCCGCTCTGGCAGGTTCCGAAACGGTGGAATTATGAGTCCGTCAACATCAACAGCAACATCGAGGACTGATCGAGATGTCCATGCGGCAGAATTTCGTTCCAGTTGTGGATGACGAGGGAATCTTCATCGGCATCATCCGAAGAAGAGATATCATCCAGTACTGTTATCAGAAAAGCGGCATCAAAGAAGAGGAAGAAGCCCGGCGCAGCGCGCGGAAACAAAACGCAGAACAGATGATTCTGCAGTAAAGAAGAAAATGAGGGAAACATTATGAAAAAACTGATCGATCTTATCCAGGAAGAGCTGGTAAAAGCCTTTACCGCTGCGGAGATGGACCCGTCCTATGCAAGGGTTTCCGTTTCCAACCGCCCGGATCTGTGCGAATACCAGTGCAACGGCGCAATGGCAGCTGCAAAAGCATACCACAAAGCACCGATCCAGCTGGCTGAAGCAGTTGTAGAAAAAGTGACCGATCACAGCGTGATCGGTGAAATTGAAGCCGTAAAACCGGGATTCATCAACCTGAAAATCAACCCGGAATTTCTGGCAGATTATCTTTCCAAAATGCAGAACGATGAAGATCTTTCTGTAGAGAAAGCAAAAAATCCGAAAACCATCATCGTAGATTACGGCGGAGCAAACGTGGCAAAACCGCTTCACGTCGGCCATCTCCGTTCCGCGATCATCGGCGAGAGCATCAAGCGTATGGGACGCTTCATGGGCCACAACATGATCGGTGACGTTCATCTTGGAGACTGGGGTCTGCAGATGGGACTGATCATCACCGAGCTGCAGGAGCGCCATCCGGAGCTTGTTTATTTTGATGAGTCCTTTACGGGAGAGTACCCGGAGGAAGCACCGTTTACGATCAGCGAGCTCGAGGAGATTTATCCTTGCGCAAGCGGCAAATCGAAAGAGGACGAGGACTATAAGAAACGTGCACTCGAGGCAACGAGAGAGCTGCAGCAGGCAGAAGAGGATATCGTGCGATCTGGAAACACATTATGAACGTTTCTGTTGCCGATCTGAAAAAGAACTATGGAAACCTCGACGTTCATTTCGATCTGTGGATGGGTGAGTCCGATGCACAGGAGTACATTCCGGACATGGTAGATTACCTGAAAGACAATGGTTATGCACATTATGACCAGGGCGCACTCGTTGTTGATGTCAAAGAAGAGACAGACACAAAAGAGATCCCGCCGTGCATGATCTTAAAATCCGATGGAGCAGCTCTGTATGATACGACAGACCTGGCAACCATCATCCAGCGTATGAAACTGTACAAGCCGGACGAGATCTGCTATCTGGCAGACAAACGTCAGGAGCTTCACTTCGTACAGTGTTTCCGCTGTGCAAGAAAAGCAAAACTGGTGAATGATGATACCGTTCTTTCCTTTATCGGCTTTGGTACCATGAACGGAAAAGACGGAAAACCGTTCAAGACCCGTGAGGGCGGCGTTATGCGTCTGGAGCGTCTGATCGGCGAGATCAACGATGAGATGTATCAGAAGATCGTGGAGAACCGCAGCGTAAAAGATACGGATGCAAGAGGAACGGCACAGATTGTCGGACTGTCTGCTATTAAATACGGTGACCTGTCCAACCAGGCATCGAAAGATTATGTATTCGATGTTGAGAGATTTACTTCCTTCGAGGGAAACACCGGTCCGTACATCCTGTACACGATCGTTCGTACAAAATCCATCCTCGGAAAATATAAAGAAGAGGGAAATGAACTGAAGAAAGGCGCACTTCTGGCACCGAAGAGCGACAGCGAGAAAGCTCTGATGCTTTCCGTATCCCGTTTCAACGGCGTTGTGGAGAACGCATTCGAGGAGAAAGCACCGCATAAGATCTGTGCTTATATCTACGAGCTTGCAAACGAGTTCAACCATTTCTACCACGAGACCAAGATCTTAAGTGAGCAGGATGAGGCAAGAAAAGCATCTTACCTGGCACTGCTGGATCTTGTCCGCGAGGTACTTGAGACCTGCATCGACCTGCTGGGATTCTCGGCACCGGAACGGATGTAAGATTCGTCAAGAGGGAAAAAATAGATAAAAAACAGGCGATTTTTTTGGCAGCCGTCGGCTTCTGTAGTTCTTGCAGAAACGGCGGCTGTTGTGTTATACTTACATCACGATTTTTCATCCGCTTGGACATTTGTCCTGAAAAATCGATTCTATATTACTCTATCGAAGAGCCATTCGGCTCAATTTATATCCATGTACAAAAACAGAATATCGGACTGACAAACACTTTGACGTAAAAAGAGGAGGCGGGATCATTGGAAAAGTAGAACTTCCGGGAGGGAAGTATCGCCTGCTGTCAGTGCTCGGAAGAGGGGCAACGTCTGTCGTTTATCTTGCAGAGAAAACTGGATCCGGAAAGCGGTATGCAGTCAAGGTAAGTATATGTGACAGGGAAAAACTGCGCCGGGAAGCGTTTCTTTTACAGAAGTTTTCATATCCCGGGATTCCCTGTGCGGTGGAACTTCTGGAAAGTGGAACAAAAAAGCTTTCTGGTGATGGAAGCTGTAAACGGAAAATCTATCGGACAGCGTATGCGTAAGGGAGAACGGTTTTCCAGCCGGGAAATTCTGAAAACGGGAATTGCCCTGAGCGGGATTCTCTGTTATCTCCATGCACAGAACCCGCCGGTTTTCTACCGGGATCTGAAGCCGGACAACGTGATGATAACAGAGCGTGGTGAAATATACCTTGTGGATTTCGGTGCAGCCGGAACAGAAGAAACGGGTGTGGAAGTCCGTTATGGAACCCGCGGTTATGCAGCGCCGGAGCAGTATGACGGGAAATGTGACGCCCGTTCCGATCTTTATGCACTAGGCGCACTGCTTGCGGCAATGGCGAAGCATGCGAAAAAGCGGCAGAAAAGAGGACTCTGGCGGGTGATGGAAAAGTGTATGCAGAAAAAGCCGGAGGAGCGGTATGCGTCTGCCGGAGAAGTCAAAAAGGCACTGCGGCGGCTGGAAAGAAAGCAAAAAGGCAGGAAGACTCTGCGGATCTTTGCAGTTTTTGCTTTTCTGACAGGAGGAGCAGCTGCAGTTGCCAGCAGGATGCCATGGGGGCAGTTTCCGGCGGCAGACGAATGGGAGGAGCAGGGCGATCTCTGGTTCTGCGGAAATCCGGTGGAAGAAGGCAGTCTGCCGAACTACCAGAAAGCGCGGGAAGCGTTCTTAAAGGCAGACCATCTCAGTCAGGCGGGGCGTGTGGAGCAGGAACTTGTGGAATACTGTCTGGCGGATGATGCGGCAAGGGAAAAAATGCAGATGGAGCCATTGCTGGCTGAATTTTATGATGACACGCAGCAGGAGCCGGAAAAAGAAAAACGCTGCCGCAGATATCTTGCTGTTGCAGGAATGTATTTCAGTTTTTCCGAAGAACTGGCGCGTGAAAATGACACAGACGCCATGCGGAAAGGAATCGAAGTGCTGGAAAAGGCCGCAGGCGAGAATATGGAGGGGCAGTGGGAGACGGTTATCTGGCAGAGACTGGCGGATGCGTGCTATCTTGGCGGAAAATCCGGGGATGGGGAAAGAGAACAGGACTGGTGCCAGGAGAGCTTTCTCTATTACGAACGGCTTCTGTGCAGCAGACAGGATGGAAACCGGCGGAAAAATCTGCTCAGGGCCGCAGAGCTGGCACTGCAGTTCGACATGCAGGAAAAAGCAGAACAGTACCTCAACGAGGCAGCAGAAATTCCGGGAATGGAGGAGGACATTTTTTTATCAGCAGATCAGAAAAAGATGGGAGGAAGCAGGATGAGAAAAAAGACCATATGCGCAATGATGACAGGATTCCTGGCCGTCCAGGGAATCGAAGTCCATGCGGAGACACAGCAGACGACAGGCGAGGCCGCAAGTGCGGTGGAAAGCGTGGAATTAGAAGCTGAAATCATCGAGAACAGTGATGTGACAGATGCAGACGGGAAAGCCGGACCGGAGGAACTGCTGCCGGACGAAAAGTCAGAAGAAGAACCGCCTATAGAAGAGAAACCAGAGCAGGAACCAGAGCCGCCGGAAGAGAAAACAGATCCGGCAGAGACCGGAAAGAAAGAGAAAGAAGGAGAAGAAAAAATGCTTCCCCCGACGGTAGTTCCGGATCCGGAGAAAGAACCTGCGGAAAGGTGGGAAGAAGAGGAGGAAGAAATTTCGGAAGATTCAGAATCGGGGAAGCCAGAAGAATTGCCGGAGGCAGGAGATATGGGTTCCGGGGAATCGGAATCAGAGGAAGGATGTGAAGAAACAGATACAAAAGAATCAGAGACAGAAGAGTCAGATTCGGAGAGAACGGATTTTGGAGAAATGGACACAGAAAAACCAGATTATGAAGATGCAGGTTCAGAAAAATCCAGAATGGAAAATTTGATGCCAGAAGATCCGGAACCGGAAAAGCCTGATATGGAAGAAACGAAGCAGGAATCTCCGTCAACCGAAAAAGAGTCAGAAAATCAAACATCGGAAACAAAAGCACCAGAAAAAGAGGAGCCTACCGTAATGCCGGATGTCGGAAAGTCAAACATAGAAAAGCAGGAACAAACGGAGCCCGGGCAATCGTCTCCGGAGAAAGAAGAACTCAAAACAGACGAACAGCTGCCCGTTGCTGCAGCCACGCCCGAGGAGGTGACCCAAGATCCAGATGATATTCCGCTACAAACAGAAGAAAGCAGTCCTCCGCCTGTCGAAACTCCATCTGAGAGTGCCGGGGAGGAGCCATCTCAAATACCGCCGCAGATCATCGCCGATTTCATATTATCACAGATAGCAGACGAAGATTTCGAAGCGCCGAACCCCCTGATTATCCGCCCGGCCGACACCAGCGTCGAAATAGATCCCGGTTATACCCCGGAAATTCTGCTCGAGGGAGCCGCCGACACGGCTGAAATTCTTTCCTGCATGGTAAATGGCTCCGAAGCCGAATACGAATGGAAAGAAAACAAAATCTGTCTGAAAGCCGAGAGCCTTTCCGAAGGCTACAACCGCATCACTGTAAAAGTGCGTGGCGCAGACGGCATTGTACGAACCATGAAACCGTGGGAAGTCAACGTGAAACCAAAAACTTCCACACTTGTCAGCCAGAGAACCAGCCAGAAACCAAAAGGAACCCGCCTCTTGCAGTCCTTAAGGCGCCTCTGGAACCTGATTCGTGCCATTGCCGAAATTCAGAATCAGACCACCCGCTATCTGCGTGCACTCTGCAGAAAATAGCCTGATCCGGTTTTGTTTGTATTTCTAATTTCGATATGCTAGAATAAAAGACATGTCATACGATAAAAAAAGTAAAAGAGGAAATAAGAGTATGTCAGATATGATATTATTTGATCTGGACGGAACCCTGACCGATTCCGGTCCTGGAATTACAAGATGCGTACAGTATGCGCTGGCATCCTTTGGCATCGAAGAGCCGGATCTGGAAAAACTGAATTGTTACGTGGGACCGCCGCTTCTGGAATCTTTCATGAATTTTGCAGGCCTTGGCTGCGAAGAAGCACAGCAGGCCATCACAAAATACCGGGAGCGGTACGAGGCAGAGGGCATTTTTGAAAATGAAGTATACGAGGGAATCCCGGAGGTTCTGGCGTATCTGAAAGAGAAGGGAAAAATTCTGGCGGTAGCATCGTCCAAACCGGAAAAATACGTGGAGCAGATCCTGGAGCATTTCGAAATCAGAAAGTATTTTACCGTAGTAACCGGTTCAGAAATGAACGAAACCAGAACCGACAAAGGAGAAGTCATCGCAGAGACGCTGCGCCGACTCGGAGCAGAAGACAGCCGTTCCGACGTGGTGATGGTTGGTGACAGAAGCTATGACGTAATCGGGGCAAGAGAAAACGGACTGCTCTGTGTCGGCGTATCGTATGGGTACGGCGGAAGAGAAGAACTCGAGGCAGCAGGTGCCGCAAAGGTATGTGATACACCGGAAGAACTGAAACTGCTGGCGGAGGATCCGAAAGAAGAGAAGAAAAGACGCGACCGCATCAAAAAAATGAAGCCGGAGCGTATCCCGTGGCTGACACGAGGAGAAAGTGGAACAGGAATCTTTGCGCCGAAAGAGAAAAAAGCAGAGAATATAAAAGAAAAAAGGACAGCGAAAACAGAGCCAAAAACGGAGGAAATCGTAATTCCTATCCAGCGGAAGCTATGGCGTCTTTTAAAACCGCTTCTGACGTACGAACTGTTTCTGATCGGAGCAACCGTACTTCTGGCTCTGATCCTGATGACGTTTACGACCGGCGGTTATCTGGAAGAGCGTATGCACGCGACATCCGTTCTTGCATCAGCAATCGGCAGTCTGGCGGCGATCCCAGTTCTCTGGAAACAGTACAAAAAAGATGAAGGCATGTTCCGAAACCGGAAAAACGGTGGAGTGCGGCAGAGGCAGCCGCCTGTATTCTGCTGGTTATGACCTTCGGCCATCTCCTGAATACTGTAATGAACGTGACCGGCTTTACCAGAATCTTTTCCGGCTATCAGGACATGGCATCAAAGATTTATGAAGGACAGAACCGCTGCTTCTGATCCTGTCCGTCGGTGTGCTGAGCGCGGCCGCAGAGGAAATTGTTTTCCGCGGCATGATTTACCGCAGGGCAAAAGATTTCTGGGGAACCGGCTGGGGCATCGCAGCATCATGTCTGTTGTTCGGTGCATATCACGGCAATGTGACGCAGTTTGTCTATGCAGCCGTGGTAAGTGTGCTTCTGATCCTTATTTATGAGCGGTGCGGAACACTCCTTGCCCCGGTTCTTGCGCACATGGCAGAAAATATCTGGGGACTTTACCGGAGCCAGTTCGTATCCTGGATGACCCAAAAAGCGCCGGCAGGTGCATGGATGTTCATCTTTTTGGAAGCGGTAATCTGCGCCGGAACATTCTGGTATCTGTTTTTAAAGGATAAACAGGGAAAAACACAAAAATAACAGAAAAAAACCGCAGAATCCGCGAAAAAAATGCTTGTCATGAAAAAAACTCTGTGATACAATCTTACTGTTGCACAATAAGCACCCATGCGGTACCAAGGATGGTGCCTGTTTTTTGAAAAACAGGTTCCAAGGTGAAAAAACATGGGGAAGAATAAAACCATAAGGAGATAAAACAATGAGCGTAATTTCAATGAAACAGTTACTGGAAGCCGGTGTTCATTTCGGACATCAGACAAGAAGATGGAATCCTAAAATGGCTCCGTACATCTACACAGAGCGTAATGGTATCTACATCATCGACCTGCAGAAATCTGTAGGAATGGTAGATGACGCATACAAAGCTGTTGCAGACATCGCAGCAGACGGCGGCACAATCCTTTTCGTAGGAACCAAAAAACAGGCTCAGGAGCTATCGCTGTTGAGGCAGAGCGTTGCGGAATGTACTATGTAAACGAGAGATGGCTCGGCGGTATGCTGACCAACTTCAAAACCATCCAGAGCCGTATTGCAAGACTGAAAGCAATCGAGACCATGGAGCAGGATGGCACCTTCGAAGTTCTTCCGAAAAAAGAAGTCATTGAGTTAAAGAAAGAGCTTGCAAAACTGCAGAAAAACCTTGGCGGTATCAAAGAAATGAAGAGACTGCCGGACGCTATCTTCGTAGTAGATCCGAAAAAAGAGAGAATCTGCGTACAGGAAGCTCATACACTGGGAATTCCGCTGATCGGTATCTGCGATACCAACTGCGATCCGGAAGAGCTTGACTATGTAATTCCGGGTAATGACGACGCTATCCGTGCCGTAAAACTGATCGTTTCCAAAATGGCAGACGCAGTTATCGAGGCAAAACAGGGCGAGGCTGAGGAAGCTGCATACGAAGAAGCAGCAGAGACAGACGCTGAATAATTTACGCGAAGTAATGAACTGGGGGGAACTTGAAATTCAGGTTCCCTTCGGCGAATCTCACAATAGCAGACCGGCATGAAGATGCAGTCTGCTGAATCACGTATACGGAGGAATAAAACAATGGCTATTACAGCAGCAATGGTAAAAGAGTTAAGAGAAGTAAGCGGTGCTGGTATGATGGACTGCAAGAAAGCTCTTACAGCTACCGAAGGTGATATGGACAAAGCAATGGAGTTCCTGAGAGAAAAAGGACTTGCTACTGCTCAGAAAAAAAGCTGGCAGAATCGCAGCTGAGGGTATCGTTATGCTGAACGTATCCGAGGATGGAAAGAAAGCTGTCGCTGTAGAAGTAAACGCTGAGACAGACTTCGTTGCAAAGAACGAGAAATTCCGTGGCTATGTAGCACAGGTTGCAGAGCAGGCTATGGATACAACTGCAGCAGACGTAGAAGGATTCCTGGCAGAGCCTTGGAAATTCGATACCAACGAGACCGTTGGCGAAGAGCTGGCTCATCAGATCGCTACCATCGGCGAGAACATGAACATCCGTCGTTTCCAGCAGGTAAAAGAGGAGAACGGTTTCGTTGCTTCTTATACTCATATGGGCGGTAAAATCGGTGTTCTGGTTGACGTTGAGACAGATGTTGTAAACGATGACCTCAAAGAGATGGCTAAAAACGTTGCAATGCAGATTGCAGCTCTTCGTCCGCAGTACACAAACCGCGACGAAGTAAGCGCTGATTACATCGCACATGAGAAAGAAATCCTCATGGCTCAGATTCAGAACGACCCGAAAGAGTCCCAGAAACCGGAAAAAGTTATCCAGGGAATGATCCAGGGCCGTATCAACAAAGAGCTCAAAGAGATCTGCCTGCTTGATCAGGTATACGTAAAAGCAGAAGACGGAAAACAGTCCGTAGCTCAGTACGTAGCACAGGTTGCAAAAGCAAACAACGCAACCGTAGCAGTAAAAGGCTTCGTTCGTTTCGAGACCGGTGAAGGAATCGAGAAGAAAGAAGAGAACTTTGCTGAGGAAGTTGCTAAACAGATGAACGCATAATTCAACTGTGAATTTGTAAAAATAACGCAAAAATATAAAACCCTCATAAATGTGCAGAAAATACACGATTTATGAGGGTTTTTTACTGTCACAGGCAGTATCCATCGGAAATGCAGTAAGTGCCCTGAAGGATACCGTCCCCGGAGATTTCTCGGCAATGAATCTTTCGGAGATTTGTGAATTAATCCAGGAACATAAATCGAATGGTCCGGTAATGGAGATGAAACGTTAAACATAAGAAAAGAGGAACAAATTTGAAAAAACAAGACAAAAGAAACTGGCCGAAAGCAGTGATTCAGATCCTTTCTTTCCTGCTGATCCCGGGCTTGTTTGAGGCGCAGTTTTCTGCGGTTGGGACGATTATTTCCGCAGTTTATCAGGGGACGGTTTCGTGGGAACGGATCAGGTATTCGGTATGGATGGTGCTGGCGACGGTTCCGGCGGTGATTATTGTGGGACGGTTTTTCTGCGGATATTTCTGCAGCTTCGGGGCTGTGCAGGATTTTCTGTGGTTTGCAGGAAATAAGCTGAAAAAGCGGTTTCGAAAAGCAGGTGCGAAAAACCTGCATTCAAATTCAAAGAAGAGTGGAAGAAATGTTCCAACAGGCTGGATCAAATATGGTGTGCTCCTGTTCTGGGCAGTCTTCGTATGGAGCGGTATGATAAAATGGAACATCGCAGGGCCGTGGCAGGTGTTTGGACAGTACAGTTCCATCGGACACTGGCCGGGCGTGAAGCCGATGTTTTCGATTGGCGGTGCGCTGATTCTGGTGATTTTCGTCGGATCCGTCTTAATCCAGCGTTTTTTCTGCCGGTATCTCTGTCCCATGGGAGCCATCTACAGCCTGATTTCCAGATGTAACGCTGTTAAAAATTGTAAAACCGCGGAGCAAATGCGGAAACTGCCATCTCTGTACTGCAAAATGTACCATGGGAATTGATCTGACAGAAAAAGAGCAGATGGCAGGCGGCGAGTGCATTGGATGCGGGGTATGTGTAAACGGATGTCTGAAGAACAATGCACACTGGAAGTACCGATACAGCGTGTGGATCGGTGTCGGGGTGACCTGTCTTACGATTGCAGCGTCACAGTTCCTGATCCGGAGCGAGAGCGGTTCCGTTGGTAAGACAGCAGGTGATGCGGCCATTAATACGGCAGAACAGAATCTGGACAGCAGATTCCAGGACGGCACTTATTCCGGAAGTGGAGAAGGCTACCGCGGAACCGTGACTGTTTCCGTAAAAGTGGAACAGGGAACGATAACCGGACTGACGATAGAGAACGCCGAGGATGATCAGACATATCTGGACAGAGCAAAGTCAGGAATCTTTTCGGAAATCATGAAAAACAGAGTGCCGAGGAGATAGATACTGTTTCCGGCGCCACCTACAGCAGTAAAGGGTTGATTGAGGCCACTCAAAATGCGTTAAAAGAAGCTGCCGGAGATGAGAATACTGTACAGGAAAATACAGCATCTGAATCGACGGATACAACGGAAGAAAAACAGGCATTCCTGGACGCCGGTCGTTTCCACGACCTGAAAGACGGCATCTGCACGGGTACCGCCGATGCCTTCCGCGGGGATGTAGAAGTGCAGGTAACGGTAGAAAACCAGAAAGTGACCGACATCTCCATCCTTTCCTACTGCGACACCGAGGAATACTTTTTCCGTGCAGCGCCTTACGTGATAGGGCAGATGAAAGAAGAACAGAGCCTTAACATCGATGCCTTGAGCGGTGCCACCTACAGCAGCAACGGTATCATTCACGCCACCGCCAATGCACTTGAAATCCCGGAAGACGAATATGCACCGCGTCCTGGCCGGGATCTGGCACACAAGCAGAAAGAGCACGGTCATATTGTAAAACATACGATCGAGAGCCAGGAGCAGTATGAAGAAAAAGTAAAAGAGTACGAAGACGCACAGAATTAAAAAACAAAAATAATCTCAAAATAAGCACTGTAAATACATCCATCTGTATTTGCAGTGCTTTTCTGCTGTAACAGAACCCCGTCTGACTGCATCAAAAATATAAAAAATTTAACAATCATTTGATATAGACCTTATAGGAACAGGATAGCAGTTAAAATACAAATGTGCTACGATCGTGATTGCAGTAAAAAATATTCTGAAAGAAATGGCAGGAACAGCAAAAATACAGCGGTTAGGCTGGAGTCTGGAATGGATGCAGCGCATATCTGAAAAAGGAAACGAAAACCTGGGACAGCTGGGATATACGGATCATTCGCAGAAACACTGTATGCAGGTTGCCCATCATGCAGAGTACGGTACACTTCTTGCAAATGAACTTTTAAAAGAAACGGATATGACGTTGGAAGACAGAGTAACCATCGTTCCTCGGTTCTGCAGTTATTGCAGCTGTAAAACTGGCAGGCGGAACGATCAACGTGGCGGTTGCATGCCTGGCGATTTTCTTTGCACTGGGATTTGTTTTCCTGAAAATTGCAGATCGGCAGCCGATGGCGGGGGAGAGATAAAACAGAACATAGCATAAAAATCTCAAAGCAGGAGAGAAATCCGCTTTGAGATTTTTTGCGTTTTCACTCCGGGGTTCCGCAATGAGAGGTTTTGTGGTACAATAAGCAGTGAGTCGGGCCGCAGGGGATGAGGGGGCCTGAAAAATATGAATCATACAGACAGGATGAAACAAAATGGAAAAAACCAAAAAACTGGCGGTAGGCATTTTAGCGCATGTCGATGCGGGAAAGACGACGCTGGCAGAGGGAATTTTATATAAAACAGGCCAGATCCGGAAAGCCGGAAGAGTGGATCACAAGGACGCCTTTCTGGACACGGAGGAACTGGAAAAAGCAAGGGGCATCACGATCTTTTCCAAACAGGCCGTGCTGAAGCTGAACGAGACGGAGGTCACACTCCTTGACACGCCGGGCCATGTGGATTTCTCGGCGGAGATGGAGCGCACTTTACAGGTCATGGACTATGCGGTTCTTCTGATCAGCGGTGCGGACGGCGTGCAGGGGCATGTGGAAACCCTGTGGCGGCTGCTCGCACGGTATGAGATCCCGGTCTTTCTCTTTATCAACAAGATGGATCAGCCAGGCACGGATGCGGAAAAACTGCTGGAAGAACTGCAGAGCCGTCTCTCAGAGCACTGCCTGAATTTCTCGCAGGATCTCCAGAACGCAGAATTGCTGGAAGAACTCGCCATGTGTGATGAGGACGTGCTGGAGCAGTATCTGGAAACGGGAAGCGTGGAAGAAGACCAGATCCGCACGATGATCGCAGAGCGGAAGGTTTTTCCGTGCTGCTTTGGCTCTGCACTCAAGATGGAGGGCGTGACGGAATTTCTGAAAATTCTGGACCGGTTTACAAAAACGCCGGAGTACGGCGGGGATTTTGGCGCGCGCGTTTTTAAGATTTCAAGGGACACGGCAGGAAACCGTCTGACGCATCTGAAAATCACGGGCGGCGTGCTGAAGGTGAAGCAGATGCTCGGCGAAGAAAAGGCAGACCAGATCCGTATTTATTCCGGTGCGGGCTATACGATGGTACAGGAAGCACCGGCGGGGACGATCTGTGCCGTAACGGGACTGAACAGCACTTTCTCCGGTCAGGGCATCGGCAACGAAACCGAGGCGGAAAAACCGGTGTTGGAGCCGGTGCTGACGTACCGCATCGAGCTTCCGCCGGACTGCGATGTCCATCAGATGCTTGGAAAACTGCGCCAGTTAGAAGAAGAAATCCCGGAGCTCCACATTGTCTGGAATGAGCGCCTCGCGGAAATCCATGCGCAGGTCATGGGTGAGGTGCAGATCGAGATCTTAAAGAGTCTGATCCACGAGCGTTTCGGCGAATGGGTGGAATTCGGAGCCGGAAATATTGTATACAAAGAGACGATCCGCAGTACCGTGGAGGGTGTCGGCCATTTCGAGCCGCTGCGCCATTATGCGGAAGTTCATTTGCTGCTGGAGCCGGCAGAACCGGGCAGCGGACTGCAGATTGGAACCGTCTGCAGCGAGGACACCCTGGACCGCAACTGGCAGCGTCTGATCCTCACACATCTGCTGGAGCGGAAGCATCCCGGCGTGCTGACCGGGTCTGAGATTACCGATATGAAAATCACGCTGGTCAAGGGCCGTGCGCACATTAAGCACACCGAGGGCGGCGACTTCCGCCAGGCGACGTACCGTGCGGTGCGGCAGGGACTGAAAAAAGCAGAATCCGTTCTGCTGGAGCCGGTCTATGCGTTCCGTCTGGAAATTCCGTCGGAATCGACGGGACGGGCGCTGAACGATATCCAGCGGATGTACGGCAGCTTTGAACCGCCGGAAATGGAAGGCGATATGACAGTGATCACCGGAACCGCACCGGTTGTGACGATGCGGGATTATCAGAAAGAAGTGACTGCTTACAGCCGGGGACGCGGAAGAGTGTTCTGTACCTTAAAAGGATATGAGCCGTGTCACAACGCGGAGGAAGTGATTGCCTCCATCGGCTACGATTCCGAGGCGGATGTGGAAAATCCGACGGGTTCTGTGTTCTGTGCCCACGGGGCAGGCTTTGTCGTTCCATGGAATGAAGTGGAAGACATATGCATCTGGAATACACGCTGGAAAATCCGGAAGAAGAAAGCGATTCAGCCGAATCTGCGGCAGACCGGAGCGGCGGAGCATCCTCTGTGCAGAAAGCAAAAAAAGCATCCGACCGCGTGCCGATGGCAGCTTCCCTGCAGGAGGCAAAGGAGCTGGAAGAAATCTTTACGAGGACATACGGCAAAGTGGAGCGGAAGCGCGCCGGTTTCGAGCGGCGGACACGTCCGGTCACCTCGTCATCCGGCATCGGGGATCCCAAATATGCAAAATCAAACCGCCCGAAGGAGCCGCAGGAGGAATATCTGCTGGTGGACGGCTATAACATTATTTTTGCATGGGATGATTTAAATGAGCTGGCGAGGTATAATATTGAGAGCGCCAGAGGAAAGCTGATGGACATCCTGTCAAATTATCAGGGATATAAAAAAATGACGCTGATTCTTGTCTTTGATGCCTACAAAGTAAAAGGCAACCAGGGTGAGGTCGGCATGTACCATAATATTCATGTCGTTTATACGAAAGAGGCGGAGACGGCTGACCAGTACATCGAGAAAACGGTTCACAGGATCGGCCACAACGGCAACGTAACGGTGGCTTCCTCGGACGGTCTCGAGCAGATCATCATTATGGGAGCGGGCGCGCATCGTCTCTCCGCACGGGATCTGCGCACCGAGATTGAACATACAAACGGCCAGATCCGGGAAAACTATCTGGAGAAAGAACAGAAAACGAAGTCGTACCTGCTGGAGAACGCCTCCGGAGAACTGGGAGACTTTTTAAAAGAGCTGGAAGAAGAGCGAAAAAAAGAGAGTAAAAAGAGCAAAGGAAAGGCTTAAGATGAATTACGCAATCATACTATCGGGGGGAATCGGAACGAGAATGCAGATGGGGGATTTTCCGAAGCAGTATCTGGAAGTGGAAAAGAAACCGATTCTGCTGTATACGCTGGAGCAGTTTCAGAAAAGCAGTGCCGTTGAGAAAATCGTCATCGTGGCGGCAGATGCCTGGAGAGAGAAGATCCGCGGATGGATGGAAGAAGACGGGATTACGAAATTTCTCGCCTTTGCGGATGCCGGGGATACGCGGCAGGAATCCATTCATAATGGCCTTACCGTCTGCATGGAGGATTCCGTATCGGAGAACGACGGTGTGATCATCCACGACGGCGTGCGGCCTCTGGTGAGCGAACAGCTGATTGGCGACTGCCTTGCGGCGCTTGCCGATCATGAGGGCTGTATGCCGGTGCTGCCGATGAAGGACACGATCTATCAGAGCAGCGACGGAACGAAAATTGACCATCTGCTGGAGCGCAGCACGCTGTTTGCCGGTCAGGCGCCGGAAGCTTTCCGGCTGCATCCGTACGCGAAGATCAACCGGGAAGCATCGGAAGAGGAGCTGTCCCTCACAAGGGGAACAAGTGAAATTGCCTACCGCCATGGAATGGATGTGGCGATGATCCCAGGGGATGAGCGGAACTTTAAGATTACAACAAGGAGCGACCTGGAGCGTTTCTGTACGATTGTGGAAGGAGAAACGAAATGAGAGCATACGAGCTGCATGGAGTCAATGATTTAAGAAGGGAAGACATCGAAAAACCGGAAATCCCATCCGGCTGGGTTCTGGTGCAGGTAAAGGCATCAGGAATCTGCAGCTCCGATATTCCGCGGATTTTCACAAACGGAACATACCATTTTCCAACGATTCCGGGTCACGAGTTTTCAGGCGTGGTTGCCGCATACGGCGAGGGTGTGCCGGAAGAGCGAGTTGGAAAACGGGTCGGCATTTTCCCGCTGATCCCATGCCGCACCTGCCCGCAGTGCCGGCAGAAAAAATATGAGATGTGCGAACACTACGATTACCTCGGCTCGCGCCGGGACGGCGGCTTTGCGGAATACGTAGCGTGCCGGACTGGAACCTGATGGAGCTGCCGGAAAACGTCAGCTTCCGCGAGGCAGCAATGCTGGAGCCGCTCTCTGTGGCGCTTCATGCGGTGAAACGAAGCGGTGTGAAGCCGGGCGATACCGCAGCAGTGATCGGAACGGGCATGATCGGTTTTGCAGCGGCAGCGTGGGCGAAAGCGCTCGGCGCCGAAACCGTTTTTGTGATTGGACGGGGCGAAGCAAAACGTGCGATCGCAGAACAGATCCCGGGCATCTCATATGTGATGGAAGAGGAGAGTAAAGCGATTCAGGCGGATGTTGTAGTAGAAGCGGTCGGAACGCCGCAGGCCGTTTCCAGTGCAGTTCTTCTTGCGAGACCAGGCGGAAGCATCGTGCTGATGGGAAATCCATCGGGCGATCTTGCGATGGAAAAGAACGTGTACTGGCGCATACTGCGCAAACAGCTGAACCTGATGGGAACGTGGAATTCTTCTTATGAAAAAGATGAAGCCTGCGACTGGACGGAGGTACTCGATGCGCTTTCGAAGAAGAAAATCCCGGCACAGGCGCTGATCACGCACTGTTTCCCGTCCGAAAAGCTGATGGACGGACTGGAACTGATGAAAAATCATAAAGAGCCATACTGCAAAGTAATGGTTTCATGGGAGTAGAAAAATATGAGAAAAAGTCAGATATCGGCATCCATGATGTGCTCAAACCTTGTGGATCTGCAGGCGACGATCGATGTATTTGAAAAAGAAAAAGTCGAATATCTCCATATCGATGTGATGGACGGCGAGTTCGTTCCGAACTTCGGCCTTGGCGTCGACTACATCCGCGGACTGCGGGAACTGACGAGTATTCCGCTTGATCTTCATCTGATGATTAAAGACCCGGAGTACAAGCTGCCGTGGATCGGCATTCACAAAGAGGACATCGTGACGATTCATTATGAGAGCACTTTCCAGGTGCAGCGCGCGCTCGATTACCTCGTGCCGTACGGCTGCAAGCGGTTCCTCGCGATCAACCCGGCGACACCGATCGGGCAGATCGAGGAAGTGCTTGATTATATCGACGGCGTCAATCTTCTGATGGTGAATCCGGGCTTTGCCGGGCAGAAAATTGTGCCGAGTACGCTGCGCAAGGCGGAAAAGCTGCAGAAATTTCTGCAGGAGATGCACCGGGAGGACATCATTTTAGAAGTGGACGGAAACATTACGAAGGAGCACGGCGCGACGCTGCGTTCCTGTGGAGCCAGCATTTTTGTGGCGGGAACTTCGAGCATTTTCTGCACCGATGTATCGCACTTCGGAGAAAAAATCCGGGAATTCCGGAAAGCAGTGGAATAAGAAAAAGAACTGCCTTCCCGGGATGCACGGTTTGAAAAACAGACGAATACTGTAAAGTGAGAAATGACGGAGCGTGTCATATGGTAGAATTGCTTCTGCTTGCTGCGGCGCTCTCAGCCGATAACTTTGCAGTAAGCATCGGATATGGAAGCAGCAATACGAGAATTTCACCAGGCATGACGGCGCTGCTGAATCTGTTTTGCAGTGCTGCCCTGGTTGCTTCCGCGCAGTTTGGAAAAAGATTTCTGCAGTCCGCAGGACCGGAATGGGGAACCAGAGTGGGTGCGGGGCTGCTTTTTTCTTATGGGAACGCTGAAAATTTTTGAGGAACTGAGAAAACGCAGAAGAAAAAAGCAGGGAAAACCAGAAGCAAGACTGGAACATCTGGAAAAACAGCTCCACCACTGGAATTTGGCCTGCTGGCGGTTTCGATGTCGGTGGATGGAATTGTCTCCGGCGTCTTTGCCGCGGATCTTCCGGTGACAGGAGGACAGATCTTTTTTTGCCTCCTTCGCGGTCGGAATGGCGGCGATGTATGCCGGAACTGCCATCGGAAAAAAGACGGGGCAGAAAAACGGCGGAAACGGAGCACTGTTCGGAGGAATTCTGTTCTATTTACTGGCGTTTTTAAAGCTCACATAGAATTACATGTAAGAAAGAAAAACCAGCAGATCCCGGCGTAAAATTGACAAGCCCGTGCAGATATGCTATAAAAGTAGGAGGTTTGCTGCTGGAAAATTAAAAAAACAGACGCAGCAGACAAAGTAAGAGAGGAAAATACATGATTTCAGTAGTAATCCCTTCGTACAACGGTGCAGAAACACTGTTTCAGGCAATCGACTCAGTCCTTTGCCAGACAACAAAAACCCCGCTGGAAATCCTGGTGATCGACGACAATTCCACGGACGATACGCTGGAAAAAATGGGGCGTTACGGAGAAAATGACCGGGTACGGTATATCCGGAATGAGACAAACAAAGGAGCGTCCGCATCCAGAAACCGCGGTGTACAGCTCGCAAAGGGCGATTACATTGCCTTTCTGGACGCGGATGATTACTGGGATCCCGAAAAACTGGAAAAGCAGGAAAAAGCCCTTGCAAAGACCGGTGATGTGCTCTGCTGTACGGGTCGGGAGCTGATTTACGATCAGGAACCGGAAAAGCAGAAGATCTTTTCTGTCCCGGAGCGGATCACCTACAAAATGCTGCTGCGCGGCAACGTGATCGGCTGCTCGTCGGTACTGGCCAAAAGAAGCGTTCTGCTGGAATTCCCGATGGAAAAGGACGAGTGCCACGAGGATTATCTGGACTGGCTGCGGATCCTGAAAAAATACGGGACAGCCTGCGGTGTGGATGAGCCTTTGCTGAAATACCGGCTGTCCAGCACAGGAAAATCGGGGAATAAACTGCATTCTGCAGGAATGACTTACCGTGTTTACCGCGAGCTGGGAATGGGAACGTTCCGCTCCCTGTACTGTTTTGCGTGCTATGCCGTAAACGGTGTGCGGAAGTATTACGGTAAGGGCAAAAAGAGAGGAAGAGATTGATGAACTATAAAAACAGGGAACAGTACAAACATCTGATGCGTGTCCTGGCGGTCGCGGCGATTGTGCTTCTGGAATGCGCTGTTTTTTCTGTGTTCTGGGACAGATACTATGCGAGCACCTGTGGCTGGAGCCGTTCTGGGATAAGGGAAATCAGATTATCGTCGTGATCTACGGCATTTTTCTTCTGGTTTTCATGTACATTTACGGCGGCATGAAGATCGGCTACATGAAGGGAAGCAGCATCATCTATTCCCAGATGATGACGGCATTCTGTGCCAATGCGCTGATGTATCTGCAGATTATCCTGCTGTGGCGTCACCTGCCGTACATTCTGCCGATGGTCGGCATGACACTCGTGGACTTTGCGCTGGCAGGCATTGTATCCTGGCTTTTTGAGAAGACGTTTGCGCGTCTCTTTCCGCCAAGAGAGGTGCTTCTGATTTACGGTGAATACCCGATGGAAAGCCTGGAGCTGAAGATGAACCAGCGGCCGGACAAGTATATTGTAGCACATAAGGTGAGCGTGGAAGTGGGAGAGAAAGAGCTCTGCCGCCAGATTGACGCATACGGTCAGGAGGGCGTGATCCTGGGCGATCTTCATTCGGAGCTGCGCAACCGTCTGCTGAAATATTGCTATGCGAAAGAAATCCGTGTCTATCTGACGCCGAAGCTGTCGGATATTATGGTACGGAAAGCGGAAGCGCTCCATATTTTCGATACACCGCTTCTGCTCGCGCGAAACAGTGGTCTTTCGTTTGATCAGAGATTCTGCAAGCGCCTGCTGGATCTGCTCGTATCGACGATTCTTCTTGTGATCACGTCGCCGATTATGCTGATCGCAGCGCTCTGCATCAAGTTGTATGACCATGGCCCGGTGTTCTTTAAACAGAAACGTCTCACGATCGGCGGAAAAGAATTCTATGTCTACAAATTCCGAAGCATGATCGTGGATGCCGAAAAAGACGGCGTAGCGCCTGGCAACGAAGAACGACAGCCGCATTACGCCGGTCGGGAAGGTGATCCGCGCGACGAGAATTGATGAGCTGCCGCAGCTTCTGAACATTTTCAAGGGCGATATGAGCGTCGTCGGACCGCGCCCGGAGCGGCCGGAGATTGCAAAGGAATATGAGGAATCGATTCCGGAGTTTGCTTACCGTCTGAAAGTAAAGGCAGGCCTTACCGCTACGCCCAGATTTACGGAAAGTACAACACGACCGCATACGATAAGTTGAAGCTGGATCTGATGTACATAGAGAGCTATTCGATTTTAGAGGATCTGAAGCTGATTCTTGCAACCTTTAAGATTGTCTTCACAAAGGAGAGCACAGAAGGGCTCGAGGAAGGACAGACGATCAGCCTGAACGCAAAGGAAGAGGAGAAAAAAGATGTTTAATACCGAGGACGAAATTCTGCGCCGGCTGCAGGAAAAAAATCTGGAAATGGCCGTCATGTTTTACCACTGGTGCCAGAGAAACCATCTGACCTGTTATCTCTGCGGCGGCGGCTGTATCGGTGCAATCCGCCACGGCGGCTTTATTCCGTGGGACGATGATCTCGACTTTTTCATGCCGCGGAAAGATTACGAGAAGTTCCTGAAAATCTGGGATACGCAGGAGGAGAGTAAAATCTACAAGCTCGAGTACCCGAAAGAGGCTTCTGCAATGCGCACACGTTTGCGAACATCCGCGACAGCCGCACCACGCAGGTGAAAAAGGAGCAGGTCGATATGGATCTCTGCCACGGCGTTGCGCTTGATATTCTCCCGATCGAGCTATGCACCGGGAAACCTTGCGCGGAAATGGCAGGTGATCGAGGGAAAGATTTTCCAGCTCTTCTGCACGCAGGTTATTCCGACCAAAGAACGCCACGGCGCGTTTATGCATTACCTGGGAACGATTCTGCTGGCGCTGGCTCCGACGCAGAAGATGCGGTACCGGATCTGGAAGCAGGCAGAAAACTATATTACAAAATTTGATATCGACAGCCCACGGGTGGACGGCATCACCGAGATGTGCGCACCGCAGGCGATTCTCCGGAAATATCCGAAAAAGATTTTTGCATCGGCGATTGAGGTTCCGTTCGAGAACGAGCGCCTGCCGATTCCGGTCGGATATGACACATATCTGCGCATGGCGTTCGGCGATTATATGAAACTGCCGCCGAAAGAACAGCAGAAAGGCCACCACGATGCGGCGTTTCTGGATCTCGATCATCCGTATGAGCAGTATAAGGGGATACACTACTGCTGTAAGAAATAAAGAAAGAGGATAAAACAATGCCGGAAATTTCAATCATTACCCCGGTGTATCAGGCAGAAAAATTTTTAAAAAAATGTGTGGATTCCATTCTCTCCCAGTCTTTTACGGACTGGGAGCTGCTTCTTGTAGATGATGGAAGCACCGACAAAAGCAGTGAAATCTGCCGGACATACGCAGAACAGGATGCGCGGATCCGTTATCACCAAAAAGAGAACGGCGGCGTCAGTTCGGCGCGGAATGCGGGCGTTGCGCTTGCAGAGGGGCGTTATATCACGTTTGTGGACAGCGACGATTTCGCAGCGGAGGATCTTCTGGAAACACTGTATCGTCTGGCGGAAAAATATGATGCCGAAATGAGTATCTGCCGCGGATACGATCTCTATGAAGGAAGGCCGGTGCCGGATCTGAAACAGGAGGGAATCGAATCTGTGACCGACAGCGAGGAGGGACTGCGCCAGGTGATGAAGGCGCGCGTGTTCGGCGTGATGCCGTGGGGCAAGCTGTATCGGAGAGAGATTTTCGAGGGCGTTGTCTATCCGGAGAAAACAATCGCCGAGGATGCATACGTCATCGTTCCGTTAATGGAGCACTGCCGGAAGGTGGCCTTTTCCACAGCACAGAAATACTATTATGTGCACCGGCGCGAAAGCCTCACGACAAGCGGTTTTCGCTGGTCAGATCTGGGTTCGGTGGAAGTATGGGATCATAATCAGAATGTCGTGGAAGAACGCCACCCGGCGCTGAAAAAAGAAGCAGGTGTGCGCTGCTGCTGGGCGCGGTTTTTCGTGCTGGACAAGCTGATGCTGTTGGAAACCATGGACGCGGAGAAAAAGGCGCTTGCGAAGAGGCTGGCAAAAGAGCTTAAAAAGCATCCGCTTCTGGTACTGGAAGGCGATCACTTCACGAACGGGCGGAAAATCGCCTATCTGACCCTGTTTCTGGGAACCGGAATTTACCGGCAGTGCGTTCGTGCACTGTTCCGGAAAAGAAATTTATAAAAAATGCGGCAGAAACGAATGAGATTTTCGTTTCTGCCGCATTTTTATATGGATTTTTCTAGCTTTCTTTTTCGGAAAGCAGAACACCGTTTTTATCAAACACATACGTTGTTCCGTCAATTTTTTTCGTCCCGGTGACGCATCCGCCCCAGCTCTGGAAATAATATGTTTTTCCGTCAATTTCTGCCCAGCCGGTCTGCATGGAAGCATCATCGTTGAAGTAATACCAGTTGTTTTTATAATAGAACCACTGCGATTTTCTCGCACCGCCCCAGCTGTAGGTAAAGTACCAGACACCTTCCCGGATCACCCATTGGTTTGCCGGCATGACGCCGTTTTCATCAACAAAATAAAGATTGTTGTCATACGTAAAGGCTTCATCCGTTTTCCGTGTACAGTCCTCATTAATATAATAGTATTTATTCTGAAGCAGCAGCCAGCCTTTTTTGTACGGCACCGCCCCAGCTTCTGAGATAATAATAGTTTCCATCCCATTTCAGCCACTGGTTCTGATACATTTTTCCGCTCTTATTTACAAAGTAGAGATTGTTGTCATACAGGAAACTTTCGTTCTGTTTTAGGGAACCGTCCGCATTCATAAAATACCAGGCGCCATCGATCTGATACCAGCCATTGGTTACGCAGGAATATTTCTGTACATAATACCAGGCACCGTCATGGTACAGCCAGGTGCTGCCGGAAATACCGCCCCAGGAAAGAAATTTGACGCGGTAACCGTTTAAGGTAAGTGTCGTATTGCGTGCGGCACCTCCCCATGTGTAAAAATAGTACATCGTTTTGGTCTCCGGATCAGCGTGCCATCCGGACGAATACATAATACCGGTATCCTTGGCGAGATAGTACCAGTTGTTGCTGATAAACTGCCATCCGGTCTGCATCTCACCGCTGCCGGAAAAATAATAGTAATCTCCGTCAAGCAGAAGCCAGCCTGTTGCCATAACGCCGTCCGCGCCGAGGTAATACGTTTTGTGGTCGAGGGTGAGCCAGCCGGTATACGGTGTTTCATCATCGTTGTAGTAATACCATTTTCCATCCCGTTTTACCCACCGATGACGTGGCGTTCGTTTGTGATCACGCCGTTTTCATCGGCGGTATATTCGATGCCCGTTTCTGTGTCGCGCCAGGAAGTGGAGCATACGAGAAGATGGCTGCTGTCTGCATAATATTTCTGTCCGCCGCGGGTGAAAAATCCGCTGTACGGGATGCCGTCATGATAAGCAACGAGCTTGGAAGAACGGCCGCGGTAAATTTCATAGGTATCATCCACGTTGGAAGTGACCGCGGAACCGGAAAAGTCAGCAATGACTGCCGGAAGATCGCCGGAATATTCTGTCGTGGAAAATACGCGCAGCCCCAGAGAGGTCAGGGTCTCGACGGTATCGTTATCCATAATACGGAAGTCACCGGTCTGGATAAAATATTCCGGGTTGACGGCAGCAAGATAGTCTGCATCGACAGCATTCGGATATCCGTGATGATTGGAAGTCATCAGATCAATGCTGTACAGCCCGTAGTTCGAAACAATCCGGCTGGCATCGCCCTCGACGTCGTCGATATCGCTCGTCAGAAAAGCGCGGTGGTCGTTTGCGGAGGCAATTACACCAAGACAGAACTGGTTGGCGTCCTCTTTTGGACTTGTGAGATAATCTTCCTCGTAGTTGACAATCTGGATCTGGAAATTTCCAAAAGCAAAATCAGGAGATCCTTCTTCTGCGGAGGCGGCACCGGGATTCAGATGCTGGATCAGGGTCACACCTTCAGTCTCTTCTACAGCAGTAAGAAGCTGGTCGTAGACATAAAGATTGTCCCAGAGACGCGCAGTATTATAGATATAACTGTCATCATACGGGAGCAGATAAACCCGGTCGGGGGAATACAGCCGCACGATGGTATCGCCGGTTCCAATATGGTCGCTGTGCGGATGTGTTGCAACATAAAACTGCAGATTATCGGAGGTGACACCGAGGGAGTCCAGGTAGGAGAGTACCTCATCGTCGTAGCCGGTCGACGTTGTGATGCCGCTGCGCAGCGGATAACGCGGATCAGATCCGTCAGGGTAATCCCAGTCCTCGCCGGAGTCTACCATGCCGAAAATTTTCTGGCCATTATCGTCTACACTTTCCAGAACGATGGCATTGGAGCCGCTGTCGAGTGTCAGAATGTGAATTTTTGCTGTAGTATCAGCCGCATGTGTGTTTTCCGGGGTGAGAAAAAGAAAAGCAGCGGCAAGGGATGCCGCGCCAATGGAAAACATGGATCTGCGGGTATGCCGGGAAAAAGGCATATCAATGGCTCCTTTCGTAACATATATCATTAAAACAAAAAGTAAAACAGCCGGGTGGAAAATAAGCGCTCAACATCACAATTATACAAAATTTCAGGGAAAAGTCAATGTTTATTAGAATTTCGATTACTTGACGCAGACAGGGCATCATGTTAGAATGAGTGGGATTGGGAATGTAAGGAAAAGAAAGGAACCAAACATGATTACCTTATTAAAAATGCCGGCACTGTTTCTGGGAATGCTCGCAGTGTTCTGCTGCCTGGGTTCTTTTTTTATCAGAGAAAACAGGTATGAGAGCGGACATCTGGGTGAAACTGTGCTGTTTGGCTTTATTGCATATTACTTCTTATTTGAACTGATTTCTGTGCCGATGATGGTGCTCGGTGCAAAGCTGCATCTGCTCGCATGGGTATGGGCTGCTGTTGTGGCTGTCCTTGTAATTGCTTCCATCTGTCTTCATCTGGGAATGTGGAGAGAGTGGGGAAAAAGAAGCGGCGGTTTCTGGAGAGGAAAGACGGCGGCTTTTTATGTGATGCTGGTGCTGATTGGAATCCAGCTGTATTTTGTTGCTGCACTGCAGGAAAACGGCAGTGCGGATGCAGCGTATTATGTGGGAAGTGTGACAACGAACCTTGCGACAGATTCCATCAGTAGCTTTGACCCATATACAGGAAAAGCACTGGATTTTTTTAACATCCGTTATGTGTTCAGCATGTATCCGGCAGCAAATGCAGTACTGTGCCGTTTAACGGGCCTTCATCCGCTCGTAGTGACGAAGGTGATTCTCTGTATGATGACGGTAGTTTTAAGTTATCTCGTCTATGCACAGATCGGAAAGGCGCTGTTAAAAGAAAAACAGATGGTATGGGTGCTCCTGTGCTTTATTAGTGTTGTGAATCTGAATTTTCATACGATCTTTTCAAATGCGTCGTTCCTGCTGACGAGGGGATACGAGGGAAAGGCCGTATTGTGCAATATCATCCTCCCGTTTCTGTTTTATCTTGGTCTGCGCATGTATCAGGAGAAAAACGGAAAGAGAGTCTGGCTGCTGTTTTTCATGACAGGCGTCGCTGCGATTGACCTTACGATGTCATCCATGATGACTGTACCGGTGGCCATGAGTGCTGTGATTCTGCCGAATCTTGTGCGGAAAAAACGCTGGGGACAGAGCAGGCTCTATCTGCTTGCTGTGCTACCGTGTGTGCTGGTGCTTGGGGTCTATCTCCTTGGTGTGCGCGGTATCCTGCAGATTCCGGTTGTGCGGTAGAAAGGAGAAAATGTGGGCGGAATAAATCTGAATGAGAGCGGCCTCGATTTTGTGAGACAGGTCTTTGTGACGTTTGGAGGAAACACAACCGTACTGACGCTGTTTCTGCTGTCGGTGCTGTATCTCGCTTTAAAAGGAAAAAAGGAAGAGCGGTATGTGTTCGTAACAACCGCTGTTTTTCTGGCCTTTACGGTATACAATCCATTTGCGGTGAAATATATCCTGGGAAAACTTGGAATGGTCAATGTCTATTACCGGTTTTTCTGGATTCTGCCGATGGTACTGACCATCGGATATGCCTGCACGAAAGTTGTGGGCGGGCAGAAAAAAGGCTGGAGACGGTATCTGACCGCGGCTGCGCTGGCAGCGGTCATCTGTTTTGGCGGAAATTCCGTACTGGCTGGCGGACTGCCGAAGCTGCCGGATAACCAGTACAAGATGCCAGATGATCTTCTGGCCGTCTGTACGGTGCTGCACGAAGAAGCGGGAGAGGGAACCGTAAGAGTTGTCTTTGAACCGGATTTCAACCTGATCGTGCGGCAGTATGATGCTTCGTTTGAACTGGTTCTGGACCGCGATATGGTTCTGACCTATCAGGGCTCCAATACGGTATCAACCGATGCACTGACCGAGCAGGAAATTGAAGACGAAACAAAGATCCTTCAGATTATCACACAGATGGATCTGTCGCTGGATCAGAAAGAATTTTACAGAAGTCTTAGGGAAATGAATGCAGAGTATATTGTACTTTCGAGCAGTTCAGCGGCAGTATCCTATGTGGAAACAGCGGGGTGCATCCCGGTAAGAGAAGTAGAAGGGCATATCATTTTCCGCGTGGAAGAAAAGTAAGAAGGAGGACTTGTTTTTGAATAAGGCAAAAGATTATATTCAGCTGCACCTGAATATCCTGCTGTTTTCTCTGACGAGTGTGTTCTCAAAAGCAGCATCGTTCAGCTGAACCGGGGAGGAATCAAAAATCCTCTATTATATGTATTTTTATTTCTGATGGTTGCAAACTGTGGCATTTACGCTATTGCATGGCAGAAGGTAATCAAAAAATTCTCTTTGTCAACCGCATATGCAAACCGCAGCGTCTATCTGATCTGGTCCCAGATCTGGGCCGTGCTCATTTTTCATGAAATCTGACGGTAAAAAAATATCATCGGCCTTCTGATTGTGCTGGTGGGAGTTATGGTGGTGCAGCGATATGAATAAATATATGATTTTAATGCTGATCTGTACAATGTTTTCAGCAGTATCACAGATTCTGCTGAAACAAAGCGCCAACGAGGAGCATGCATCTGCACTTCGCGAGTATCTGAACTGGCGCGTGATTGTGGCGTATCTGATTTTTGGCAGTGTACTTCTTTTAAATACGTATGCCTACACACAGGTAGATTTGAAATACGGTCCGGTGTTGGATACCTTTACGTACGTCTTTGTCCTGCTGCTTTCCTTTGGCGTTTTGAAAGAAAAGGTATCAAAAGGAAAGCTGATTGGGAATCTGATTATTATCCTGGGAGTACTGGTGTATACATTGCCGTAAAACGTTCCGATGATGGAAAGAAAGCGATATCAGCTAAGCAGTCCTTGTCCTTTGAAATAGGGGGTCTGCGTACAATAAACGAACGGCTTTTGATTATGAATAAGAAAAAAATAGATTATCGTTTAAGATATTATATGCTGTGGCGATTCTGATGGTTGTTGCGGGACATTGTGATGGTGGTGGAATTTCTTTGGACTTTGCGCAATGGTTTCCGTATGAGGGAATCCATCTGGCGCTGTTTACTTTTTGTTCAGGATATTTTTTTAAAGATGCAGCACTGAAACGACCGGGGAGATATGTCTGTAAAAAGCTTCGTACCCTGATACTTCCAATGTATGGGTATACGATTGCGTATGGGCTGCTTGTCAGGTTATTACATCGGTGGGGCTTTCAAATCGGTGGAAAATTTAATTTGCACAATATTCTGATTTCACCTTTAAACGATGGGCATCAGTTTGTCCTTAATATGGCCGGCTGGTATATTGTGCCCTTGTTTATGGTAGAAATATTAAATTGTATGATTCGGGCATTTTTTAAGCGAAAAGGATGGCAGATACCGGAATGGATATTTTTTGCAGGGGCAGTACTTATTGGAATGGGCGGCAATTTTTTGGCGATTATGGAATATCGCACCAGCTGGTGGCTGACAGTGGTCAGAATTCTGTATTTTGCTCCGTTTTATGCAATGGGTATTTTTTATAAAAAGATACTGGAGAAATATGTGGACAGGATTCCATCTGTAGTGTATTTTGCGATTGTGTTTGCTGCAAAACTTATGATTTTTCTTCATTATAAAACTAGGTTGCTTATACGCCAGCGTGGTGCAATGACTTTAATCAAGGACCGGTCATGCCAATTATTATTGGTTTTTTGGGAATTGCACTTTGGATGCGGATTGCAACGATAATGGAACCAGTATTTGGAAGAAAAAAGTGGATTAATCTTCTTGCAGACAACACATTTTCGATTATGGAAAATCAGTTTTTGGGTTTTTTACTTGTAAAAGTTGCTTTCGGAACAATTGCGAATGGCACAAAGCTGTTTTTGAAGTTTGACTGGTCAAGATGTAAAAGTGATATTTGGTGGTATTATATGCCGAAGGACGTAGAACAGACAAAAATTCTGTATTTATTAGCAGCGATTTTTGTTGCCTTACTGATCCAGTGGATCCTTACACAGGTGAAAAAAATGGGAAAAAACATATTTTTGTACGTAAGACAATAGTTAAGCGTATACTGCTTTAAATATTTTGCAAAATAAAAATCCCGCAGAAAAAGAAATGAAAACTTTTTCTGCGGGATTTTATTTTATATTGCATAGATCTGAATCGTTATCAAATTTTTATTGATAATCGATAGGAGACAGGTCGTGAGGATCATCTTCCGCAGAAGAGCCTAGATGTCTGATGGTTTTGGAATTATCCTCATTTTCAGAGAAATCGTCCTCATCTATTCCAGAAGAAGAACTTTCGACTGTGGAATCCAAATCGTTTTCTGTAAAAGAAGAAGCGGAGGAAATGTCACTTACCGAAGTGGAGTCGGGTGTTTCCTCTTCCAATTCAGGATTTGTATCGCAAGGACCCTCGATGAGATGGTAATCCGACTCGGAAAAATGATACCATTTCCCATCCTCAAGCTTTTGCCAGCCGGAAACCGCGTGGCCGTCCTTATCAATAAAATAAGACTGCTTACCGTCAGCCCAGAGCTGATGTGGATTGTAAGTTACCCATTCGTTATTGGCAAATCGATCTTCTTCCTTAATATAAAATTTCTGATATTCGCCATCGCCGACCAGACGGGGGTAAGATCAGCATCAAGTTCATCGAAGAATCGGGAGCCCATAGAGAGCTGGCGATTCAGTCATCGAAGCCAAGTTCTTCGGCAAGTGTAGGCTTGTCTGAAAAAAGATTCGTACCAAGTCCAAGACGGTCACCGTCAATGACAGCTCCAAGGCTTGCGAGAGTAGTTGGGAACATATCCATCGTGGTGAAAATCCGATTTTTTTCATGAACCGGAAGAATGGGTGAATTTAAAATAGCGTTATAAGTAGAACGTTGATAATCTTCATCGATGTTTTCACAAAAATCAGAGTCCATGGTCAGATGATCACCGGAAAGAATTATAGTCGTGTTTTCATAAAAAGGCTGTTCCTTGATCCAGTCTATAAACTCACTGACACGGGAACTGGAGCAGTCAATCACCATACCGTAGTGGTCATCTCCGTACTGCTTTTCATCACACTCGTCACATTTGTAGCCGTCCTCGAAGTGGGTGGCAACAGTCAGCATACTGAAGTTGAACGGTTCGTCATTCTTGGAAATCTCCGTCAGTTTATCTTTTGCATACTCAAACAGTTTGGCATCTTCATAGCCCCACCACTGGTAGTAGCCTTCCGGGATCAGTCCCTCGCTGATCGCCCAGTAGTAATCGTCAATTTCATAATCACCGTGCGAAGTGAAGTAATTCTTCCGTCCGCCGAATGCGGCATCGGAACCCATCATAAAGTACTGTTTGTAGCCGCTTCATTGAGAACGTCGCCAAGTGTTGAAAGCTGCGGAAAAAAGCTGTCCTGATAAGCCATCTCATTGCCTTGAATCGAAAGCTTCAGCGGAAGACCGGAAGTCTGTGCAAAGAGACCGCCCATGGTCCAGGTGGTTCCGGTTGTCGGATAAGCGCCGCCCAGCTTGTCGGAGTTGGAAAAATTGATATTGTCCAGGGCAAGATTAGTCAGGGCGGGAATAAAATTGTGGTCGTAAGCACCGCCGTCTTTTTTATCAGAATAGGTGCTTTCCATTGATTCCAGAATAAATATAGATCAGATTCCGTTTCTTTTCCGGGAATGTAATCGTTGTCTGGGACGGATTGACGTAATTATCTTCGATCAAAGTGCTGTAGCTGTTCTGAATGTGCAGGTAAGTATCGATATCCAGCGTCGTCCAGACATTATAAAGAGAATAGGAAGAAAGAGCGATTCCCAGGGCAATGCAGATGCAACCGAGAATGATTTCCACTTTCTTCCGATGGCGCAGGATAATAAAAAGCGCGATCAGAATAGCAAGAACGGCAAAAGAGATCATGCCGCAGGACCAGACGTAACTCCAGAGCACATCCTTGCTGGTACCCTCAAGGGGTGCCTTTAAGTGATAAACAAGTTCTTCCATATCAAGATGCGCCCAGGTCGCGAGCATCCAGCGGGAAGACGTAAAAAGAAGGATCCCAAGGAATCCTAACAGAACGGAAAGAATGGAAAAAAAGTATCTTTCCAACATGCTGTACTTTTTTGCGAGACACAGTAAATAACCTCCAGTTTTCTTTAGTGTTTTATAATAGGTAACAAACAGGTAGCGTTAGGTATAAAATATAACTGGGAACTTACGATATTATAACAGAAACTTTACGAAAAAAATAGTATTTTCTTAAAAAATACGAGTGGAAAATGAAAATCCGGGAATTTACATAAAAAGCGGCGGGGCGGGCGTGAAAATGGGTTCTTGAGTTTCTCAGAAAAGAATGGTATAATAGCAAAGATTGTAGACACAAAAGAGGTCAAAAAAAGATCTGTTCACATTTTTGTGGAGAAGAGAAAGGAAAGAAAAATGGGAAAAATTAAAGTAGAATCTTGTGAAATTGAAGGATTAAAAGTAATTACCCCAACCGTATTCGGCGATGAGCGCGGATATTTTATGGAGACATACAATTACAATGATTTTAAAGAAGCCGGCATTGATGTCCAGTTCGTACAGGATAACCAGTCTGCATCCAAAAAGGTGTCCTGCGCGGACTTCACTTCCAGATCAATTACCCGCAGGACAAACTGGTACGCGTGGTAAACGGTGAAGTATTCGATGTTGCAGTTGACCTTCGCGAGGGATCCAAAACCTACGGAAAATGGTTCGGCGTGCTGCTTTCAGCAGAAAACAAGAAACAGTTCTTTATTCCGAAGAATTTTGCACACGGATTTATCGTACTCTCTGACTACGCAGAATTTGCTTATAAATGTACGGATTTCTATCATCCAAACGATGAAGGCGGTCTGTATTTTGACGATCCGGAGATCGGCGTGGAGTGGCCGATGCCGGAAGGAATGACAAAAGAAGATCTGATTATTTCGGAAAAAGATCATAAATGGGGCGGAATTAAGGATTTAAAGAAATAAGGAGTAAAAAACATTTATGAACGTATTCAAAGAACTTTATCAGAACCGGAAACTGATCTGGAAACTGTCGAAAAATGATTTCCGCAACAAATTTGCCGGAGCGTATTTTGGCATCGTATGGGCATTCATTCAGCCGATGGTGACGGTTGCTGTTTATTTTGTCGTGTTTCAGCTCGGACTGCGTGTACAGCCAGCTGCCACCGGATATCCGTATATCTGCTGGCTGGTTTCCGGTATTATTCCGTGGTTCTTCTTTTCTGATGCGCTGCCAAGTGCGTCAAATTGTCTGCTGGAATACAGTTATCTGGTAAAGAAGGTCGTATTTAAAATCAGTGTACTTCCGATTGTAAAGGTGATTTCTTCCCTGTTTGTACATCTGTTCTTTATTGTGTTTGCTATTTTGATTTTTGCACTGATGGGAAAACTTCCGCCGGTTCAGATTATCCAGATCGGGTACTATACCTTTGCGGTGATCTGTCTCGTCGTTGTACTTTCCTATCTGACCTGTTCCATCACACCGTTTTTCCGCGATTTCGGCCAGATTATCAATGTAATTCTGAATGTCGGCATGTGGGCAACCCCGATTCTGTGGGATACCACAACAATTCCGAATATTCCGAACTGGCTGAACAGCCTTCTGAAGCTGAATCCTCTGTACTATATTGTCCAGGGATATCGTGACAGCTTTATGAATGGACTCTGGTTCTTCGAGCATCCATGGCACACCCTTTACTTCTGGGCTTTTGTGCTTATGGCAGGACTAATCAGTTCCAAAGTGTTCAAGCGCCTCCGGGTTCATTTCTCAGATGTATTATAGGAGGATGGAATGAGCACAGAAAATACAGAAACAGTAATTTCAATTAACCATGTCAGCAAGGTCTACAAGCTGTTTGAAAAGCCGATGGACCGTCTGAAAGAATCGCTTTCACTGACACATAAAAACTATCACACCGATCATTTTGCGCTGGAGGATATCTCGCTCGAGGTGCACAAAGGCGAGTGTGTCGGTATCATTGGAACGAACGGCTCCGGAAAATCCACACTGCTGAAAATCGTCACAGGTGTCTTAAACCCGACGAGCGGAAACGTGGAGTTAAAGGGAAGAGTCAGTGCCATTCTGGAACTGGGTGCAGGCTTTAACATGGAGTATACCGGTATTGAGAACATTTTCCTGAACGGAACGATGCTTGGCTATACTGAGGAGGAGATGAAGGCAAAGCTCGACGATATCATTGCGTTTGCAGAGATCGGTGACTTTATCAATCAGCCGGTTAAGACGTATTCCAGCGGTATGTTTGCCCGCCTTGCCTTCGCGGTTGCGATCAATGTGGATCCGGATATTCTGATTGTCGATGAGGCCTTAAGCGTCGGAGACATTTTCTTCCAGTCCAAGTGTTACCGGAAATTTAACGATCTGAAAGAAGCAGGAAAAACGATCCTTTTCGTTTCCCACGATATGGGCAGCGTCATCAAGTACTGTGAGAGATGTCTTCTGATTAACAAAGGAAAACAGGTGATGGTTGGAAAATCGTCGGAGGCAGTCGATGTCTACAAGAAGATTCTTGCCAACCAGTACGATGATGAGACAAAAGAAGAGGAAGAGACCGAAGAGAGTGCAGAACAGACCGAAGAGAGAACCGAAGCAGATGCATCCGGTGCCATATCGGCAGAAAAAGCCGAAAAAAGGCTCTGGAGAGAACGCCTGATTGCGAATGCGCAGCTGGTAGAGTATGGAGACAAGGCTGCGGAGATCGTGGACTTTGCGATTATCGACCACAAAGGTATGATTACATCTTCTGTGGATAAAAACCAGAGATTCCGCATCAAGATGAAAATCAAGTTCCATGAAACGATGGAGCATCCGATTTTTGCCTTTTCGATCAAAGACCGGAAGGGAACGGAGATTACCGGAACGAATACGGCGCTGGAGGATTACACAAAAGACGTGGTGGAAGCAGGAAAGACCGTCACGGTATGCTTTGACCAGATCATGCCGCTGCAGAGCGGACAGTATCTGATGTCGTTTGGATGTACCAGCTACCATCTGGAAGAGCTGGTGATCCACCACAGACTGTACGATGCTTGCTTCCTGGAAGTCTTCTCCATGAAAGACACCGTAGGATTTTTTGATATGAACTCTACCGTGACCTACGAGTAGGATGCGGAGGATAAACGACGGGGGTTATATGAAAGAAACAATAGGAAATGTTCTTTTGAACCTGGATTATTATGACGGCGAAGATGCTTACAGCGACGGCAGCATTGAGGACCGGCTGCTGGAGATCGTCAAGACGACGCCGAAAGAGGATTACCAGAAGGTAATCCTCACAGAAAAAAGCTGGCCGATTTTTTATCATCTCTCTCCGGAACGGGAAAATATTCTGGACTGGTATGAGTGGAAAGACGATGCTTCCGTATTTGAAGTCGGAGCCGGCTGCGGAGCCATTTCCGGCGTGCTCTGCAGAAATGCAAAGCGGGTAGTGGCAAACGATCTGTCGAAGCGGCGCAGTACGATCAATGCCTACAAAAATCAGGATGCGTCCAACCTGGAGATTATGGTTGGAACTTTAATGTTGTTGCAGAAAAAATGGAAGAACGCTTCGATTACGTGACACTGATCGGTGTTCTGGAGTATGCAAAAAGCTATATTGGAAAGGATAATCCGTATCCGGAATATCTGGAAAAGATCAATCGTCTCTTAAAACCGGGCGGAAAAATCCTGATTGCGATTGAGAACCGTCTGGGACTGAAGTATTTTGCCGGCTGCAGGGAAGACCATGTGGGCCGGGAATTTGTCGGAATTGAAGGATATCCGGGGATCGATTTTGTCGAGACATTCAGCAAACCGGAGCTGGAGCAGATGCTGCAGGAAAACGGTTTTTCGAAGTTTAAGTTTTATTATCCTTATCCGGATTACAAATTTCCGGCGGTCATTTATTCGGATGAATATCTGCCGAAGCCGGGTGAATTGAGAAAAAATCAGCGGAATTTTGATGCTGACAGGATCACACTTTTTGACGAAGGCAAAGCATTTGACGGAATCCTGAAGTCCGGTCTGTTTCCGGTTTTTTCCAATTCCTTTCTGATTGAAGTGGAGAAAAAGGAGTAAACGTATGAGGAAAGTTCTGTATACGAAATTTTCGAGAGAACGTCGGAACGAATTTCAGATTATGACCCGGATTACAGAAGAGGATGGGATCCGGCGTGTGTGGAAGCTTCCGCTGCAGAAAGAGGGAGAACTCCACATCCGGCATATGTATGAAAACTATAGAAAGCTGGAGCATCTGTACGCCTATGCGGACGTACAGATCTGCCCATGCGAACTGGATGAAGAAAAATGCGCGCTTGCATTTCCTTTTGTAGAAGGGGAAAGTCTGGAAACGCGCATTTCCCGTCATGGAAAAGAAAAAGATTTTGCATCGCTGAAAAAGGATTATGAACTGCTGTATCAGATCATTGCATCGGCAAAAGGGCAGAAATCCTTTGTGGAAACCGATGCGTTCTGTGAGGTGTTCGGCATCCGGCATTGAAAGAAAGACTTGCCGCAGCGGAGATTTCCAATATTGACATGATTCCGGGCAACCTTCTTCTGGATGGAGAAAAAGGTCTGGGTGGCAGACTACGAGTGGGTATTCCCGTTTGCCGTACCGATTGCATTTATCTATGCGCGGAGCGTCTTTTTACAGGAGGCGGCGAGTGCACTGACGAAGGAAGAGCAGGAAGAACTGTACGCCATTGGCGGTATTTCCATGGAAGAGATTCCGGTATACTACCATATGGAAGAGTGCTTCCAGGAATTCGCGGCCGGAAAGGGTGAGCCAAATGCGCTCGCCACGTTCTATGGAAAACTGCACCGGCACAATTATCCGCTTTCCATCTGGGAAAAAGAAAAAATGATGTACCCGGTTGTGCTCACCGAAACAGCACCGGAGGAGAGAGAACTCTATTATGAGGACTGCTTCGGCTTGGATGAGCAGAAGGTGATGATGCTTGAAAAGGCAGACGCGGACGGAGAGCTTTCCCTTCAGCTGATGCAAGAGGGGGCTGTCATTAAAATCCGTTCTCTCGCGGGCGTATGCAGCGATGGAAAGACGGAACGTATCGCTTTTTCGCACAACGCCGAGCTTGAGATTATCGACGACTATTATTTCCTTGGAACGCCGGTTCTGAAATTCCGGAATGCCGGTTATGAACAGATCCGGATTGATTACCGGATTTACTACAAAGGCGATGGCGTTACGTCCCAGTTTATTCAATATATCCGTCAGAATAAAGATCTGAGGGATGAACTGAACGGGAGATTTATCGGAAAGGCCAGCTGCAGGCAGAAATCGAAGCAGAAAAAGCGGCACTTGCACACAGGGAAGAAGAACTCCAGGAAACGAGAAAACAGAAGCAGTTTCTGGAGGAAGAGCTGGAGCGGATGCGCCAGCGTAAGGTTGTGCGTATGGCAGATAAAGTGCAGCATGTGATAAAAAAGGAGTAAATAACTATGGATGTATCCATTGTCATCCCTACCAAAAATGGTGGGCATCTGTTTGAAAAAAGTGCTGGATGCCGTTTTCAAACAGAAGACAGAGTATGAATATGAAGTAATTTGCGTGGATTCCGGGTCAAAGGACGGAACGCTCGATGTGATCCGCAAATATCCATGCCGTTTGTTTCAGATTGAGCCGTCCGAATTTGGACATGGAAAAACGAGAAACTATGGTGCTTCCAAAGGAAACGGAACGTATATCATCTTTATTACGCAGGATGCGCTTCCAGCGACCGATACCTGGCTGCAGAATTTCATTGATGCCATGAAGATGGACCCGGAAATCGTGGAGGATTCGGGATTCATTATCCGTATCCGGACTGCAATCTGCTTGACAAGCGTGATCTGGATGGCCATTTTAAAGGATTTGGAGAAACTAATACGATTTTCCACCTTGATGATCCGGAACGCTACGAAAGAGAAGAAGGATACCGCCATTATCTGGCGTTTTTCTCCGACAATAACTCCTGTATCCGAAGAGATATTTTTGAAAAATATCCGTATGAGGATGTCAACTTTGCCGAGGATCAGATCTGGGCGAGAAAGATGATTGAACTCGGATTCAAAAAAAGTATACTGCCCGTATGCGCCAGTATATCATTCCCACAATTTCAAACTCAGAACGTATTTCAAACGGTATTATGATGAGCAGAAGGGATTATATGAAGTTCATCAGTATATGATTGCACAGAAATGGACGCAGCTTCCGGGCATGCTGTACCGGCAGGTGAGAGGGGACTGTGTGTATATCCGTCAGCAGCCGCTCAGCAAAAAAGAGAAAATCCACTGGGCATTTTATTCCCTGTTTCGCAATTTTGACCGCTTTGTGGGCGGCTATCTCGGCGGAAAATACCATCTGTATTCCAAACGGAAACAACAGTTCCTGGATCGTCACATTTCGCAGCAGTACGATCAGAGACATGCATAGAAGAAAGGAAAAAGAAACGTGAAAAAACCAAATGTGGCATACCGTGCGTTACGGTATCTGAAGAATCATGGATTAAAAGAAACGATTGAGCGCGCAAAACAGGGCAATGAGCCGGCTGTACCGCCGAAGAACAACGTCATCGGATTTTACAGATTTGTCGTAGACAACGATCCGATCCCGTTCAATCAAAAAGAGTATGAGAAACATAAAAACGACAAGAAAAAGATCCTGAATTGGGTTGTACCGGAAATGGGACCTGGTTCCGGCGGTCATACCACCATTTTCCGTTTTATTTCCAACCTGGAGCGCCTCGGTTTCCACAGTAGAGTTTATCTCTACATGTCCCCGAATTTTCAGGATAATGCGTCCATCCGCAAATTCCTAAAAGAGTACTTCCCGCTTCTTGTGCCGGAAGTAGAAGTTTACTGCGATGTATCCCAGATGAAATTTGCACATGCAACCGTAGCAACCTCCTGGACCACCGCTTACTACGTAAGAAAATTCCAGAATACGATTTCGAAGTTTTACTTCGTACAGGATTTCGAGCCGCATTTCTATGCACACGGTTCGGAGTATGAGTTTGCAGAGAACACGTACAAGATGGGATTCCGAGGAATCACAGCAGGAGACTGGCTGCGGGATATCATGAGAAATGAATACGGCATGCAGGCAGACAGCTTCCATTTCTCCTACGATGACAAGGTATATCAGCCGAAGGAAAAGCAGGACAACGAGAAGAGAGTTTTCTTCTATGCCCGCCCGGTTACCCCGAGACGTGATTTTGAGCTCGGTATGCTGGCACTCAATGAGCTGTGCCGCAGAATGCCGGAGATCGAGGTTGTTTTCGCGGGATGGGATGTCAGCGGCTATGAGATTCCGTTCAAACACAGAAATTTAGGTGTCGTAACACCGCAGGTGCTGGCAGATTCCTATGCGATCTGTGATATGTGCCTTGTTATTTCGAATACCAACCTTTCCCTCGTACCGTTCGAGGTTATGGCCTGCAACTCGGTCGCTGTCTGCTCCAAGGGTGCAAACAGCAGTTGGATGGTAAATGAGGAAAACTCCATTCTGGTTGACTATGATCCGATCCAGATCGCAGACAGAATGGAATATTACTTCAACCACCCGGATGAGCTGGCTACAATCCGCAAAAAGGGAATGGATTTCGTAAAGGGAACCTCCTGGTACAAAGAAGCCGAAAAAGTTTACGCAAGTATGCTAAAAGGAATTGAGGAAGATGAGAAAAAACTGCAGTAAGGATGTGAGCAGAGAACGCAGAATCGAGATTCTGTTTGTATTCGGCGTATTCCTGTTTTACTTTTTGTGGTCCTGTACGCAGCGATACAATTTCTCGTCGGATGAATCAATGCGGTATCAGATTCCACAGTTCATTTATGAATATGGGAAGCTTCCGCGGGGTGACGAACCGCTGATTCGGAATGAGGATTGGGGGATTTCCTATGCATTCAATCCGATTCTCTCCTATATGGCATCTGCAGTTTTGATGAAGGGGATGAGCCTGTTTTCCACGGATGAGTGGATGCTGCTCATTTCCGCCCGTTTTGTAAATGTTCTGCTGGGAGCGCTTACTGCTGGGTGGTCTTAAAGACGGCAAAGCTGTTGTTTCCAAGACGCTACGCATGGATGTTTACGACTCTGGTGGTTTTCCTGCCGGGCAATGTGATTTTATATTCCTATGTCAACTGCGACGCGCTTGCAATGTGTTCGACGGCCATTATCTTTTATTCCTGGGTAAAGGCGTACAAAGAGGGATGGAGCTGGACCACGTGTGCGGTATCGGCCGTTGGAATGGGAATCTGTTTCTTGTCGTATTACAATGCGTATGGATTTATTCTGATGACGTTTTTCTACTTTGTGGGAACGATGCTGACGGACCAGTCGAAACCGGTCAAAGAACGATGGAAAGAAATGATCCAAAAAGGTCTTTTTATTTTGGTGATCGTCTGTGTCATTGCTCTGTGGTGGTTTATTCGAAATGCTATTCTCTATGGAGGAGATTTTCTGGGACGCCAGGCATCGAGCGCAAGCGCGGAACTGTATGCAAGATACCAGTACAAGCCGTCGCACAGCAAGACCTTCCAGAAAAAAGGAGGCTCCATGTTGCATATGATCTTCTATAAGCCGAGTTTTCTGGAACATGACTGGCTGGTAACAGTGCTGTACAGCTTTGTCGGCGCGTTTGGCTACAATAAGATTTATCTTTCCACGATGATTATTGTTCCGTACCTCTGCTGTCTTCTTGTCGGTCTCATTCTGATGCGGAACTGTTGCCAGAGAGACTTTTTCTTCTGGAATGCAGACGGCACGCAGACGGCTCTTACCGGAAAAACGAAGAGAAAATGGAGTAAACTGGGATGGTTTACCTGGCTAATGTGTTTGCCCTGCTGATCCCGAATTATCTGAATGCGTATTACTCCTACAGTTCTGATTTTCAGCCGCAGGGACGATACAGCATGCCGATGCTGATTCCGCTGATGTATTTCGTGACGAAGGGTGTGCAGGCGTTCCTGAAACGGGAGAAAAAACTACAGAAGTATGAAAAATTGTTCTGTATTCTGGTCTGTGTGGCGGCAGCGGCATTAGCGGCATTTACTTGGGCGAGAATCATCTATCCGATGTACTTGCAGAACTACTACGGATTGCGGTAAGCGGAACAGAGAAAGAAAGCGGTGAAACGTTTGGAAAAAATTTCAGTGCTGACAGCAAAATTAAAAAAAGCTGTTGCAGAAGAAGGAATCGGCGGTCTGGCTGGGCGTACGAAAGGGTACCTTGCGCGGGCAAAAAAAGAAAAAGAGTTTCAGAGAGAAAAATCCCGGGTCTACCGGGATATTCTCTTTATCAGTGGCTGCAATGAACAGCTGCCGCATCCACACCGGTACCGCGTGGTGCATCAGATGGAGCAGCTGGAGGCAGGCGGATATACGTGTGATACGGTTTATTTTCAGGAGCTGAAGCCCTGATGGTACGTTGCTACGGCGCGTTCGTGATTTTCCGCTGCCCGATGACGGACACCCTGCGGGAATTTGCCACAATGGCAAGCAGATGAACAAGCTCTGTGGTACGATGTGGATGATCTTGTGATCGATACGAAATACACCGATCAGATTCCGTTTCTCGACCGGATGCAGCCGGAAGAACGGCAGGCATACGATCAGAATGTCCGAAACATGGGCGAGCTGCTTTCCCTCTGCGATGCGGCGGTTACGACGACAGCGGCGCTGGCAGAAGAACTGAAGCAGTACGTACCGGAGGTGCTGATCAACCGCAACTGTGCGTCAGATGAGATGCTGCTACTGTCCGAGGCGGTGTTAAAAGAAAAACAGAAAAAGAACGAAGCAGATGGAACGGCGAAAAAAGTACGCCTTGGCTATTTCAGCGGCAGTGCGACGCATCTGGACGACATCGAGATGATCGTTCCGGTGCTGAAACAGTTGCTTGGCAAAAATCCGAACCTGGAACTCCTCATCGTGGGAATTCTGGAACTCCCGGTGGAGCTGAAACTGTTTGCTTCCCAGATCCAGATGGAGGGCTTTGTCGATTACCAAAAACTGCCGGAGCGGATTGCGTCGGTGGATATCAACTTGGCTCCGCTTACCGATACGATTTTTAACCGTGCGAAATCGGAAAATAAATGGGTGGAAGCGGCTCTGGTGCAGACTGTGACAGCAGCCAGCAATCTCGGCGCTTTTGCTGAGATGGTACAGGATGGAGAAGACGGCGTACTCTGCCGAGACGAAGCGGAGTGGTTGGAAAAACTGCAGTGGCTGATCGACGACGAACCGGCACGAAAAGCCATTGCCGGACGGGCATATGGCCGGTGCAGCCGCGAGTGTGTCACAATCTTTCATGCCACCGGGATTTGCGAGTGGGTGGAGCGCCACTGGAATCTACGCTGTGCCTTTGTGCTTCCAGCGATGGAGATCAGCGGAGGCATCCGCGTTGCACTTCTTCATGCGGAAATGCTGGTAAAAGCAGGAGCGCAGGTCAGCCTCTTTACTCTGGAAGGGGAGGCGGAGTGGTATCATGAGGGTGATTTCCATTTTCCGGTGCTGTCGGCCGAGCGAGAGAAACTGCAGGGAACGCTGGATCTTGCGGTAGCGACGATGTGGAATACCGCAGAGTTCGTCGAACAGTCCAGCAAGATCCGAAAGAAAAAATATCTGGTGCAGAATTTTGAAGTTGGATTTTATCCGCCGGGAAGCCCGTACCGGATCGCAACTTCGGCGACTTACCGGATGAGGAGCCCGATGGAGTACGTAACCATTTCCAAATGGTGTCAGAACTGGCTGCGGGAGGAATACCATACCGAAGCAGCCTATCTTCCGAACGGCATCGATCCGTCCTTCTATCCGAAACGGGGGCGGGATCTGCAGGGAAAAATTCGGATTCTGATCGAGGGAGACTGCAGCGCGGAGCATAAAAACGTGGACGAGAGCTTCCGTATCGTGGAACAGCTGGATCTGGAAAAATTCGAGATCTGGTACATGTCCTACAATGGAAATCCGAAATCCTGGTACCGCGTGGACCGCTTTTTACACCGGGTTCCATATGAAAAAACACCGGAAGTCTATGCGGCGTGTGATATCCTGCTGAAAACAAGCCTGCTGGAAAGCTTTTCCTATCCGCCGCTTGAGATGATGGCGTCCGGCGGCTACGTCGTTGCTGTGCCGAACGGTGGCAATCTGGAATACCTGAAAGATGGGGAAAACTGTATTCTCTATCCGCAGGGAAATCTCGCGGAGGCAAAAGCGGCGATTGAGCGTATTCTGACAGATGCGGAACTGAGGAAAAAACTGGATACGGGAGCAGAAGAGACGGTAAAGGAAAGAAACTGGAAAAGAATCGAACCACAGATTTTAGAACAGTATCTTGGAAAATAAATAAGCAACAAAAAGGGCTGTCGCACTAGCAAATATTTCTGGCGGTAGCTCTGCTTTATACCCAAATGGCATCGAAATCGGTTGCGTTTTCGATGCCATTCTTTACTTCTTATAGGAAAGTTCGACTTCCGTCGAACTCTTGAATCAGGATCACCCGTTGGACGGGAGGTCCTGATTGCTTATAAATTAGAAGATCAGTGCCGTTTGTTTCGGTTATTGCGGCGTCTGTTTCTGCGTTTCCGTCTCTTTTTCGCGTTGTTGATCACGACAATGATCAGAATCAGAAAAGCGACACCGTTCAGGCCAAGCAGAATATAGAGCAGTGTGGAGAAAAAAGAAATTTTCTTGGTTTCTTCCGGTGTTGGAATATCTGTGCTGTCGGTTTCTTCTGATGAATCGGAGGAAACCGAAGAACTGTCGGAAACAGTACCTGGAGCGGAAACCTCGGCTGTTCCGATGAAGTGATCATCGAAAAAATACTGGCGGGTGTACGGTTCCTTAACGGAAGCGCCGTCCGGATCGGTGTAGGTTGCAGTTTCAATTTTCGCATCCTTTGGAAGCGTTACCACACCGGAAAGACTTTCCTTTTTTGCGTTCTTCAGGGTATAATGTGTAAAATTATCATAACCGAAATCAAGTACGGTACGGGTATCGTTGATATAATCGAGGTTATCACAGGTTAAAACAACGCAGACCAGCGTCATATTGCCTCGCTTGGCAGCGGTAACGAGTGTGTTGTGTGCCTCATCGGTATAACCGGTCTTTCCGGCGAAAGCACCCTTGTATCCCCACTGACCGTCCTGGAACAGCAATGCGTGGTGGTTCTGAAGATCACGCGGTGTCGAGGTCATATTGGTCGGCTGAATTGTGTAGGTCAGATCGGACTCGATGCGGCAGAAGGTCTCGTTTTTGATGCACTCCTGCATAATGAGTGCCATATCGTGTGCACTGGTGTAGTGGTTCGGATCTGGCAGACCGTTTGCATTGACAAAATGGGTATTCGTGCAACCAAGTGCAGCGGCGCGTTCGTTCATCATGGCGGCGAAACCTTCCTCGCTTCCGGCAATGTCGATGGCAAGCTGTGTGCAGACTCATTTGCGAGGCAAGAAGAATCGCGTGAAGAGCATCCTCCACTGTGATCGTTTCGCCAAGCTGAACGTTGATGCGGGCATTTCCCGGAATGGATTCGCTGACAGCATGTTCGCCGAAGGTAACGGTGTCGGTCATCTGCTTGTTTTCAATGATCAGCAGAGCCGTCAGAATCTTGGTGATGCTGGCAGGATAGCGCTGCTCGTCCATGTTTTTATCGTATAAAACAGCACCAGTATCGGCATCGAGTAAACAGACAGCGCCGGAATTGTTTTCCGGTCCTTCGGGCCAGGTGGTGACTGTTTTTTTATCGGTTGTGGCAAAAATCGTCTGCGGGAGGCAGGACGCGGCAAAAACAAAAGCAAGCAACAGGCATAAAAATGTGCGGGCTGCAGAATTCTTTCTAATCATAACTCACTCCTTCTGATCCAGCGGGTACAGCTGCATAAGACTGTCCGGGCAGCGGATCTCTCTAAAATGTATTAGACACACTTTTATTATTATAACATAAAGCGAGCAGGGAAGAAACACATAATTTCTTAATATTTTCAGTCGGGATTTGCAAAATGCAGTAAAATAGAGTATAATGCGAACGAGTTCATACGGAAAAAACAAAAAACCTGAAAAACAAAAACCCCAAGGAGTTAAAAAAAGTGTCAGATATGAAATGGCTCCGTTTTATACGGAAATTGAAACCTTACAACATACAGAAGGGACTGCGTTACCTGAAACATTATGGCCCAAAGGAATTCCTGATCCGTCTTTCGGAGAGGATGGAGCCGGAGGAGGTTCCGTACGGACCGTGGCGGGAGCAGTACTGCGCAAAAGAGGAGGACCTGGCGTGTCAGAAAAATCATAAATTTTCTTATTGTCCGAAGATCAGCGTTGTTGTTCCGGCTTACCGTACGCCGGAAATTTTTCTGCGTCAGATGATCGAATCCCTGGAAAAACAGAGTTATGAAAACTGGGAACTGGTGATCGGAAATGCCAGCCCGGAGGATGAGACGATGGCGCGCATCCTGAAAGAGTATACCGGAAAAGATCCGCGCGTAAAGAACGTTCCGATTCCGGAAAATATCGGCATTGCAGAGAATACAAATGCAGCGCTTGCCGCAGCAGCGGGAAATTTCGTCGGTTTTATGGATCACGACGATCTGCTTGCGCCGGATGCACTCTTTGAAATTGCCATCCGTCTGGAAAAAGATCCGTCCATCGATGCTTTTTATACCGATGAGGACAAGGTACGGACCGATCTGTCCGAGTATTTCCAGCCGCATTTCAAACCGGATTTCAATCTGGATCTGCTGCGGTCAAACAATTATATCTGCCATTTCTTCGTTGTACGGCGGGAGATTGCGGAGAAAACCGGCGGCCTTCGTCCGGAATACAATGGGGCGCAGGATTATGATTATATCTTCCGCTGCACGGAAATGGCGGGAAAAATTGTACACATTCCGAGAGTTTTATATCACTGGAGGGTCCACAGCGCTTCCACCGCAGACAATCCGGCAAGCAAGCTGTACGCGTATGAGGCTGGAAAAAAGGCAATTGAGGGAAACCTTGCGCGCTGCGGCGAAGAGGGAACCGTCACACTGCGTTCGGATTATGGCTTCTACGATGTAGATTATAAACTGCAGGGAACGCCTCTGGTTTCGATTCTGATCCCGAACAAGGATCAGGCCGATACGTTACGCACCTGTCTGGAATCCATTAAGAAGTGCATGTATCCATCCTATGAGATTCTGATTATTGAGAACAACAGCACTGAGGAAGCAACGTTTTCCTATTACAAAGAACTCGAAGCACAGGGCATCCGTGTCCTGAAGTATCCAAAACAGGGCTTTAACTATTCTGCGATCAATAATTTCGGCGTCAAAGAGGCAAAGGGAGAGTATCTCCTGTTTCTCAATAACGATATGGAAATCATCACACCCGATTTTATGGAAAAGATGGTATCCAATCTGCAGAGACCGCAGATCGGGGCGGTCGGCGCGAAGCTGTATTACCCGGACAACACGGTGCAGCATGCGGGTATCATCATCGGTATCGGCGGCATTGCGGGCCACGCCTTTTTAGGACTGGCGCGCGGAAGAAGCGGCTACCTGCATAAGGCATCGCTCCAGATGAATGTGAGTGCGGTGACAGCAGCGTGCATGATGATGAAAAAAGAGGTCTTTGAGGAGGTCGGCGGCTTTGAAGAAGAACTGTCCGTCGCTTTCAATGATGTTGATCTGTGCCTGCGCATTGGAAAAGCAGGTTATAAAATCGTATACAATCCGCACGTGGAGCTGTACCATTATGAATCGAAATCCAGGGGAGCAGAGGATGACGAGAAGAAGGTGCGCCGCTTCCAGTCGGAAATCGAATTTATGCGCAGCCGCTGGATTGGGCTGTTAAAGGCAGGAGATCCCTGCTACAATCCAAATTTAACGCTGGCATCGTGGAACTATGGACTGCGTGCCGATGGCAGGGGAGTAAAACCATGGACAAAGTAGCAGTTGTAATACCAAATTATAATGGATACCGATATCTGGAGACATGCTTTGCGGCGCTTGCAAAGCAGACCTTTACGGAATTTACCACATATTTCGTGGACAATGGTTCACAGGATGAGAGCTGTGCGTTTCTGCGGGAACACTACCCGGAGACGAAAATCATCCAGCTCGATGATAACTATGGCTTCAGCCGTGCGGTCAACGAAGCATCCGCCAGTCGAAGGAGCCGTATGTGATCCTTTTAAACAACGACACCGAAGTGTTCCAGGACTTTGTCGAGCGCCTTTATGAGGGAATCTGTAAAAGAAAGAATGCGTTTGCATGCAGCGCAAAGCTGATTTCCTATCAGGAGCGTGATAAAATCGACGATGCGGGAAATTACTATAATATGCTGGGATGGGCATTCGCAAGAGGAAAAGGAAAACCGGTCAGTGAATTTGAAACGTCCGACCGGATTTTTGCGGCCTGCGCCGGAGCAGCGATCTACCGCCGGGAATTTCTGGAAAAGACAGGACTTTTTGACGAAGAACATTTTGCTTATCTGGAAGATACCGACATCGGCTATCGTGCGCGGCTTTTGGGCTACGAGAACTGGTATGAGCCGTCCGCGAAGGTTTACCACGTCGGAAGCGGAACGAGCGGCTCCCGGTATAACCTCTTTAAAATCCGTTATTCTTCCAGGAACAATATTTATCTGATCTATAAAAATATGCCGGTTTTACAGATTTTGCTTAACCTGCCGGCCTTTATCCTCGGCTTTTCGGCAAAACTGGTCTTTTTTGCATCGAAGGGATATGGAAAAGAATATCTGGCAGGAATCAAGAATGGTTTTTTCATCTGCCGGAAGCCGGAAAACAGAGCAAAAAAGATCCGTTTTGAGTGGAAGCGCCTCGGCACGTATTTTGTCATCGAATGGGAGCTTTTTATCAATGTGTTCCGGAGATTTCTGGAGAGGGCATAAGGATTCTTTCAAAAGATTACGAAAAAGTTAAAAAGTTTACGGAAATAAGAAGAATGTTAGAAAAATATGATTGCTCTTTTTTGGAACTTATTGTATAGTTAGGGGTAGGGAATTTTTAAATCCCGAAAAAAACAGATAAGGTGAACGAATTTGATCAACGATAATCAGAAATATTTTGACCGGATGCACGTTCTGATCGATGCCCTGGTGCTCGCACTTTCCTACGTACTGTCCTGGTACTGCTATGTGCGGCTGGGCGTTATGAATAATCATCCGGAGAGGGGAATTCTACCGCCGGCGACGTATATGATGGCACTGCTCTATATCGTGCCCGGCTATCTGCTGCTTTACTATGCATTCAATCTCTATGCATCCAAGCGTTTTCAGGGAAGACGTCTGGAATTTGCCAATATCTTAAAAGCGAATACGGTTGGATTTCTGGTCTGGCTGGCCAGCCTTTACATGGTGCGCCAGGTTCACTTTTCCCGTGGTATGCTCTGCATCTTCTTTGTGCTGAATGTGACACTGGAAACGATCGTAAGAAATCTGATCCACTATATCTTAAGCAATATGTGGAAACACGGCCGCAACCAGAAGCAGATTCTGATGGTCGGCTACAGCCGTGCGACCGAGGAATACATTGACCGGATCATTGCAAACCCAGAGTGGGGCTATCTCGTCCGCGGAATCCTCGATGACCATGTCAAAGCGGGAACGATGTACCGCGGTGTCAAGGTTCTTGGAAGAATCAACAATCTTTCAGTCATTCTGCCGGAAAACAAACTGGATGAAATTGCCATTACCCTTGGCCTGAACGAATACTTCCGCCTGGAGGAGATCGTTGCCATGTGTGAAAAATCCGGCGTACATACCCAGTTTGTGCCGGATTACCACAACATCATTCCGACAAAGCCGTACACAGAAGACCTGCAGGGACTTCCTGTCATCAATATCCGCTATGTGCCGCTTTCCAACACGTTCAACGCGATGCTGAAACGGATTGTGGATATTTTCGGCGCGTTCGTGGCGATCATTCTGTTCTCACCGGTGATGCTGTTTTCCTGCATCATGATCAAGCTGACCTCACCGGGTCCGCTGATCTACCGTCAGACACGCGTCGGACTGCACAACAAACCGTTTGAAATGTACAAGTTCCGTTCGATGGAAGTTCAGACGGAGGAGAAAGAAAAGAAGGCATGGACCGTGAAGAATGACCCGCGTGTGACGGGATTTGGAAAATTCATGCGCCATACCAGCATTGATGAGCTTCCACAGCTCTTTAACATCTTAAAAGGAGATATGAGCCTGGTCGGACCGCGGCCGGAGCGACCTTTCTTTGTGGAAAAATTCCGGGAGGAAATCCCGCGTTATATGGTAAAACATCAGGTGCGTCCCGGTCTTACGGGGTGGGCACAGGTGAATGGATACCGGGGAGACACTTCCATCCGAAAGCGTATTGACTGTGATCTGTATTATATTGAAAACTGGACGCTGGGACTTGATTTTAAAATTCTGTTCCTGACCTTTTTCAAAGGATTTGTGAATAAAAACGCTTACTAAAAGATAAGGGGAAAAGAGATGTCGAAGAAGAATTACAAAAAGAGCAGAAAATACAAAAAAATGCGCCGCAGAAAAATAATTTTCGGAATTGAAATCACCGTTCTGCTGATTCTTTCCGGAATTCTGTTCGTCTACGCATGGATCAACCGTTCGATGGATAAGATGAATCAGGATACGCTGGACAGCTCCCAGATTCAGATCAACAGTGAAGTAAAGGCAAATACCGATCTCTCACAGATGTCCGGTACACAGGTCATCGCGCTGGTCGGCGTGGATGCCAGAGGTGTGAAAGGCTCCGAGCTGGCAGAAAGCATGAACAGTGACACTATTATTCTCTGTTGTATTGATCACGACAAGCAGGAAATCCGTATGGTGTCGATTATGCGTGACACCTGGATGAATATGGCGAAATATACCGATGAATATTATGAGTTTGACAAAGCCAATTCCGCCTATAACCGCGGCGGTCCGGAGAGTATGCTCTCCATGCTGAATACAAACCTTGACCTTGCACTGACCGATTACGTTACCGTAAACTTCAAGGCACTCGCCGATGCGATTGATGTCTTGGGCGGTCTCGACATCGAGATGACAAATGCAGAGTGTGTTCATGCAAACAACTACAACAGAGAGGTATCGGAAGCACAGGGCGTAGAGTATGAAGCTATTCCGTATGATGAGGACCTTGGGGATGATTACAGCGAAGTACGTCATGTCAGCGGTGCACTTGCAACCTCCTATGCGCGGATCCGTTACGGCGGCGGCGACGATGCGAAACGTACGAGCCGTCAGCGAATCGTCATCAATCTCATGGTACAGAAGATTAAACAGAATCCGACCAAGATTCCGGAGATTCTGGATAAAGTGATGGGAAATGTCAGCACCAGCCTTACCAAAAACGAAATTCTGGAGCTTGGCATGCATGCAGTAACGTACAAAATGGGAACATCTTATGCATATCCGTTCCAGCTGTGTTATGGAGAAAATGTAGAAAGCGCACTTGGCGTTGATGTCGTAATTCCGGTTACACTGGAACACAATGTAAAGGAACTGCACGCTTATCTGTATCCGGCGATGAGCTATGATCCATCTGCAGCGTGATAGAGTACAGTGACTATATTGCAAGAGAGAGCGGCTACGATGATGATATGATTGAGTATGTACTGAATCAGGGACCGGGCGCTGCAACAGATTCTGTGGTAGCAGGAGATTAAAATACAGGGAGAATACGACAAGATGAGTCAATATACCGTTGATGTCATGATACCAACGTATAAACCAGGGCAGGAGTTCGCAGAACTTCTGCCCCGCCTTTTAAAACAGACTTACCCGATCCGTTCGATCCGGGTCGTGAATACGGGGAAAAAGTTCTGGAATCCGGCGTGGGAGCAGCTTTCAGACAAGATTATGGTGGAGCATATTCAGCCGAGCGAGTTCGACCACGGCGGAACGAGAAGGGAGATGGCAGAAAGTTCAGATGCGGATCTTCTACTTTTTATGACCCAGGATGCCATGCCGTACGATAATGCGTGCGTGGAACATCTGGTGGAAAAATTTTCACTGCCGCATGTGAAGGCGGCCTATGCGCGGCAGCTTCCGCGGGATGACTGCCGTACACTGGAACGGTTTACGAGAGGCTTTAACTATCCGGACGAGAGTGATATCAAGGATGCCGGTGATCTGCCAAACTTGGTGTTAAGACTTTTTTCTGTTCCAATGTCTGTGCAATGTATGACCGCAGGACATATGAAGAGCTGGGTGGATTTGTAGAAAGCACCTTGTTTAACGAAGATATGATCTATGCCGGGCATCTTGTGCAGGCGGGCTATGCGATTGCCTATGCGGCAGATGCGAAGGTGGTACATTCCCACAATTACGGTTGTCTGGCACAGCTTCACCGCAATTTCGACCTCGGTGTATCCCAGGCACAGCATCCGGAGATCTTTGATGCGTATCCGTCTGAGAGTGAGGGAATCCGTATGGTGAAAAAATCGGCATCCTACGTCTGCAAAATTCATAAGCCGTGGCTGCTCGTCACTTTATTCTTTCAAAGCGGATTCAAATATGTGGGCTACTTCCTCGGAAAACGATACAAAAGCCTTCCGGACAGTGTAATCCGCTGGTGTACCTCAAACAAAACATGGTGGGAATATCACGGAAAGATACGAAAAAAACGAAATAGAAGATAAGTGAAAGTAAAAAACAAAAATAAAAAGATCTTGTAAGTAAATACGAAATGCTCCATAAGGTTGACAGAGAACGGAGCAGAGTGGTAAAAAAGTAAAGAACAAGAAATTAGAAGGCGGCATAACCTGAAAACAGAACAAGGGTGCCGCCTTTTACTGTTAGGAGGAAAAAATCTATGTGTGGAATTGTTGGATATATTGGAACCTGCCAGGCTGCCCCGGTGCTGCTGGACGGATTGTCAAAGCTGGAGTACCGCGGATACGATTCGGCCGGAATTGCTGTATACGATGGAAACAAAATTCAGATGCAGAAAGCAATGGGCCGTCTGAAGGTGCTTGAGGAAATGACACAAAATGGAGCGACACTTCCGGGTACCGTAGGAATCGGACATACGAGATGGGCAACGCATGGGGCACCTTCCGATCTGAATGCACATCCGCATTTCAATAAAGACCACTCGATTGTCGTTGTACACAATGGAATTATTGAGAATTATCTGAAATTAAAGAAAAAACTGATGTCCAAAGGATATGAGTTCCTTTCGGAGACAGATACCGAGGTAATTGCCCATATGCTGGATTACTATTATAACGGCGATCCGCTTGCAACGATCACAAAGGTTATGCACCGTATGGAGGGATCGTATGCACTGGGTATCCTGTTCCGCGACCATCCGGATGAGGTGTATGCGGTCCGTAAAGACAGCCCGCTGATCGTTGGTACAAGTAAGAGCGGAAACCTGATTGCATCCGACGTTCCGGCTGTACTGAAATATACAAGAGATGTCTATTTTCTGGAAAATGAGGAGATTGTCAAGCTGACCCGAGACGGCCTTCATTTTTACAATATCGATGAGGAGGAGCTGCAAAAGGAGCCTACGCACATCGAATGGGATATGAATGCCGCAGAGAAAGGCGGCTATGAGCATTTTATGCTGAAAGAGATGCATGAGCAGCCAAAAGCCGTAAAAGATACGCTGACCCCACGCATCAAGAATGGTGACGTAGTGATCGAGGAGCTTGGCATGACGGACGAAGAGATCCGTGCAATCAGCAAGATCTTTATTGTTGCCTGTGGTTCTGCATATCACACCGGTGTAACCGCAAAATACATCTTCGAAAAGCTGGCAAGAATCCCGGTTGAGGTAGATCTGGCAAGCGAATTCCGCTACCGTGATCCGATTCTGCCGGAAAATACGCTCGTGGTCATCGTCAGCCAGTCGGGTGAGACGGCCGATACCCTCGCGGCTCTCCGCCTTGCAAAAGAAAAGGGCGTGCGTACCTTGGCATCGTAAATGTAGTTGGAAGTTCGATTGCAAGAGAGGCAGACAATGTCATGTACACCTGGGCCGGTCCGGAGATCGCTGTTGCGACAACGAAAGCGTACAGCACACAGCTTATCGCGCAGTATCTTCTGGCGATGAAGTTTGCCAAAGTACGCGGAACCGTTTCACAGAATGACTTCGATGCAATGATCCAGAGCCTTGAGCGCCTGCCGGAGCAGATTTCCCTGCTGCTGTCCCACAAGGAGAACGTACAGCGTTTTGCCAACCGTTATCTTGCGGCAGAACACGTCTTTTTCATCGGACGCGGCATCGACTATGCAATCTCGATGGAGGGCTCCCTGAAGCTGAAAGAGATTTCCTACATCCATTCCGAGGCGTATGCAGCCGGTGAGCTGAAACACGGAACCATTTCCCTGATTGAGGACGGACGCCTTGTCGTAGCCGTGCTGACCCAGCCGGAGCTCTACAAGAAAACGATCAGCAATATTCAGGAAGTGAAGACACGAGGCGCGTTTGTTATGGCGGTAACGACCGTTGGCAATACAGAAGTGGAAAAAGTAGCCGACTACGTAGTTTACTTGCCGGAGACAAATCCGATTTTTGCAAACTCCCTGGCGATCATTCCGCTGCAGCTCTTTGGCTACTACGTATCGATCGGCAGAGGCCTCGATGTGGATAAACCGAGAAACTTGGCGAAATCCGTTACGGTAGAATAAAAACCGCAGCATAAAATTCCTCTTTTTTCAAAATTATCACAGTTTCAACACAATTCTAACGTACAATAGGCAGTAGAAAATGAAGAAAGAAATAAGAGCACTGTGTATTGGTGCCTGAGATAGAAAAGAGAAAGAGGGATCAGCCATGAGTGAAGAATTCAAAAAAGAAGAAATAAATGGTGAGGCAGCAGAGGAAACCAAAGCTGCAGAGCATACAGAAGAAGTAAAAGCAGAAACGACAGCAGAGCAGAGTGCGGCAGAGACGGAAAAACCGCAGGAAACCGCAGAAGCGCCGAAGGCGGAAGAAAAGAAAAAGACAACCTACAGCTGGGTGAATCCGAAAATCAGCGGAAAGACCGGCGAGGAGAATAACAGCGCTTCCTACACCGGAAAACCGGACCCGTCGGAGGCAAAGGCAGAGCAGACATCTTCTGCAAAGACAGAACATTATCAGTACCAGTCACAGACACAGAGTGCTCCGAAGCAGGAAAAACCACAGTTTTCTGCCGTTCCGCAGCCGCAGGATCACAAAAAGAAAGCGAAAAAACCAATGTCAGCCGCAAAAAAATGGGGCATGACACTTGCCATGGCAGCGTGCTTCGGACTCGTGGCAGGCGGTGTTTTCATTGGGACTGCAGCAGTCGGTACGAAAGTGATCGGTACAGCAACAGAGCAGAAGCAGGAAGTTACAATTCCGACGACCACCACAACAACGGCAGCAGACAGCAGTGATACCTCCGATACCGTAAAAGCAACCGGCGAGATGTCCGTGAAAGATGTTGCATCGAGTGCGATGCCGTCTCTGGTAGCAATTTCTACGACAACGGTGGAAGAAGTTGAGACATTCTTCGGAACCACAAGCAGGAAGTTCCTGCAAGCGGAACCGGAGTTATTGTCGGACAGAACGACGATGAGCTCCTGATTGCGACAAACAACCACGTTGTCAGCGGTGCAACGTCTCTTTCCGTCAGCTTTATCGACGATGAGACGGTAGAAGGCCAGATCAAAGGTACCGATGCGGACAATGACCTTGCTGTTGTTGCAGTAAAACTTTCCGACATCAAGGACGAGACAAAGAGCCAGATCAAAATTGCCGTGATGGGAAATTCCGATGACCTTGAGGTCGGTGATCAGGTTGTGGCAATCGGAAATGCACTGGGAACCGGCCAGTCCCTGACGAGCGGATATATCAGTGCAAAAGACCGTACGATCTCCAGTCAGGATGAGAGTACCGGCGAGACGATTACTTCTGAGGGACTGATCCAGACCGATGCAGCCATCAACCCTGGAAACAGCGGCGGCGCCCTTCTGAACATGAACGGTGAGCTGATCGGCATTAACGAAGCAAAATACAGCTCCACACAGGTCGAGGGCATGGGCTTTGCGATCCCGATTTCGAAAGCGGAGCCGATTCTGCAGAACCTGATGAACCTGACAACAAGATACAAAGTCAGCGATGATGAGGCTGCTTATATCGGAATCAACATGGCGGATGTCAGCGCAGATGTTTCCCAGAACTACGGTATTCCGACCGGTGTCTGCATCATGAGCGTTGTGGACGGCAGCCCGGCAGCCGATGCGGGCTTCAAGAAAGGCGATGTTATCACCACGTTTGATGGAAGAAGCATCTCGAACGCCAAAGGCTTAAAAGAGACACTGACCTATTATGCGGCAGGCGAGACTGTAGATGTCACCGTACAGCGCGCGGATAACGGTGAGTACAAAGAAGTAACACTGACGCTGACCCTTGGCTCTGCAGCAGATATGCCGCAGACGAGCGGAAGCAGCAACGGAACCACAAACGATGGAACCGGAAGATCCGATCAGAATGACCAGGGTATTCAGAATCCGTTTGGCAACAGATAAAAACTCGAAATAACTATTTCCTAAGAGAAAAAAGACGGACAGCACAGGAATATGAACGCCTGGCTGTCCGCCTTTTTTCTGCATTTTTTGATATAATTTTTTGAATTCGTAAAATTCTTAAAAAAGTTGGTAATTTTTAAGAAAGTTTTTACTTGTGACCCTATGGCTTTTGGGCTATAATCAAGCTAGACCAAGCGATCTATTACAGAAAGGAATTTGAAAAATCATGTCAGAAGAGAAAGACAGAGTGGACGGTACCGCGGACGAAACGAAGGCGGAAACAAAAAGCTCTGACCATCATACAGAAGATACTTATGAAAAAGTCTGCTTCATGTGCCGCAGACCGGAGAGCAAAGCCGGAAAGATGATTACCTTCCGGGAAACATCAATATCTGCCCGGACTGCATGCAGAAGAGCTTTGATACCATGAACCAGAACCCGGGCCAGATCAATGAGATGATGAATAATATGAACAACATGCCGAATATCGGCATGTTCGATCTCTCCGGGCTTTCCAACCAGATCCCGAACCGGCAGCGGGTAAAGAAAAAAGAAGAAAAGAAGAAAACAAAAGAATTTTCCATCAAGGACATTCCGCCGCCGCACCGGATCAAGGCGATGCTTGACGAATACGTCATCGGCCAGGAACGTGCAAAGAAAGTCATGTCGGTTGCCGTTTACAACCATTACAAACGTGTCTTTGCACCGCAGGACGGAAATATCGAGATCGAAAAATCCAACATGCTGATGATCGGACCGACCGGTTCCGGAAAAACGTATCTGGTGCAGACACTGGCACGCCTCTTAGATGTGCCGCTTGCCATCACGGACGCCACATCCCTTACCGAAGCGGGTTATATCGGCGATGATATTGAAAGCGTGGTATCTAAGCTTTTAGCGGCCGCAGACAACGATGTGGAGCGCGCGGAGCACGGTATTATCTTCATCGACGAGATCGACAAGATTGCGAAAAAGAAAAATACAAACCAGAGAGACGTCAGCGGAGAAGCCGTACAGCAGGGAATGCTGAAGCTCCTCGAGGGCAGCGACATCGAAGTTCCGGTGGGAGCCAACAGCAAAAATGCGATGGTTCCGCTCGAGACCGTCAATACCAGAAACATTCTCTTTATCTGCGGCGGTGCCTTCCCGGATCTGACGGACATCATCAAGGAGCGTCTGAACAAGACAGCTTCCATTGGCTTCCAGGCGGATCTGAAGGACAAGTATGATGGGGATAAGAACCTGCTGTCACAGGTGACCTTAGAAGACCTTCGGACTTTCGGTATGGTGCCGGAGTTCCTTGGCCGTCTGCCGATCGTATTTACGCTGGAGAGTCTCAATGAGGATATGCTGGTCGAGATCTTAAAAGAACCGAAAAATGCGATCCTGAAGCAGTATAAGAGACTGCTCGAACTCGACGAGGTGAAACTGGAATTTGATGATGATGCACTTCGCTCTATTGCAAGAAAAGCGCTGGAAAAAGATACCGGTGCGAGAGCACTCCGTTCGATCATCGAGGATTTCATGCTGGATATCATGTATGAGATTCCAAAGGACAGCAGCATCGGAGAGGTTATCATCACAAAAGACTATATTGAAAAGACCGGCGGGCCGACGATTCTCCTGCGCGGCCAGGAAGTTCCAAAGTTAGAGCAGAAATAAGGTAACTGGAAAACACAGCGGAGCAGACGTGAAACTGGCGTTTTCTTGAAATAAGAGATAAGAAAGAGAGGGTTTTAACTATGGCAGAGGATTTTTTTGGAAATTTAAGTAAAACACTGAAAAAAACAGTGGATACTGTGGGAAAGAAAACAGATGAATTCGTAGAAATTCAGAAGATCCGCACCCGTCAGCATGCGCTCGAGGATCAGATTGAGAAGAATTACCAGGATATCGGACAGATCATCTACAACCGCTATTTGAACGGCGAAGCATTCGACGAGAATCTTGCCGGCTTCTGCAAAGATATCACCGATCTGGAAAAAGAGATTGCAGACTGCAAGGAAGATGTGGCAAACAAGAGAGGCCGCATCGTATGCCCGGCCTGCGGCGCAAGTGTTCCGAAAGATGCAGCTTTCTGCATGCGCTGCGGTGCTGCTATGCCGGAGAAGGAAGATGAGCCGGAGGATGCCGAGTTTGTACACGTAGAACCGGAAGAAAAAGCAGAAGAAACCGAAGCAGCAGCGCCGGAAGAAGAGCCTGAAAAAGAAGCAGAGGTACCGGAAGAGGAATGATCTGGATCCTGCTGCCGGGAGCGGTTTTCCTTGCAGACGGATGCCTGAAAAAGAAGGCAGAAGAGGAGTTAAAGGAAAATGAGCAGATCCCGGTCTGCAAAGGACATATTGTCCTGCGGAAATGTCATAACCGCGGCGTAGCGGGCGGCGGCTTCGCGGACAGCACGAAGAAGGTGGAAATTCTCACCTTCTTTTTGCTGTCCGGACTGTGGGCGCGTCTCGGAGCGCTGGCGGGCAGACGTAAGTGTAAGGCGAAGAAGCTTGGGCTTGCGCTTACGATTGGCGGCGGCATGTCGAACTGGTATGACCGGCATAAGAGAGGTTACGTGACCGACTATGTCAGCTTCCGGTTTGGACCGGAGAAGTTCCGCAGACTTGTGTTCAATGTTTCTGATTTCTGTATTTTCTTCGGACTTGCGCTGCTGACGGCAATTTCCTGCCGGGAGTCCAGGTGATGCAGGATCTCACGAAAAGCCCTGCGGATGGCGGGCTTTTCGGGGCAAAAAGAAAATTTGAAATTTTTTGAAAAAAATTTGAAAAAAGCTGTTGACAGATTCGGAATCATCTGGTAATATATGTTTTGTTGAGCGGCACATGAGAGCTGCAAGACAAGAAATGCAGGAGTGGCGGAATTGGCAGACGCGCAGGCTTCAGGTGCCTGTGGTCGCAAGATCGTGTGGGTTCAAGTCCCATCTCCTGCATTATTTTTCGCTTTGCGTATCAAGAATTGGTCCGATGGACCAATTCGGATTACCCTGCCTGGAATGATGCAGAAACTTCCCGGCAGGTCTTTTATTCTGTGC